>Ga0116228_10000101_pt1 | contig 53187 bp, 37 predicted proteins | sample S1TSphfallax_2_FD_89694 | JGI IMG/M metagenome (GOLD analysis project Ga0116228, IMG submission 89694) | Host-associated microbial communities from peat moss isolated from Minnesota, USA - S1T2_Fc - Sphagnum fallax MG | ecosystem: Host-associated > Plants > Peat moss > Unclassified | place...
AAAAACAAAAAAAAAATATTTTTAAAAAAAAAAAAATTTTAAAAAAATCTCCCCCCCCCCCCCCCCCCCTTGTCCAATGTGTTTTCAGCCTTTTATCCAATCCTTTTCATCTAATTGTTGAATTAAGATTAATTTTGATTCAAGTGAACTTTGAGTTCCAAAATGTTGTCATGCAAATTCTAAAGTTTTTTGGCTTGTTATCAAGATTTTAGTTTATTGTGTAATATGATATTCATTATACATCAACTTTTTGGTGAAATATTGCCCAACCTTTCTGTGCTTTCATCTAAAATAAAAGTGGAAGGATTGGAACAAGTCTTTCAATTACTGCACTATCACTATACCAAAACATGACAAATATGACTAGACCCATGACTTAGTTTGTAGTTGTAAATACCATTCATGATTACATGACTATGTAGTGAATATGGACATGTCGTTTATTCACTAGTCATATTTTGTCCTAGTTGTAAATCTTAGTCACTCCCCATAACTATGATAATATATGCCATACAATATTAGCTAGATTGTTCATCCTTGTTCGTTGGGTTAACATTTTAAATATGGAATATATTATATATTTCAATTCAATCTAGCCATTTGGTAGGTAGGTAGGCATAAATAGGCATAGGTGGTAGGAATAGGTAAATAGGTTCCTATTTAATTTTTAGTGACAAGCACTTTTTATTAGTTCATCACAAGTAATATTTGCACTTTGAGTACATTTAATGCATGTATTGTGTGTAGACTAGTACTTCTTCATATATTTATATAATATGCAAAGTTGAACTTGCCGACAAAGGATATGAAATAAATTTACAACATTATCTCACATCTTACTTTGTCCAAATGAAAATAAATAAATTTCATTTAAATTTTGTTTCCAAGATCTACACATCTATAAAAGAATTTTTTAAAAAATATCAAGTAATTTGATTAGAATGCATTGGAATCTTCATTATTTCATAGATTTAAACAACAATGATATCTTGAAGATTTTTTCTTTTTTTCATAAAATGATTTTTAAATAAACATATTTAAATCAGCATGGAGTTTTTGGTATTATATATATAGTGTATTTAACCATGTCTTAACAATATAACAAATCAATAAAATTTGTTATCTATAAAAACATATAATATTATTTACAACATTTTAAAATTTTCATAAAAATTATAAAAATAATTTCAATATCATAATTATTAATTTATACACATATATTTTTTACTTTCATAATTTTTATCAATTTTTATTCTGAGTAATAAATTGTAATCTTAATTTTAATGTTCTTGTTAGTCATTAAATGTGATTTAATATAAATTATAAAAAAATTCCAAGTTGTATGACCAATTACTTTGATAAATTAATAAAGATCAAATTTTATATTCTTTGCTACCCATCACATGGAAACATGAAAAAAAGTTCCATTTTGGGGCAGGTTGATTTCTTTTGAAATTCCTTGGACATCATTAATAAGAATATATTTCATTATTTAATGTCGAAAAATTCGAAAAATATGTTCATTTAAATAAACCTTTAAGCAAGAAACCCAAATTGAATGTTTTAATCATATTTTAGGCATTAATTTTTTATTTAATTTTATCGTTTCAAAAACTTTCGCAAATATTTTTCCATTTTTTGGGAAATTTTCCCCCAAATTGTTTTTAGCCACTATTTAGAAATTCACATTAAATAATTATGGACTATAAGGCAAAAATGTTAGAAATGATAAGGTATGAATTATTTGTGTACTAATTACGTGTTTGATCATCTACAAGTGTATAATATGCTTATTAAATACATATGTCTACCTTTTAGTTATTTTTCCTTTTAATTCACAAGTTTTTAATGTTTCAAATTGTATATTATTAAATAATTATATGGTGTTCATGAAGAAGATTTTTAGTTACATAGTCCTATCCATGAAGACTTTTAGTCATGTTGTCATATCCATGGTTACAAGAATATGAGTCGACATTAAAATATAGCATATATGACTATATGACTAGAAAATGATCACTAATCATATTTGTTTAAGTCATAAATGTCAAGTTTTGGCATAGTGTATGGACAAAGTTGAAAGGCTTTGTACCACCAAGTTTGTTTTGTGTGCATAACAATGGATTTCTAGAAGAAAAAAAAACAACTTTCTCCTTGATCTACACAAAAGTAGTATTCCTAAGTAAATTCACAATAAAATAATTCACAACATGTGTAACCACTACTAAGTTTTTCACATTTTAAAATGGTAAATCAAGTCAATGTCAAAAGTGTGTGGTGTAATATACACAAATATTTTTAATATATTATGGGAACATTTGGTTAAGTTTAAAATGAATCCAATGAATACAAGAAAGCGAAAAACACTTTTTAAATGATATTCTCATAATTTAAAAGAGTCCTACAAAGATTTGCAATGATTTGAAAATGACATATTTATGAGAAATATTTCATATTTATTTTACATAATAGTAAATTACACCATTATTAAACCCATCATTTTATTTTTTGGTTGATTTGTAAAAAACAATTTTAAAATAATACCTTTCATAATGCAATCCAATTTTTTCATGTCATCTTAACTTACTAACCCACCACTTTTAACGAACATTAAGGAATTGAATGTGGGTTCCTTATTGTGAATGGACCCCCTACACCCAAAAAATTGGAACCACCATTTGTTTGAATAAAAACAAGTTTTTACCCAATTTCAAACATTGTGAATCTTATTTGAATCAACAAAATGTTTAAGATTACCTCATAGATGTTTTTTTGTAATCACACCATTAGTGGCCATTTCCAAGTTCAACAAAATAATAACCTACCACCAATTTTCTAATACAAACCCATGAATTGAATTCGAAGACTAATTTTTGGTAACTATCACCTCATATATACAAAGACAATAAAAGAAACTCTTTAACAACTTCTTTAATGTACTACAAAACCACATCATTCATGCATTTTGCAATATTCCAACCCAAGTTATTATCTACCAATGTTTTTTTGGCATGTTTTTATTTTTTTAAATGAGAATAAATCTTGATATTACAAAATTCCAATAAAATACATGTGAAAATTGTAGAACAATATGTTCCTATAAAATTTGTGGACTTTGAAATGTAAAAATGGCACAAAAAATATAAATGTTACTTATATATAAATGATGTGTATTTTATACTTATGATGTTTTGATGTGAAGTACGTACGATTTACATTTAAACTAAATTTATACAATTATCGTGATATAAATTAATATAAAACTATGCAATTTTAGTGTATTAAACATGAACATTCACATATGTTATTCAAAAGCAATGCTTCATCCGTTTGAATATTAAGATATTAAATACGTACAAATATTGTTCATATTAACCATAAGATATGGAATTCATGCAATTTTTGTATGAATATATAAAAATCGTATTTCACATGAAATTTGTACAAACCTACAAAGCCTAGTAAGTTTGTGATGTAAAAGTCTCATAATTTGTCATTGGAAGACCTTACTTTAGCAAATATCATTGCAAGTTGAACCCCCCATTTTTTTACTTCCCAATCTCCCTTCAAGCCAGCTAATGAACTACTATCTTGTGAAGATTAACAACATACAAGACTTCATCTTTTTATGCATAAAACATGGACAATAGTAAATCATACCTTATGCCATCCTAGGGATGCTTACCTTGATTTTCTTTCATCTTGCATGTTTATTTCTCATGTTTACATATCTAGTCATACATGAAATGCTTGAACATGCTCATGGTTGACATCAACTACAATGCCAAAGGATGAAGTTGCAATGTGAAGGTTGTTCTAGAAAAAAAAAGCAAAATGTGAATGTTCTTAGTTGAAAGGATGTCCCAAAATGGTGCATTTAAAATCCAAAGGTGGGTTGCAAATGAAGCTTAATGGGAGTTGCAAGGTTGAAGGTTGAATGATGAAGTTGCAAGCACCACAAGCATTCCAAATATTGTTTAAACATTGCAAAGTGACTAACAACAAAATCATAAACCCCTAAATCCCAAAGGCTTGAAATCAAGATTTTAAACCCTAAACTATTGAATATCAAGAAGAGTCAAGACCCTAAACTCTTACAACATTCAACAAGATTGATTCTCAATTCCCAACAAAGCTCACAAACTCGACATGTAAACAAGTTGATGAAAAGAAAAGGGATTTAGTTGAAAAAATTGTTCTTGTTGGAAGATGGCAACTACATCATTTAGTGCAATATTGTAAAACTTTAAAGTGACTTGCATAGTATAAAAATAATCATGTGTGTGATATGCATAATTGCACATAAGTGATATTCACGATTTACTACCACCACCAACCTACCAAATTTTAGACCTCAAACTTTCACTTCTACAATCTAGGGTTGATACTTCTAGTGAATTATGATCAATGTATAATGTTTATGCATTGTACTACAATGTTGTGAGCAACAATCATTTAGTTTAGGCAATTTCATTCGAAGGTGTCATATTCAACTTGCAAATATATATGGATCTTATTACAAGGGTGCCTTAATGGATGCTGCAATGGCAAAATCCATGACAACAAGGTGCATATATGACTATTTAATGCCATATTATTTTTAAAAACCTAGCATAGGAATTATATGGTCAAATTAGACATCAAAAGGTGGTGATAAATCACCAAAAACAAACATTGATCCTTAATCAAGACTCAATAATTTTTCTATGAAAATTTTCACATTGTGACAAGAACAAATTTTAGATACTTTTTGGAATATTTTTTAAGTAAATATGTATATTTTAAAAAAAATTGGAATTTTTTTTCAAATTTTCAAAACCACAAAATCGATGAAAAAAACCTAGTCCCCATTCTAGTAATCTAGATTCATGTATTTCAAGTTTCCAATAGTCAAATATATTATGCAAGGTCTTTCATTCAACTTTAAATATGTTGTGATAACTCAATGAAATAAACTACTCCATACGCGCTTTGGTCCAAAGTGTTATAGAGATTTCTTGGTAAATTCCATAAGATAAACTTAGATTTCTTTTTTAATATTGACTTGCCCTCTTTAGAATCATTTAGATAAATTTGTGGAACATCGTTTGTAGCTAAGGTATGAAAAAAAAACTAAAAAATTGCCCCAAAATTAAATTTTGTGTCAAAAGTGACAAAAATCTTCTTTAAATATTGGTTTATGGTTTTTCTAGAATAAATATTGGCATTTGTGACAAAATATTCTGTTTTCATTTTTTATGTTTATACTTTGTGAATTCTCACCCCCAAAAAAAACATTGTTTAACGTTTGATCATTGCCAAGTAAATAGTTAGTTGTGGGGGGAGAGGGGAGTTGGGGTGGGTTATAACTAATGTTGGTTGGTCATTAACTTTTTTTCATAACTGCCTATTTTGGTTTAAAACATTTTCAATTTTAAAAATTACACTGGTGTCCAAAATATTTTTAAAAAAACATTTGCTACCTTGTCTAAGTTTTGTTTTTAAAAATACAATCACCAACCAATTTTTTCACAATAAATTTTAACTCATTTGGATTAGTTGATCATATTAAACTAATGTTTTGAATTTGTTTTCAGATTTTAAAATTAAGATCTTCAAATATTTTTTCAATTTTTCATGGGCCAAAAAAATCAACGATCATTATATTCAAATCTCTACATTCAAACAAATCTTTTTGTCTTGTATATTAATTTCTCAAGGTGAATGTTAACAAGTTCATTTATAGGTTTGCTAGTGCCAACTACCATTCTAAAATTGTTTAAGCTCTTATATTCATCAATTTTGTAAGCAAGGGAACTTTTAGCTTTGAACAATGGATGCAAATCATGATAAGACTTCAAGAGCATAAGAAACAAAGATTTCTTATTATATTCTTTAGTTATGGTCGTATGCATGCTCATGACTAGTAAAGTAAAAGATTAATTTGAAACTTTTAAGTCTACAATCTAACATCAAGGCTAGCATATTATGAACTCTTGTTTCATTTTATCTTGTCAAGAAATAAAGCAAAGATTTAATCATTTGAATGACCTCCTTTTTAATATCCTTTCAAAAGTTCCCAACTCAATAGTGTAACTTGTAAAAACAATTACAAAGCAGTTTACAGTTGGATATGTAATTTATACTTGTGACTAATGCTGATTTGGATGAAAATGAAGATGAAAAATACACTTATATCATCCATTTTTAGTGGCATCCCAAAATAGATGAAAACCTAGTTTGTTTATGCGACTTGGATGGTGGTTCATAAGCCATTGGATACCACATGGCATCTTTTGAACTTGATTTGCGATTATAAATCCTAGTTGCACATGCACATATAATTAAATGTGAAAAAGAATTGAATTGGCCAATGAGATTGTTGGATTTAGTGATCTAATTGCTTTCCCTTGACTTTCTTCAATGAACTAACCATTAAATGTGTAGTAGGGTTTGTGAAAATTTCAATTAATGGTCAAAATAGGGCTAGGTAATAAGTAATATGTATGTGGTTAATTAGTAGGTATTTTATCATGATGATATGTCATAGTGTTTTTAATTAGTTAATTAATTAATAGGCCAGGTAATAAGTAGTAGGTATTAGGTACTATGTATGTAGGCTAATTAGTAATAGGTATTTCATTGTGTTGAATGAAATAATGTAATGTGTACAATTAGTTAATTAGGTAGGCTATGCAATTAATCTAGTAAATAGGCAGTAAGTAGGATAACTAGTACGTAGTAAATAGTTACTAGGTCATATGTATGTGGGTTAAGTAGTAGGTATTTTATCATGTTGATATGTGATTTTTTTTTAATTGATTACTTAATTAGGTATGCAATGTAATTTATTTATTGAATAATCTAGGTAGTAGGAGTAATTTGTGACGCATAAATAAACATTATATAGTGAATAAATTATATATCATACATCTAAATTATATTTTTATGTTACAATTATGATCTATTACAAGAAAAATAGTGTAATATAATTTCTTAAATCAAATAGAGGTTTGACATGTGAAATTTTTAATTTATTTTTACATAAAATTTTTATCATAATTTTAAGTAAAAGTTAAGATATTATATGTGTAAACATCATAAAACTTATAGTTCCATAAAATCAATTAATTATATGACATTAATTGATCCTTAAAAATTAAAATTGATTATTAATATTAATCTTTTGCATTAAAAATAATATATGAAATTTTATTATATTTCTATTAGAATTAGATTATGATCCATTTATAAATATTATATGAGAGTAAATTAAATATCACACATTTAAATTCAACTTTATTAGTAAAATTATGATCTATTAAAAGAAACTTTATATAATATAATTTTTAGAATCAAATGTAGGTTTAAGGTATGAAATTTATTTATTTATTTATTTATTATTATATTATGAATTATAAATCATGTGATTGAATTTATTTTCTCCATGGAATAGTCGTTGAAATTGTATTCAATAATGAAATTCAAATTTTTTTCTTTTCAAATCAATTTATATTTTCAAGAAGAAAAATATGTATTTGTGTACATTATAGGAATAATTTTAAGTTTAACCTTTAAACTTATCATTTGGACAAAATCTTAATAAGATATTAAAGATCAAAAATAATGTTTTATATATCCTTATTTTAAATGAAACAAGTTGAATAGAATGCACATTAAAATTTCTCCAAAATAATTGGGGTGGTTTGGTAGTAAAATAGTTGATTTCCATCCTTGGGGTTCAAGCATCAATCCCCACAAATGACATTGGTTGTGGTCAACGGTGGGATGTTGATCAAATATTCATTATCTACTTAAGTTAGGTGCCTACTAAGTGAGTTTAGGTAGGCACAATAAACCTTGGCCTACCTAGCAATTTAAACTAGTTTATTAAACCTAGCCTATGTAATGACACATGTCAACATGGTACATGTTGAACTTAATGAAATTAAAAATAATATATGTAAATATATAAATTATAATATTTTAATATCAAAATAATAAATATAAATAATGTGAATGCCATTGCAACTTAGTGCCACATGTTTTAATTTTCCATTAGAATTTCATGTGACTCGTACTAACATAGCCCCAAATTCCTTGATAGATTCAAATGTGAGTCTAAAGATGAAAACATTGAAAGGATAAGGAGTTGGGGTCCACTCCCTGGCTCATACATTTTAAGGGTAAAGGGGGCATGCTGGAATTTTAATATGGGGATTAAGCTAAATGACAAGTGGGTCAATTATTCACATGGACCTGCACAAACAAAACAACAAGTTGGTTAATGCATAGTTGAAGCACTTTTGGTGCACAAACGACTAATGGGCAAACACGAAATGTCATTTTGTCTCGTGATTCCCGAGTTGGGAGTCCCAAAATTCCCGAAATTGGGACTCTTGCAACTTTGGTGGCTCATAATTTTTTTGTGCAGACCTTTAACTAAGGTAAGGTTAAAAGCAAAGTTGTAGCTCTTGTCAAAATCTTTTCAATGGTATGTGACACACCACCTACACACAAGTAAATTAGGGCGATTTTCCTGACTTTTAATGGTCGGGTGTCAAATTGTCAATTTGACTCTCGATTCTTTTTTGGCCATAATTTATGTTTTAAGTACCCAAATGGGTCATGTGAGCCCATTTTAGACATCTACGTTCCAAGAGCTTTTCAATGGTATAACAAACTTTTCAATCCAATAAGTTTTGACCCTTGCAATGGCCTTCTAAAAATTTGGAAGTCCATTTGGACTTCAATTCCCAAAGTGGGAAATCATTTGGGAATGTGGGGTTCATTCCTTCACCCTTTCCTACATTTTCGAAAACATGAAATGTTACTCCTGGGCTTCACTTTTGGCCTGCACCTTTGCAAGCCCTTGCTTTGGTCACAAGGCCAAGGCTAGGGTTGCAACATGTATAAGGCAACTAGGCCAAGCCGTATTACATGTGGTAATTATGATTAAAAATTAGTCATTAATCCAAATGTATATTTGCAAATTCCTTGTAATGAATTTTCTGGGTAAACCTTCATCCATTCTTATTTTCCTCTCCTTAACTTTTTAAGCCACATAATACAATTCTAGAAATACACTTCAATAGATTTAATGGAAACATATTTCAAGCCCTTAGAATTTTTTTCTTCTACAATTACCATAAGGAGGTCACTCTTTATAAATTTTAGAAAACACTTGAAGTAAAAAGACATTTTTTACTATGGTATGAAATAATGGCATATTTTATGAATATTGTACATACATATTTTCAAAATGAATTATTGGCACTAAATTTATATTTAAATAATTAATTTTAAGAAAAAATCAATAAATTACATTGGGTGAATGCATGCTCTGATGTACACAAATAAATGTCATAGTTTGATCATTTTCAATACCTATCCAAGTTTCGTGCATCATGATGGACATTTGAAAAACAATTTTCTCTAAAATTTTGTAATAAATGATGGTTTATGTCCTAATCTAACATTATTTTGTGAAATCAAAGCACATGTGAATGATATAATAGTCCAACAAAGTATTATTTTGATTTGCAAAACTCTATCACATTTCTACAATTCCAACAAAAGTACTAAGAGGTATTACATTTAATGATAATTTTTCTATGAAATTTTACACTTGGCTTGATGTTTCAAATGCTTTAGGTAAATTAATTATAATGTGCCCAATCTTCTCTTAAGGAATTCAAAACAAATGCAAAAACATCATGTGCCCCTTTGGACATTTGCAAATCAAGACTTTTAATAATAAAAACACATTCTACTAAGACTAGTAAGACATATTTTTTGTTTTGTCTTCTCAATGGATTTTAGTAATAATTTTTAACTAAATGGGCAAATGGTTTTCAATAGTTAATGAACCCAAATTCTCAATTAAGTCATGTGTTATATGTTGTGTTATTGTATCTTCTCAATTTAGATTCTCAATTTTCAAATTCCCAAGCACCTTAATGTTAATTGGTGATTCATCATTAACACAAAAAATGTTCAAGTTGAAGAATTTCTACGATGGTTTTTCCCCTTTAACTGTTCATGCCATTTTTTCATCACTACTTACATTGTATCATCATTTTTCAATTAAGAGCTTGCAACTTCTTCAAACCTTCCAATTTCATTTTTTCCTCTAGCCTTATTTCATTTTCATTCATGAACACATCACATCCTTCATCTAGGAAATTTGGTTCCATTTTTAGAATGTGTTAATAAACCAAATAAATGCATTCTCTTTAGTTTTGCAAAATGCGAAAATTTACACATATAGTTCAAGAATTGGCCCACTTTTCACATATGAAGTTATGTAAATAAATTGCAAAACTACCTCAAAATGTCCATTGGTAATAAAATGGAAAAGTTAAGGTTGAAAGTAATGTTCCAGTTTGGAAACTATTCTTACATAAACAAATCCAAACATATTATCAACACATATAAATAATGAACAAAAAGTCACACAAGTTTGGGAAAAAATGAACATGTACTTAAAATGTAATTTTTTTGGCCAAAGACTTACAACCAACCACCTTCTGCCTCCAATGAATTTTAACCTATAGGACAATGCATGGGTAGGGTAATACCAACTATAGAGAAGGAAAGTAACATGATGAGCACTAGTAACAACATTATGAACAACAATGGTGGTACTTAAGAAAGTTAACAAAAATGATGAACACATGCATCAACATGATTAACACCAACAACATGATGATAAACTTCAACAACACAATGAGCACTAGCAACAACACATGAGCATTAACAACAATATCAATATCTAAGTTGTTTGTCAATGAACATGATGAAAACCAACCACACAATGGGGTGAATGCATAGTATGGTGCCCCACTTTGTGTGTCATGCACATGATTTCGATAAGGTATCCTTGGTGTGAATACCTATGGCAAATAATATATGTTTAGATTTGTCAATTGGCCATTATATCTATTAAATCTAGATTAACAACTTGATTATTAATACACATGTACAATGTTTTTTCAAAAAATGTAGATTCATTTTTGTAATGGACTTTCAAAGTTAAAAGTATAATGGATTGACCAACTAATTGGGATGAAATAAAATTGAGATCTTGACATTGAATTTCACTTCAAACCATTTACACGGATTTAATATATGATATAATTTGACATAATAAATCCATGTGTGGAATCTTTGCGTCAAAAACCTAAGCCAAAATTAAGTTATGAACTTTTAAAATTGGGGACAAAATTGGGGATTTTTTCTATGTTTTTATAAATTGCAATTTTTTAAGTTTTTCTTTTCCCCCCTATAGCAAATGACATTGAAATATTTAAGTGGGCAACCCTTCATATTGAGTTTATTAGTTTAAACCACTACATAATCCCTTACTTAAATACTGATATAATAATAAACAACCATTTTTAAATTATCAAATGGACTTTTATGGAATGTTTCATCTGTCAAAATTGAACCACCATGCCATGCATTCACCCGATGAGCACTTGCAACTAGCAACAACATGATGAACACCAACAATTAACAACAACATGATGAACACTCACAACTAACAAGAACACAATGAACACCGACAACATTGTCAATACTTCAATTGTTCATTGACAGACATGATGAAAACCAACAACAAAATTGATGAGCTTCAACAACACAATGAACACCAAAAACAATGTACTTGGGGTTATAATCCTACTTCCCATGTGGGAAAAACAACACCTCCAATGTGCACCTCAAACCCAATGCAACATCCACGTTAAACCTAAACCTTGCTGCCACCTTTAACCCTAAACTTTAACTAAGCCTAGAATCCCTACTCCTAAACCCCTAAGAATTGGATGTAAAGGTTATTTTTATAATGTATATGGGTACATCAAAATTTGAATATTAAAAAAACTTGAGTACTTGTGAACCAAAGATCTCAAGTTAGATACCTTGAAATCTAAGCATCATTTCTTGGGTATCATCCTAAGTGATACACGATCAATTCTTTGCATGAGAACCAATGTTGGTTAGTTATTGAATTCTGGCCCAATTATCAAACTAGTAATCTTTTATTTTTTTGATAGCTAGTTGAATTGACAATTGCCTAATCTTGACTTTTCAAAAATCTTAGAACTTACTCGAATGACCCAATTATCATCTAGGTAGGTTATCAATCTTTAGACACTAGGAATTTATTTTTTAAATAGAAAAAAATAAATTATAATTGTGGTTGTTGGGTAAGTTATAACTAGTGTTGGCTAGTTATTGAGTTTTGAATCAATTGTCAAGCTGATTATTAATAACTTACTAAACAATTCTCAATTTTTTTGATAATTGATTGAATTCATAACCACTTGGTATTGAATTTTCAAAAATCTAATAACTTGTCTCAATGACCTGATTATGGTCCAGATAGGTTATCAATCTTTAAACACTAGTATCAAAAAAAAAAATTAAACAAAAAATATCATCATTTTACTTTTGGTTACCAAGTAGGTTACAATTAGCATTGGCCAGTTATTGAGTTTTGACCCATTTATCAAGCTGATTATTAATAACCTATGAGATGATGCTTGATTCTTTTGATAATTGGTTAAATTGATAACCACTTCATATTGAATTTTCAAATTTTTAATAACTTACGTGGATGACCTGATTATCATCCAGGTAGGTTGTCAATCTTTAACACTAGTACCCAAAAAAACAACCAGAGAAAATAATCATTTTAAATTTTTTAAAAATATATATAACCGACTAATAACCAACAGGGTAACATGTGATTATCAACTGATCATTTGATAACCTACCCCTATGCGTAACCAGCGGTTATGAACCAATTTGTTTGATAACTCTAGTTTGACAATAAGTGTTTTTTACATTGTGTGATCTGAAAGAAAATGACCTAGTATCCGGCGGTTAGAAAATAGAAGAAGGAAATAACCGACCAAACACTGGTTTATTTAACTTATGATTGCAGTGAGAGGAAGCGCACGTAAGTACATTTACTATTCTCTGACGTGCAGACTCGTACCCTGTTTGGAGGTTGGTTTTGGAGGAGGTGGAGGAGCCTTTTGGTGCTCTTTTTTTGCGTAATTGCCGCTCGCGTGCAGGCACGCAGGCAGGCGCACTCGACGGAAATCCATATGGACATCTGTGCCCGCCCTTGAGTAGTCGCCCCTGGAGATCCGTCAGCTTTTGCAAGAAAAGCAAAGGTCAATTCATGTGGCGAAATCGTTTGCGTAAGTACATCTGATCTCATGAGTTTTGATTGTGTTGTTTTTCTTTTCTTTTTGTTTGGTGAAGCCCTCTTTGTTCTGCAGCGCAACCGCTTCGGTTGCCCTTCTTCTCACAAATCTGCCAAACATCATTCATGTGAGTACATCATCATGTTGTGTTGTTGTCTCAGTGTTCTATTTATTTGTTTGTGTGCAACTCTACATTGCTCAATCGTGAACAACTCCACTCATCACTTTCTCATAAATATTCTGCCGTCGGAACATAGTGATAAGTTCGAAGTCAGGAAAGACTGAGCCCTCGAGAAAGAAGCTCTAGTGCTTTTTCTATGAACTTAGAGTTTGTTTTCTTGAAGAAAGTTCATATACAAAATCCGGCTCTAAGTCTAGTTTGTACTACAGAGCTGTAGTTTCATTCGACTTCTTTTCAATCGGTCTGGTGCAGGCGTGACTGATTTGTCGACGGCCGTCTCGCTTGTGGTTGGAAGGTAGGTTTTTCTTTCTTCTCGACTTTGTTCTTCGTCTGGACGGAATATGATGCTGCTACTGATATAAAAAATCAATGTACATACTAGTGATTAGGCAGCATTGCAGGACGTTACACTGATATGATTTGGTTTTGACTCTCTAGTATAAGAAAATTGATAGGGCTCATGAGGTTTCCTGCTGAACTGCGCATCGTTGCTACAGACTTCGCGGATGTGGTGAGGATCGGGGAATCGATGCAGGTCGACCGTCAATGGCCGGATGTGTCAGTACGCGGACTCGACTCTCACCAACGTCAGACGCAATGTGTTTATGTGCAGCCTGGCAAGGTAATCTTCATCAATCACTCTCGAGTCATACATGTAGGACCAAGCCTTGTATACAAACTCTTATCGTTCTCACAGAGACTTCAGATTCATCATGTCATGTTTTGACATCGTCTTTCGTCCTTCCTCCACATCAAGAAGCAAGGAACGTGTCACCAGCAGCTGCTCCAGTACTCACAGCCTCCCTTGATCATCATTCCCGATATTCTGAACCTGTTAGACTTGCTCATCTGAGGCTGAGCCTGCCTTAAGACAGACCTTCAAGATCAACGTCCTGTTCGTACATGTCTTCTTAGCTGAAGCTCGACAGATAGAATATTTTCATGTTTACAGAACACGATCTTTACATGCTGCATTACCTCGGGTGCTTGTGTTGCTCAGTCGATTTGCGTTTGTTGTGTTTCTCGGGAAAGGTTCACAAGCAGACGTCAAGGTCGAAGATATCTGTATACGATAGGGGCCGGCGGGAACGCAAAGAGCGGCGGACTGCCTTGGAGAAAGAGGTGAACATACATTCCTAAATTTTGAGTACATGATCCGAAGGATTGTTCACAATGTTCACAAGTGATGATCCAGACAGAGAGATCTATGGACTGTTCTCTCATGACGTCGTGGCCGCTATTGATCTCTTCATTGTCGACTGGTTTTATAAGACGCATCAGGATTTCTCCCCGATTTTGCACTTGCCTGAAAAATTTGCATACAAATCTTTGGGGGTTTGTTGTGGATGATAAGGTAACCAGGCTGCAGAAAAGCCTGGCGCAGGAGTTGAACCTGCGCAATGCTCTCAACCGTGGTCTCAATAGAGCTTTGGGATCTCTGCCTCGTATTCCGAATAATCTTCCTGTCGAGGTGATGAATCGCCTTTCATTCATGATCCTTGAATCACAACTTTCTAAGGAGAAAATTATAGGGAGACAAAGAAGATGAAGCAGTACCTAGTCATGTCGATACATTCTATATTGCAGACAAGCACGCAGAGCAGACGTCATGAGGTTTCTAGATCTGAAAGAAGGTTTGTTGAACTTGTGCTAACAATGTGCGATCTTGACATGGATCTGGTCATGCAGACAAGAAAATTGCTATTTGAAGTGGCAGTGTTGGAAGAGGAGGTCCTGTCACTTGAGAAGCAAGTCGTCTGTCTTCGCGAGCAGCTGCTCCCATCAGAGGGCTCACCTGGAGTAGCAGCATTGCTGGACCCGAGCGCTGAAATTGTCGCGGGAAAAGCAGCTGCTGCAGTCACCAAAATCTCCACGGTAGTACAGATACGAGAACTTCATTCACATTCTGCAGATCTGATTTCCGAGGGTTTCGCTGTCGATTTGCAGCCTGCAGGAAATGGAGCAGGTCTGGGTAGTACGCGAGTTCAATCTTGTAGATTAAAGAAAGAAGATGCCAGACTTCCCACAAGCAATCATCATGCAGTTCACGCTCGGCGGAAATCCAAGGATCCTGTTGTCGCCAGAATGCTCTCTTCCATTCAAGCTACCAAGACACTCAGCAATAGTCACAATAGATCGGCAAGTTCTCAACTGCAGGGAGCTTTGCAGTCTAAGCACAACCCCACGTCGAATAATATTACAACTCCACGTCTAGTCCGACAGCAGACGTTCGACAGTCTAAGAGTGTCAGGAACAACGTCGTCAAAGAGAAATCTAATTCCATCTCCTGCAGCTGGAACGTCCTTAGTCAAGCATGGATCGATCAAAGAAAACACAATCTCAGCTTCAGCGCCCCTGGACACAAAGGGTCGATCTTCAAGGAGTGCAGGGTCGATCAGTCGACGGACTCAGCTGGTCGATCCGTGTGCAGCTCCTTGCGACTTCGACCACATCACAGCTTCCAATAAGTTGTCTGAAGAGGTGGTGAGGCTATTGCATATAATCTATGGTAATATGCAAGGCAGCTCTCAGGGGCCGACGACGTCGTCCTTGACTGCATCGGAGTCTACCACATTCTTGACGACCAGCAGCAGATAGCTGACAACTAGACAAAGACGATTGCTGAACAAGAGTCTGGACAGAACTGTATGAATTCGGCCCACGAGAATTTGTCCAGAGTTTCCACACAAGCTTCAAGTAAGTCTGTGATGATCTGAAGGACTTGGGTGTAATTGCAGATTGTGCAACCAACTTTGCCTACAGCCTGGGGAAAGTCTTATTCTCCATCTCTTCTTTTCTTTGCTGAACAGCTCGATCTCTTCTGTTCTTTGCTTCAATCCATCTGTTGTGTTTCTTTGCTTCTTCATCTCGTCTTTTTTCTCTTCTCCATCTCTTGTTGTCAAGGCAATTTGAAGAACTATTGAGCTGTGACTTGGCCATGACGTTGCAAAGGCTTGAATCTGATTTTGTAATATTATGCTAATCATGTATGCAGGAGGACCTGATCAGATCATCCAGTGGACAGTAATTTTCGATGTGGCTGTAATCTTGGGTCGAGATTTCTATGTGATTTTGTACATATGGCAAGTCAAAGAACGGATTTTCAGGGCTTTCTGGACGGGAGAATCTGAAGCTAGACTGCTGCTGCAGAAGGGATCAATCAGGAGAATTTGTGATTCTGCATTTTCATCTATTCTTTTTAAACAAAAATTAAGTAGAACTGGGATGTGGGTGTTCGTAGGGGAAGAAGAAGAAGAAGCCCAAGCTCTATCAGTGTCATCAAGCCTAGATTGTAGGAACATTTTGTGTACATTACAAATCTCCGGGAAGTCTTCACAATGAAGTCAGATCTGTGAGACTTGCTGACAAATCAGTCAAGGCCACTTACATGTTCAGCATGACTGATGTGTCAGCTTGACATTGCATCACGTCAGGTTTTGCCAAAGAACATGCATTCAACTAGCTGGACAATCAGATATTGGTGCTGAAAATTGAGGGGACTTTCAAGCAACATGGCTTTGTCCATCAGCATAGGAATTGCCTTTTCAGGATTTAAAGGCAATGTGTTGATGGACAAAGCTTGTCAACATATCTGTAAGTCTACTGTACCCTCTGCAACAAGGTTTTTGTCTTGATTAGTCTCTCTGGATAACCAAGGGATGTGAGATAGTCAAAATTTAATGCTCATCATTTAATATGGTTATATACACGATCTTATGGATTTGGGAGAATTTTTTTTCCAATTCTCAGATTGTTGAACCAGACTGTTTGCAGCATAGTTAGAATCATATACTACACCCAGGCTCTGCTTGTAGATGACTTACTAGATCCATCCTGTCTATGATGAAGCTCAAATGATTGTTTGAAAGTATGGCTTATAATTTATTGCAATTTGCAAGAGCTTAGAAACAATTTTATTGAAGCATTTGTTGAAATTGCTGCAGCTCCTGTGATTGCATTCAGCACAGCCAAAGATTTCTTTTGCCTTCAGACCATGCACTGTAGTGTGTTCCCGGAAATCATTCTTAATTGATATTGTGCTTTTGTTTGTACAATGCAGGATGTGCATGTTATCCCTGTTCTCACCTTAAGTGGACACTGTTGGCCGCACAAAGGGCAAAGATCCAGTGCAACCTGCTCAATCTGCTCAATTCAGCTATTGATCTACAGAAATCCAAATTTACTTGTCCAGACTTTCTGGCAGCCCTTTTGTACACGCAATACTACCATCTACCAGATTGTGGAGATTAGAAGCTCTGGCAACCTTATGTATCATAGACAATAATCTTTCAGGTATAGATTGCAAGAATGAGGTCCCTCCCACCTGTTAGGTCATGCTTGCAGAGGCTCTATTGAGAGTAATTTTTCACAATTTACCTCTAGATCAAGCATTGAACAAGAGAGCAATTTAGCTCTGAACTTTGTTTTGACAAGGCCTTTAAACCTTGAACATGGGCATCTAGCAATGTCACATTATTATCATGATCAAAATAGACAAAATAAAAATACAATGTTGTGATTATCACTATCAAAATAGACTATATAAAAATACTATTAGAAGCATCTTGTGTCACAAATCAAATCACTACAATCCAAACCTCAAAATTTTGTGGTCCTTTATGAACTATATAGGATACCCTTGCCAAACTATAAACAAATGAGGTTTAACATATTGTTAATTAGGTTTTTAACATGCCAATTTTGTTCTAGTAAAGTCCAAAATCTGGTGGAACATTGGGAACCCCAAAATATTCAACATTTTATTTAGTTGTTCCAATTTTATGTATTACAGCAAAAATCCTTTTCTTAAAAGTATTCAACATGAGAAGTTTCTGCATCTAGTTCATCAAATCCCATAAGGCATGTTTGTGCTTAGTGATCAGTCATCAACATGAATGAATTTCTAATAGTTGCAATGTGGCCTTAATCAAAATAACTATGGAACAATTGCCTTCATATTATTTATATTTGGCATCTTGTTGCATGTTAAATTAGATTTGCATAAACCACAACAATAGTTCAAGTCCCAAGGCACCTTGATTTGTCTCATGCAATTGAAAAGGACTTTCAACACCGAACTTCCAGTACTTCTAATTTTCAGCTTCTGAAAAGCTTGTTCCTCTACATCCCCTTTGGTGAACTTTTGATCAATCCTAGTCATTCAATCCAACACTAGAAGCAATATGAGAAAACCCTTTTGATAAATTGTTCACGGTGACTCACTAACCCAAGAAATGCAAGAGGCTAACATGGCCTAATACTTTTGCTTGTGAAAATGACATTGCAAAGCACTTTAATTTGTATCCTACAATTGAAAAGGGCATTCAAGACCAAGCTTTCAACATAATTTTCAACTTTTGAAAATATTATCTTGTTCATGTCCCATAGATGAACTTTTAATCAATTCTAGTCATTCAATTAGGGGCTAAGGGTGCTTGATCACAATGAAATGAAACAATTAGGATATCAAGTGTAGTGAATGTTGCAATAACATTAACATAGTTTATATGTTTCCTTAGATGCACACCTTATGTTACAATTTATATGGTGCTTTTAAATGGATACATCAACCTATGATTATTTTGGAATAAATTAAATTGATTGGAGTTTTTAATTATTTTAATGGTTTAGGTGGACTAAAGACCTAACTAGAGGGTATTCCTCAATACTACTTGTTTAGAAAAACAAATCTTTGAAAAAACAAATCAGACAAATGTATGTTAGATCATTGTTGATAAAATGTTGTGAATTTTTCAGGATGTAGGCATTAACTTGGAAATAATAATAAAAATCCTTTTAATTTCATATATTTTTGGGGTTCAAACATGATAAATTGGATCAAAAAATATGTTTGCTTAAAATCTAATTGTAAAAGATGATAGTTTTTCATACAAACATAAAAAAATAGATTGAAAAAAGAAATTATATTTCATTTTGAAAATATTTATGTCTCCATTGGGTTTATTTTAAGTTGAGTATAAAAATTGAAGAACTTTAATATGATAACAGTAGGTGATAAGTATGTTTGAAATTGATTGGCAAATATTCTTTTCAAACCTACTTTTATGTTACACATTAGATATATTTTGATTAGAAGATGAAGACAATGAAAAGTCACAAGTACATTGTAGGACCCCATTAATTAATTTATTTTTAATTTAAATATTTCATCTACTTACAAAATATTTAAAGATTATAAAATAGATTTTGAGCTTTGCTTGAATTTCAATGAATATACTTAAAATTATTTTAAACATGTAATCTTTATTTGAAATTTTAACAAATTTGAAAAAAATGTTCATATCAATCCTTGAATTTTAAAGTTCAATATATCAAAACCTACTTTATGAATATTTTTCATTTATGCTACAAGGAACATGAGCGATATAATTTATCGCTCATAAAACTAAATTATACATATGATAAATTATACATATGACATATGGTAATCTATATAACGGTGGTGGTTTATTTGATTGTGATTGCACCCCTAAAAAATAGTATAACACAAACTTTGATAAATTGTTCTTGATGATTTATTAACCTAAAAAATGCCTATAATATGAGGTAACATTTTTCAATTTTTTTATTTGGGAAGTGATGTCCCAAAGCACTATAAATTAAATCAGTTTACAATTCAAAAGGGCATTGAACATTAATCTTTTTAAATAATTCCCAATTTTGAGAAAATATTCTTATATAAATGTGCCACTAAATAAAACTTAAATCAATCCTAATCATGCATTTAAAAGCTAAACAATATGACAATATATTGAACAAGATAAATTGTTAATAATTCACCCAACATGTAAAAAGTAATGCTCACAATAAACTAACATATTTTCAACTTAAATATGGGAAAACATATGTACCCAACAACCTTTTAAACTCCAAACCTTTGAAACAAATTATAATGTAACTATTGAAATCCTATTAAATTAGGTTTGAAACAATGGAAGTTTTCTTGTGTGTTAATTGTCATTCATCCCCACTTATATGCACAATACCTTTTGTACGTGCTAATCATGTTAATTGATAATATAATTAAAGAAAATGTTGTTGTCATGTAGGAAGTCTTGGCAAAATTAAAATTTGCAAAACCATAATCCATCACTGTATTAAAATTTTGCAAATGTATTCCTCAACCTAAAAATATATCTATAATTTATTTTGACCTTTGGAAAAACCAAAAATTGAGTTGAAAAGGTTGGTAAAAGTGGGGATTTAATGGGCACTACTAATGAAAAGTATAATTGTTTTTTCCAATTATTGGTCATGAACAAATCATATTCAAGGAAATTATCTATTGATTTGGATGTAAAATTAGGTGAACACTTGTATATCGTAGTATCTTTTCAAGTTTTACAAGTGCCTACCAAATAATTATTTTATTTTGCAAAATGAATTTTGGCCCCAAAATTTTAATTTCTTTGAATTTTTAGAAAATTAATATTTTAATTTTATAAAATTTGGCGATGACTTGAAATTTTTTAAAATACATGTATAATGCATATTGAAAGTACATTCCAAATTCAACAACTTCTTGTTTTCTTGAAAAAAATTATTTTTTAAAAAATTTGTGGTTTCTTTGTTTCTTGAGGTTTCATCCTTAACTTTGCTACTTTGTGGATTTTGTGGGAGGACTTGTTTGTAGATATGGTGAGAAGGGAAGGAAAGAAAAGTATAGAAGTTTTTGCCATATGTTGTTTTATTTGCATGCTTAAAGAGTGAAACTAGGTGTAGAAAAACTACAACAAAGTTTATTCATCGGTTAATTCAAAATTATCACAAGAAAGGAATGAAAGGAAGTTTTGCAAAAAGAAGTTGAAGAATTCTACAATGAGAGTGGTAATCAAGAAGATGCCATATTACCAAAGAGTGTAAAGAAACGCCCTATTAGTTGTCCAAAAAAGTTTGTCGCAACTTTACAATTTGAAAGGTAGATCAAGAAAGAGGCCAATGAAGAAGAAGATGTAGACAATCAAGAAGGAAGCAAGCCCAAATGTCAAAATCAAGAGGACAATACACAAAAAAAATTTAGCCACATTTATGACCACCCATAATGGTAGCAATTTAGAAATATGGAACAAATTTTAATGTTGTTCATTATTTGCAAATTGCTTACCAAAATCCAAGCCAGTATGAAAAATTGGTTATGAGCAGCTTGTGGATTTAGTTTACACCGAAAGGAAAACTTTGACCAAATTACCCACAAGCAATTGAATAATGTACATTTAAAACAACATCTACCAATCTTTAAAAAGTATCCTACACTTCGAGATGAACTTGTCACAATGTTACAAAAGATGAGAAGTGTTGGACAACCATTATCTACCTCTGTGGTTCAACCAATTTTAACAAGTATGATTGAATCCTTTTCTCCTAAGATTCTCTGTAATGGTCATGGAGGATTTGTTATCACAAGGGAATGAACCAGACATTTTTTAAAACATTACATGAACTGGTCTTTTCACATGGCAACTACAATAGTTAACAAAATGCCAACAAATTGGCATGAACAAGGACGCGACATGGTGTACATAATAGCTTACTTAACGATACTTATTCAATTCCTCCATGCCTTGTGGTTAACAATATCCAAACTATAATCCATCTTGTTTCAACTATTGGAGAAAGAACCTGGGAAAACAAAGGTTCAAAACACATTCAAGTATTAGGGGTGGAGGACAAGAAACAAGTAATTCTTGTGGTATCATCTGTAACAAATGGAAACTTATTTCATGGACAAGTTGTTTTCACAGGTACAACACATAGGTGTTTACCTCCTTCAAATGAAGGAAAACTAAAATGTATAAACTCAAGTTGGGGTCTTACATTTAATGAAAATCATTGGTCCACGCTAGAAACAATGAAAAATTTTGTCACAAGTTTTTGCTAGCCTACTTACACAAGCAAATCCAACAACTCGACTAACAAGCAAATCAAAAGCTTGTATGGTTGAATGATTATTGGAGAGTGTACACAAAAGTAAGGAATTTTTTGATTGGATCAAGAAAAAACACCCAAACATACTTGTTGTGTTTGTTCCTACCAATTGTACTATTGAATTACAACGTGTAGATGTCATTATCCAATGACCTTTGAAACATGCATTCAAAGTCAATTTCAACAAATGGACTACAAATGTTATCAAATAGCAAATCTATGATGGGAAAGAGCCACTCATTGATTTCGAGATGAGCAATCTCAAACCTCAAATTTGTGGATGGTTGATTTCAACATGGACACAAGTGCAGGGCATGGATGGAATGATTGTTAAAGGTTGGGAAAAATCAGGGATCACAAAAGCTTTCACACTTGATTTCCAAATTTAAAAGCCATGGAGGCTAATGCATTCACCCCTATTTTCACTTTTACTCCAAAAGTTGAAAAGTACAATGATGCAGAAGATAATAAAATAGATCCAATAGATTCCAATGTAGTGATTATTGATAATTGTTTACAACCTAGTTCTACTCCACTTGGAGTGGCAACTATAGGTGGATGTGCATCAACTTCAAGTAATGTCAAGGTGTCCTAATTAAAACAACAATTTAGACTGAAGCAAAAGAAACTAGACTAAAGCAAAAAACAACTAGGACATTTTGAAAACATTCTAATATTTCAAATTAAGTCACACACCAATTTTGTTGTATACAATGTGTTCACCTCCAGCAATCGTACGGAATACGTATTGGTGTCAATTAGGAGGTTTATGGACCTTTTGTCGCTCTTCACGAAGCTTTTGCTTTGATAGGTTTCATGTTGCGTCAATTTGAACTACAGAAAAAGAATCCTATGCAACCTTGCAAAAAAAAATACACTTTTGTTTTTCGTTAACACCACAGTTATTTCGAGAGTATTGTTGTAGCTTTAGCTAGCCATTCTGTTCAAGTTTCTCTTGCTAAATCAACTTTGGATCCATCCTTGCTAGTGGGATCCACAGAACAAAAGCCTTTGCAACAATATGTTTTTTTTGTCTGCTATGAAGAAACTCTGATTGATGAAGGTCATTACAAATTGCAGTAAAAAACATTTTGGACTAAAAAGAGATGGTTTGGAACTTAAATGTCCAACTGGAAGTTGTTATCGCCACAAGATGTTTTGCAAACATGTCAAAAGCAACATGTGCATCAATGGCCAAAAATCAAAGAATTATGAAAAAGAAAGGAAAATGATATAAAAGAGGACTAGTATGAATGAGGTTGTCCACTCCTATGTGAGCACTTCCCTTTTCATTATAGTCAACTATCTACCCACAAACTCCCAAATTGCTTAGTGGTCTATAAATAACAACGCCAAAGACCAATAAAGCTATAAAGGAAGTCAATAATGGTAGCTTTGATAATAGCACTTGAGATCCCCTTCCTGGTCCCCAACTCTAAAACAATAGAAATACTTCAACTCCTTATCCAACCTTTTATTAAAAATCATAGACATTTGCCATAACAACTCCACTTTTGAATTCCCTTACTTGCACAAACTAGCCCACATGCTAACATGGAAACAAACTCTACTTCAACTAGACAATAATGACCTTTGTTTGGGTTAAAGTTAACAAAAGTCAAAGAGCACATCATTTCTATAATCTCTTACACATGATAGCTCCAAATGACCATGTGCAAGGTATCATGTGTGCATTAGATAATCAAGACATGCAAAGCTTTTTCAAGAGCTCACAAGCTTCTCATCTATAATTTGTTTCAAATAGCCTCTCAAACCAGAGCTAACTTTCTCCCCAAAATATGTCAAGGTGCAACAATTGTTACTTGGATCTAGTGATTATAATAGTGCAAAAGTTGTAGTACCTGCTTCCATTCCTTTACAACATTCATTTGCAACCACATGTGTCACATTTTCATCCAAAAGTTGTTAACGTAGATAAGCTTGTTGTTGTGTTTGGTCTCCTGGTGGCACATCCCCTCAATCTATACCTCCCATCCTAGGGCGAGGATAATCAATTTAGAGAGCCACATTAAGTAGACGCCTGCACTAACCTAGTGTTTTTATTCCACAAACAATATATTGAACAACATGCTAAAAAGCTTCTAAGATGCAACATCCATTAGTCTGTACTTCATTGCATGCCAAGAGACGGATTACACCAAGCTGAGGGAACTAGACTTACAACTGCAAATAAGCAATGTACAGGAATGACAAAAAGTATGAAACAAATTCCAATTTTGTTGGGACTAAAATAATCACCTCCAAAAAGCAAAACTCTTGTGGCACATGATGAAAACCCGCTAGTAATTTAAAAAGTTCATAAGCTCCCTTGTGTGAATGGTAGTAACAACATAATCCTTAATTGGTACACCATGGTGATTGTTTCCAATAAGCTTGAAATGTAAGAGAGTTCAAATCAAGAGCTTTCAAACTTGAAGGCAGTGAAAAAGAATTTTTTTCTCAAGCCAATGTCATGTTTCCAAATGCAACCCTATGAAAGAAAGTCTCTAAAGTTACCTCATGCTCCCAAGTCCTAGTGAAACACAACTTGTGACCTTGTGACCATTGCAGGACCTTGTGGTGGTGGTGGTGCAACAACAAAAGTTGAAATGGAAAGCAGTAGGTGCAAGGATGTTGATGAGAAGAAAAAATCATGGGAAGGAGCCATGCCCACACTTTCCTTATCATTAATTTCCTTTGATGAATGTATTAAAGAAAGCTACAGGAAGACATTGATGCATTAAAAGCTTGCAAAAAAAAATTGTACAAAGGAGATTAGTTTAAACTAGGTATCTAAGAATCCTATGTAATTTTAGAATTAAAAAATATAGTTTTAAAAACTTTTGGCAAGAATTGTAAATGATTTTCTAAAATTTTAGAATTTTGAAAAATAATTTAATTTTTGCAAAACTTGAAAAAGTACTACGACAACAAACAAATAACTAGTTGAAAAACTTTACCTTGTAAAATTACACAATTAAGCATAAAGGGGCATAAACACAGTCAAAGGAATGAAAAAAAGTGTCCAAAAGCAAGCAAGGAAAACTACAAACTATAGTATATTTATTTAAATAATGTTATTTGCAAATCACAATAATTATGGCAAGTTGTGCTAATGAACTCAAATGTATGTTAGGATATTCAAAATGAAATACTTATGTAATCTAACTTTAAGTTTTGATTTCAATTTTAATTTTTTGAAAATGAAAAACAATAATTAACAATCTAAAAATCCCTTTTAGCATTCCAAAGTCCATATTAATAGTATGTCTAGTCCATATTTATAAAAGAACTTGGCAAACCAATCCACAAATTATATCTATAATCACTAATTCACAATTTAAAGTCCCTATTATCATTATGGAGTCCATATTAAAATTCTAATAATGTAATAACATTCTTGAATCCCTATGTATTATGTTTTAGAAGTCTAAATATTAACCCTAGTACATAAGAATCAAGTTTAAGTACCCAAGTAGTACATATAATACATTCCAAATGTGTATCAATGTCCATAGACTAATAAAATATTTCGAAAGAGTGCATTTTTAAAAGTTATTAAAAGTTGGTGTCACATAGAAGTTCATATTCTACACATATTACATATGTACTACACAGATTTGGTTATAAAGTAGCAATCAAACTTCATTATAAAATTGGGTAAGAAATGAAATCCATACCAAATTAGGCATCATCCATTCCTACGCTAGCTTGACCATCCAAGATTATATGTTTTCTAGACAATTTAATTGCATTTACCAATGTCCTAAGTTATTTATGAAAAACAACCTTTCACCGTGATGTTTTTGGGATCACTCCAAAAAAAGACTTCTTGAACTTGTGATTGGAACAAAATGTTCATCAAACTCATGTAACAAGGGCTAAAAATTGGCAAGAAGAAACTTATCATCATCACTTTTATAAGTTCGGTTCCCTTTATTGTTAATTCCATTGAATGCCCATTGACACCAAAATAAAATAATGAACTAAAAAAAGTGGACCATAGTCTAGCTACAATACTCCTTTAAGGTCTAAACATATTAGATTGCTCCAAAGACCTCATCCTCACTCCTTTGGGATTACTTAAAAAACAAATATAAGACTATAATCATTTGTAACTATCAAATTGTTTTAATCGTTGTAAACTCAAAAATGGTTTCCATACACTTTCATCTTGTTATATTTCAATGGTGTGAAATTTGAAAGAATAGAAATACAGAGAAAATCTGAGTCAATAATTGTATTAGAACCACTAACTTCATAGGTGTGGATTACATCCCACACCCATTTTGCAACTAAAATGAACCAGCACCCACAAGTGCACCAATGTGGATGGATGGTGCACTAATGGGTGCACCTTTTTTGTCCCTCGCTATCTTTGGGCTAACCACGGTGGTGAACTCAAGTTGATTTTTTCTTTTCCTTTCTTCAACCCAAGTTGGTTTTTTTTGGGAACTTTTTTTTCCTTCACCCCCCACACTTGCCCAGGTCTCACCTACCTACCTACATTTAGATTACTTGCCTATGCACCCTGACCTTTTCCTTCACCCACCTACTTACCTACATGCCCACCTACCCACCCATCTACCTACCTTCCCAATAACCTACCTACCTATGTACTTCCAAACTAAATTTCCACCAAGGGAATGATGATGTAGGTTGATGAAGGTATTGTAATATACCAGGTAGGTTGCTTCGTTTTCCTTCCTACCTACCACCCTATTAAACCTTGTAACTTTATGATTGTTGAAAACAATGTTGTAGTGACCCAATTGAAAGTATTGCAACTAAACTAGATTTCTTTTATGTAGCCTTATAAAACTCAACAATTAAATCTCATATGAAAGTATTGCAAATGAACTTGATATCTTTACTCAAGCCACATCAATCCATTGATGTAACCATTCTTACAATACCTTCACTGAACTTCCTCAAAATTATTATATTTCAAATTTGTGCCATACCCTTAACACAACTTGCAAAAATATATATAAATTAATTAATCATCACATTGCCCTCATAAAGGTAATGGACACCCACTAGATGATTTTATTGAACTGCAATACTCCCAAGGTTAAGGGAAAATATCATATTGCACATGGTTTTTTTTTTTAATACCTTCATCAAACTAATGCATGAGCACAACAAATTTATTATAATGCAATACCTTCAATCCTATTAAATTATTTTCATTTCATCTAGTTCAACAATGCAATACCCCAAGGACACATTAGAAATAACGAATCTAACTAATGTCCATATGCATTACCCTCATTAAGATAATGTAAATACCCAAGCAGGCCTAATTGTAACTATTTTATTTCATTTATTTCATTGGTGCAATACCCTATGGACACATTGACAATATAATATCCAACCCAATTCACACATGCATTACCCTCATCAAAGTAATGCAAACACACTAGATTATTTTGTTTTATGCCCAAGATAATATATTTCACCTCATTTGAATCAAAAATGTAATTACTAGATTATTTTGGTCTTATGCAATACACTCATGCTAAGGTTATATTTCATATCATATAATTGAACAATGCAATACCCTATGGACACATTGACCATATCATATCCAACCCAATTCGCACATGCATTACCTTCATCAAGGTGATGCAATACCCCAAGGACATAATACAAATATCATATCCAACCATATTCACATCTACATTACCCTTATTAAGGTAATGCATGTTCTCTTAATCATTTTGATGTTTTGCAATACATGTAGGCCAATTGAAATTATTTCATTTGATCTATTTCAACAATGCAATACCCTGAAAACATATTGGAAATAATTTATGTTGACCTTATATGCAATACTTTAATATGGGTGTTAACCAATATTTAATTGTGGCCTCACATAATACTAAAGTAAAAAAATCTAGTTCCATTGCAATACCTTTATTTGATTTACCCTATTCCTATTGGGGTTATGTGGTACCATCATGGGTGTATTAAGGTTAAGTTTAAGGGTTAAGGTATTGCATGGACCAAAAAATGATCAAAGTCTATGCAATATCATCATGGTTGTATTAAGTTTAAAGATAGGGTTGATGGAGTATATTTTGTCATGTCCCAAAGGTATTGCATAACAAAAGTGTAAACGCAATACCTTCATCATGCATATATAAATTATTTCAAAGTTCTAACTATGAAATAGAGGATTGTTTTTACAATGAGGGTATTACACAAAATCATACCTTTAGGGTTTAATGGAACTTCCACAAACATTTGGATTACAATTGCAACACCCTCATTTACTAACAATACATCTAATCATTTTTTTGTTCAATGCAAGATGCACATACATTATATATGAATTTTAGTAACCTTGTTTTTGTACAAATAAAGTTCAAACTTTTTTACAACTAGATATGTTTACATACATTCATTCCCAATGCCAATGGGTTATATCCCTGGAAGCTAAATTAGTTTATAAAAATGTGGCATAGAAAATTCATGGATGCCATATGCGTGGTACAAAATGTGTATTAGTCCAAAAATGGAATGTCAATTTGATTGCTCTCACCTTCACTCTCACTAAAATTCTCACTAATAGATTTCAATGATAATCCATTTGCACTCTTATAATGTGCCATTGCCTTTTGTGCAAATTGAACATATTGTCAAGTGTATAATTGCCAATTTGCCAAAATTATTTTCATCGAATCAATTATGAAGGCCTCCTTGGTGGTATGTCAAATCTTAAATTGAACATACACACAAACCAATGAATATAGTTTTAAAAACACATGTTTGAAGCACAATGCGAATTTGAAGTGAAAATTGAATATGATGGAACTGACCAACCATGAATCATTTCCAATTCATGGTAATTCACAAGTCAAATGATCTCCTTTTCATAGTCCTTTTTAGATGAAGATCTTGTCCAATTTTGGTTATCCCAAACATCTTTAAGGCCCATTGCATAAGAGACCTTGCTAGCTCAAATTAAACCACCAAGATTATCATCCTTCTTTAATTTGGTCATTACATGGGTAGGATGGACCCCACACCCCATGTTGAAATGCTTAATAGAGTGAGAAACTTGGAAGAAACAATTATTACCAATGTGGGCATTGGTGTCGGTTTTATTTGTAGTCTATCATTTCAAAATGATCCCACTCACATGTGGCATGGGTCTTTGTTCGAACAATTGCCCAACACACAAAAGATGGGTTCACCTTTTCCCACACACATGCATAACAAAAACAAAAAGAATAATTAAAATTACAAACCCCAAAAACAGTATTGAGAAAACCAAATGAAAGGAAAAAAGAAACCAATAATAAATAAATAAGATTTTCAAAAATTACCAAAAAAAAATTAAAATTAAAAAAATCAAAAATAAGAGAAACAACAAAAATTGAGGGAAAAAAACAAGAAAAAGAAACTAGATTAACAGAAATTTTTAAAAAGAGAAATTTTCTTTAAAAAAAATTGTAGAAAATGAAAACCAGAAATAAAACAAGAAATATATTACAAAAATTTCCAAGAAGTACAAAAAGAAAAAAGCGAAAATTAAAAAACAAGAAAAACAGGGGAGGAGGGGGGGGGGGATCTAGAAAAAAAACCAGGAAAAGAGAAATTTTAAGACTCCAAGAAAATAGAAACTTTCAAACCCAAAAACGAACAAAAAACGAACAAGATAGAAATAAAATTCTAAAAATGTATAGAAATTTTTTAAATGAAATATAAAACCAGAATTTTAAAAATTACTTTAAAAATAAAAAAACAAGGAAAAAGAAAAGAAAATATCAGAAAATATTGAAATGCTAGAAAGATGATATTAAAAAGACCAGCAAAACGATAAGAAAACAAATTGGAAAATAATAATAATAATAAAAGCAATTTCTTTTTTTATAAGACCAAAAAATCTTTTTGAAGGCAGCAAACCTTTACTGCAATCGAGAGCTCATGGCGATGGCAACAAACCTCTACTAGGATTTGCAAGGACTGGACTGCAAGAGACTCACCTCTTTCTACTTACTCCTCATGTTGCTCTTCCTCTTCGTCTCTCTCCTCCCTTTTTTTTTGCTCTTGTCCTACTATTCCACAGCTCCACACACACAACTCAAAACATACACATAAAAACAAAAATAAATAAAGAAAGCAAAGAAACCACAAAAACCTCAAATAAAGACACAAAATAAAAAACCAAAAAGGAGAGGAAAAAAAAAGTTACAAAGACCTCAAACAAAGCTACACAAAACAGAAGAAAAAAAAAACCCACAAAAAACTCAAATAAAGAGACCAAAAAAAGAATTAGAAAAGAAGTTTTAAAAACCTCAAACAAAGCTACACGAAACAGAAAATTAAAAAAGAATAAAAAGAAAGAAAAAAAAACCTCAAGTAAAGACACAAAGTTTTTTTTTTTAAAAGAGAGGGAAAAGAAAAAAGGTACAAAGACCTCAAACAAAGCTACACAAAACAGAATCTTTTTTTAAAAAATAAAGAAAGAAGAAGGAAAACCAAAGAAAGAAAAATGAAAAGGTCCCAAAGAAAGAAAAAGAAATTATGAGCGGGAAAAAGAAGGAAGAGAGGAAGGAAGGGAAAAGAAGGAGGTAGGGCGTAGGTAGGGAGGGGTGGGAGAAGGAAAACAAACTGACCGTTGAAAGTCAGGGGGTGTGAGCCAAAAAAAAGTATGAACACAGAACCCTGTCCTGCGGTTGGGTTGGGTTTCATCCCATCCAAAAAATCCCAAAACCGGATTTTTTTGGGATGGTACACTGGTGTGTGCTGGGTCACTCAAGCCCCATTTTGCCATCTTATCAACCTCTATAAGTTGGGGCTGGAAATTGCACTAATTTATCCCCTGTAACAAGATCTGATTACCATGAATGCTCAAAATTAGCTCTCTCATCCTTGTATTTCTTAATGCAAACACCAAACTCGAATGTATGTAAATATGTGTGATATCCTACTTTACTTGTGACGATTAAGAGTAAGCTTATATATAAGTGGCAATAAAAGGTGAAAACATGGCTTGAATGAACTAGCACACATGGTGCTTTAATAAAGATGGATGGTAAGTAGCTAGTGTAAAGTACAAGTCTCTGTTAGGTTCCCAATTCCTTACGTAACCAAGGTCCAATTAGCCTAGTTGTTTGATATACCCTAAATCCATACCCATATATAAACTATGAACCATCTACATACCTAGTAATATTCTATTTTCCTAATTGTCCAACTACATATATGCCAACTTCTTACAAAATGGGTTACCAAGGTGAAACCAAGCCCAAGTTACTAATAAATGCCAGAACATTGACGTCAGGATATTAATAAATGCTACAACATTGGCCCCAAGGGTTCCTTGCAAATTGGCTTCCCAAATTCAATGGTATCCTTGTTTTTCAGCCTTGGGGCCAATAGAAGGCCATAAAGTTCAGCATTTATTAATAACTTAGGGCAGATTGAAAAGATTTTTTCTATTTCAGCTGTGACTCCTAGTGTAAAGCCCTTGGGGCTGGCTTCAACTTTTGCACCAATAGGGATGCTTGATTTGAGTTGAACATTCGCTTACTTTGTGATAGCACAGCATTGGACACTAGCTTAGGAGTTCTATATCATATTATGCTGCCTTCTGGCCCTTTGGTACATTCCCAACACAGTTTTTTTGCATGTTCCCTATGGCTGGTTGGCTGAACATCATAACCTAACCTCTAATGTGTATGTGTGCTCCCATACGGCCACAGTGAACCAGCACCCACCAGTGCACCATCCACTGGATGCCCCTTATAACTCAGTTATGGATGAACCTCAACTGAGTTAATATTTGGTTTCACCATGGTGACCAATTCTGTAGGAAAATAGGTCTCATATGTAGGTAGATAGGTAGGAAAATAGGTAACAAGTAGGTAATTAGTAGATGGTGTATACAGAGGGAAAGGCTTTTTTACTACCTAGCTACTATCAACCTGCTTGTGGATTGTTAGTAGGCAGGTAGAAAAAAAAGCAACTGGGGTAACCACCATGGTTAGCTAGGGAACTGGAACCCAACAGAAAACTGTTTCCTGACCACTTACCATTCATCCTTGTGGTGCGCTGGTGGGTGCTGGTTCAGTGTGGCCCTCCCTTCCAATGGACTATATCTCATAACTGGTTTGATAATGCTGGTTATCAAAACAACATGCCTTGGCTGTTCACAATAACCAGTGGCCTCTTGCCAATTACCTAGTCCAATTTTTTGCAACATGTTTTTTTATTTTGTACTGTCCTGGAAGTTCATGGTCACCAACTAGGATCGACCAAAAAATGAAAGTCAGATTGCATTAATAATGCTAAAATGATATGCTGCAAGCAAGCAAAGTGGAAAACAAAACCCACAAAGTAAATGATAAATTACACACAAAAATTTACTTTTATTTTGTCAACAAATCTAAAAGCATGTGAGGTCAATTATCAAGTATGTACACAATTACCCTTACAAATAGTGTACTTTGGCGAGTGACTTTTTTTGTGATGAATTTTTGCTATTTAGTGAAAAAAACTGACAAAAGCTTGCAAACTTGTTTTTATCAAGGTACAAATGTGTTTCTTTCAGGAAAAAATATGCCACTTTCATAAATAAATACATTTTTAAAAAATACCTTGACCACTGTGAAATATTTCAATATTTTGTGGAAAGCAACATATTTGATGACCACAAGTTGTTCTATTAGACAACTTCAAAAGAAAGTATGGGGTGTTAGGCCATAATATCAAATTATGTGTAGGGTAAAGCCCAAGGGCAAGGGCATTACCCAAAAATAAGGGCCTGTACCAGGCAATGTTCCAGAACATGCCCAATTTCAATAATGCCTTCACCTGAGGGCTTTACCCAGCTTAAAGACAAACCCAACAAAGGAGAGGAACTTTTCAAAACAAAATTGCCCACTTACAAATTGAAATGTGCCTCCTCTCCTTTGAGGAAAGTTTTCCTTTCTATATTACCTCCAAGTACACTAAGAAATTTCTTGAAGCTCTTTCCATAAATGTAATCAACCTTTTGAAATTATTCAAGTGTTCAACCTGGTAATGATTTAATATCATGTGTGTGTTTAAGGATACATTGAAAGGCATGTGGTTATTGGTAATTTGTTGTCTAATGTAAGGAAGCTTTGAGAAATTGAGGACTTCACGGAGCCTTTATAGTGGCTAGAGGTGAATTGGAAAGGAATTTGAAAAAGGGATACTAAACAATACCAAGATGATGGGTTTGCCACCAATTACACAAATCAATCAATCCCTATTTTATGCTTAGGGTTAATATTAAGTCATCTAATCTATTAGAATATGAAAAGGAGAAACTGAAGTTGCACATATTGATCAGGACTATGGTGTTAAGGACCTTAATATTTAGATAACATCACGAAACAAAAAGGTTAGGTAGCATTATCTAAAATGTTAGTTAGTTAGTTTTATTTTTCATCCACACTTAAATTAGTATTCACTTAAATTAAGGCTTTAAAAAATAACTTTTTTTTTAATGATGAATTCACACCATCACAATGACTGTTGTGAGAAGAACAAGGAGGGGAACAAGAGGAAAACCTAAGAAAATCATGGAAAACATTTGTGTTAGCAAATCATTGATTTAATGTCCCATTTTATGGGTTATTACCTAACATTGTGTTTTAATTTCAAAATTTATGTTTTATTAACATTTTCATATAAAGGTAACATTTATTTCACATCATGTGCCATGTAAGATTTCACCTAGGACGTGTTAGCTACCATTCTTATAAGAATGCAACCCAAAAAAAAAAAATCATCTTTCCTAAGATTGAGTTAACACTCACTTAGCATTAGGTGTGATTAGAGCTAAGAGTGAAATTTTAATAAATCAAGTGCAAAATGAACTTCATCACTATGTCCCCCTTTAGACTTGAAGTCACGGCCAAGTAATCTTGGGACCAACAATGAGAAATAGCTTATTGTGCACTTTTGGCCTAATGTTTGGCCTCAAGTTACTAATAAAATAATAGGTAGATGTTTTGGAAAGTCAAGCAGTTCATGCGGTTGAGGTCAAAAGCTAGGAACTTGGAACCACTTTGAGCAGGTATCAACTTTTGAACATACCAAAAGCTGCCCGCCTACTTGTTTGGAATCCTTTAAAGAAACATAAATCACACCAGCCTGGTACGCCTACCAGTATTGAATTTCTTGAGAACTTTCATACCAGCATGGTCCTCATGTTAGGATCAAAGGCTGATTTTTGGCTGGTATGTGGCCTGTACCAAGTCCTACTGAGTCTTCAACCCTTGGAAATGCTTTCTTTTCATTTCCACTCTTGCTATCATAAAAGACAAAAATTGGAGAAGGATTGCATAAGGTTTCATTCGATTGTACAGTGAAAATTTCATGAAGCAAATATATTTTATTTATACGATTCCCAAGGCTTACAGATTAGTTCAAGTTGATAAGCTTAAAATTTTCACCATTGGTTGCCATAACAGGGCCAAATATCCTTAGATTAAAGTAATATATTTTGTTTGGCCTTGATTCATGGTGTAAATCCTTTGGAGATAATTTCAGGGGCTGCATCAATAGGATTGCTCAATTTGGGTTCAACATTAGCCTCCTTGTGTAAAGCGGGCCCAAGGTTGTCTTCCTATATTCTATCTTTGTGTTCAAACAAATATCAAGTTCTAAACTCAATTTAAATCATCAGGAAAAAACTAAGATGCAAGCCTACTTGCAATGTGGCAATTAGGTTTGGAACAAACACCCACAACCTTCTTGATGCAGAAAAAAGAGGTGGGGATCAGGAGATGACCAAACAACACAACTTAAACACATTTAACAATAACACAAAATCAAAATTAAATCTCTCCAAAGTTACTAATTTATTCATTATATCTCAATCAAAACTCTTTATGTCCACAACCTAGACCATCTTTGATCCTTATGCTACCCACTCGTAGTTCTACTATTGTTGCTGCCCTTCACCAATTTCTATTTCAGCACCCAATTCCTCCATGTCCCAGTCCATAAAACAATGTCTCTCTTTTTCAGGTCTACCAGTGTCACCTGTCATGCACGACTAGATTGACACCCAACTTTATCAAAACCAACAAAGTCACACACATAAAAACATTCACACAAAATAAAATAAACTTCTTTGCTTGCTTTTAACAGTCTACAATTTTGATTACTGTAGGACGAACAACAGGAGTGAACAACTATGCCTTTCAACTCTTCCACAATCTAATTGAATCAATCATATCTGGTCCAATTCGAAAGTCACAATATATGAATCATGCATTCTCAGTTGAGCTAGAGGGATCCCATTGTGCAATACCTTGGGCAATACCTTTGGCACCTAGTCAGTCACATAACTATCTTTGCTTCAAAGACGTTTACAACATTGCTTCATGTTGCTAAGCATACTCCTCCAACTGAGGCCTTTCAACAACCCACATATGCTTCAGCTCAAAGTCACACTCAATTTAATGAGCTACTGCATTATCTTCTGACAGCCCCACAAACCTAATTTACCTTTCAAGCATGAACATAAGTGCAGGAATCATCAAGTCAGGAACTGTGCCCCAGCTGCACCCATCCCAATAACAAACATGTTTGTGAAGAGCATCTAGTTTCAAACAACAGCAGCTTGGTTGCTAGCCCCTTCAGGCCTGAAACCTGCACACTTGAAACATATTGGCTGCTCAGAAATTACACAAGAAAGCTCTGCATTGATCATTGTGAAAGAGGTGAGAATCAACCCACTGCAGTACATTCAATGACAGACCAATGTGGTGCATGATGGCACATGATGGCTCTTTGCATCTTCATTCCAGGTATATGGCATTTTTATGTGGCAATGCACTCTACATATCATGGGCTCTTGAAGGTTCAGCATTGTAGGCACCTGCCATCTTGGGTCTGTTTTACAGCTCTGAAACTGGTCGCATAGAAATCCAATCAAAATCAAAAACATTCAGATCTCTGATTAGTTACCTCCAACATGTGTTCACAACTGAGTCTGGATCTGTAGGGGCTCTCCCCTTTTGAGTTCGTCATGAGAGCTCCTCCCAGACGCCAAGCCAACTCTCAAAATCAAACAGCATCCTCACTACTCCCATGACCCCACAAGAGCTGAATGCTTCTCCATCTGGCATTGAACTGCTGTAGCAAGCCACTTTGGCCAGCTCGCTCACTCAGCATGTCCACATATCTCAGGCCATGGCAACATAAAACATCAGACAAGAATCACCAATTTTGATTCTGGAATTTTTTTCCGTTACATGCTGTTGCCTCATGTCAAACTCTGAAATCAACAAGAGCTGGCACCGCTGCTTCCTCCGATTTCCACGCCCAAGTTTTCCTTGAAAGAATGCCTAACCATTTTCAGCTTCAAACACTTTCTCATGCATGCTACACCAAAGAGTCCCCTTAACGAGAGCTGCTGCAAGCTCTCCCACTTCTTGGCAGAAGAATCCTTCTGCCAATCCTTCGGCTGCAACCTGGTTCAGCCATCATCAAAATGACCAAATTTTAGAAAGAGTATATAGTGTACTGGAATATTAGCAGAGTAGAAAAACTGCATGGGGAGGGAGAAGAAGATACAATGCATGAGAAAGAAAGAAAGAAACAGGCAAGCCAAAATTTCCATCACAACCAGCTCCCATTAGCAGAACAGCCAATGATCTCACATGTTCTCATGAAGAAAACGGGGGACAAAAGATGAGCCGGGTTCATTCGGTCAGCAAGGTGAAAACACAACAAGAGGTGAAAAAGATGGTGATGGAAGCACTAGCACAAACAAAACCATCGTACCTTCTCTTCTGACAGCAGCAGCAGCAGCAGCAGCAAAAACCTCTTGTCAAGCTTTGGCGTTAGATGGGTCTCTTCTTGATCCAGCAAACAAGAGACCCATGAGCAGACGGAAAGACAAAGGAAGTACGTTAGGGCAGACCAGTCGCGTGCCTGTCTGCCTGGCAGCCTGCCTGCTGCGAATGTGGAAGGATTGTGGGTGGTAGTTAGGGTTTGCAGAAAAACAAACGAGGGGGTTTAGGAGTCAATGGGCCCACTGCGGAACGGCGAATGACCCGGTAAAGCCGTGAAAAAAGAATCTCTCTCTCTCTCTCGATCGCTAATCGTCATCGTCATCTGGAAGAAGAAGAAGAAGATCAACAACAAAACATGCCATCCCCGCGTTTTCAGGCTTCAGGTGGCCGTGTTTGAAATTGTAAGGCTGCTGTTGCTGTGGAGAACTTGATGATCAAGTTGTGTTGTCCATGGCTATGATGCACAACAACAACAACAGCACAGAGTGTTGTTTCTTCTTCTGGAAGAGGAGGTGGTGGATTTTGTAGGTGCAGCAGATAAGGGTTGCGATGACAGTAGAGTTTCTTGGGCAAGCTTGAAAATTGATAACGAGAGAGAGAGAGAGAGAGATATATATATATATATATATATATGAGATGGCTGAAGACTTTGTGGAGCATGCGGATTCGAGTTGGTGTTTTTCTCTTGCTATGATGATGATGATATGCCTTTCTTCCTGTTAAGACCTCCAGGAGCAAAGCAGCAAAAGATCATCTTTGGGTTTCTTCGAACGAAGAAGGTGCATCTCTCTCTGTCTCTGTCTCTGTCTCTCTGTGTGTCGACCATCCTTTGTTTTTGCCCCTCTCGGAAGGCTAGCTTTGTGAGACAAAACGGTGCTTCGGAGCTACCCGATCTTTTGTTTCTGGTTTTTTCTGTGCTGCAAATTCTGCTGTTTTATGAAGTGAGTGAGGGAAGCTGCAGGTCGTTGGGTATGTTGTTTGTGTTTTTGAGATATGGGTATTATTATTTCGAACATGTATTTTTCCTTTGCTGATGTAGAATAAGAGTTCCTGGTGAGACTCTCGCTTAACAAAGACCACCAGCTGTGAGCTTGTTGCAATTGATTGCTTCAGTTAGCTTCTTCTTCTTCTTCTTCTTTGCGTTTTTCTCCAGGTTTTGCTGTTGCAGAACTCTAAGAAAGAACTGTAAATATGGAAACACTGCTTTGCTTTGCTTTGCTGTTGCAATTGATTCCTTCAGTTAGCTTCTTCTTCTTCTTCTTCTTCTTCTTGGGTTTTCATCCCCACATTTGCTGTTGCACAACACTAAGAAAAAAACTGAAAATATGGAACATACTCTTCAGAAAGAAAGTGCACGTTTTGCAAAGTGTGCTGCAGGTGAGCTTTCCTTCTGCATACCCTTTTTTCTAGCTTATGCACACACACTGTGATGCACACTGTATTATATCTATCAATCAGAGGCTCTAATCTTTGTGGATTAGCAAGCCAAATGGGTTGGGCAAACTGCAGAAGTTGGGCTTGACAGTAGGACATTGGTATCTGCCATTTTCCTTTTCTCTTCATCTTCTGGACAAGTATACCAATGGTTTGAGTCGGTTTTAAACTCATCAGTTTAATCTCTTGATGTGTGAGTGACGTATGGCTGTTGAAACAGTTGGAAAAACAAGGCAAATTTTGCTATGAAAGGTGCAGAAGGATTGCCTTGATTCTCAGCATTCTTTTATGCTGTAGCTGATCTTGTCATGATCTTATTTATGCAATAGCAGCACACTTGGCATGATTCATTTCCTTCAATATTTTGTTTGGTGCAGCACATGTTGATGTCATTCTTCAAAGCTTCTGATTTGTGAAAGGTTATTTGTATCAGCCATCTTAATGCTGTTGTATTCTTTGAATTCTTGTTTTCTTTCACATGCCTTTGTTTATGGTACACATGCTTCATTTTTATGGATGTTCATGTTGCATGTAATGCTGCTCGCATGGATTCCCTCCTGTATGGTTTTCTTTCATTTATGCCATAAGTTTTAAGTTTTAGAATGACACTGACACTTCATTCTTCCTCAAGGTCAAACCTTAATGCAGACAAGGTGTGTGATTCACATATCCTTTGGAGCTATAGATCAGTTTCAGTATTTTGTAGACTTTGCAAGGATACTCATTTTGTTGCACCAGTCAAAATTGGGATAAAAAATTACAGCAGCAGCTCAGTTTGGTACTGAACTCCAATTGGTGCCCAGTGGTGAGCCATTTTTCCTTTGTGAAAAAGTCTCTGAAAGATGGTTGGAACAGGTGTAATGCAATCTTGCAACTAAAACAGCTGCTGGGAGCAGTGGGAAAACAGAAGCATTGAATCAGGTACTGCTATCATTGGTGTGTGACATTAGTTGATTACAAGTCTTGTTGAGCCATTATCCATCCCAGGTTGTCACTGCTTGAACACAACACCTTTTCTTCAGTACATTTTTCATGAGGTGGCACTTGAAGCATTGTTTTGACATACCATTTCTGTACTGACAGTGTATCAACCCTAGGTTTCCCAAAGAGGGGGCCATTGTTGGATACTACTTGCATATATGTCTGGAGAAGGACCACTTTTGCACCAGGTTCCAATGTCCCCCTCCAAGAAGAAGGGCATAGGATTGTCCAAGCTGAGTCGGTCACCATCTTCTTTGCTGCGCTCACCAACCGTAAAGTCAGGGATTGACAGCCTTTCTTCCTTGTCTGATGCCAATCGAAGTCATGAGCGCATGGATGGGTGCTGTTGGCCTTCAACAAACAGAGGTGTGCATGTAGCTGGGGATGGACCTGGGTACTTGCAGGAGCGTCTACAGCTGCTCTTACCCCCAGCTGTTCTTGTTGCTGTTCCATTTGTGTGGTGGTGTGTAAAGGCTGGCCCATCATATGGCCTTAATTGGCTGCCAGCAGAAATACCATGGTTCTGGTTCAATCTCACAGCGTTGTTCGTCTTCTTTGTGGCATTCATTGTCTCTATACGTCTTGCCTTGCCACATTTGTTTGTCCGAGCAGTCATACCATGGGGATTTGCAAAGGATTTCTGTAGTCAAAGCTGGGAGTGCCTTAGCAATAGCTGTTTGAAGCCACTTGCTGCCATCCTCCAGATCATTGCTGAAAAAGGACATGGCAGAGGGCTTGGTAGCCACTCACCTGTTACCTGGGCATCTGGGATCAACAAGGGAAGGTCAGGCAAGAGCAAGACATCTGGGGATGGAGTGCAGACATACAGCAATGGAGACATCTATGAGGGTGAGTTCTATCAGGGCAGGTGCTCAGGCAGTGGTGTATACTACTTCTACAAGAGCGGTCGATATGAAGGTGATTGGGTTGATGGGAAATATGATGGCTATGGTGTTGAGACCTGGGCACGAGGAAGTCGATATCGAGGTCAATATCGGCAGGGGATGCGGGAGGGCTATGGTATCTACCGTTTCTACACAGGGGATGTATACTCCGGTGAATGGTCAAATGGCCAAAGCCATGGGTTAGGCATGCAGACATGCGGTGATGGGAGCTGTTACATAGGTGAATTCAAATGGGGTGTTAAGCATGGATTTGGTTACTACCACTTCAGGTAAGTGTGATGAATACTGGCACCATTTGATTCATTTGATTACGGCTGTCATACACGTTCTTTTTCAGACTACCCATAGGTTGAACTGCTTTTTGTCTTGTGATTGGCATTCAGGAATGGGGACACATATGCTGGAGAGTATTTTGCAGACAAGATGCATGGCTATGGGGTTTATAAATTTGCAAATGGGCATTGTTATGAAGGCTCATGGCATGATGGAAGGAAACAAGGTTTAGGCATCTACACATTCCGGAATGGTGATACCCATGCTGGTCATTGGCATATGGGCACCTTGCAGACCCGGAGCACCCAGAGCCCATCTCCATCCTCAACCACAGGGGTGAACCATACCAAGGTTCTCCATGTTGTGCAGGTCTGCTTGCTTGAGCCTTTTTGTGACCCAATCCACTGAATAGCATTTTCCACCACAGTTTGAGTTTATATGTAAGAAGTAACACCAAGTGAAGGAAAATCACCGGATATGGATACTAATAAAAAAGCTAGGAATGAAGTGAATTTCATTTTATTTCAAGATTAAATCCTTCAGTCATTTCTTTAGTTGTCAGTTTTTTAGCCCTGATACTTTCCATAAGCACAAATCCCATTTTTGATGGATCTGAAAATTTCTTTTGCAGAACAATCCATCTTTTTCGGGCTTATGTATTTTATAATGTAGAGTATAAGGTGCAAAAAAAAAAAAAAAAATTGTCTTTTTCTTTTCTGCTGGCAATTTCAGAGCCAATTCCTTCAAAGAATAGTGTGTTCCCTTTCCATCCTCATAGAGACAAATCTGATCACAATCCTCCAGTTTTCTTTCAGTCTGCAAATGTGTTGCAGGGTGAGAACTAGTTTGGTGGAAAGTAATGGGAAATGAAGAGCCTGAGCTGTGGAAATATGAGGAATGGAAACAAGTTCCTTAATGGGTATCACCATGAGGGTTGTAAGTGTACATCTGTGGAATCAGAGGATATTTGAAACCCTTTGTTCAAATCACCGATCACCCTATCATATAGCTGGGGTTGTGGTGCTTAGAAGAGAAGAGCATCAGTTGATAAAATAACAGTCTGCAATGGAAAACACATTTGTGGAGGTGATTGGTTTCTAGGAGTTTGTCACTTGATCATCAATACCTTACCTTGAATGATCTCCTGAATTTGGCAAAGTCAATGGCTACATTGTTGTCAAACAAGATGTGTCTTGATGTGCCCTTTTGGTGGTCATAGGAGGCAAGAAGGGCAGCTGCAAAAGGATCGGGAGTGCAGCGGGTGGATGAGAGGGTGAAGAAGGCTGTGGCATTAGCAAACCGTGCTGCCAATGCTGCTCGGGTGGCTGCTGTCAAAAGCTTCCAGTGAGTATCGACATGGATCCAATTGCCGTGCAGGCTTCACCTGCAATAACATCTCATTATCTACGCAACCATCGGAACATTCCCACAAAGTCTTGGCTGCTACAAAGTAGGAAATTCTACCCATCTCCAATTACAGGGCTGTCATCATGCACCCATGATAAAGCAGTTGCACCTCATCTGTATCAAACCCAGATCTGCACTTCTTCTGGATTGTAACACAGGTGTGGCTGTGAGGCTTATCAGGTTTCCATACTCATGTTTACACATCTTATTTGCTTGTTTGGCAGGTCAGGAAATTGAAATTGCACTGGAAGAGAAGAGTAAAGGGTTGTCTTTTCTGAAATCCTCATTTTTCAGAGGACATCCAGGTACCATCAATTGTCTGCTCATCATCTGATTGTCTTTTTCTCATAATTCCACAAATGCTTTGGCTGCAGGGAACTGATTAAGTGAGGATGTCATGAATAGGTAGGTGGTCAATAATACCATACATTTTGCTGTTCAAGTTCCCTGAACATGTGTATTTCCATCGCTGTTGTTCAAACTACTCAATTTTGTGTTGTGGTCTGGTTTTCTCAGGGTCAGGGTTCTTGTTTCATGCTCACTGTTCTATCACTGTTATGTTGTTAGATCTGAAATACCCATAAATTATTATTGGGTATTCTCTCATTTCTTTTCAGTTTGACCTTGAATTGTAAGTATTGAGAAACTCTCAGGACTTCTGAAGATATATTTATTGGCACCATTGTTTGGACTTGAATGCATATTGGAACTGCCTTCAATAACAATGAAAAGCCTGAAATATTATGTTTGGTGTTTGCAGGGTGATTGACTTCAAGAGGTGCAGCAGGTGCAGGATAAAATTGCAAGTGACAACATCTTGTGATGGGACATGTACAGTGCCATCCCATTCACCAGGATCATTCTTCTTTCTTGTTCCAATGACAACCACCACTTCTAACCAACCTGTGTCCTGTGTCTGGTAGAGGATTGATCCATGTGATCTATCTGGTCTATAGTTCTTGTGCTAGCAAATAACTATAGGTTGGTAAAAAATGTAAGTCAGTTCAAGAAGTTGAAGAACATCCAATAGAAGCCTGAATGAGGCTTGTTTCTATATTTTTACATCTTCCTTTTGCTATAACCAGAGGGATTTCATTCCTTGAGGGTCTTCCTCCTTGAAATATTTTTCTTTGGAATCTTAGAGATTCAAATGGCCAAAAGAATGGAAATCAAAAGTCCTTGATTTTGTGAAGTTGAACAATCAATTTTTTGCCTCCATAGTATTAAGTGCTTCTGCTTCTCATCTTTTTTCAGGGGTTGATTCCAATTGTCTCAAAGGACTTCCAGTGTCCTGTTGTTACAAATTTAGTTATATGTTCATGTCTATTTGCAAGAAACATTGTGTTCTTGCTTTTCCAATGAGATCACCTCTCATGAAGGCGCTCACTGAGGAAGTCAAGTTGATTAGAATTTGGTGTTTTTAAGTCTTTGGACTTCTTACAATGCTGCTGATAAATCTAATGGAATGATGTGGCCCTTGTCTTCCTTCAAGAATGCTGCCAATTCTACTTCCAATCTAATTGTCAAAGTTGTCAGGCTCGTGTAAACTTAACTCATTCTGCTGTTGGTCAATGATAACCTTCTTGTGGCCAAGTTGAACAGATAGAAGGGTGCCTCTCACAATATTCTCAAAGACTCCTCAGGAGTAGCAGGTGATATCAAGTTAGTGAATCCATGAGGATTAAATGCTGGCTTGTCAGATGTTGCTCAGCATAGAGCAAGGACAGGCTTTATAGGGCAAGGCCACTGCTAGGCTGTATAGGACCATTAGTGATGTCTTATAAGGTCCCAGCCAGGGCGTCATTGTAATTTGACAGGTTTTTCAGAGAAGGACCTATTTTGAGAACCCTCTGAGAATTTCAGTATCTTGCACTCTTCCTAATGACAACCTCAGGATACTCCAAGTCTCAGAAGGTTCTCAAGCTAGGACCACCTCCTAGAGGTAAAGAACTGGTAGAATTTTCTTAGTTTATGTGGAAGTTGCCTTACAGCATCTACAGATACTACACTTGATCTTCGCGAAAAGGCCGAGAAAGGTATTTAAAACGTCTCCAGCGGTGAGAAAGGTATTAAAGCCTCTCCAGCTGAGCCGGTGCTTGGTGTGTGATCCTGCACAGTAAAATTGGATGAAGAAAATCCAACTTATACCAGTTTGGCTCAGGAAAATGGTTTTTGGGCATAATTGTGCACATTGCCATGGCTGGTAAAAAGTATAGCAGCACTGTGCTCCTGCAGGAAAGATGTAATAAATATGATCTAACTGTAGCTCAGTGTTTCTGATTGGCCCATCATAATTTCTGAGGCTCCATATGAACCAAGTTACAAGAGGAAAGGGAGGAAGAGTTAGCGTTGGGTGAAACCAGTATTAACAAACATTTGCAAGTGTTAAATGAAACATTGGTTAACTATTTTGGGAGGGGAACTGATGAAAAGATGGGACCTAACTTGGGAATTTAACTAGCGTTGTCCAATGCTAGCTATGCAGATCAAAAGAACACACCCCCTTTGCATGTTCTAAACTCACTAATCTAAGGCGAAAATGCGTCATATTGGTGGGGGACATAAGACAAAGAATTGTGGTTTGAAATGTTCTTTTTGTTTAAGCATGGGACATAAAAAAAACAAGCGGCCTTTTCACTAAGATCAAGTGTAGTATCTGTAGATGGGCCTTTGATAGAAGAATGGCAAAGGCCCATCTATGTTTGCTAACTTTTTGGAAGTGCTAGTTAATAAAAAAGAGGCTACGTTGGCAAAGTTAAACATATTATGTGGAATTAAGCATAATGTTTTTATGGTGTTAGGATGCCCAAGAGGAGGATACCTATACATGCATCAACATTTGTAGCAAGGTTAAAAGATTTACTAAAAGATGAAGGCAAGGAAGCTAGAAGAACTAGAGTTGATGGAGACATCAAATCCAAGATTTTTGTCACATTTTGTTCAAGGCAAAATCTCTCTAACACCGATGGAAACTATTTTGATTATTCTAGGGGAGTTGGAATACTTAAAGGTTTTGTCAAACTAGCTATCAAAAGGAAATATGTAAAAATAGTTCAATCTTAAGTGGTTGTAATCATGTCTACACCCACCATTAGGAGGGTTTGCATCAACAAGACTAATCATAACAAAACTTTTCGTCTGATGGTGGAAATCAATGAGGCCTTGCTTAAAGGTTTGGTTGATACGGGGGCATTGATGTCAATAATGGTTGCAAATGTGGTGAGAGAATTCAATAATGTGCATTTGGTGTCAGGCCATGAAACGTACAAAATTGCATCAAGTACGATCATTCAAGCACTTGGAAGGATCACTAACATTCCTATTATGATAGGCAAAGTGGTGTGCCAAATGATTTTCCTAGTTGTCAACACTAATAGTTATGACCTACTATTGGGGCTTATTTTCTCACGAAAATCAAAGTTGTGGTTGATGTGGAAAGACAGGTTATACAACTTCAAAACGAACCAATAGTGATAGTTGAATTATACCTCTTAATGTTATTAATATGTTATAAAGGGTTACAAAGACAGAGGGCTTAGGTATTGATAGATTGAATGGGAATTTTAGCAACATGCAATTGGAGAACATGTCTATAGAAGGAACAAAAACAATGAATCACCAATCAACATATCTTGATTTTGAAGGTTACGATGATGAATCTATGTTTGAAGAAGGATTAAGTTAGTAATTTTTTTCATGATGTCTTTTCACTTTCTTTTCTACCCACCTATGGCCCACTCTACTTGCACCCCTAAAACCTACATGTATGTATTGGACAAATTCCATAATTTGCCTTGGTACTTTTTTTCTCTAAGGCACCTTGGCTTTGTGTAAGGCAACAAACTCATATTGTTGTCTCTAGTACATATGTTTCCAACTTTGTGCTTTGCCAAAAATTTGACATCCTTAAAAGCATTCACATAAAACAAAAAGACCACTAACATTCAAACTAAAACCACAATCATTCGTTCAATAGTCATAAAACATAGCCAAAACTAAACATTTATGCCACCAAAACATCACTAGATTTCATTAATAGGAAAGAATCATTGGATTTTAGATCAAAATAGCCCCTAAGATATTCACTAGACAAAATCATAAGGAAAAGTCATTAGATTTTAATCACTAGAAACTAACACAATAAACAATGACACTCATTAGATTTCAAACGAAAATAATCACTAGAAAAATTTGAATTAACACCAATACAATCACTATATTTTTATCACCATAAATAGTTACCATATTTTAAACAAAAAAGAGTCACTTGATTTTAAACCAACACAATTTTTGGAAACAATCACAAAAAAAAATATGGATCATTAGATTTCAAACCAAAATGGACTAAAAGTAGATTTGATGACCATTTGCAAATCCCAATTATGGGTCATTTCATTATTACACAAATGAATATCACTAACAGCATAAGCTATCTAGGGACTATTTCAACAAAATGCAAAGGAATATGACTAACAATAAGCAAAATATGGCATAATGAATACCACCAAGACCATGATCATTAGCAATAGCATGGGTTAAATAAGGATTGTTTTGCCAAAATCTAGAAGAAGATCACCAATGATAGTAGCTAATGCATAATCAAGATCACAAAGACTATCCTTACCACATGAACTTTGTGGTTCATGGACTATTTCACCAATATCCAAAGGAAGACCATTAAAAAAATGGTTTAATGCATAAGGAAAATCACCAAGACCATGATAGGGACCATTTCAAAATGAAAACCACCATGACCAAGGATTATTTTACCGAAACCTAAATGAAGGTCACCAATAGTAGTCATTAATGCATAATCAAAACCATTATCACCAACTACATTTGTGCATAAATAAGGTCTTGAACTAAAAACCATAAGGAAAAGGTTTCTAGCTCATTGAATACCCATACTCACCAATGCCAACATAATTATGTTGTTTTAGATATTACAAACCTAAAAATTTGGGTTTAGATGCATCTAAAAACCCATGCACATCAATGCCAACAAGTTTTTTATGCTACCACTTGGTTTCAAGTGCATCTAAATAGTGATACACAACAAAGCTAACTAGTTCAAATAAGTTTCTTAAATTGCAAACCTTACAACTTGGTTTTGAAGTTCACCTTAAACCCATAGTGGCCATAATCACCCTAATTGAATACTTGTATGAATTGTTAAGGTGAAGGTTCAAATTTTTGTTCAAATAAAAACCCATAAAACTAGAATGAAATGGCTATTTATAGGATTCATGAGCTACAATCCCAAAAGACCAACTTAATTATCAAATATTTTGAACACCAAACCATACCAATTGGTTTCAAGTGCTTAAGAGTAACCATACACATCAAAACTGCCAAAATTTTCAAGATGATTGAATTGAAAACCCAAAAGAAGGGTTTCAAGTGCATTTGAATACCCATACACATCAAAACCAACAAAAATTTCAAGTTCATTGAACTACAAACCCAAAAAAAAGGGTTTTAAGTGCATGTGAATACCCATACAAATCAAATCCAACATAATTTTCAACAAAACCAAGCTACAAACCTACATTTTGAATTATAGTTCATATGAATACCCATACTCATCAAAGTCAACAAAAATAATGCATTTCTTGAATTGTAAAAAACAGGGATGTGAATGCATTTAAGTACCCATACACAACAAAACCAATAAAAAATTCAACTTAAACTACGAATTGAAAAAGATGGTTTTATGTTTACCCTAAACCCATACAAATCAAAGCCAACCAAAATTTTGAGTTTCTTGAACTACCACCCAATTACAATTCAATTTTTAAATTCACTTAAACTCATACAAATCAAAAGCCAACCATATTTCAAGTTCATTGAACTACCACCCAATTACAACTTATTTATTAAGTTCACCCTGAACCCTTAATCATTATAATCAACCTAATTGAAATTTTTTTATGAATTGTAAGCTTGATTTTAGGTTTTGGTTCAATTGATTACCCATATAGACCAAATTGAATCAAAACAATAACAAATCTACAATATAGTTGTGTTCAAAACTAAAATTTCAAATGTTCATATCATTTAAAAGCAAAGCTTTAAACAATTTATTTCAAATTGCAAATGTTGTTTCAAAGACCACCTTGAAAGTCCTTGTTGGGCAATTGTGCAAAAGTAGAAGATGTTGTGATTTTCACAATGTTTAAGGCATGTCATTTAAGGGATTCACCCACAACTTTATGTTAAACATAATTTATTCAATGAAGGTGTCACATCATAAATGGGTCCACATGCAACTTTGGTAGGTATGTTCAATCACAAATGCATTTGTTAAAGGAAGGAATAGACATTTAGGGTATTTGGTGGGTTTTTCACAACTATTAAAATGTTTTGAGGTTTTAGGGTTTGAAGTACAAGACACAACTTTTGGAGTTTGTGGAGGCTTTGAAAGGTCTTTGGTTTTTGGATACAAAACAAGATGTTTTGTTTATAGTCTTGGAGGCTTAAAGTCACATTGTTTCAAGCATTTTTTTGACCCCCCACCTATTAGGGTTTGGAAAAAATTGCAACCTTTTGTGGCAACATATGAAGAATGACCACAAGAGTAGGATAAATGTTTGCCAAATGGAAAGGTCTTCAACAAGTCAATCAAAAAATTCTTCCTCTTCTTTTGTACCTTGAATTATTAGAACCATGGTTGGTTATATTAGGCTAAACCTCACTATAAAAGGGATAGTAGAATTGGGGTGTTGCTACAAAGCTTGGGAGAAGAAAATTGCGCTTGAACTCCTCCTTAGAACACATTAAGTTGAGTTCCTTAAGGTTGCACAAGTGTTAATAAAAACCTCACTCCATGCCATGGACTTCCAATATAAGTAGTCTTTGATGTTTGTCTCTAACTCTTGTTTGTATCCTTTAAAACTCTAAACTCAAAAGGTTTGTAAATTTTTAGATTAAATGTTTGATACTTGGTTACATTTAAACTCAAAGGTTGTTTGAAAGCATGAACAAAAAGAAAACAACTAGGACTTAGATGCAACAAACAAAAGCTAAAAATGATTTTAAACAAAGCTTATGCTTCACGTAAGAACTTTGCGAAATGCAAGATACAAGCTTCTTTGGGAGACAAAAGGGCAAGACACTTAGCATGAACTTAGACTAAGTATGGGAGGATTTTTGAGTTTGGGGCCCCATTCGACCCCTTTGTAAAAATTGTGTGGCATTTTTTAATCTTGTCACATGAATCAAATAAATAAAAACTTCCAATGCCATGTTTTCCGAACTTTACAAATAACTTTATTGTGTAATAAATCCTATATACATGTATGTAGGTAGGAAAATAGGCACCAAGTAAATTGTTTATAAATAAGTATGGTCTCAATTTACTGCCTACTTGTTTAGGTGCTCAAATGGGTTGTTAATATGTAGGTAGTGGGTGAAAGCATGATCAAGTATACAACAAAAGTAGCTACGAGTAGTTATTGTCCTATTTTTATACATAAATGTAAGAAAGTAAAGTCAAAACCTTTTTAATCATTGTCAAACCATCATGGTGCACAATATTGAGTTTATAGTATGTTGTATGCAAAGTTTGGAAAACTTTAATGTACTAAAAATAGGTCAAAAATATTTTAAAAATTGACTGATGGAATTGTGGTTTAAAATATTTTTACATTAAAAGATTGATATATTATTATTTTTACCTTGGAAGTTGAAAATGCACAAGTAAATTTTAGACGACCATTAATCAAGAAAGTAAAAAAAATCAATATGTCATTTACTTGAAGCCTATTTTATTTATTTGGACAACTTTTTTAAAATTAAAAATTTTACTTGCATTTTTTAGAAACCTACTTAAATATATTTTAAACATGTAATTCTTCAATATCATTGACATAAATTTAAAAAACATGTTCATAATGATCATTAAATTAAATAATATTTTAATTTTGATATGTTAAGGTTTGATTTATGGCTACTTTACACTTTTCTTGACAAGGATCACAAAATGTATACTTGATCATGCTTTCACCTTAGTAATAAAAACAACTAAGCTAACCACCATGGTTAACTAGGGAATTGAAACCCAACAAAAAATTATTTCTTGAACACTTAGCATCCATCCTTCATTATGCACTAGCGGGTGCTAGTTCATTATGGCCTTTTCTTTTGTAATCTTCTGAAAATAAAAAATAAGAATGTGTTCAAAAAACAGCAAACATAAAATTAAAAAAATTGGAATATGCAGTCTTGTTATGAAGGAAGGTAGTTTGTTTTGTTTTGTTTTGTAATTATGAAATCCACCAAACCGTGATGCTTCATATCATGTTCTTGGTGGCTTTTGACAAGGAGGGGTGCATGGGCTTGGTTCCATGACGTTTGGACTTGTAGTGCAAAACTTATTGAATATTTAATGATTTCTTCACTGAAATTTTTGGAGGAGTTGGAATGTGCCTTTGGTGTTCTTGATATGATCTTGATGAGCAGGATTTAATGAAATTTATTTGGTAAGATTTGGATTCAGAATGTGGGAGATATTGATTTTTAAATGATTTCTATTGCTGAAAATTCAAATAAATTCAAAAAACCAGGTTTTGGAAGGAAAATCAAGTTGAAAACGTGGTAACACTTGTGACATGCCATTTGTGGGAGGTGCCATATGTTGCAAGTGAGTGACCATCTCAACAATGTTATATTGTACCCATCCAACAAAAACCTTACTAGCAGATGGTGCCTTTTAGCTTTTCATCATGTTAAAGTTGTCATCGCTTTAGGGTTTCATCTTTACATGTGTTCTCTTGAGTGCTCTCAAACTCTGGGTTTGGGAACATACTTGAAAAGTACTCAAAATAAGATTTAAAGACACCAATCCAAGGATCTGTAATTGGGGGTCTCTTGGGTTTTTTGCACCAAAAACCCAAAAACAAATTTGAAAGCTTCCTAAAATGTGGGTTTTGTACTTGGGGCGCTACCCAAGTGGGCATCACTCGAGGATTAGTTGAAGCGTCTTTTCTTTTTTCAATTTTGTCATGTAGTTGCAACGGTGATCATCCATAAGACAATTTAGCCAAATTTTGATGATAAACAAAATCTTAAGAATTTAAGCATCCTTTGTATGGTTGGGTACCTTTGGAACCTAGTGTAGAGTTTGGTGAGTTTTTACAATTGCAAAACCCAATAAGTGGGTTTTTTCCAGATTAGTGTGGTGCTACCCAACTACACTTCCACTCAAAGATTAATAGTAAGGGAGTGCAAGATGGTCCCAGTGGAGTGGGAACAGTTTAACCTTTGTAGTGCAATGGGTGATTGGCAACACGAGAAGGGAGAATTGATGTACATTTTTAGTGACATATTTTTTAGTCATTTTGGATAGTTGTATGTTGCATCTGATAATTTTTAATAAAATAATAGTCACATGGATATAAGAAGTCCCAAGTTAGGTTGACGTGGAATAACATGTCACATCATCAAATAAAATTTATTTCTTTATTTTATTTTATTTTTTCAATCGTGAAGTCACAAATTACATTTTTGTCATGGCATGCCATGACAAATTTACATGCCGTTTTGTTTAAATTGACCTAAAATCTTTGTAAATTCAATGTGAATTTAAAAATGCATTTATTAGTTATTTTATTAAAATTTTCATTATATAAAATATGTCCATTTTTTGAAGAATTGCAAGTTCTTATTTTCCCCAATATGATTAAGTACTACTTTATTTCATGTTTTGCAATATTGCTAAGCTGGTAATCATCCATAAAAAATTTGCCACATATGGTTATAGACAAGTTGCGTATTTGGAAACTTGTTTAAAATCTTTCAATATTCTGGTTTCTTACTATATTTTATTGTAAAAAAGTGACTAATTTTATTTTATTTTAAACCATTTTTTTATGTTGTTGCCCCATAAAATTGGCAGAAATTGGGCACAAGAAGAAAAATGACTTAAATAGTCAATATAACCATTTAATTATCAAGACCATATTTTTTTAGCAAGATGAATCATACAATCATACAAATAATTAAATACATAACTTTGAAAAAAAATCACAATATATTAGTATTACTTTAATAATGTAAAAATATTTTTTTTCATTTTTTTCTTTTATAAAGGTAAAAAAAATTAATTTGGTGAATTTTTTTGTTTCAATAGTTGGATCCCCCCCCTCCCTTCCCCCCCTTCTTAACCAACATATATTTTTGGTTTCAAATTTACTTCACTTGGCAATTCTTGTTGGGAAAAAATGGAAAAATAGTGCAAATTCAAAAAACAATTGTCAAAAAATTGAAATCACAAATTTCAATGAAAAAAGGTTACCCCTACTAAGTAAAAAAAATTTAAATAATTTTAATAATTCCAACATTAAACACATAAATAATTCCAACATCAAATTTATGTGAAAGCTTTTAAGTTTAATCTTTGAAATCATTATAAACCTTATCCAATTTTTTTGAAAATTTAAAATAAATTTTAATGATGTAATTGAGTTTTTTTTGTGATGAATTTCCACCATTTTGCACACATAAAAAAATCCACCAACATCAACAATGATTTTTTTTTCACATTTTTATATTTTAAAAATGATATAATTATACAGTGGGTTCTAGAACTTGTAGCCAAAATATAAAAATATTTTAACAAATTTATACTTCCATATATGGCTTATAACCAAAAGATGGTAAAATTTTCTTATGGATGATTTTGAAGAAGATTATGAAATTGAAAAAAAATGAAAAGATTAAAAAATCATTGATGTCATTATTATTATCACCATTTTCAAATTATATTTATTAAATAATTTATTGAATTCATTTCTGAGTATTTAAATATAAACTTGTAACAAAATAAACTTTAAAATTTTGATAAATCATATTTAAAATAAATATATAAAATATAAAATATTTATTTTTTCATAATAACAATAATAGTACTTTTTTTTAAAAAATTTAATACTTTTTTAAACACTTTTTTTTCATACATTAAGAAAAAATGGGAGAAAATTAAAGATTACTTTTGGGGTTTTTTTTGGTGTGACATCATGAACATTCATAATAATAAACTTGTCCATGATGCTTAAAATAAAATAGGGGAA
>Ga0116228_10000102_pt1 | contig 53073 bp, 38 predicted proteins | sample S1TSphfallax_2_FD_89694 | JGI IMG/M metagenome (GOLD analysis project Ga0116228, IMG submission 89694) | Host-associated microbial communities from peat moss isolated from Minnesota, USA - S1T2_Fc - Sphagnum fallax MG | ecosystem: Host-associated > Plants > Peat moss > Unclassified | place...
CGACCTGGATTGGGTGCGTGTCGGCGCATTCTTCCTGTTGATTTTTTACCATGTCGGCATGGCGTTCGTGACATGGGACTGGCACGTCAAGACCGCGCGCCCGAGCATGTTCCTGCAGCCGGCCATGGTGCTGCTGAATCCGTGGCGGCTGAGCCTGCTGTTTTTTGTCTCGGGCTGTGCGACGCGCTTCATGGCGGTGCGGCTGCCACCCTGGCGGCTCGCGTGGCAGCGGCTCGGGCGGCTTGGTATCCCGCTGCTGTTCGGCATGCTGGTGGTGGTGCCGCCGCAATCCTGGGTGCAGGTGCGCGAGCACGGCTACCGGATCGGCTATCTCGCCTTTTATGCGCGTTACCTGCGCGCCGATCAGAGTTTCTGTGACGCGCATGGTTGCCTGATTCTGCCGACCTGGAATCATCTTTGGTTCGTCGCCTACCTGCTGGTCTACACCCTGGCGTTGATGGCCGTGACCGCCGCGGTGCCGCGCCGCCTCGCGGCGCGCATCGGGCGCGCCGTGCCGGCGCTGACCGGCGCCGGGGCGCTGGTTTGGCCTGCCCTGTGGCTCGTGCTCGCGCGCTTCCTGCTCATGCCTTATTTCGACGAGACGCACGCGCTCGTTGGTGACTGGTACGCGCATAGCGTCTACGCGTTCGTGTTCCTACTCGGCTACGCAGTGGCGCGTTCGGCGCCATTTTGGGACACGCTGGTGCGGCTGCGCTGGCGCACGCTGGGCGTCGCGGTGCCGGCCGCGCTCGCGTGGTCGGTCTACGCGTATTTTTACGAAGGCGATGCGATTCCGCCTGACGCGCTGCGCTGGACCATGCGCTGCGTCTACGGCATCGACCAATGGACTTGCATCGCCGCCATCCTCGGCTTCGCGCGCGCGCATTTGCATCGCGGCAGCCGCACGCTCGACTACCTCACGCAGGGCGTGTTTCCATTCTACATTGCCCACCAGACCATTATCGTTCTGCTGGAATTTTATCTGAAGCGGCTCGGCTGGCCGCAATGGGCGGAAGGATGTGTGCTGATTGCGGCGACTGCGGCGGGGTGTCTGCTGACCTACGAAATCGTCCGTCGGGTATTTTGGCTGCGGCCGCTGTTTGGGTTGCGTGGAGAAGGAAGCGGTTCTTTTTTGAAAAAAAGAACCAAAAAACTTTTGTCTGTTTGACTCCGCGCCAGCTGGACCGGTTGTATGCCATGTGGTGAGGGGGCAAGCGCAAAGGTTTTTCGTTTCTTTCTTAAAGAATAAGTGCTTCCTTCACTTCCTGCAATAATACGCCAACGCCGGAGGAACATTGCGCCATACAATCGGTGACCGCGTCACCCCGGCAAAGCGCGCCTGCAACGCCCGCCGCAACGCGCGGGCGCCCGGCAGCGGTAAGCCCTGCACATAGGCGAACGTAACAAATACGCCGCCCGGCGCCAGCAGGTCGTCCATCGCATCGAACACCTGATCCTGCAGCGCCCGCGGCAGCGACGCCCAGGGCAGTCCGCACACGATGGCATCGATCTGCCCGATGCCGCGACGCGCCAGGATAGCCGCCATGTCGGCGACGCTGCCTTGGGCAAAATCGGCGTGCGGGAAGCGCGCCGCCAGGCGCTGGCAAAATACCGGGTTCAACTCGATGCCGACATAAGTGCCGCGGCCCCGCAGCCCCGCCAGGATGGGCGCGGTGAACGCGCCGGTGCCGGGACCGAATTCCACGATTATGGGCGCGCCGGTGAGGTCGACCGGCGCCAGCATCGCGCCCGCGAGCGCCGGCGAACTCGGCCAGACCGCGCCGACCGATCGGGGTGCCGCGAGGAACTGTGCCAGAAAACGACCCGCATCTCCGCTCATGCGCGCCCTATGCACCGCGCACGCGTCCCGCGCCAGACGCACCGCAGCCCCGTCGATGTCAACGTCGATGTCAACAAGGCTTGACGAAACAATCCGTCATGTAGAAGTTACAGCGTAATAGTGGACGGGAGGCACATGCAACAGACTATCGTCAGCGTCGTGCTGCCGGTTCCGTCCGGCCAGGTGCATGCGTTGCAGCATGCGATCGACGCGTTGCATCGCACCGTGTCGCCGCACGACTTCGCAACGCTGCGCGCCGGCCTACCGACCCTGCATTTCATGTCCATCATGTTGTTCGATACGCGCGCGGGCGTGCCGAAAGGCGATATACCGGTGGCGCCATTGTTCGTGCTGGAAGCGAACCTGGATGGCGCCCCCGGCCCATTCTGGGCCGCGCTGGAGGCGCAGATCGGCGAAGAGCTGCGCGTATTGTTGCGGTTCTGCGCGGCGCCGCGCGGCCGCTGGGACAGCATGTTCAAATCGATCACGGCGCCCGGTTCGCGCGCGCCGCTGGCGCCGCTGCTGGAACGCCAGAGCGTGTTTCCCGCCGCCAGCCACGCCGGCGCGCGCGGCCTGAGCCGGGACCGGGTGCTGCGCCACGCGGCATTGTTCCAGGCCGCGGAGGCCGCTCTGCCGCCACCTGCGGACGTGCTGGCAGCGGGTGCGCCGGCGATCCATGATTGGCTGCGTGCGCGCTTGCTGCCGGCGAACCCATGGCTCGATACAGCCTGGCAGGCACCGATCAGCGCGGAGGATCACGCCGCCGACACGCGCAATGTTGCGCTGTTCGCCACGCTGACCGCCGCGGCTGCGGCAGCGCCCTGGCTGGCGTTGACGTTCGTGCTGCGCCGTTGGTTGCCGGACGCGGCAGCCGATGTTGCCGCCCTGGCCTTTCTCGCCGGCGTCGCCTGCACCACGCAATTGCGCGACATCGGCGATCTGCTGACGCTGCTTGGGCGCGCCGCGATCCCGCAGCTCTGGTGGATGCTGGCCGAAATTCTGGTGTTCGCGTCGTTCGTGCCGTTATTCATCGTACGCGGGGGCTTGCTGGCCTGGGCGCTGCTGGTCGTGGGCGGCGTGCTGGCGAGCGCGCTCGGTCTGCTCGTGCTGCTGCGCCGCCGCGAGCGCGCCGACCCGCCGCCGGCCGACTCCGTGCCCGACCCGGCTGCCGTGCACGCGCTGCAGGATTGGGAGGACCGGCACATCGCTGGCGCCGACCACATGGGCAGCGTCGTCATCATAAAGCCGGGACGGTTCCGCGCCTTCCTGTTGCGGTTCGGCATGACGGCGCTCAACCTGATCGTGCGCATGACGGCGACGGACGGGTATCTCGGCAGCATGCGGACCATCCATTTTGCCCATTGGGCGATCGTCGATGGCGGCCAGCGCCTGCTGTTCCTGAGCAATTTCGACGGCAGTTGGGAAAGCTACCTCGATGATTTCATCGAAAAGGCGCATGCCGGCCTGACGCTCGCATGGGGCAATTGCCTGGGCTTTCCACCGGCGAAATATCTCACGCTGGAAGGCGCCACGCAGGGCCGTAAATTCAAGAACTGGGCGCGCTGCTCGATGGCGCAAAGCCGGTTCTGGTATGCGGCCTATCCTGACCTGACGGTGAACCAGATCTGGCGCCAGGCGCGCCTGGCGCAGGGGTTGGCCGCGAAAAGCCTGAAACCGGCGCAGGCTACCCTGTGGGCGCGGGACCTGTGACGATGCCCGCGCAAGCACCGATCCCCGATGCCGGCAGCTGGATGCTCGCGCCGGCGCATGCGGCCAATACCCAGGGGCTGGTGGTGAGCCCGTTCGCGCATCTGCCGTTCGCGGTGGCGCTGCTGCTGGACACGACTGCGGCGCCGGGCGCCGCTTGGCTACGGACATTGCTGCAGGGCGACACCGCGCTGGTCATTACGCCGGCGACCGGCAAGGCAGTGGATGATGCCGGCAAATCGGTGGGTTGCGCGGCGCTCGCCTTTACCGCCACCGGCCTGCGCGTGCTGGGCCTGGATGAGAGCATTCTTGCCACCTTCTCCACGCCGTTCACCGGCGGCATGCACCAGCCGAACCGCCGGCATCGGCTGGGCGATTCGCTGCTCGACCCGCAGAAGCGCGGCCGCCGGCCGCTCTGGGGCGGCAATGCGCCGCAGCCGGCCGGTCCGCGGGCGGTGATTTGCGAAAAGACCGTCCATGCCGCGGTGCTGCTGTATCACGAGACGCAGGCGGCGCTGGACGCGTTTGCGGCCCCGGTGCGGACGAGCCTCGCCGCGTCCGGCGTCGGCATCGTCCACGAACTCGGCCTATCGCTGAAATTCGACGGCAGCGATCCGCCGATCTCGCGCGAGCATTTCGGTTTTGCCGATGGCGTTTCGCAGCCGATCCCTTTCGGCGACGGTATCGTGACCGAGGCGGGCGCCCCCTATCCGCGCCATCCGGTGCATGGCGTTGCCGCCGGCGATATGATCATGGGTCTGATCGACGCGCACAACGAGCCTTCCCCGGCGCCGTTGGTGCCTGCGGGCGCGCCGGGCGCCGGCGTGCTGCCCGCCGCCTCGCCGGATGCGCCTGGCGTTACCGGTGCACAGCGCAGCCTGGGCCTGGACGGCAGCTACCTGGTCATTCGCGAGCTGAGCCAGGATGTCGGCGCGTTCAACAAATCAATGCAGGAGGCCGCGAAATCGCTCGGCGTACCGAGCGCGAACTGGGTCGCCGAGCGCGTGGTCGGCCGCACCAGGGACGGCGTGATCCTGGCCGCGGACCCGCCGCCGCCGACCGTGGACGGGCCCGGCAATGATTTCCTGTATTGGGCGAGCGACGCGGACGGGCTGCACTGCCCCCTGGGCGCGCATGTGCGCCGCGCTAACCCGCGGGACGGCCTGTCCCCGTCCGCCGGCGACCGGCAGACCTTGCTGGACGCTGCCAATAATCACCGCATCCTGCGCCGCGGCCGCAAATACGAGGCCTACAAGGTGCCGCTGGCACAAAATCTGCCGGGCCTGCTGTTCATGTGCCTGAACACCGACCTGGAGCGGCAATTCGAGTTCGTGCAGCAAAACTGGCTGCTGAACCCGAGTTTCGCCACGCTGTTCGGCGAACGCGACCCGTTGCTGGGCCCGGAGGGTCCGTTCACCATTCCGGCCGATCCGTTGCGCGCGCGGCCGGCGATCAAGACCTTCATCCGCTTCGTCGGCGGCGAGTATTTTTTTCTGCCGAGCCTGGCGGCGTTGGCGTTCTTGCAGACGATGTCAGAAAAGTAAAAAAGGAAGAACAGTATGTTCTTTTTTGAAAAAACGAACCAAAAAACTTTTGCTCTTTCAGGTCGGCGCAAGGCGCCCCAGCGGTGCGTCCGGTGATGAAGGAGCCAGAGCAGAAGTTATTTGCTTCTTTTTTTCAAAAAAGAAGTCTGCTTTCTTGCTCATGAGCGGCGACACGCAAGTCCTGCGCCCCGCCGCGACCGGTTGGCGCGCGGATCTCGCCACCTATCTGCTGGCCAACACCGCGCCACTCTTCCGCCTGGCGCGCGCGATCTGGCCCATTCCGCATTTCGGCGACACCTATCTGGTCACGCGCTACGACAGCGTGCGCGAGGTTTTTCTCAACGACCCGGCGTTCAAGGTGCCGTATGCCGAGAACCTGAATCTGATCATGGGCGGCGCGCCGTTTTTCCTCGGCATGGGCGACACGCCCGAATACCGCACCGACACCGCGGCGATGCGCGCCGTGGTGCTGCCGACCGATCTGCCGTGCCTCGCCGAAGCCGCCGCCGCCCAGGCCGACGCGCTGCTGGATGCCGCGCAGGGCAGCATCGAGGTGGTGGATTTCACCCGCCAGGTCACGTTCGGCGTGCTGTGCCCGTATTTCGGCATCACGCCGCCCGACCCGTCGGACGGCGATTTGCGCGTATGGGCCACGCGCCTGTTCGAATTCCAGTTCACCTACACCGGCAATGACCCCGATCTGCTCGCCGCCGCGACCCGCATGGCGCCCAAATTGCGAGCCCATGTCGACCGCCTGATCGCCGCCCGCAAGGCCGACCCGGGACCTGACGACGTGCTGAGCCGCAGCCTGGCCCGCCAGCCTGGCGGTGCACCGGGCTATAGCGACACGGAAATCCGCAGTGCGTTGATCGGCTTTCTGGTCGGCGGCCTGCCGCAACCGCCGATGGTGCTGCCGCAGGCGCTCGAGCAATTGCTGCAGCGGTCTGGCCCGTTCGCCGCCGCGACCAAGGCAGCAATTGCTGGCGATACCCCGGCGGTGGCGCGCTATCTGTTCGAGGCGTTGCGCTTCGATCCGCTGGCGCCGGCGCTGAAGCGCACGGCGACGGCGAAGACCATGATTGCTGCCGGCACCTGGTACGAGGCGATCGTGCCGGCGGGCGCCACCGTGTTGATCGGCTTCGCGTCCGCCATGCGCGACGCCACGCGGGTCGCCGACCCGGAGACCTTCAACCCGGACCGTCCGGCCGCCGACTATATGCATTTTGGCTACGGCCTGCATCGCTGCTTCGGCGAGCAGATCAACCGGGCCGTGCTGCCGGTGGTGTTCGAGCGCCTGCTGCGACGCGGCGTGCGCCGTGCGCGCGGGACGGCCGGGATCCTGAAAAAGCGCGGAATTTTCGCCGATAGGCTATGGGTGGATTTTTAGTCCGCCGCCGCGGCCGGCACACGCTATGGTTGTGTTAAACTTCCAACGTCCAGGGCAATCATGCCCTGGACATCTGGAAGGAGAGAGCGATGCCGTTGGTCATCGCAATCAAGTTCCGGATTTAGCGGTGGCGATTGAGTATCAGGCTCAGCCGCCGGTAGCCGTCAAGCCGGTGGCCGGGTCGCGCGAGCGATCCGGTCCCCAGCAAAATAATGTCCCCACCCTGCGGTTGCAAGCAAAACGGGGCACCGCGGAAGCCGCGCGTTTGACTCCGTCCGACCCCCCACCGTATCTGTCCGCCGCGCGCGTTTCATCCAGCAGAGACCACCAGACCCATGAAAATCCTCGTGCCCGTCAAGCGGGTCGTCGACTATAACGTCAAAGTGCGGGTCAAATCCGACCAGAGTGGCGTCGAACTCGCCGGCGTGAAGATGGCGATGAACCCGTTCGACGAAATCGCCGTCGAGGAAGCCGTCCGCCTGAAGGAAAAAGGCGTGGTTACCGAAATCATCGCGGTCTCCGTCGGCATCACCGCGGCGCAGGAAACCATCCGCACCGCGCTCGCCATGGGCGCGGACCGCGGTATTCTGGTCGAAACCGATGTCGCGGTCGAACCTCTGGCGGTGGCGAAGATCCTGAAAGCGATCGCCGACAGGGAACAGCCGGGCCTGATCATTCTCGGCAAGCAGGCAATCGACGACGACATGAACGCTACCGGCCAGATGCTCGCGGCCTTCCTCGGCTGGCCGCAGGGCACTTTCGCCAGCAAGGTCGTGATCGAAGACGGCACGGCCACCGTCACCCGCGAGGTCGATGGTGGCCTTGAGACACTTGCGCTCACGCTGCCCGCCATCATCACCGCCGATCTGCGCCTGAACGAGCCGCGCTACGCGTCGCTGCCGAACATCATGAAGGCGCGCAAAAAGCCGATCGATATCGTCAAGCCGGCTGATCTCGGCGTTGACGCGGCACCGCGCCTCACCATCCTCAAGGTGGTGGAACCGGCCAAGCGCCAGGCTGGCAAGAAAGTCGGCTCGGTCGCCGAACTGGTCGACAAACTGCGCAATGAAGCCAAGGTGATCTGATAGATGACGTCGCTCGTTCTGCTCGACCACGAAGCCGGCCTGATCAAGCAGCCGGCGCGTAGCGCCGTGGCGGCGGCCACCAAGATCGGCGGCGACGTGCATGTGTTGGTCGCCGGCGAAAATATTGGGGATGCCGCCGCCGCCGCCGCCAAGCTTCCTGGCGTAACGAAGGTGCTCACCGCCGACGCGCCCGCCTACGCGCACGCGCTGGCCGAGCCGCTGGCCGATCTGCTGGTGTCACTCGCGCCCGCCTACAGCCACATCCTCAGCGCATCGACCGCGACCGGCAAGAACGTGCTGCCGCGCGTCGCCGCTTTCCTGGACGTGCAGCCGCTCTCCGACATCGCCGATGTGATCGACGCCGATACCTTTGTGCGGCCCATTTACGCCGGCAATGCGCTGGCGACGGTGAAAACCGCCGACGCCAAGAAGGTGATCACGGTCCGCGCCGCCAGTTTCGACCCGGTCGCCGCCGACGGCGGTGCCGCGCCGATCGAGGCCGCCGCCACCGCGGATGCGCCCTCAACCTCGCGTTTCCTGGGCGCCGAACTTTCCAAGAGCGAGCGGCCGGAATTGACCGCGGCGCGCGTTGTGATCTCCGGCGGCCGCGGCATGCAGAACGGCGAGAATTTTCATCTGCTCGACCCGATTGCCGACAAGCTCGGCGCCGCGGTCGGCGCCAGCCGCGCCGCCGTCGATGCCGGCTTCGTGCCGAACGACTATCAGGTGGGCCAGACCGGCAAGATCGTCGCCCCCGATTTGTATGTCGCGGTCGGCATTTCCGGCGCGATCCAGCATCTGGCCGGCATGAAGGACAGCAAGGTGATCGTGGCGATCAACAAGGATGCGGACGCGCCGATTTTCCAGGTGGCCGATTATGGGCTGGTGGCGGATTTGTTCGGGGCTTTGCCGGAATTGAAGGCGGAGCTTGAGAAGGCTTAAGGAAGCAAGGCCTTCTTTTTTGAAAAAAAGAAGCAAAAAACTTTTGCTCTGGCGCCTTAATGAGGTGCCGCTACAGCAAATTGGCCTTTCTTCATGACCGAAACAATTGGCATCATCGGCGCCGGGCAGATGGGCAACGGCATCGCCCATGTCGCGGCCCTCGCCGGCATCGACGTTCTGATGCTCGACGCCAAGCCGGACGCCGTCGACCGCGCCCTCACCACCATCGGCAAGAATATCGACCGCCAGGTTGCCAAGGGCGCCGTCACGCCCGAGCAGAAATCCGCCGCACTCGCGCGTATCCGCCAGGCGCCCGACTACGCGGCGTTCAGTGCCGTCGATGTCGTGATCGAAGCCGCGACGGAGAAGGAGGACGTCAAGCGCGCGATTTTCAAGTCGCTGCTGCCGCATCTGCGACCCGACGCCATTCTCGCCACCAACACGTCATCGCTGTCGGTGACCAGGCTCGGCACCACCACCGACCGGCCGGACAAGTTCATCGGCATGCATTTCTTCAATCCGGTGCCGGTGATGAAACTGGTCGAAATCATTCGCGGCATTCCGACCAGCGACGCCACCTACGATGCGATTGCCGCGCTGGCCACGCGCCTTGGCAAGACCACGGCGTGCTCGGAGGATTTTCCGGGCTTCATGTCCAACCGCATCCTGATGCCGATGATCAACGAGGCGGTCTATGCCCTGTATGAAGGCGTCGGCACCATTACGGCGATCGACTGCGCGATGAAACTCGGCTGCAACCACCCGATGGGGCCGCTGGAACTGGCCGATTTCATCGGACTGGATACGTGCCTGTCCATTATGCAGGTGCTGCTGGAAGGGCTGTCGGATACCAAATACCGGCCGTGCCCGCTGCTGGTGAAATATGTCGAGGCGGGTTGGCTGGGGCGAAAGACCGGGCGTGGATTTTACGATTACAGCGTCACGCCGCCGAAGCCGACACGGTAGGAAGACGTAAGACTTACTTTTCGAAAAAAAGAAGAAAAAACTGTTGCGCCTGCGCTCTGGCCACCTTGCGCGACATTGCCTCAGGTTGCGCGAAACCCAAGAGCAAAAGTTTTTTGGTTCTTTTTTTCAAAAAAGAACATTCTTTCTTGCCTTCAGGGGCGTCGCGCGTTCCCGCGCAACGCCCCGTCCGGTCACCTCAGTAGTAGCTGTAGAGTAGGTTCGTCACGTTGACGGTACCAAGTCCGGTCGCCAGGCTGTAGCCCGGTGTTGCCGGATAGGCGTAGACGCCTTTGCCGTTCACCTTGGCCGTCAGCACGCCGATACCCTGCGTGGAAGCGGCCGTGGTTTTGCAGTTCGGTGAGCCCGCGGCGCATGGTTCGGAATTGTCGCCCGCCGTAATGTCGTGGAACACGCAGGCCGACGAGGTCTTGTTGCCGAGCGTCGCGTTGCACTGGCTCAGGCCCAGCGCCGTATTGTACTGGCCGTTGGCGATGGTGTAGAACTCCGGCGCCGGATTGCCGAGTTTGGCGCCCGGGCCGAAGGTTTGCGTGATCAGCGCGGCGACGCCGGCGAACGCCGGGGCCGCGAAGGACGTGCCGCCGGCCGCGTTATACAGCAAATCGAGCTGGTTCTTGTAGTCGCATTTCGCCCCGCCCTCGCTCTCGATCGACATGCAGAAGATGTAGAAATGGTTCCAGATGCCGTTCGCCGCGAACAGCGACACGTCCGGCTGGTCGCGCACGCCGTCGTTCGGCATGCCTGGAATGGTCAGCAACTGCCAATCGGGCTTGGTATAATACACGCTCTGGCTGCCCGAGCCGCCCACGTCGTTCTGGCCGCCTGTGTAGGTCGTGTCGTTGCAGAGCGCCTGCGCGCTCGGTGCGCCGACAAACTTCCAAATGATCGAGCTGGAGCAGCCATTGTTCCAGGGTATTTCAGGAATGTAGGACAGCGCCGACTTGCCGCCGACATCATTTGTTTTGTGCCAGTATTTCGCGTTCTGGCCGAGGGCGGTGTCGTAGAAATCGGTGCCGCCGACCGCGACGTTGTAGGCCGAGTCGGAAAGTCCGTTGACCATCAGCCCATGCTGGTCGATCGAGCCTTCATCGGCCGAGGTGCCCGAATCGCCGGTCGAGACGAAGATCGAAATGCCTTCCGCGGCGCCTTCTTCCAGCAGATTGACCCAGGCGGATTCGAACGCGAACCCGTCCGCCACTTCGTCACCGCCGTAGCTGATGCTGAAGATCGTCGCCTTGGTGCCGAGCTCGACCAGGTTCTGCAGGCTGGTCAGCACGCCGAACTCGTACGGGCCGGTGCCGGCGCAGGAGGCTTCGATGATATCCGCATCCGGTGCCACCGCACCCGACCACTCGACGTCCAGCGAGGCTTCGCCGACATCGCCGACGATGCCGGGCGCGGTGCAATCGCCGGGATGGGTTTGCGTGAGCGTGCCGGCATAGCCGGACAGGCCGAACGCCGACCGGAACGTGGTCCAATCGGCCGTCTTGATCTTGGTCTGCTCCACCATGGCGAGCGTCACGCCCTTGCCGGTAATCGGCTGGCCGTAAAAATTGTTGCTACCACGCAACGGAGTCACGTTGTAGATGGTGGCGAAATCCGCAGGCGAGACGGCGTAGAACGTGCCATATTGTCCGTTGCTGGTCAGGCTCGGTACCGCGCGATGCATCATCGGCTTGGGAAAGAAATTCGCCAGCGTCACGCCGGTGATCACCGGGGACAACGCGGCCGGCACCTTCGGCGCCGTCATGTTCGCCATATGGGCTTCGGTGCCGAGCGTGACATGGTGCAGAGTAGTCTGGAACGCCTTTGCAACGTCACCCGCGCGGCCGCCGAAATCGATCACCATGCCGCTGCGCGATACGCTGTTCACCGTCAGCCCATGGCTGGTCAGCCAGCTTGTCACCTTGTCGATGTCGGCCTGGGCGGGCCCATAGGCGCGCAAATCGGCCGGCGTCAGCCAATGATGGAAGTCGGCCGACCCGCGCACTTGCTGATCATGCACCAGTTTATCGAGCGCGGCCTGCAGCGCCGCCGGACGTTTCAGCGTCAGACGGATATGCGGAAGTGCGGTCGCATCATCCACCGCGCCGGCATCGTGTGTGCGGGGCAGGGCGCCCGGCAAATCGCGGGTGAGTGTCAGGGCTACGGAGTCGTCAACCGCGTCTCTCACCAGCGGTAGGGGAGCGGGCAGCGAAGCAGCCCAGGCCGTCCCGGCCGTTGTTGAAAGAACGGTGGCGCATAGGAGCGCGCCGCGCGTTAATGCTTGGAGCATTTAAGATGTCCTCGAGTCTGGTGATGGATATTTTTAGGTGCGGTGGTCTCACGACACCGTGCCCGACCCTACCCCGTAACCGCATGGGCTTACAATGCGTGCTCCCCGAAAAAGCATGATTGCGAATATCTTTGATAAAATCAGGCAAGAAAAATATGGGTGGGCTCGCACCGGCGGATATGCCGGCACGAGTCCAGCCACTTTTTCTAGTCCTATCGTCTCACCCGGCGACCGTGATTCAGTAGTAGCTATAGAGCAGGTTCGTCACGTTAACCGAACCCAGCCCGGTCGCCAGGCTGTATCCCTTCGTTGCCGGATACGCGTACACGCCCTTGCCATTCACCGTCGCGGTGAGCACGCCAACACCGTTGGTTGAGGCCGCGGTCGTCTTGCAATTTGTGCTGCCCGCATAGCACGGCTCGGAAATATCGCCGGCCGTGATGTCGTGGAACACGCAGGCGGACGACGATTTGTTGCCGAGCGTCGCGTTGCACTGGCTCAGCCCCAGCCCGGAATTATACTGACCATTGGCGATGGTGTAGAATTCCGGCGCCGGATTACCGAGTTTGGCGCCCGGGCCGAAGGTTTGCGAGATCAACGCGGTAATGCCGGCAAACGCCGGCGAGGCGAACGACGTGCCGCCCGCGGCGTTGTAGAGCAGATCGAGCTGGTTCTTATAGTCGCACTTGGCGCCGCCTTCCTCGGCGATCGACATGCAGAAGATGTAGAAATGGCCCCAGATGCCGTTGGCCGCGAACAACGACACGTCCGGCTGGTCACGCACGCCGTCGTTCGGCACGCCCGGAATGGTCAGCAACTGCCAATCCGGCTTGGCGTAATACACGCTCTGGCTGCCGGAGCCGCCGACACCGTTTTGGTCGTTGCTGAATGTCGTATCATTGCAGAGCGCGATCGCGCTGGGCGCGCCGACAAATTTCCAGATGATCGAACTGGAGCAGGCATTGTCCCACGGAATTTCGGGGACATAGGACAGTACCGATTTGCCGCCAGGGTTGGTGGATTTATGCCAGTATTTCGCGGTTTCGCCGAGGGCTGTATCGTAGAAATCGGTGCCGCCGACGGACACGTTATAGACCGAGTCTGCCAGCCCGTTGACGAACAGGCCCTGCTGATCGATTTGGTTGCGGTCCGCCGAGGTGCCGTTGTCGCCGGATGCGACGAAGATCGAAATCCCTTCCGCGGCGCCTTCTTCCAGCAGATTGACCCAGGCGGATTCGAACGCGAAGCCGAACGCAACCTCGGGTCCCTCATAGCTGATGCTGAAGATCGTCGCTGTGGTGCCGCGTTCCACCAGGTTCTGCAGGGTGGTCAGCACGCCGAATTCATATGGGCCCGTGCCGGCGCAGGACGCTTCGATGATATCCGCATCCGGCGCCACCGCGCCCGCCCATTCGACATCGAGCGACGCTTCGCCGACATCGCCGGTGATGCCTGGCGCCGTGCAATCGCCGGGATGAGTCTGCGTGAGCGTGCCGGCATAGCCGGAAAGTCCGAACACTGACCGGAACGTGGCTACGTCCGCCGCTTTGATCTTTGTCTGTTCGACCATCGCCAGCGTGACGCCCTTGCCGGTGATCGGCGCCCCATAAAAATTATTGGTACCCCGTAATGGTGCCACATTATAGACGGTCGCGAAATCGGCCGGCGAAACGGCGTAGAAGGTGCCATATTGGCCATTGCTGGTCAGGCTGGGCACCGTGCGGCGCATGGCGGGTTTCGGAAAGAAATTGGCCAGCGTGACGCCGCGGACAACGGGCGCCAAAGCCGCCGGGATTGCCGGCGCCGTCACATTCGCCATGTGCGCTTCGGTGCCGAGCATCACGTGATGCAGCGATGTATGGAACGCAGCCGCAACGTCACCCGCGCGGCCGCCGAAATCCACCAGCATGCCGCTCGGCGAGACGCTGTTCACCGTCAGGCCGTGGCTGCTCAGCCATGACGTCACGCGGTCGATATCGGCCTGGGCCGGCCCGTAGGCGCGCAGATCGGCGGGCGTCAGCCAATGATGGTAATCCGCCGACCCACGCACCTGCTGATCATGCACGAGACGGTCCAGCGCCGCCTGCCGATCGGCCGGCCGTTTCAGCGCCAGGCGGATATGCGGCAACGCCGTGCCGTCGGCAACCGCGCCGTCGTCGTGCGTTTTTGCCAAAATGCCAGGGAGATCGCCGCTCAGCCTGAGTGCCACGCTGTCGTCAACCGGGCCCTTCACGAGCGGTACGGCGGCCGGCAGCGCCGCCGCCGAGGCTGCACCCGCCATGGCCGACAAAACGGTGGCACACAGCAGCGCGCCACGCGACAATCCTTGCAGCATTTAAGATGTCCTTGAGCTGGTGATGTTATTGTAGGTGCTCTGACCCCGGCGCACCGCTGCCGACGATAACGTGCAATGCAACCGCCTTACAATGAGGCAAGTCCAAAAAAAGCACGCGCGGTGCCGAGATTCCGGCGTGCACATGCCGAATTTTGCGCCGTCACTTCGGTGACGTGCCGGGTGTGCTGCCGTCCTTTTGTCAAGGGTGGTGTTTCAAAGCGACATTCCCATCGCCGCGTCCAGCCGCGCCAGGTCCGCATATCGCAGCTGCGCAATGGCCGGGTCATCCGCCACGCGCACTAACGGATCCGGGCCGGCATCGCTGACGATCGCCGCCTGCGTCGCGCCGGTCGTGCCGCGCAGGTCCCGCGCCCGGCGCAGATCGTCGGCGCCGGCCGCCGCCTGCCCCGGCCCCACGCAGAGCAGCGCGATGCACGCGCGTCCCTTTCGCGCGGTCACCTCCACGCGTGCCCGTTCGCCGACCTCCGACCGCAGCACGTGCCATCCTTGCAGGCGCAGGAATATTTCCAATCGCTGCCGAAATTGATCAGCCGTAGCACTTTTCTTCCACCGCCAGCCGGCCTGCGCCGCCGTCTGGCCGCGTGCGTGGTGGAGGTCGCGCCGCAACTGGCGCAGCCACACGGCGCCGATCGCCATTGCCACCGCGCCGTAGAGCGCCGCGAGCAGCATGTGCCAGCGCGGCGCTGCCAGCATCCATAAGAAGAACGGCAGGAGAAGCAGCAGCAGGACTGCCAAAGATGCTGATCCAGGCTAAAAGTAAGGAAGGCCTTCTTTTTTTCAAAAAAGAAGACCGGCCTTCCTTCTCTCAGTGCACGCCCACAATGGCAAGCGGATCGTCGCCACCGACATCCCGCACCTGCACATCATTGCGGTGCCACCACCCGCCGCCGAGCGCCTGGAACAGCCCGGCGGTATCGGCCAGCCGGTTCGCCCGCGCCTGCACCAGCAGCAACCGCGCCTGCAACGCCGTCTGCTGCGCATTGAGAATGCTCAGATACGCGACCTGCCCCATCGACACCTGCAGCCGCACGATCTTCAACGTCGCCTCGGCCGCCGCCGATGACGCGGACGCGGCGGCAACCGCATCGGCATCCGCCTGCAGCGCCGCCAGCGCATCTGCCACGTTCTGGAATGCCGCCAGCGTGGTGCTGCGATATTGCGCCTTCGCCTGGTCGAGTGCTGCCCACGCGCCGCGCGCCTTGTGCAGCAATGTGCCGCCGTCGAACACCGGTTCGGTCACCGATGCGGCCAGCGTCCAGAATCCGTTGCCGGGCGCGAACAGATCACGGAAATAATTCGCCTGGCTGCCGCCGGACGCCGTCAGGTTCAGCACCGGCAGCCGATTGGCGATCGCGACCCCCACCAGCGCGCTGGCCGCGTGCAAATTCTCCGCCGCCTGCAGCACATCGGGCCGCTGGTCCACCAGCGACGCCGGCACGCTGACCGGCAATTGGCGCGGCAAGGCGATGTCGTCCAGCCGGAACGTTTCCGCCGTGGCCTGGTCCGGCGCCTGTCCCAGTAACGCGGCCAGCGCGTCGCGCTGCTGGTCGATTTGTTTTTGCAACGGCGGCAGGGTCGCCTGCGCCTGCGCCAGGGCTGCCTGTTGCGCCAGCATATCCACCTGCGCCACCTGCCCCAGCTCGTATTGCCGGCGCAGCACGCCGAGCAGATCCGTCTCGGCTGCAATGATCTGATGCGTCGCCTCGATCTGCGCGCGCAGCGATGCTTCGTTCACCGCCGCCGCCACCAGGTTCGCTGTCAAGGTCAGATACGTTGCTTCGAGCTGGTAACGCTGCTGCTGCGCGGTGGCCACCAGCGATTCGACCTGCCGGCGGTTGGCGCCGAATACGTCCGGCGTGTACGAGACCGCGAGCTGCGCCGTGTAGAGCGAAAAATAGGGCGACCCGTTTGCAGACGCGATCGATACGCTGCGCGTTGCCGTCTTCGTGCGGCTCGGCTCGAAGCTGGCGCTGATACTCGGGAAAAAACTGCCTTCCTGCGCGTAAACGTTCTCCCGCGCCTGGCGCAATGCCGCCTGCGCGGCCTCCAGGCTGGGGTTGGCGGTCAGCGCGCGGTCGATCAACGCATTGAGCGCCGGCGAATGGAACAAATTCCACCATTGGCCGGGTATGTCCAAGCCCTCGACATAGGTTTGTGCCGTGTCGCGCGCCACGAGTTTGGTGGGCGAATACGCGGCCGCAGGCGGCGGTGGCGGTTTTTTGTAGTCCGGTCCGACAGCGCAGGCACAACAGAGCAGGCAAGGAAGGACTTCTTTTTTGAAAAAAAGAAGCACAAAACTTTTGCTACTTGGCACACGCGGCCCTTTTCGAATTGGACGACGTACGCAAAGGAGCAAAAGTTTTTTGGTTCTTTTTTTCAAAAAAGAACATTCTTTCTTCTGCATCTCTATTCCGCCGCCTGCGGCGCAGCGCCCGCTTGACGTTCGTCCGGCACGCGGGCCGAAAACATGTCGATCAACACCGGCAGTACGGTCAGGAACAGCACCGGCGCCAGCGTAATGCCGCCCACCACGACAAGCGCCAGCGGCCGTTGCACTTGCGAGCCGATGCCGGTGGAGACCGCGGCTGGCAGCAGGCCCACCATCGCCACCACGCATGTCATCACCACCGGGCGCATCTGTATTTCACAGGTGCGGTAAATCGCCGCGAACCGGTCATGCCCGCCTTCTTTCTGGGTATTATAGAACGTCACCAAAATGATGCCATCCATCGCGGCAATGCCCATCAATGCCACGAAACCGATGGCCGCCGACACGCTGAACGCCGTGCCGGTCACATAAAGCATCAGCAACCCGCCGACGAGCGCCATCGGGATCACGCTCGCGGCCAGCAGCATGTCGGTAATGGAATTGAAGTTCACATACAGAAGCAGGCAAATCAGCAGGAACGCCAGCGGCACCACAACCGACAGCCGGGCGATCGCGTCCTGCAAATTGCCGAACTCGCCCACCCATTCCATGTGATAACCGCCCGGAATAACCACCTGCTGCGCCACCTTCTGCTGCGCCTCCAGCACCGTGGTGCCAAGATCACGGCCGCGTACCGAAAACTTGATCGGAATGTAACGTTCCTGGCCCTCGCGATAGATGAACGACGCGCCGGAGGCGAGCCGCACGGTCGCCACGTCGGCCAACGGCACCGGAATGGTGCCGCTGCCGCCCGGGTTCGGCGCGCTGATCACAATACGCTTTATGGCGTCCAGCCCCTGCCGGTCCTGCGGGCTCAGCCGCACGATGATCGGAAAATTCCGGTCGCTGCCTTCCTCGTACAAATTGCCTGCGGCTTGCCCGCCGATCGCCGCCTGCACGGTGCTGTTGATGTCGCCCGGCGCCAGCCCGTAGCGCGCGGCGCGCACGCGGTCGATGTCGATGCGCACCGTCGGCTGGCCGAGCGAGCGCAGCACCGCAAGGTCGGTCACGCCGGGCACCGTCGCCAGCACAGCCGCCATCTTGTTGGCGGTGGCTTCCAGCACATTCAGATCGCCGCCATACAGCTTGACCGAATTCTCGCCTTTCACGCCCGAAGCCGCTTCTTCGACATTATCCTCGATATATTGCGAGAAGTTGAAGTCCACGCCGGGAAACGCGTCGCTCAACTGCTTGGTCATCTGCGTGACCAGCTTTTCCTTGTCCATGCCGGACGGCCAGGTGTCGAACGGTTTTAACGGCACAAAGAATTCGGCGTTGAAGAAGCCGGTGGCATCGGTGCCGTCATCCGGCCTGCCATGCTGCGACACTGCGGTAATCGTTTCTGGATAGCTCTTGATGATCCGGCGCATCCGGTTGACCGGCGAATCCCCCGCCTCCAGCGACACCGACGTCGGCATCGTGGCACGTATCCATAAATTGCCTTCCTCCAGCTTGGGCAGGAATTCCAGCCCAAGCTGGCGCGTGCACAAAGCTGTCACCACCAGCAGCACCGCCATCCCGCCGAGCGTCAGCGCACGATTGGCCAGCGCCAGGCGGATCACCGGCCGGTAGGCCTGATGCAGCTTGCGCACCAGCCAGGTATCCTTCTCCTCGATATCGGCCGGCAGGAAAATGCCGCTCAGCGCCGGCGTCACGGTAAAGGTCGCAATCAGCCCGCCGGCGATCGCATACGCGTAGGTTTTCGCCATCGGCCCAAAAATATGGCCTTCGATGCCGCTCAGCGTAAACAGCGGCACGAAGGCTGCGATGATGATGGCGGCGGAGAAAAATATGCCCTGGCTCATTTCGGTGGCAGCGCTCGCAATCACCAAAGCGCGCCCGCCCAGCGTCGCGTCTGACCGGTAGCGCTGCATCACCGACGTGCGAAACCGTTCCGCCGCCGGCTGGCCCATCCGCCGGATGATATTTTCCATCATGATGACGGTCGCATCGACGATCAGGCCGAAATCGATCGCCCCGACCGACAATAGATTGGCCGACTCGCCTTTCAGCAAAATCAACCCGATCGCGAACGAGAGCGCGAAAGGTATGGTGGCGGCCACGATCAACGCCGCCCGGAAATTGCCCAGGAACACATATTGCAGCACAAAAATCAGCAATATGCCTTCGATCAGGTTATGCATCACCGTATGGGTGGTGACGTGGATGAGGTCGGACCGGTCATAGATACGTTCGATATGCACGCCCGGCGGCAGGATGCCGGTGGTGTTGATCTTTTCCACCAGGGCTTCAACCGCCTGGATCGTCGGCATGCTCTGCGCGCCGCGCCGCATCAGCACGATGCCCTGCACGATGTCGTCGCTGTCATCCTCCCCAGCGATGCCGAGGCGCGGCAGATGGTCGATCCGCACGTCCGCCACGTCGCGGATGCGCAGCGGGCTGTTGCCGTTCTGCGAAATCATGGTGTCGCGGATGTCGTCCAGCGAATGGATCAGGCCGATACCGCGTACTACGGCCGCCTGGTCGCCGAAATTGACTGTCTGGCCGCCGACATTGACGTTGGCGTTGTTCAGCGCTGCCAGCACCTGCGGCAAAGTCACGCCGTAATGCAGCAGCTTCGCCTGGTCGATGCGAACTTCGAACGTCTTGGTTTTGCCGCCCCAGCCATTGACATCGACCACGCCCGGCACCGCCTTGAATCGGCGTTCGAGCATCCAGTCCTCGATCGTCTTGAGGTCGGATACCGAATAGCCGGGCGGGCCCACCACGCGGTAGCGGAATATTTCGCCGATCGGACTTTCCGGCGAAATGCCGGGCTGCGCGCCGTTCGGCAGCGGGCTCAGCTGCGACAGCCGGTTGATCACCCGCTGCTCCGCTTCCTCGTAAGTGAAAGCGTAGCTGAACTGGACTTTTACGTCGGACAGTCCGAACAGGCTGATCGTCCGGATGGCAGTAATGTTTGGAATGCCGGCCATCTGAATTTCAATGGGGATGGTAATGTAACGTTCCATCTCCTCGGCGCTCTGGCCGCTGCTTTGCGTCACGATATCCACCAGCGGCGGCACCGGATCGGGGTAGGCTTCGATATTGAGGTTGATGAAGCTGACCACGCCGGCGGCGAACACGAACACGGTCAGCACCGCCACCAGGATGCGCTGGCGGAGGACGAACGAAAACAAGCCGCTCATACTGGGATTTCCTCGCCGCAGCACACTAGAAAAAAGGAAAATGTTCTTTTTTGAAAAAAAGAACCAAAAAACTTTTGCTCATTGGCATCCGCGAGCCATTGCGAAATACGCCCTGTAAGCCAAAGAGTAAAAGTTTTTTGGTTCTTTTTTTCAAAAAAGAACATTCTTTCTTGCTAACTTCCCGAAAGCGTACGGTCGATAAACACCGCACCACTGGTCACAACACTTTCCCCGGCCTTCAGGCCGTCCAGCACCTGGACCTGGCCACCCACCACCGCGCCCGCCTGGATCGGCCGCAGCGCCAGCGTTTTGGCCGCCGGATCGGCCACCCACACATGCGCGTCCGAGCCTTCATACACCACGGCGGTTTCCGGCACCGCCAGCGTCGTGGCAGCCCCGCCCGTAATGATTTCGAATTGCGCCAGCATGTCCGGCTTCAACGCGCCGTCCGGATTGGCGACCTCGGCGCGCACCAGAAGCCGATGCGTCACGGGATCGATCACCGGCGCCACGAAACTCACGCGCGCGGCGAAATACCGGCCGGGGTAGGCTGGCACCGTCACGCGCGCCAGGTCACCCACATGAAACAACGGCGCATCCGGTTCCGGCGCATTGGCAACCATCCACAATTTGGTCAGATCGCCGATCGTGTAGACCGCGCTGGCAGCCCCCGAACTGGCCAGCACGCCGACGATGTTCTGCCCCGGATTGATCTGCCGTTGCGTAATCGTACCGGAAATCGGCGCCCGCACCACCGTGTCCGCCGACAGCGATTCCAGGTTCGGCGCGTTTTCCAGCGCCTTGATGTCGTGCGCGTTCAGCCCCAGGATCGCCAGGCGGTTGCGCACCGCGGCCACCGCGATCTCGCCACTATGCACCCCGCCCTGTGCGGTAGCCAGGTCCACGCGGCTTTGCTGCCAGTCCTTCTGTGCGGCGCCGTGGCCAAGAAACAATTGATGCTGGCGATTTTCATTGACCGTCGCCAGTTCCAGTTGCGCGCGGGCGGTTTTCAGCGTGGCCAGTGCGCTCACCATATCGTTTTGCGCCTGCGCCAGTTCGGTCGACTGCACCGCGACCAACGGGGCGCCCGCCGCCACCAGATCGCCGGCATGCGCGATCACGCGTGTGACCCGCCCGGAATACGGCGAGAACACCTGGGTGCTGACATCGTCATCGAGTGCTATTCGCCCCTCGGTCCGCACCTGCGGTGCAAACTCCTGCGGCACGACGCGCAAAACTTTCAGCCCCGCCCATTGCTGGTCGGTCGGCTTGAACGCGCCGGCGGGGGCATCGTCGGACGGACCGGCCGGCGCCGCCAGACCGACCACGGCCGGCACCACGAACAACCCGGCGACCAAGATCCCGGCGAATATCAGCAGCACGACCCCCTGCGCCGCAAGCGGCATCGGACGCCTCGGCACCGGTATTGGATAATGCTCGGCGTGCGCGTCCGCATGCACGGGTTCGGGATGGTCAGCCACACTACCTCCTGAAGGCACTTTCATCGTCTAAGTCCACAACGTCACCTGATATTCTATCATCGAACCCAGCGATTGCCCTGCATCAAAGTGTTTCAACCGCCTGTGCGGCCCGGTACAGCGGCGGCGCCGGGACATGGCGCCAACCGGCATGGTTCTGTCGTGGCAGCATATCGGGCACCAGGGCAAGCCAGCCGGCACCGGCCAAGGCGTTGGCGGTGCCTGCGTGGTCGATTCGGAAAACAGCTGCGGCCCCGATGGCCCGCAGCCGAGCCCGCCAGCCTTGTTTCAGAAATGCATGATAATATCGCCGCCGGCGAAGTAGGTGTGGTTCTCGTTCGGCGCGATCCCGTGCGTGGGATTGCCGTTGAAAGCGAACGCGTTGATCGACCGATAGAAACCTACTTCCGGCCGCATCTCGATCTGCGGTGACAGCCAATGCTGCCAGCCGAACGAGAATTCATAATAATCAGCCGGCGTGCCCATCCGCTGCCCCTGGTCGTCGGCATAGTACTCTGGACGGAATGAGAAATTGTTGAGCGGATCAGGCGAGTAGTTCAGGTAGCCTGTCGTGCCGATACCGGTGGCACGGCATCGTATGACGATCGCGTTCGCGCAATGCGACAGGTTCGGCGCATTGAACGGCAGGAATTGTGGCGAAAACGGCGTGCCGCCCGCCTCGTACCATTTGATCACATTAGGATTGTTGGCGTTCGGCACGCCATTCTGATGCTCGTCATAGAATTCGAAATCCACATGCCAGTGATCGTTGAACTTATGATAGTAGGTGAAACCATACCATTGCAGATTATTATAGCCCCACTGTCCGCCATTGATGCCGTTGGCGCAGGGCTGAATATTGTCGTTGCCGCTATTCCAGGTATAACGTGCGCATACCGTAAAGGTCGGGAACTTGGCGCCCGGGTCCTTGTCGAAGGTCTTGCCGGGATAGAGCGGGTTGGGGTAGGGATTGGTGACTGTCTCACCAACGTGCCATGGCGGCGCCTCGGTGCCCACCGCCACACCCGCTTGCAGGAAGAAGTTGTTGGTGATTGCCGTGGTCGTCATCAGGCCGGTATTGGTATAATTATCCACCGCGTAGGTCAGAGAATGAGTATACATGTAGTTGTTCGGCGCCAACTGCGCCTCGATATCCGGCAGCGATATGTAACGGCCCGCCCGGATCATCATGCCGCGAAACACTTGCGGAATGTACAGCTCCCCATAAACCATCGGAAAGTCGTAGCCGTTCTGGTTGTTATGCTTCAGCAACTGGTAGCTATAGACGCCATACGCGGTGGTATAGCGGTAATTTTCGCCATAGATCGCTGACAGGCGCATACCCCAATCGATATGATCGGTTTGCACCGTATCGGGAAACCGATCCAGATACAACACGAACTGGTCGAGCTGCACGGTATTCGGCGTATAGGCGTAGGCAATCGGCGCATTGCCGGCCGGCCGTTGCGTATTGCTGCTAATGTTGAAGCCCGGATCGACCCAGCCGTAAATCTGGAAATGGTTGTCGCTCAGAAACTTGCCGAGCGAGGTGTTGGCAACCGCCACCATCAGCGGGCTGTCAACCGAATTCGGCCGCGTGACGCCAATCGCAGTGGTGCCGCCATAGGGCCATTCGGAAAACGGCATGGGAGGTATCGTTTCCGGCGTAGCCGGCCAGTCGGCGATCCGGCCGGGCGGCGCATTGGGGTCCGACGGCGGCCCCGACTGGCCCATTTCGAGTGTGTAGTACCGAATGAACCGGGTGCCCACATCGCTGCCGAGATAAGCGTCAAGACATGCATAGTTTTTGTACGGATCGGGATTCTTGGAGCAATCCACAGGCGGCGGGGCGGCGGCCGCTACCGGCGCCGCAACCAGATTGACGTTCGGCGCGGCTTGTTGCGCCAAGCTGGGCGCGGCCAGCAATGTGCAACCAAGGCCTATCGCACTACATGAAACCAACTGACGACGCATACGCAGGAGCCCCCTTTGCAGGCGCCGGCCCGTGCTCTGTCCCCATAACAAGCACGTGGGCGGAACCTGTCGATGGGGGCTAGGGCATCATCGCATAAAGGTTCGATAAGGATTCGTCCCAATCTCCGTAAGCAGGCATGCTTCTTGCATAAGTTTAGTGTAAATTCATCGCGCAAGTTGTAAATCTGCCACAGACATCGACCGAGGGTTGCGCCTCAAATACGTACGTCTTGTTTCAAAAGAACATTCTTCCGTCTACTCGAACGCCGGCGCCCACAACATCCCACCCTGCGTCCAAGGTATGTTCACGCCCCGCGGCAGCCGCATGGGCGAGCCGGCGCCGAGGTCGCGCGCAAACATCTCGCCATAATTGCCAACGGCGCGGATCGCCGCCGCTTCCCAGCCATCCGGCAACCCCAGCGTGAAGCCGCCGCCGCGCCGGCGCAGCAGGCCACGTGCGTCTACGCCAGCGCGCGCCGCCACGTTGGCCTGCGTCACGCCCTCTATTTCGGCCTCCACCAGCGCGAAATCCACCGCATCTACCGCGCGCGCCCACGCCGTGTCGTTGGCCGGCACCGCCGGCACATACGGGTCCAGCGTCAAGCGGTCCGGCAGGATCACATACACGCTCTGCAACGCGTGAAACCCGGTGCGGCCCGCGGCCAGCGCCGAGGCGTCGCCCACCTGCGCGTCGCAATGGCCATCCACCAACGCCGCCTCCATCTCGCCGGTCTCCTCGAACGGGAACGGTTTGAAGTCGATATGGCGCCGCTGGAGCGCGTCGGTCACCGCGTGTTCCGCCGCGGTATTGGCAATGAAACACACCTGCCGCCCGGCGAGGTCCGCCACGCCGCGGATGCCGGAATTTGCATGCACCAGCAAGGCCTGGCCGTCATAGAACACCGGTTGCGCATAGGCGGCGCCATAACGCCAAGCCCAATCGGCCCGTGGCGACACGCCATACAACACGTCGATCTTGCCGGTGCGCAGCGCTTCCAGCCCATGCGGGGCGTCGGGGTAGCCCTGCTGCACCAGCCCCGACACGTTGCCCAGCACGGCGGCCGCCAGCGCGTGACACATGTCGTTGCCCAACGGGCCCACATTGCCATGCGTGTCGAGCTTGTCGAAATCGTCCTGCTCGGCCACGTTGCCGCAGCGCAACTGCCCGGTTTGCCGCACATGCGCCAGCGTGTCGCGCGCATGCGCGGATGTTGCCGCCAGGCATACCGCCAGAATAATGGTTCTATACACGCTCGCGTGTCTCCAGAAAAAACGGCAGTCTTCTTTTTTGAAAAAAGAAGCAAAAAACTTTTTGCTCTTGCGCTGTCACCAACGGACGTGAGCTTGCTTCAGCTTGCGCGGCGCCAAACAGACAAAAGTTTTTTAGTTCTTTTTTTCAAAAAAGAACACGTCTTTCTTCGGCGCCGGCGAGCACCCGAGCCCGCCGGCGCCTCGGAAATCAGGGCGTCCAGTTACCGCTGGTCGGGATCCCTGGCGTGGTATTCGGGCGCGGGTTGAAATCAACCGGCGCCGGGTCGATCAGCTTGCCGTTCTGATAGTCGGTCGGCACGATATTCAACACCGCGCAGCCCTGCCCGCCATATTGCGGCAGGCTCAGCTGGCCCGGTATGCTGGCGTAACTGCCGGGCAACGGCGCCGCGGCCTTGGTCAGGCGCGCATTGTCGAAGGCTTCGAACAGATCGCCCAGGCTCGCCTCGTCATCGATCGGGGTCAGATTATCCTGACCCAATTCTATACGGCCGAGCTTGCGCCCCTTCTTCTCATCCGGCAGCGCTTCCAGCGGCACCAGCCCATACAGCTCGTCGATGAATTTGATCACCGAGCTATGCTCGCTGTACGTGCTGGAAATGGCGTGCACCGAGCTGAACGGCGAAATCACGATCGTCGGAATCCGCGGCCCGCCGGACAATGGCGCGCCGAACGGGTCATACGAACGGATCTTGATCGGCGCATGGTCGTACAGACCATCCGTTTCGTCGTACGTGATGATGATCGCGCTATGCGGCCAATACGGGCTGGCCGCAATCGCGTTCACCGCATCGGCCAACTCGGCCGACGATATCTGCAAGTCCGAATAGCCGGGGTGGTCGTCGCCGCCGGGCAGGTTGGCCTGCACGGTCGGGTTCGGATCGAGCGGCTTCAGCCCGTCATTATTGCCATAGCCGCTGCGGACATACACCACGCCGGGCTTGAACGCCTGCTTCGCCAGGTCGGTGAAGAACGGCGCCAGCGCATGGATGTTCTTTTGCTCGGTCGTATTGTCGCCGACATAGCCGAAATATTGCGGCCCGTTATGGTGGGTCACATAGGTGGCATAGGTCGGCGTGGTGCCGCTATCGGTCGGCTCCAGCCCATAGCCTTCCTGGTACCAGTTCCACGGCACTTCCGGGTTTTTCGAGCTGATGGTCTGGATGTCGTCCTGCACGTCCGCCAGATCCAGCGCCGGGTTCTGATCGGCCTTGATGATGTCGGTGATCTTTTTGCCGGCGAAGGATAGCGGCAGCGACGCGTAGGTCTGGTTCAGCCCCGGCTTGGCCGGGCTTTCGTCATTCGGTCCGTAAGGCGGCTTCACCGGGCTCTGATCGAAATTCGATCCGGCGAACGGTCCGGGGTCGGCCATCACCGGTTGGCCGCCGGATTCCTGCACCGCGGAGCTGCCGGTATTATTGGCGCCCTCGCTCGGATGCAGCGCCCACTGCGTCACGCCGGACTGGCCGGCGATCAGCGCAATCGCGTTCGGCGTCGACGGCCCGATCACGGTCTGGTGGAAATTGTCGAACAGCGTAAAGCGGTCCGCCCATTGCCACAGGATCGGCGCCTCGGTGCAATCGACATGCGCCAGGTCGAGCTCGCCTTTCTGCTTCTGCGCCTCGGTCGGCGGCGTCGCCTGCGACAGCGGCACGTGGCCGGACGTGGTGACGATCTGGCCGCCGACGGTGGTGAAGCCTTCCTCATTGATCGCGTAACGATCATTCAGCGACACGCCGTTCACCACGTCGAGCCCGTTGTCGATGCCGGCATGCGAATGATCAACCGAATCCGTATCCGCCGGATACAGCGGCACCACGGTCGATTTGCCGGTCACCGTTACGGTCTCGGGGATCAGGAACGGCGAAATGGTGCCGACCGTGCCGTCCGTATTGATCAATGGCTGGGTCAGCCCGGCCCTCACGCCGGCGCCGGAGAAATAGCCGTTAGCGCCCGGAAAGGTGCCGAAATAAAAATCGAAGGAGCGATTTTCCTGGAATAACACGAAGACATATTTGATGTCTTTTTGCAGCAGCGCCAGTTTGGCCGCATGCGTCAGGCTCGGTTCGCTGGACGTGGGTACGACATAATGCGCCACCAGGTCGCTGCTTTTCGGACCGATATGCAGGCCTTCCGTGTCGGCCGCCATCAGCATGGACGGCTGCAGCATTCCCAGGCTCGTGACGAGCGCGCACGTGGTTTTCAACCACTGCTTTCGAAGCATCTGGCCAACTCCATTTTTCAATGAAACGCGCGCGCCAGGATAGGCGGGCGCGGCGGCCGTCCTCATACAAGCGGGCGATGGCGGTTCGATCACAGTTCGGTGGCAGTTTGATGACACGTACGGGCGACGCAATCACAGAAGCGTGATGGCAGGCCGTGGAATGGCTTCAGCCCACCGCGTTCACGGCATAGGCCCGCCGCTCAAGCCCGATTGGCGGCGCAGCAAACGGCCACCGGAACACGCGCATAATCCATCACGGCGGCCGTGGCGCACGCCCGTTCGGCGGCCGCATGCAGTGCGGCGCGCAAGCTCTGCTGTGCCATCGAGGCGCGCAGATCGACCATGCCAGGCGGTGCGCCATAGATCGCCGCGACATCCGCGCGCGACAGGCCCGCCGCCGCCTCCAGGAGCAAAATCTCGCGCTGATCGTCACGAAGTTTCCAGAATGCACACGCAAAGTCGGTGATGCTCCCGTTCGGCTCCCGGCTGACCGCACCATCCGGCGGCGCCATCACGCGCGTTTCGCGGCGGCTCCCGTAATGCAGAACATGCAGCAGCGTGAACATCCATCGCCGCATCCCGCCTGCTTGCAGCGTCGGCGTCGGCTCGGAAAGTGCGCGCCGGAGTGCGGCCTCTACCAAATCGTCGGCGCCAAACGCGTCGCCGGTCAGAATTCTGGCAAACGCCCGCATATGTGGAATGCAGGCCATGAAGGCGGCGTTCGTCGCGTCGACGGAAGGGCTGACTAAGGTGATGCTCATCGCACAGTGCCCCGCGCAAAAATCGTCCTGGGGAGTCCCAGGCGAAGCGGCAGTCTTTAGGCGGGTATTTGCGTGGAACCCCGGACCTGGCGCTGCGTTGAACAGTATCGGCGTTACTCTATCCGCGGGAGCGTCGGAATATACGCAGCTAAAAAGAAGGTCTTCTTTTTTTGAAGAAAAGAAGAAACAAGAGGATATTGAGCCTAACGGCGTGTGTGAGAGAAATGATGGCAGCGGCACGTGACGCCAGCGCCAGAGCAAAAGTTTTTTGGTTCTTTTTTTCAAAAAAGAACATAGTTTTTGTTTCCTGACGTCCGCAGGCCAGGGGGCTTTCGCCCCCGGCCCACGTTGCCCCGCTCAGTAATCCATATCAGCGCCCTGCGGCGGGGTCTGCGGCGAACGCTTCTCCGGCCGGTCGGCCACCATCGCCTCGGTCGTGATCAGCAGCCCGGCCACTGACGCTGCATTCTGCAACGCCACCCGCACCACCTTCGTCGGATCGATAATGCCGGCTGCGATCAGGTCGCCATAGGTGCCGGCCTGCGCGTCATAGCCATATCCGTAATGACTATTCTCCAGCACACGGCCGCCGACCACCGCGCCATCCTCGCCGGCGTTTTCGGCAATTTGCCGCAACGGCGCCTGCACCGCCCGCCGCACGATATCGATGCCGACCTTCTGGTCGGCATTCTCCGGCTTCAAATCCGCCAGGATCAGCGAAGCGCGTGCCAGCGCCACACCGCCGCCGGGCACGATGCCTTCCGCCACCGCGGCACGGGTCGCATGCAGCGCGTCATCGACGCGATCCTTGCGCTCCTTTACCTCGATTTCCGTGCTGCCGCCGACGCGAATCACCGCGACGCCGCCGGCCAATTTTGCCAACCGCTCCTGCAGTTTCTCGCGGTCGTAGTCGGACGTGGTTTCCTCCACCTGCGCGCGGATCTGCTCGCAGCGGCCGCGGATCAGGTCACGCGCGCCGGCGCCCTCGATGATGGTGGTGTTTTCCTTCTCGATCAGCACGCGCTTGGCCTGGCCCAGCATCGCCAGCGTCACGTTCTCCAGCTTGATGCCGAGATCCTCGCTGATCACCTGCCCGCCGGTCAGCACCGCGATGTCTTCCAGCATCGCTTTCCGGCGATCGCCGAATCCCGGCGCCTTCACGGCCGCGATCTTCAGGCCGCCGCGCAGCTTGTTGACCACCAAAGTCGCCAGCGCCTCGCCTTCGATATCCTCGGCGATGATCAGCAGCGGCCGCGCGGACTGCACCACCGCTTCCAGCAGCGGCAGCAATGCCTGCAATCCCGACAGCTTCTTTTCGTGAATCAGGACGTAGCTGTTATCGAGATCGACGGTCATCTTTTCCGCATTCGTGACGAAATACGGGCTCAGATACCCACGGTCGAACTGCATGCCCTCCACCACTTCGAGCTCGGTCTGCATGCCCTTGGCTTCTTCGACGGTGATCACACCCTCGTTGCCGACCTTCTGCATCGCTTCGGCGATCATGCGGCCGATATCGGCCTCGCCATTCGCCGAAATCGTGCCGACCTGCGCCGTCTCCGCCTCGGTGGTAATTTTCTTCGAGCGCTTGGCGAGCTCCGCCACCAGCGCGGTGACTGCCTTGTCCACCCCGCGCTTGAGGTCCATCGGCGCCATGCCGGCGGCGACGGCCCGGCCGCCCTCGCGCACGATCGCCTGCGCCAGCACGATCGCCGACGTGGTGCCGTCGCCGGCCAGGTCGTTCGTCTTGCTCGCCACTTCGCGCACCAACTGCGCGCCCATATTCTCGAATTTCTCGCTCAGCTCGATTTCTTTTGCGACCGTGACACCGTCCTTGGTGATCCGCGGCGCGCCGTAGCTCTTGTCGATGACGACATTGCGGCCCTTGGGCCCCAGCGTCACCTTCACCGCGTCGGCGAGAACATCCACGCCGCGCAACATGCGCGCGCGCGCGTCTTCGCCGAAGCGAACGTCTTTGGCTGCCATGTGACTAAATCCTTTTTTTGATTACGCGGCTTTTGCGACCTTGTGCGGCCCGTCGAGCACGCCGATCAGGTCGCTCTCCTTCATGACCAGCAGGTCCTCGCCATCGATTTTCACTTCGGTGCCGGACCATTTGCCGAACAGCACGCGATCGCCGGTCTTCACGTCCAGCTTGACGATGGCGCCGAGTTCATTGCGGGCGCCTGGGCCTACGGCAATGATCTCGCCTTCCTGCGGCTTCTCCTGCACGGTGTCCGGAATGATGATGCCCCCGACGGTTTTGTCGGGCGCGGTGATGCGGCGGACCACGACGCGGTCCTGCAGCGGGCGGAATGTCATGTGATATGCTCCAGATTGGGCGGCGCGCGCTACGGCGCGTCTGCGACCCGCGCTGACACTAGGGGCGGGCAGGGGGCTGGGAACAGCTTCGGAAACTACTCATAGAAGAAGGCAGGTCTTATTTTTTGAAAAAAAGAAACAAAAAACTTTTGCCCACTGGCACACGTGGTCTATTTCGAATTGGGTCGCGTGGGCGCAGGAGCAAACGTTTTTTGGTTCTTTTTTCAAAAAAGAACCTTTCCTTCTCCGGCTACCCATGCGGCGCCATAATCGCCGTCACCGCCATCCCAAACGCCAGCGCGCAATACAAAATAATCAACGGTTGCCAGATCCGCGCCCAAAGCCGATGCGGGCTGGACGGCACCGCCGCATCCTGCCCCGGCAGCAATTGCACCAGCCGCGCCGCGGTCAGGCGCGCATCGCGCAACGCGTCCGGCCGCAACGGCATCTGGCCGATGCTGTCGGCCAGGCGATCGATGCGCAGCGCGCGGGGCATTTTGCTCCAATTCGCCGCCTCCGCCCACGGATCCTTGCCCAGCCGCGCCAGCAGCGACAGGATCGTCAGCCCCGACCCGTTCCATTCGGTTCCGACTTCGGCGAACAGGAACGCCTCCAGCCCCGAATTCTTCAGCGCGAAAACATCTGCGTTCGCCATCTGCGTCTCCTGCCGCCACGGGCTTGCAGTTCCGTGTCCGTAATATAGATGCGGCGCCGCGCCCGCGATCGCAAGTTTCGGAAACTACGCGCGGCGCGCTGCATGGGTAATTTCCGCCGCTGCGCGATACCGCCCGCGCGCCCCATTTGCGCGATATCCGGGTGACAGTCACCCACGGGAGACCGCCGTGCCAAACGATGATTCGATCGTCGCCGTATTCGCCAACCACATCGACGCGGATGCCGCGCTGAAAACGCTGACGGACGCGGGCTTCGGCCTCAAAAGCCTCAGTGTCGTCGGCAAGGGCTATCACACCGAGGAAAAGGCGCTGGGCTTCTACAACACCGGCGACCGCGTCACCTTCTGGGGCAGCCGTGGCGCCTTTTGGGGTGGCCTGTGGGGCTTGTTTTTCGGCGGCCTGTTCATGACCATCCCGGTCGTCGGCCACGTCGTCATTCTCGGCTACCTCGCCGCGACGGTCATTTCCGGTGTCGAGACCGCTATCGTCGTCGGCGGCCTGAGCGCGCTGGGTGCGGCGATGTACAGTATCGGCATTCCGAAGGACAGTGTCATTCGTTACGAAGCCGCCGTAAAAGCCGACGGCTTCCTGGTCCTCGCCCACGGCACGCCGGCCGAGATGGCGCGCGCCCGTGACGTTCTGGGCACCACGCATCCGGAGTCCCTCGACATGCACGCAGCGCCTGCGCTCGAACACGCCTGATGCAAGGAAGGCGGGAGACTTTAGCCGCCCTCGACCCACAAGGGTCGAGGGGCGGAGCCCCCCTTCTTACGGCGTCACGCGTTCTGGGGCGCCGGCGGCACTCCCAGCAAACCTGCGCGCTGCAGCGCAAACAGCAGCACCGCCACGCCGGTCACCGAAATCGGTCCGGCCAGCATGCTCCCCTCCGGCCCCGCGCTGCCGCCGCTGACGTTCACATTGCCCACCGCGTGGGTGACGAACAAATGCCCCTTCATCATCAGTCCGCTATCGGCCACGCCGAACAGGTAGGATTGCGACCAGTCCCACGTCATGTGAAACCCGATCGGTAACCATAACGACCCGCTGAATCGCAGCAGCGCGCACAGGATCAGCCCGGCCACCACCACCTGCACGATGCCCCACACCGTCTCGCCGGGATTGCCGATATGCCCTGCCCCGAACAGTAGCGACAGCAATATCGCCGCCGGCCAGAACCCGATGCCGCGCGTCAGCGTGGTCTGCAAATAGCCGCGAAACAAAGTCTCCTCGGCCATGCCGACCAGCAGGAACACCAGCAGCCAGGTCAGCCCGTAGCCGAGGATCGGCAGCCCGTGCAGCGCCTGGTTGTCGAACACCAGAAACCCGGTGAGCGCCAACGCTGCGACCAGCGCCCCCATGCAGAACAATCCGCCGGCCGCGCCGGTCACGCAGTCGACAATCTTGCGCGGCCCCGCCAGGCCGTAGAACCACACCGATTTCCCCTCGATCCACCCCATGATCGCGGTCGTCACCAGCGTGACGGCAAGGAACACGGCCTCGCGAATCAGCAGCAACTTCGCCGGCAGCTCACCCTTGGGTTGCGGCGGCTTGCCGAACGCGAGTTTGTAGGCAAATCCGACCGCGGTTCCGATCGCCAGGAAGATGGCGATGAAAATCACCACGCTCCACCCGGCGCGGATGCCGTTTGGCCCCAGGAATATCCAGCGCAGCCAGGCCTTTGCTCCGCCTCGAGCTGGCTTTACGGCGCCAACCTGGATATCGACGTTGACGCCAACATACACGTTCGGCCCGCCATTTGGCGGCGCCACAGCGCCGCCTTCCTCTCCCGCCGCTTCCATCATTTTGCTCCCCTCCCAGCTCTCATGGGCGGGCATGCCGCCCCGCCTCTGCGCGGATACTTCGCATCCCGCATGCCACACGATATTGCCACGGTTAACCCATTGTTTTCAAATGGCGCAGACGGCGCCGGAGAAAGCCGGACCGGTGCAGCCCCTGGCCGACGATTGAGGCTCTGCATCATCCATGGTGCAATAGGCTCTTTTCTGGCGAGATTGGCAAAGCGCCGGACACGCATCGCCGAAAGGAAGCCCTTGTCCGCCCACTCCACCATAGCTCCCGACCTTCCCGGCGCGATCGGCAAAACCCCCCTGATCCGCCTGCGCCGCGCGTCGGACGCCACCGGCTGCACCATCCTTGGCAAGGCCGAGTTCATGAATCCCGGCGGCTCGGTGAAGGACCGCGCCGGCCTCGCCATCATCCGTGACGCGGAGGCGCGCGGCGCGCTGCCGCCCGGCGGCACGATCGTCGAGGGCACCGCCGGCAACACCGGCATTGCGCTGACGCTGGTCGGCAATGCGCGCGGCTACCGCACCATCATCGTCATGCCGGAAACCCAGAGCCAGGAGAAAATCGACACGCTGCGCATGATCGGCGCCGATTTGCGCCTGGTGCCGGCCAAGCCCTATCGCGACCCCGGCAACTACGTGCATGTCTCCCGCCGCCTCGCCGAGGAAACCGGCGCGCTCTGGGCCAACCAGTTCGACAATTTGGCCAACCGCGAGGGCCACCGCACTACCACCGGCGCGGAGATCTGGGCCCAGACCGGCGGCCAAATCGACGCCTTCACCTGCGCTTGCGGCACCGGCGGCACGCTCGCCGGCGTCGCGCTCGCGCTGAAGGCGCACGACCCGGCGGTAAAAATCGTGCTCGCCGACCCCGACGGCAGCGGCCTCTATGGCTGGGTCAAATCCAACGACCTGACCGTTAGCGGCAGCTCGATCACCGAGGGCATCGGCCAGTCCCGTATCCCTGAAAACCTCGCCGGCGCCCCGATCGACGACGCCGTGCGCATCCCGGACGCCGAGGCGCTCGAACAGATCTACGACGTTCTGATCCATGAGGGCCTGTCGGTCGGCACCTCCGCCGGCATCAACATCGCCGCCGCGATCCGCGTGGCGAAATCGCTGGGGCCCGGGCACACGGTCGTAACGATTTTATGCGACGGAGGCGCGCGCTATCAGTCCAAGCTGTTCAATCCGGATTTTCTGCGGTCGAAAAATCTGCCGGTGCCAGCGTGGATGAAATAAGGAAGTGTTCTTTTTTGAAAAAAAGAACCAAAAAACTTTTGTCTGTTTGGCTCCGTGCAAGCTGAAGAAAATACACGTCTGGTGATGAAGGCGCGGGGGCAGATTTTTTTGCTTCCTTTTGTTCAAGAAAGAAGGCCCTTCTTACGCCGCCACCTCAGCCGCAATCCCCAACGCCGACAACAGCTCCACCCGCAACGCCGCGAACCGTGCATCCGCATGCCGCCGCGGACGCGGCAAATCGATGTCGATCTGCAACCCGATCCGTCCCTCCCGCAGCACCACCGCGCGATCCGCCAGCAACAGCGCCTCATCCACGTCGTGCGTCACCAGCAACGCCGACATGCCATGCCGCGCCCACAAATCCGCCACCAGCGCCTGCATGCGCAGCCGCGTCAGCGCATCGAGCGACGCGAACGGTTCGTCCAGCAGCAGCAGGTCCGGATCACGCACCAGCGCGCGCGCAATGCCCGCCCGCTGCGCCTCGCCACCCGACAAGGTCAGCGGCCACGCCTCGATCCGATGCGACAATTCCACTTCCCGCAGCGCCTGCTCGGCACGCCCGCGCGCATCGGCGCCGGAGAGCCCCAGCGCCACATTCTGCCACACGCGTTTCCACGGCATCAGCCGCGGTTCCTGAAACACCACGGCGCGCCGCGGCGGCAATATCACCTCGCCCTGCTCGGCCGCATCCAGCCCGGCCAGCGTGCGCAGCAGCGTGGTCTTGCCCGACCCGCTACGCCCCAGCAGCGCCACGAACGCCCCCGCCGGCACGTCCAGATCGAGCCCATCCAGCACCGCCGTCGGGCCGAACCGCCGCACCAGTCCGCGCACGCGCGTATCACGATCGCTCATGGCCCTAATCCCGGTTGCCAAACTGCCGCCCGCACATCAATGCGTGCTGGCAACAAATATTGTGCCGCAAACAAATCCGCCACGCCCTGCTGGCGGCGGATCGCCGCCTCGTCCATGAACCCGTAGCGATACGTCGCCCGCTGTGCCGTCACCAGTTCCGCGCTTTCGTCCACGCCGGTCACGCCCGACATCAAATGCGCGAGGTCGCTCTTATGCTGCTCGCCCCACACGCCGGCTGCAATCACCGCCCGCGCCGTTGCCACAACGATATCGTGATGGCCGGCCACATAGGCCCGCCGGCCGAGAATATAATCGCCGCTCGGCGCCGCCGCGCCGTCCGTCAGCGTCCGCAGCGCCGGATCACGGGCCGCATCGGCATAAAACGGATCCCAGATGATCCAAGCATCCACGCTGCCGCTGTCGATCGCGGCGCGACCCTCGGCCGGCGGCAAATACACGGTGCGAATATCAGCCGGCGCCAGCCCGGCGGCCGCCAGCACGCGCAATGCCACGTAATGCGCGCTGGTCGCTTTGGTGAACGCCACCCGCTTGCCGCGCAGATCGCTCACGCGTTGAAACGACGAGTCGCGCCGGACCAGCACGCCGTGGTTGTCGCCCGTCGTCGGCAACGCGGCGACATAAACAAAATCCACGCCGGCGGCCTGCGCGAAAACCGGCGGGCTTTCGCCCGTATAGCCGATATCGATCGCGCCCGCGTTCATCGCCTCCATCATCGGCGGCCCGGCCTGAAATTGCACCCATTGCACATCGTTGGGTGCCAGCGCGCGCTCCAGGTCGTGATGTTGTTTCAGAACGACGAGGGCGGCGGCGGATTTTTGGTAGCCGATGTGGAGCGTTTCAGCGTGGGCAGAAGAAAAAAACAACAACAAAAGAAAGGCCTTCTTTTTTGATAAAAAGAAGCAAAAAACTTTTGCTCTTGCGCCTTCGTCAACGGACGTGAACGTGCTCAGGCTTGCGCGGATGCCAACGGGCAAAAGTTTATTGGTTCTTTTTTTCAAAAAAGAACACTTCCCTCTCACTTCCCCACCTTCGCCGCCGGCCGCCAAGCCAGCGTCACCCGCTCCAACGCCCGCACCGCCTGGTCCGACAGCAACCCCAGCAGCGCATACACCGCCAGCCCCACCATAATGATATCCGTGCGCAGGAAATCCCGCGCATCCATCATCAAATACCCGATGCCCGAATCCGCATTGATCTGCTCCCCGACCACCAGGCTCAACCACGCAATTCCGATCGCATACCGCAATCCCACCAGAAAATGCGGCAGCGCCGCCGGCAGCACAACGTGCCGTATCAATTGCGCCCGCGACAACCCCAACGTGGACGCCGCCTCCACCAGCTTCGGATCAACGCCTCTGATTCCCGCGAACAAATTCAGGTAGATCGGAAACATCGCCCCAAGTGCGACCAGCGCGACCTTCGGCGTCTCCCCGATCCCGAACCACAGAATAAACAGCGGCACCAGCGCCAGGAAGGGCAGGGTGCGCGCCATCTGCAACGTGCTGTCGATCAGATCCTCGCCCAGTCGCGACAATCCCGCCGCCAGCGCCAGCGCCGTCCCGGCGCCGATCGCAATCGCCAGCCCCGCGACCACCCGCAGCAGCGATACGCCCAGATGATGCGGTAACGAACCCGATACTATCAGATCCCGTGCCGCCTCCACCACCGCCAGCGGCGACGCTACCGTGCGCGCCGGAATAAAGCCGAAGCTCGCCCCCGCCTGCCACACCGCCACAATCGCCAGCGGCGTGACCGCCCGGCGCCATTGCAGCGACGGCAGCCGCAGATGCGGCCACGCGAACGGCCGACCCAGGCGCGCGGGCGCGGCCAGGACCGAAGTGCGATCGGACATAGGGTGCCCTCGAGATAGACGCATATGATCCACGCGCATTTGCCGTCTGTCAATCAAAACACGATATGCTATGTGTATTCCCTGAATCCACGCCATCCAGACCGTCCGAGTGAGCTCTCTCCATGCGCACCAACCTGCCCACCGACCTTCTGCGAACCTTCCTGGCCATCGTCGACACCGGATCGATGATGCGCGCCACCGACCATGTCTTCCTGACCCCGTCGGCGCTCAGCCTGCAAATGAAGCGGCTGGAGGAAATGGTGAACCGCCAGCTGTTCCAGCGCAGCGGCCGTCTGCTGGTGCTCACGCCAGCCGGCCGCGAGCTGGTCGGCGCCGCCCGCAAGATCCTCGAACTGAACGACCAGGTGGTCGGTTCGCTCAACGGGGAAGCCTTGTCCGGCCTGGTGAAATTGGGCCTGGTGCAGGACTTCGCCGAGACGTTGCTGCCGGACATCCTGCGCCAATTCTCCGCCCTGCACCCGCGCACTCAGCTCCAGCTGCAGGTCGCCGGCACCGCCGACCTGGTCGAGGCCTACCGCGCCAGCCAGCTCGACATCGCGCTCTGCATCGGCCGCACGGACGACGCCGGCGCCACCCAATCCGCCGCCATGGTGTGGCTCGGCGCCCCGGCGCTGGCCGATGCCGCGGAAATCCCGCTCGTGATGCTGCAGGCGCCATGCCTGTTTCGCGCTGCCGCCTTGCGAGCGTTGCAGGAGTCCGGCCGCCGCTTCCGCATTGCCGTGGAGACCCCCAGCCTGTCCGCCATGCGCGCCGCGGTCGAAGCCGGGCTCGGCCTCACCTGCCGCACCTTCCTGTTTGCCGAATGGGCGCTGCTGCCGCCGTTGCCGCCCGGCCGCCTGCCGGACCTGCCCCAGGTCGCCTACACGCTGTTGCGCGCCGAGGACCCCTCCGCCGCCGGCCGGCACCTGGCCACTCTCGCCGAAGACGCGTTGGCCGCCATCGCGCCACCGCCCGCACCGCGCCAGCCGGCCGCCAAGCTCCAGCCGGCCTGACTTGAGGGAAAACAAAGGGATGGCTGGGTAGGGCCGAAGCCGCCCCTCCAGGCCCTCGCTTTTTGATCATTGAGCGCCAGCAAACCAGCGCCCCAGAAACACTCACTTTATCCACAGCATCTTATTGGCCATACCAAATTCAACGCGCTTACAGCGTGTGTATTCACATTTTACCTCCACAAGATGGACTTAGCTGATGAACACACCTACGCTCGCCCCAACACGACGCATGGGGCGTCGACCACGTGGAACTTGGGCCCCGCGTAACTCGCTGCTCGCGACCACAGCCTCGCTCGCGGTCCTGTCCATGCCGCACGCGGCCGGGGCGGCCCAGGGCGATGCGGTGCCAGCCGGGGCGGCCGCGCCGACCGTGGCAGCAGCGGCGCCCGCCAAGGCGATTGAGGAAGTTGTGGTGACAGCGGAACGCCGGCGCACCAGCCTGCAGAAAACTCCGATTGCGGTGACCAAAATCGGCGGCGATACGCTGACCGAAGGTGGCGCCCACCAGGTGCGCGACCTGTCCGGCCAGATCCCCAACGTGGAAATCCCGCGCGGCGGTCTGACGCCGACCACCCAGGTGTTCTTCATCCGCGGCATCGGCACCAGCGACCCGATCCAGGACCCCGCCGTCGGCGTCTATGTCGACGACATCTATATCCCGCGCCCGATTTCCAACGGCGGCCTGTTCGACCTGCCTGACCTCGACCATGTCGAAGTGCTCCGCGGTCCGCAGGGCACGCTCTATGGCCGCAACAGCGACGCGGGTGCGGTGCGCCTGGTCACCCAGGATCCTGGCGACGACCTGCATATCGTCGGCGATGCCGGCGTCGGCAATTACGGCGCCTTCCTCACCCACGACCTGATCAGCGGCCCGCTGGTGCCCGGCAAGGTTTTCGCCAGCCTCGCCTTCGCGCACAGCCAGCGCGATGGCACCACCGACGACCCGACCATCGGCCGCAAGGTAAACGATATCGACGTCAACGCCGCGCGCGCCAAACTGCGCTTCACGCCGAATGACGACCTGGACATCCAGCTCACCGCTGACGGCATGATCGATCATTCCAACACTGCCTATTACACGCCATTGGTGCAGAAGGGCGGCTTCAACCCTAACGTTTCGTTGTCGCCGATCGAACCGCTGAACGATCTGCATGACGGCGGCATCGGCCTGCGCATTGCCGAGAAACTGACCGACAATCTGACGCTGAAATCCATCACCTCCGCCCGCGCCTGGGACCAGTCCCCGGTGATCTACGACAATGCCGGCACGGCCACGCAATATTCGGCCAACTACATCAACTACCACCAGCACGACTATACCGAGGAGCTGCAGCTCGCCGGCGATTACGGGCGCTTCAACTTCGCCGCCGGCTTCTTTTATTACAATGAGGCCTTCGGCGTCGACCGCCTGACCGTTTCGCTCGACAAGCCGCGCACCCACACGCTGAACCGCACCACCACGGCCAGCTACGCCGGCTATAGCCAGGGCAATTACCACATCACCGACGACCTGACGCTGACGCTCGGCATCCGCTACACGCTGGATTCGAAAAGCTTCGATGACGGCAACTACACCAGCACGGTCAACCCGTCCGCAGCGCCTTATTCGTTCGACCGGTTCGGCGTGGGTAAGCCGCTCTTCACCAGCACGTCGGACCATAGCTGGGGCCAGCCCACGCCAAAAGCCGCGTTGAGCTATCAGGTCACCCCGCTGATCCTGACCTACGCCAGTTATGCCGAGGGTTTCAAATCCGGCGGCTACGACAACCGTTCCGCCAACGCCGAAATCGCCAAAACCCCGTTCCAGCCGGAAACCGTGGACACCTACGAAGTCGGCGTGAAATCCGACTGGTTCAATCACCGCTTCCGCGCGAATCTGGCACTCTTCTATAACGACTATACCGACCTGCAACAATCGATCTATGTCTCCACGCTGCCGGGTGCGCCGACCGAACTGGTCAATGCCGGCCACGCCACCACCGATGGCGCCGAAATTGAAACCACCTGGGTGCCGTTCGACGGTTTCGTCTGGACCAACAATGCCGGCTATCTGAATGCCGAATATGACAAGTTCCTCGATGCCGGCCCGCTCGGTGCATCGGCCACCGGCAAGCGCCTGCCGCTGGCGCCGCGCTGGAACCTGACCAGTGCCGCCGATTACCAGGTGCCGCTCGGCATTCCCGGCACCACCCATGTCGGCGGCGACGTCGAATTTTCCACCATCCAGTATAGCGACGTGCTGAACACGGCCGGCGCCGCCATCCCAAGCCAGACCATCGTCAATGTCCACGCGAGCTATACCACGGCGGACGATCGCTGGACCGCGCTGCTGACGATCCGCAACGCGCTGGACCGCCGCTGCAACCAGAGCGGAACCTACGTCCCGCCAGTGGAATATTTCCTCGAAAACCCGCCGCGCACCGTGCTGTTCACGTTGCGCTACGCACTGTAAAGGCCGCTCCATGAACGCCATCAATTTCGACCGGCTTGGCGACACGCTTGCGTCCCTCACGCAATCCTTCGCCGCCACCGCGGCCGAGCATGATCGCGATGCCAGCTTTCCGTTCGCGAATTTTGCCGCACTTCACAAGCATGGCCTGCTGGCCCTGACCATTCCGGCAGCGGATGGCGGCGCCGAGGCCGATCTTGCCACCACCGCGCGTGTCATCGCGGCGGTCGCGCGCGGTGAGCCGTCCACCGCGCTCGTGCTGACCATGCAATATCTGCTGCATCGCACCGCCGCGCGAAGCTGGTCGCCGGAAATCCTGCGCCGCCTGCGCGCCGACGCGGTGCAGAACGGCGCGCTGGTCAATGCGCTGCGGGTCGAACCCGAACTCGGCACCCCCGCCCGCGGCGGCCTGCCCGCCACCATCGGCCGCCGCGTCCCCGGCGGCTGGAGCATCTCCGGCACGAAAATCTATTCCACCGGCATCCCGATCCTGCGCTGGCTCGCCGTGTGGGGCCGCACCGACGAGGAAAATCCGCGCGTCGGGTTTTTCCTGGTGCCGCGCGAAACGCAAGGCATCACCATCGTGCCGACCTGGAATCATCTCGGCATGCGCGCGACCGGCAGCCACGAGGTCACGCTGCAGGACGTTGTGATACCCGAAGAATACGGTGTCGATCTGCGCCTGCCCGCCAACTGGGCCGAACGTACCTCCACCGATCTGACCTGGATGATGGTGCTGCAATGCACGATCTATGACAGCGTCGCCCGCGCCGCGCGCGACTGGCTGGTCCGCTATCTCACCGAACGCGCCCCCACCAATCTCGGCGCATCCTTGTCCACTCTGCCGCGTTTTCAGGAAGCGGTGGGCGAAATCGAGGGCCGCCTGCTCACCAATGAAACGCTGGTGCGCGCATTGATCGAGTCCGCCGACCGCTTCACCCCCTGGGCCGCCGAGCGGGTATTGCTCGTCAAGCGCACGGTCACCGAAAACGCCATTGCCGTCACCGGCCGTGCGCTCGAACTCACCGGGAACCCGGGGCTCAGCCGGAACAATCCGCTGGAACGCCACCATCGGGACGCGCTCTGCGGCCGTATCCACACGCCGCAGGATGACGTGATCCTCACCGCCGCCGGCCGCGCCGCGTTCGCATCCGTCCTGCCGGCGCACGCCGCATGAGTGCCGCCAACCTGATCGTGGCAAGCCAGTTCGGCGATGTTTTGAACAACGCGCTGCGCGCCCGCGTGCCGGACATCTCGATCGTGCCCATTCCGCGCGGTGTGCCGAACGATCTGCCGCCCGGCGCGATCGCGCTGTTTGCCGCGCCGAATTTCGCCCTGCGCGATGTCGCGTCCGCCCCGCAACCCAGCGGCTGGCCGCACCGCTTGCGCTGGGTGCAACTGATTTCCGCTGGCGCCGACGCCTATCCGCGCTGGTTTTTTGACGGCCCCATCGTCACCTGCGCGCGCGGCCCGTCCGCCGAACCGATTGCGGAATATACGCTCGCCGCCATCTTCGCCGCGGTGAAATCATTCCCTGATCTGTGGGTGCATGCGGCCGCCGACTGGCGCCAGAAACGCGTCGGCAATGTCGCCGGCAGCACGCTCGGCATCGCCGGTTTCGGCGCCATCGGCCAGGCCCTCGCCCGCAAGGCCCTGCCGCTCGGCCTGCGCGTGGTGGCGTGGCGCCGCACCGACACACCCATTGACATCCCCGGCGTGGAACGCGCTGCCGATCTACCCGATCTGCTGCGCCGCGCCGACCACCTGGTGCTCGCGCTGCCGGCAACGCGCGCCACCAAACATCTCATCACCACCGAAACGCTCGCCCACGCCAAACCGGGCCTGCATCTGATCAACATCGCCCGCGGCACGCTGATCGAAACCGACGCGCTGATCCCGGCACTCGATCAGGGCCTGCTCAGCCGCGTGACACTCGATGCCACCGACCCCGAACCGCTGCCCGAACACCACCCGCTCTACACGCACCCACGCGTGTTCATTTCGCCCCACAGCTCCATGGGCACCCCTGACGTGCTCGAACGCCTCGCCGACAAAGTTGCCGACAACGTCGTCCGATTTCGTAATCAAACGCCCCTGACCGACATCGTGGACATTGAACGCGGCTACTAATCCGTCGGGTGGGCTTCGGCCCACCTTCTCAGCGCCGCATCACCGAAGGACCAACCAAAATGACCAGCCTGGACCTGCAAGACCGCCCCATCGAAGACACCGCAGAACCCGCCTCCATCTTCGACTACCCTGGCCCGCAAAACACCATCGAGGCCGAGCGCCTGTTCCGCAAGCAGCGCCTTGCGGCATCATTCCGCCTGTTTGCCCGCTACGGCTTCGACCAGGGTGTGGCCGGCCACATCACCGCGCGCGACCCGGAATGGCCCGACCATTTCTGGGTCAATCCGCTCGCCGTGTATTTCGGCCATATCCGCGTGTCGGACCTGCTGCTCGTCAACCACCATGGCGACATCGTGCAGGGCAACCGTCCGGTCAACCGCGCCGCCTTCGCCATTCATTCCGCGCTGCACAAAGCGCGCCCCGATGTCATCGCCGCGGCGCACGCCCATTCCACCTACGGCAAAGCCTGGTCCACCTTCGGCCGCCCGCTGGACCCGATCACCCAGGATTCGCTGTTTTTCTACAACGACCAGGCCGTGTTCAGCGATTACGGCGGCGTCGTCGTCACCACCGAGGAAGGCGACAAGATCGCCGCCGCCCTTGGCGACAAATCGACGGTGATATTGCAAAATCACGGCCATCTCACCGCCGGCGCCTCGGTCGAAGCCGCAGTCTGGCGCTATATCGCCTTCGAGGACGCCGCCCGCGTGCAATTGCTGGTGGAACAAACCGGCCGCAAGCCGCACCACGTCTCCACCGAAATCGCCGAATTCACCCGCGCGCAATTCGCCAACCGCGGCAAGGATGGCGCCTGGTTTTCGTTCCAGCCCCTATGGGACTTGATTACGCGGGAACAGCCAGATTTGTTTGACTAACAAAAGAAAGAAAGCAGTTCTTTTTTGAAAAAAAGAACCAAAAAACGTTTACTCATTGGCGAACGTGGCCCATTTCCACGTACGCCAAGTAGCAAAAGTTTTTTGCTTCTTTTTTTCAAAAAAATTAGGCCTTCCTTACTTTTTGGGAGCCCCATCATGCTAACCCGACGCCGCCTAACCGCCGCCTTAGCCTGCGCGCCGCTCGCCGCCCGCGCGCAAAACCTTGCCGAAGTCACGCTGCGAGTCGCCACCTACCGGGGCCAGGACGAAACCCTGCTGCCCGCCGCCCACCTGCAAGATACGCCGTACTCGGTGAAATATTCCCAGTTCGCCGGGGGCAACCTCATCGTCGAAGCGATGAACGCCGGCGCCATCGATCTGGGCAGTTGGAGCGAAATTCCGCTGGCCTTCGCCGCCGCATCCGGCGCCAATGTCCGCAGCATCGCGGTCGAAAAAGGCGACGTGAACCGCCAGGCCGTCATCGTGCCGAAAGGCTCCGCGATCAATTCCATTGCCGACCTGAAAGGTAAGCGCATCGGCTATGTTCGCGCCACCACGGCGCAATATTTCCTCTATAAAATGCTACGCCAGGCCGGCCTGACGTTCAACGACATCACGCTGGTCAATCTCAGCCCCACCGACGGCCGCGCCGCGTTCCAATCCGGCGCGCTGGACGCGTGGGCCATCTACGGCTACGCGATCGACTTCGCCATCGCCCAGGACGGCGCACGCGTGTTGAAAAACGCCGTCGGCATCCTGTCGGGCAATTATCTGATCGGTGCCCGACCTGCCGCGTTACAGGAACCGCGCCTGCGCGCCGCCATCGCCGACTATCTGCTGCGCCTGCGCCACGCCTATGACTGGGCCGACGCGCACAAGCAAACCTACGCCGCCATCCTGTCGAAAGCCGTCGGCGTCCCTGAATCGTTCATCAGACACGGATTCGAAACGGAAAGCCAGCGCTACCAGTTGGCCCCGGTCGATGACAGCGCCATCGCCTCCTGTCAGGACGTCGCTGACGTCTTTTCCGCCGCCGGCCAATTGCCCGCCCATGTCGATGTCGCGCCCTATTTCGATCGCTCGTTCACGTCGGTTCTCGCCCAGAGCTAGGAGCAAACCCATGCCCGTAGATTTCACCGGCCTCGTCGCCCACAGCAACCCGTCCGAAGCCTACGCCCGCGCCCCCGGCGCGTTTGACCGCGACTATTTGCGCCGCCTCGCCCAGGCGCATGAGGCCAGCGGTTTCGCGCGCGTTCTGATCGGCTACGGCTCGATCTACCCGGACGGGCTGCATCTCGGCACCTACGTCACCGCGGTCACCCAACGGCTCGGCGTCATGCTCGCCCACCGGCCGGGATTCGTGGCACCCACGCTCGCCGCCCGCACGCTCGCCACCATCGACCAGCTCAGTGACGGCCGTGCCTCCGTCCACATCATTTCGGGCGCGTCGGACGAGGAACAGCAGCGCGATGGCGATTTCCTCACCAAGGAACAGCGCTACGAACGGTCCGAGGAATATGTCGCCCTGCTCCGCCGCCTCTGGACCGCGCAATCCCCGTTCGACCATGACGGCACCTATTACCGTTTCCGCGGCGGCTTCACCGCCATCAAACCGTTGCAACAACCCTATATCCCGATCAATTTCGGCGGCTCGTCCGACGCCGCGATCGAAGCCGCCGCCCGCCACGCGGACATCTACGCGCTGTTCGGCGAAACCTTGGCCCAGGTGCGCGAACAAACCGCGCGCGTGCGCGCCGCCGCCGCCCGCCACGGCCGCAACATCGCGTTCAGCCTGTCGCTGCGCCCGATCCTCGCCGACACCGAGGACGCCGCCTGGCAACGCGCCGATGATATTCTCGCCCGCGTCAAATCCGTCCGCGCCGGCGGCAAACTCTTCAGCCTGGGCACGCAGAAATCCGTCGGCTCCCTGCGCCTGCTCGAAGCCGCCGCCCGCGGCGACCGCCACGACAAGCGCCTCTGGACCGCCGTCGCCCGCGAAACGGGTGCCGCCGGCAACAGCACCTCGCTGGTCGGCACGGTGGACCAGGTTGCCGATGCGCTGCTCGACTACTATGATCTCGGCGTGACAACTTTCCTGATCCGCGGCTTCGATCCGCTGGAGGACGCGCACGCCTACGGTGACCTCATCGCCCGCACCAAGCAATTGGTGGCGGAGCGGGACCGTGCACGCGTGGCCGCGGAATGACCGCGCGTATTTCCCGCCTGCGCGGCTTCGTCGCCGATTTCACCTTGCTGGTTGACGAAGCGCCAGACGAAGCGCGCATCATCGCCGAAGGCGGCGCGCTGCTGGAAGGCCTGATCGCGCACGACGATTGGCTGCCCGCCGCATTTGCCCAGCCTGATCCGCAACGATACCGCCAATATCTGCTGCATTGCGACCCGCTCGAACGTTTCAGTGTCGTCAGCTTCGTCTGGGGCCCCGGCCAGCAAACCCCGGTGCACGATCACCGCGTCTGGGGCCTGGTCGGTGTGCTGCGCGGCGCCGAGCTCGACCGCCATTTCACCCGCACCGCCGACGGCGCACTGCTCGCGGGCGACACGGCCCGGCTCGAACCCGGCCAGGTCGCCGTGGTCTCCCCCAGCACCAGCGACGTGCACCAGGTGTCCAACGCGCTGCCCGATCGCCCATCCATCTCCATCCATGTCTACGGCGCCAATATCGGCGCTCAGCCCCGCGCCACCTACGACCCCGCCACCGGCGCGGAACGCCGTTTCATTTCTGGCTATGCAAACGAAACGGTTCCCAATCTCTGGGACCGTTCCACGCCCACCGCGTCATGACAACCGATCCGGCAACCGAAGCGGACATCCTCTGGTTCCTGCCCACCCATGGGGACGGCCGCTACCTCGCCACCACCACCGGCGCCCGCCCGGTCACGCTGAATTATCTCAGCCAGATCTCCCGCGCCGCGGACGCGCTGGGCTATTACGGCGTGCTGCTCCCCACCGGAAAATCCTGTGAGGATAGCTGGGTCATTGCCTCGGCCATGGTGCCGCTGACGGAACGGCTGCGCTTCCTCGTCGCCGTCCGCCCCGGCCTCTCCGAACCCTCCATGACCGCGCGCATGGCCGCCACGCTGGACCGTCTTTCCGGCGGCCGCTTGCTGGTCAACGTCGTCGCCGGCGGCGACCCGGCCGAATTGCGCGGCGACGGCGTCTGGCTCGACCACGCTGAACGTTACGCCGCCACTGACGAATATCTCACCGTCTGGCGTGCACTGCTCGCCGGGGAAACGGTCAATTTCGCCGGCCGCCATGTCCGTTGCGAGGCCGGCCGCCTGCTGTTTCCGCCTGTGCAACGGCCTCACCCGCCGCTTTATTTCGGCGGCTCATCCGGCGAGGGCCAGGCCGTCGCCGCCCGCCACGCGGACGTGTATCTCACCTGGGGCGAACCGCCCGCCGATGTCGGCGAAAAAATCGCCGCCGCGCAAAAACAGGCCACCGCCGTCGGCCGCCGTTTCAGTTTCGGCATCCGTCTGCACGTCATCGTCCGCGAAACCGCCGAGGCCGCGTGGCGCGCTGCCAACGCGCTGATCAGCCACGTGGACGATGCAGCCATCGCGCTCGCGCAACAAGCGTTCAACAAGTTCGATTCCGTGGGCCAGCGCCGCATGGCCGCCCTGCATGGCGGGCGGCGGGACCGGCTGGAAATCAGCCCCAATTTATGGGCGGGCGTCGGCCTGGTCCGCGGCGGCGCCGGCACCGCCCTGGTCGGCGACCCGCACCAGGTGGCCGCGCGCATGCGCGACTATATGGCGCTCGGCATCGATCGTTTCATTCTCTCCGGCTATCCGCATCTGGAGGAATGTTACCGTTTCGCCGAGCTGGTGTTCCCGCTGCTGCCGTTAAGGGCGACCACCGGTATCAAGCCGAACAACGGTCCCGTGGGCGAAGTCATTGCTAACGTAGAACAGCCGCGGGCGGCGGCTTCGTAAAGGAAGGCCAGGGGCTCTGCCCCTGGACCCCGTCACGCGCGGCTTGCCTTCACAGGACGGGGACAAGTCCTCAGACCCCATGGCTTAAAGCGGCACCAAACAGATGAGGGTCTGGGGCCTCAGGCGAATGCACGCTTCGCGTGACGGGGTCGAGGGGCGGAGCCCCCGCCTTTTTTTCTGCCTACGAAACCACCAATGCCCGCCTAACAAAGCGGCAAATCCATTGCTGTGGGCGAATTGCAACACCCGCCGAATTTCCGCCACAGCGCGCATTGTCGGGTGCCCGCGATACGGATAGACACGCCCGATGGTCGATCCCGTGACTGTACGATACGTGGCCGGCGCCGCCGCGCAATGACAACGCGGCGGCAATTTATCGAGGCGCTGTCCAGCGTCGGCGGATTTGGCGCCGCCTACGCCTCCATGCGCGCGCTCGGCCTGGCTGCCGACCCGGTGGCCTACGGCGCCCCCCTGCAACTCGCCCCCGCCCAGGGCCGTCCCAGTGTCGTCATCCTCGGCGCCGGCATCGCCGGCCTGGTCTCGGCGTGGGAACTCTCCCAGGCCGGATACGACGTCACCGTGCTCGAAGCCCGCGACCGCGCCGGCGGCCGCAACTGGTCCGTCCGCGGCGGCACCCGCATCGAAATGACGGACGGCACCGTCCAAACCTGTGATTTCGCCCCCGGCCACTACCTCAACGCCGGCCCCGCCCGCCTGCCCAGCTACCACCAGACGATCCTCGGCTATTGCCGCCAGTTCGGCGTCGCCCTGGAACCCGAGGTCAACCAAAGCCGCAGCGCCTATGTGCAGAACGACGCGGCGAATGGCGGCAAACCGTTCCGCATCCGCCAGCTCATGGCCGACACCCGCGGCCACGTCTCCGAACTGCTCGCCAAAGCGATCAACCGCAACCGGCTCGACGACCAACTCACCGCCGAGGACCGGGACCGCATGGTCGCCTTCCTGCGCCTCTACGGCGACCTCGATGCCGCCTATGAATATGCCGGCTCGCCGCGCGCTGGCTGGAAATCGGCACCCGGCCCATACCTGCAAAAAGGTGTCGCGGTCGACAAACTCCCGATGCACGCCCTGCTGGACGAGGATCTCTGGATCAGTATTCTGTTCGACGAGCTGATCGACTGGCAGGCCACCATGCTGCAGCCGGTCGGCGGCATGGACCGGATTCCGGCCGCCTTCGCCGCGCGCCTCGGCGACAAAATCCGCCGCGGCGTCGAAGTCACCGAAATCCGCAAGACATCCAGCGGCGTCGCCATCGCCACGCTCGAAAAATCCAACGGCAAAACCGCGCTCGTCGAAGCCGACTACGCCATCTGCACGCTGCCGCTGCATCTGCTGGCCGCCATGAAGGCCGATTTTGCGCCGGATGTCCGCGCCGCGCTCGGCCGCGCCAAATATGAGGACGCGTCGAAAGTCGCGTTCGAGGCGCCGCGTTTCTGGGAAGCCGACCAGATCTACGGCGGCATCTCCTATGTCCATGGCGATACGCAGGTGATCTGGTATCCCAGCTACGGTTTCCACGCGCCCACCGGAATCGTCATCGGCGCCTATGCGAGCATCGCCCAGGGCAAACGCCTGGCCAGATTGTCAATGCAGGAACGTATCGATGCCGCGCGTTCCGCGATCGACCGCGTGCATCCCGGCAGCGCCGCGCTGCTGCGAAAAGGCGTGAACGTCACGTGGTCGAACATCCCCTATTCGCGTGGCGGCTGGGTCGCTGACTGGGGTGTCCCCGGCGGCAACGACCTGGCCGACTATAAATTGCTGAATCAGCCGGACGGCCCGATCTATTTCGCCACCGCCAATCTCAGTCAAACCCCCGGCTGGCAGGAGGGTGCCGCGCTCTCCGCCCACCGCGTCGTCGGCCTGATCGGCGACCGCGCCCGCCAAACTCAGAAATTGTGAGGTTCCGCATGAAGCGTTTCGGAGCATCGGCGGCCTGCGTCCTCGCGGCGGCGATCCTTTCGGCACCGGCCGCCCACGCGCAAGATGTGGTACGTTTGCCGCTTGAAAACAGCAATTTCCCCATTTCGGCCGCGGTGACGGTGCGCACCGGCACCGATCTGGTATTTCTGAGTGGCGCGTTGCCGTCCGTTGTGAATAAGGACGCACCGAAGGGCAGCACGGCGACATTCGGCGGCGATACCGCGGCGCAAACGCTGGGCGCGCTCGCCAACATTAAGGTAACGCTGGGCCGGCTCGGCCTCAGCATGGGTGACGTGATCAAAATGACGGTCTATCTCGCCGGCGATCCGGCGCTTGGGGGAAAGATGGATTTTGCCGGCATGATGAAAGGCTACACTCAGTATTTCGGCACCCCGGAACAGCCGAACAAGCCGGCCCGCAGCGCCGTGCAGGTCGCGGCACTCGCCGCGCCCGGCGCGCTGGTCGAAATCGAAGTCACCGCGGTCAAGCCGCGCTAAAATAAGAACACGACGCGGGAACGCATCATGCAACGCCGCACTCCACCTTCTAACCGATAGGTTGTCCTGATGCCAAAATATCTCGATCCGGCGGTCGCCGCCGCCCGTACCGCAATGATGTCGCGCTCGCGCAAAACATGGCTGCTGTCCGGTGCGGCTCTGCTGTTCGCCGTCCCGCTGCAATCCTTCGCGCAGAGTGCTGCGCCCGCCGCCGCAACGGTCTCGCCCAGCGTCGTGGCACAGGCCGCAACGACCACCGCCGCGGCGGACACGTCAACGTCGAGCACGGCCGACGCGCCGGAAGAGATCATCGTCACCGGCACGCGGCAGTCCGGCCGCACCAAGCAGCAAAGCCCGGCGCCGGTCGACGTCATCAGCGCCAAGGATTTGCAGGCCACTGGCGAACAGAACGTGTTCGACGCGCTCAACAAGGTTCTGCCCTCGCTCGATCTCCCGCCAGTCGGCTTCGACACCGCCGGCCTGGTCCGCTCGATCCGCCTGCGCGGCCTGAGCCCGGACGACGTGCTGATCCTGATTGATGGCAAACGCCGCCACGTCTCCGCCAACATTAACGCGGATATCGGCCCCGTCGGCGGCTCGGACCCTGTCGATCTCGACATGATCCCGATCAGCCTGATCGACCATATCGAGGTGCTGCGCGACGGCGCCGCCGCCCAGTACGGGTCGGACGCGATTGCCGGCGTTATAAATATCATTCTGAAGCACGCCGACCACGGCGGCAGCGCCTACGCCCAGGAAGGCGCCACCTACGTTCAGGACGGCTTCAAGAACAATCTCGGTGCCAGCGCGGCCGTGGGGCTCAGCGGCTTCGGCGAAGGCTTCTTCGATTTCGGCGCCGATTATAGCTATCAGGACCACACCAACCGCGACGGCACGTTCCCGTCGGTAGCGGTTACCGGCACGCAATTGGCAACGCCGTTCACGGTGCCCAACCCCAAGAATATCAGCCAGATCGAAGGCGATCCGCGCTATAACCGCGTCAATCTCGGTTACAACACGTCTTATACGATCGGTTCGACCGACATATACTCGTTTGGTACGTATGGTTATCGGCATTCCGAGGCATTCGAAAACTATCGCGATCCGAACACCAGCGGCACCTACACGCCGACCCCGATCACGCCGGCCACGCCCTTCGGCAACCTGACGGCGTTCGGCTTCTATCCTAACGGTTTCGAGCCGCTGGAAGCGTCGAACGAAGATGATTACGCGGCCACGGTCGGCGTGAAGGGCGAATTGTTCGATGGTTGGAATTATGACCTGAGCTCCACCTACGGCGGCGACATCGTCAATATTTCCACCATCGCGTCGATCAACACGGATTATCTGCACGCCTTCGGCACGTCGCCGACCTCGTTCCACGCCGGCGAGTACAACGATACGGAATGGACGAACAATCTCGACATCAACAAGCCGATCGATGTCCCGTTCTTTGCCAAGCCGTTGAACATCGCGTTCGGCGCCGAGTTCCGCCGCAACACCTACCAGCTGATGCCGGGTGACTTCCCCTCGCAATATGGCGGCGGCTCGCAGGCCTACCCTGGCTTCACCAACCTCGATGCCGGGCAATATCACCGCACCAACGAGGCGGTATATACTGATTGGGCGACCAACCCGCTCGAGAACTGGCAGATCGATGTCGCCGGTCGTTTTGAGCATTATAGCGACGTGAAAGATACCGAAACCGGCAAGGTCAGCACGCGCTACGACTTCCTGCCCTGGCTCGGTATCCGCGGCACGATCAGCAACGGGTTCCGCGCGCCGAGCCTGGCGCAGGAAGGGTTCGAGGCGGTCAACGTCGGCCCGACCACGGCGGGCGGCCAGTTCCCGGTGAACTCCGCGGCCGCGCGCTTCCTCGGGTCCACGCCGCTGAAGCCGGAGCGCTCGCAGAACTATGAAGCCGGTATCGTGGCCGAACCGGTCCACGGCCTGCATGTCGCGCTGGACGTATACCAGATCGATATTCGTGATCAGATCGTCGATTCGGGCCTGATCGGCGGTGCCAACGCGTTCGAGGCATTCGCGCTCAGCGGCGCGCTGCCGCCGACCTGCACGCCGACCAGCGGGTGCAACCTCTACGCGCAATATTACACGAATGGTGTGAATACGAAGACGCGCGGCGCCGATCTCACCGTCGATTACACGACGTTCCTGGGTGACAACGGCAAGATCGCGTGGGTCGGCGCCGTCAACGCGAACTACGTCAAGCTGACGCGCGTCGAGACACAGGCGCAATTCACGCCGGATGTGCTCTCGGAAATCACCTCGGACACGCCCAAGAGCAAAGTCATCCTGCAAGGCACCTACACGCTGGATCCCTGGAGCCTGTTGCTGCGGGTGACACGGTTCGGCCAGTCGGTTGAGGTTTTGGCGGATGGTGACACCGGCGGCGCGCCGTTCACCGCGAACCGCAACCGGCCGGCGTGGATCGGCGACACCGAAATCGGCTACAAGATCACGCCGGACATCCAGCTCACGCTCGGCGCGAACAACTTCACCGACAAATACGCCAGCAAATCCACGCTTGCATCGCGGTACCACAACGCGGTCGAATATATCCCGTCCTCGCCGTACGGCATCGACGGCGGGTTCTATTACGGCCGCGTCGCCTTTACCTTCGGCAAACCCCCAGCGCCGCCACCGCCGTCGCCCGAGGCCGTTACCCCACCACCCGTGGTGGCCCCGGCACCCGTCCGCTCTTACCTGGTCTTCTTCGACTGGGATCGTGCTGATCTGACCGTGCGTGCCAAGCAGATCGTCGCCGCTGCCGCCGAAGCCTCGACGCACGTGCAAACCACGCGCATCGAAGTCAGCGGCTACACCGATCTTTCCGGCACCGTTCCCTACAACCAGCGCCTCTCCGTCCGCCGCGCCGAAACGGTCGAAAAAGAACTCGTCCGCGACGGTGTCCCGGCCGGCGAAATCGCCATTCACGGCTACGGCGAAAGCAACCCCCTGGTCCCCACCGCCCCCGGCGTCCGCGAACCGCAAAACCGCCGCGTCGAAATCGTCCTCAAGTCATAACTCCAACCGCCCAAAATACCCTCTCCCGCGCTTGCGGGAGAGGGAGGGGCCCGCCGCGAAGCGGTGGGAGGGTGAGGGGCTCTCCCGGTGCCCATAAAATGCGCACCACATACGTCATTGCGAGCCCTCGCGAAGCAATCCAGGGGAACCCGCGCGCCAACGCCGCCGCGTGAAAATCCAGATGCTGCCCGAGAGCACCCGCAAGCCCTGCCATGAGAATTCCTGAATTGTGACGCACCGCCGCGCCGTCTAGCCTCGGTGCATGCTCTCAAAAATCGCAACACCCGCCGCTGTCGGGCTCATCTTCGCCACGTGCGCGCACGCCGCCCCCACGCTCAACGTCGCCGACCAGAAAGGCGTGTATCACGCCCTCTGCGACGCCGCCCACACGCTCGACGGCGCGCCCTACAGCATTTCCTGGAGCGAATTTCCCGCCGCCGCGCCGCTGCTCGAAGCGCTGAACGCGGGCGCCGTCGATATCGGCGGCGTCGGCGATTCGCCCATGCTGTTCGCCTACGCCGCCGGCGCCCCGATCCGCGCCGTGCTCGCCGTCCGCCCCGGCGGCACCGGCCGCGGCGCTGCACTGCTGGTCCGCCCCGACGCACCGTTCAAATCGCTCGCCGACCTGCACGGCCACCTGGTTGGCACCACCCGCGGCTCCGTGGGCCACGCTTTGATTCTGCAACTCCTGGCCCGCGCAAACATCAATCCGAACGATTTACAGTACGCGTTCCTCAGCCCCGCCGACGCCCGCGCCGCGCTGGCGTCCGGCGCCATCGACGCCTGGAGCACCTGGGACCCCTATGTCGCGCTCGAAATATCCCAGCACGTCGCCCGCCCCATCGCCACCGGCGAGGGCCTGCCCCAAGGCATGTTGTTCGACGTTGCCAGCACGCGCGCAATCCAGCACAAAGCCCCGCAGATCGCCGACTTCCTGCAACGACTAACCCGCGGCCTCACCTGGGCCGCCGCCCACCCCGCCGACTACGCCGC
>Ga0116228_10000103_pt1 | contig 53005 bp, 46 predicted proteins | sample S1TSphfallax_2_FD_89694 | JGI IMG/M metagenome (GOLD analysis project Ga0116228, IMG submission 89694) | Host-associated microbial communities from peat moss isolated from Minnesota, USA - S1T2_Fc - Sphagnum fallax MG | ecosystem: Host-associated > Plants > Peat moss > Unclassified | place...
CGTCACCGACATGCTGCAATTCGTGGTGAAGATGTCGATGGCGATCGTCCTCGCGGTCTGCGCCGTGATCGCGGTCGGCGGGATCGGCGCGCTCAAGACCGGCCTCGCGAGCGTCGATGCCGCGCATCACGCGAGCGGTGCCGGTTCGATCCTCGCGTTCTTCCCGAGCGGCGATGCGAGCTGGATGCCGCTCACGACGTTCCTCGTGTTCGTCGGCGTCGCGTGGTGGGCGTCGTCGTATCCGGGTGCCGAGCCCGGCGGCGGCAGCTACATCGCGCAGCGCATCTTCGCGTGCAAAGACGAGAAGAACGCGGTGCTCGCATCGCTCTTCTTCAACGTCGCGCACTACGCGTTGCGCCCGTGGCCGTGGATCGTCGTCGCGCTCTGCGCGCTCGTGCTCTACCCGCACGGCGTGATCGGCGCCGACGGCAAGGTCGACGACGAACTCGGCTACGTGCAAACGCTGGTCGACTACCTGCCCGCATCGCTGCGCGGATTGATGCTGGCCGGCTTCCTCGCCGCGTACATGTCGACGATCGGCACGCAGCTGAACCTCGGCTCGTCGTACCTCACCAACGATCTCTACCGCCGCTTCGTGCGCAAGGACGCGAGCGAAGAGCACTACGTGATGATCTCGCGCGTGATGACCGGCGTCGCGCTGATCCTCGCCGCGCTCGTGACGCCGCTGATGCACTCGGTCGGCGATGCGTGGAAGTACATGCTCACCATGACGGCCGGCGTCGGCCTCGTGATGATCCTGCGCTGGTACTGGTGGCGCATCAGCGCCTGGAGCGAGATCGCGGCGCTCGCGATCTCGGCCGTAGTCGGCAGCGCGCTCTACGCTTTCAACGTGATTCCCGGCGACGATCCCAACGCGACCGCGAAGCGGATGCTGATCACCGTCGCGGTGACGACCGTGGGCTGGATCGCGGTCACCTACGCGACCAAACCCGAGACCGAGGAAACCCTGGTGCGCTTCTTCGAGCGCGTGCGCCCGAGCGACGCCGGCTGGAAACGCATCGCGCTCCGCACCGCGCCGAGCGCGCCCGGCGAATCGCTCGGCATCGCGCTCGTCGACTGGATCGCGGGGCTCGGTCTCGTGTTCGGCACGCTCTTCGGAATCGGCAAGCTCATCCTCGGCGAACCGGGCGTGGGCGCGGCCTGCCTCACGCTGGCGGCCGTCTGCGGCGGGATCATCGCGCGCAGCATGCGTGCACCGACGGTGCGAAAAAGCGTCCAGACCGTCAGCAGCTAACATGAGGGGATGAACGAGCGTCGGGCCGGTTGGAGCACGCGCGGCGGCAGCGCCGCCCTTGGCGCACTGCTGACGCTCGTGGCCATGTCGCCGGCCCGCGCCGACGACGCCGTGAAGATGCTGACCAACGTGAGGGGCAGCGTCGGCTACGAACACGACGGCACCGCGCACGTGCTCGTGCCGACGGTCCGCCATCCGCTGATCGACGCCGACGTGGCCACGACGCAAGACGCCTCGCAGGCACAAGTCACGCTCCCGGATTCCTCGATCGTCACGCTCGGCTCCGACACGCGCGTGCAGATGGCGTTCTTCAACCAGACCGACATCGCCAACGCGAAATTCATCGTCTATCAGGGCAAAACGCGCTTCCAGGTCCAGCACCCGGCGGGGCAGCAAGCGAACTTCGTGTTCAGCACGCCGACCTCGAACATCGCGGTGCGCGGCACCGAAGGCGACATCGACGTCGAAGGCGGCGACCTCACGCTCAACGTCTACAACTCGAACACGTCGGGCGCCGCCGTCGAGGTCACGTTCACCGCCGGCGACAAAGCCGGCACGACGATCAAGGTGTTGCCGGGTCAGTCACTCATCGCGAACCTGGTCAACGGCGTGATCCAGACGCAGGTCAGCGCGATCACGCAAGCAGCGCTGGACAAGTTCGCGGAGCTCGGCGTTCCGACCAACATCCAGCAAGTGCAGAACACCGTGATCAACAAGATCAAATCGGCGGTGCACCTACCGTTTTGAATCGAGCGCGAGAATGGCGGCGTTCCGCTGCCGGATCGCCTCGCGCACGGCGGCGACGAATGCGGCCACGCCCTCGGAGGTGACCGTTTCGGATCCCGAGGCGGCGACGATGAGCCGCGTATCCTCCGCCTCGAGCACGGCGACGCGCTCGGGTTCGCCGAAGCGACTGTCCTCGAGCGCTTTGATCACGTGCTGATCGCCGAACTGACAGTGGACGATCGCATCCTCGAAATCGCCGAGCGCGGCGCCGAGCGGCACGCGCTCGCGTAACGCAGCGAGCCGCTCGCCGACCCACGCGCGTACCTGCTGATCGCTCAATCGGCGTGCGGCGACGTCGGCAAACCCGGCGAATCCGGGGATCGTCGAACGGATCTGGATCAAATCATCGCCCATCGTACCGGGTTTGACGGCGCGAAGCCGAAGGGGGCGGCATGGCGGGAGCAGCCATCGCGCTGATCGGCTTGGCATTGATCGGGGTCATCGTGGCCCTGATCGTTTTCGTACGCCGCTGGCGCGCCGAGCAAGCCGAGTCGCAGCGCGTGCGTGCGACGTTTGCCCGGTACGTGCCGCCGACGATCGTCGAAGAGCTGTTGAATCGCAAAGACGAGCGCCTCTTCAGCGGCCGCGAGATGCGCGCGACGATTCTCGTGTGCCGCATTTGGAACTTCTCACATTTCATCGAACACCTCACCCCCGAGCAAACGCTGCGCTATCTCAACGAATTTTATGCGATGGCCGGGACGTCGATCGAACGCCAGCGCGGCGTCCTCCACCGGTTCTTGGAAGACGGTGTGGTCGGCGTCTTTGGCGTTCCGCTCGAAGATCCCGAGCAGGAAGACCACGCGCTGCGGGCCGCGATCAACATCGTGCGCCTGGTCTCGGTGATGCAAGCGAAGTGGGCGCGCGAGAACCGCAAGCCGCTGCGGGTGGGCGTCGGGATCAATACCGGCGACGTGATCGCGGGCGACGCCGGCTTCGCGCAGCGCCGCGAATACCAAGTGGTCGGACCCGACGTCACGCTCGCGCATCGCCTCGCGGGCGGAACGGTCGACATCAACGCGTACATCATCGCCTCGCGCGCGACGATCGAGCCGGTGATCGACCTCTACAACCTCGTGCCGGTGAGCGGCGTTCCGCTCACCGGCGTGCGCGCGCTGCTCGATGCGTTCATCGTGCGCGGCCGCAAGCGCGGCGACACGCTCGTGCTGCCGAAGGCCGGTGCGTTCGCGAACACGGTCGTCGACGACACGCTCTTTTCCGAATCGCTCGAACCGCAGGAGATGGTGCCGTTCGACGCCGTCGTGGAACCCGACGCGACGGACGCGCCGAAGAAACCCGATCCGCCCGCGCCGCCGCCGCAGGTCCCGTTCCCGCGCATCGACGCGGTCGCGGGCGATGCCGCGCCGCCGCTGAAGACGCGCCGGCGCGCGCGGCCCGCCGATGACGCGCAGCCGCCCTTCGGGCTCGATCTGCCGGAGCTTCGCGTGCCGTCGTTCGCCGGCACTGACGAAGACGCGATCATGCCCGACCCGCCGCCGCCGCGCGCAACCTACGAAGACAACGACGGGCCACCGCTGCCGCTCTGAAGACCGAAGCGCGCGAGCAGCGGCTCGAGCGACACGCCCTGCACCACGATCGTGAACAGGACGACCGCAAATACCGCGTCGACGATCGAACCGCGATGCGGGAGCGTCTGCGGTAAGGCGAGCGCGAGCACGAGCGAGAGGCCGCCGCGCATGCCCGCGACGACGACCGTCCAACGCCACGCCGCGGGGCGGATCACCGCCGACGCGAGCACGATGCGCGACGCGACGACGACGACGATCGCGACCGCCACCAGCAGCGGCTCTTGCACGATCCGGCCCAGTTGCAATTGCAGGCCCGTGATCAAGAAGACGAAGCCGTTCGCGATGAACGCGATCGTGCTCCAGAACGCGTCCACCTCGTTCACGTTGGCGCCGATCGGCGCGGCCCGCTGCAACGCGCGCAGCGCGATCGCGGCCGACGCCGTGGCGAAGATGCCCGACGCACCGAGCGCGACCGCCGAGAGATAGGCGAGGAACGCGAGCGCGACCGTCGCACTCACCTCGATCACCGCCGTGCCGGTCCTGCTGATCACGAAGGCGACGATCACCGCCCACAGCACGCCGACGAGCGTTCCCAAGGCGACCGCGCCCACCGCGTGCAGCGACTCGCGCAGCACGGAGTCGGGCGCGCCGCCCGTCGCGAGCGAAAGCGCGATGCCGTAGAGCACGAGCGCCACGCCGTCGTTGGCGATCGACTCGCCGTCGACGATCGTCTGCAAGTCGAGCGGAACGTGGAGCCGCCGGAAGATCGCGATCACGGCAACCGGATCGGTGGCCGACACGATCGCACCGAGCACGAACGCCGCACCGAGCGGCATCACGCCGGTCGCCGCCATCCCGTAGGCGGTCAGACCGGCGGCGAGGATGACGCCGGGCACGGCCAAGAGCGCGATGCGCCACGCCGTGCGGCGCAGCGAGCCGAGATCGATCGACCACGACGCTTCGAAGATCAGCGGCGGCAGCAACACGAAGAGCAGCGTCGTTCCGAAGGGAAACGGCAGCACGACGGGGTGAATCGCGGCGGTCCCCGCGCCGAAGGCGACGAGTGCGACGGCGCTCGGGATGCGCAAGCGCTCGGCACCGAGCGCGATCAGCACGGCCACGCCGAGCAACGCCGCGAGAGCGCCGGTGGTACCGGCGATTCCGATCACGCCGCGCGCTTCGTCTGCTCGGTCGAGCCTTCCGTCTTCGCGCCGCCTTCGATCAGCGAAAACGTGCGTTCGCGCAGCCCGCCCGGCGGCGGCCGGTCGCCGGGCGGACTGCCGCTGGTGAAGTAGGTCGAGATGCAGGCGGCGCACCCGCACAGCGCCGCGATTCCCCACACGCCGAAGAAGAAAAACGACGGCGTGTACGGGCGGTGATGCAGCATCGACTCGATCGGAATGACGATCGAAAAGGCGATCGTGAAGAACCCGCCGGTTCCGGCGAGCCAAGCCAACCGGAGAAAATACCGGTCGCGGGGCCGGTACTGCTTCATGATGACCTCATCGAAGTTTGCGTATCGCGCCATCCATCGGCTGCTTGGCTACGTTTCATAGGCCGAGGGTCTTCTGATGACGGCACGAAAGCCGAAGGAGTGGAAGCCGGTGCGCGCTTGATGGAGCGGGTGCGGACGCGAGACGTTGACGCATTCGAGCAACTCTATGACGGCTATCATCGGCTCGTCTTCGGCATTGCGCTGCGAATGACGGGCGATGCAACGATGGCCGAGGATATCACACAATCCGTGTTCCTCAAACTGTGGAGTGCTCCTGACGCGTTCCGCGACGGAAACTTCTCCGCGTGGCTCAGTCGCGTGACGCGCAACCGCGTGCTGGATCTTCTCCGCAGCCGGGCCAATAAACCCGCCGGCGAAATTCCGGCCGACCTGCCGGCGGAACTCTCCCTCGACGACGACGTGTTCGCCCGCATCGACGCGGAACGCGTGCGTTTGGCCTTGGCCGCCCTGAGCGACGACCAACGGACGCCGATCGAACTCGGCTTCTTCGGCGGGATCACGCACGAGGAGATCGCCCGGCGCACCGGCATTCCGCTGGGCACGATCAAGACGCGAATTCGCACCGGATTGCGCCGGATGCGCGAGACGCTGGTCGAAGCGGTGTCGCAATGAACGAGCAACCGGTCGACCGCGAAGCGATGCTCGACCTCGTCGCGGCCTATGCGCTCGGCGTGCTGCCGGCGGCCGAGGCCGCGCCGGTCGCCGCGTTCATCCTCGCCGACGACGGCGCCCGCCGCGAGTACAATGAGTTGCGCGCGACCGCAAATCTGGTCGGCACCATCGCCGTCGAACCGGTCGATTCGACGCGGTCGACGCGCATGAAAGAACGCCTGATGGCGCAGGTGCGCACCGACGCGATCGCCGGCGCGCGCACGCGGACGCCGGCAGCGGCCAGCACGGTGCGCTCGAGCGCGGTGTGGGGAACGGCGCTCGCCGCGGCTGCCGCGGTCGTGTTTGCGCTCGTGAGCGTCATCCAGAACTTCACGCTGAGCTCGGAGCTCGCCGAGGCGCAGCGCAAGACGGCCGTGCTCGCGGCCGAAGCCTCGTCGGCGCGCCAGTCCGAGGAGAGCGCGCAGCGCATGCTCGCCGACGTCTCGGCCGCCGACGCGCAGCGCTTTCCGGTGGTCTACGGAACGGTCATCCGGCGCGGTTCGCACGTGTATCTGGCCATGACGTCATTGCCGCCGATTCCCCGCGGACGCGTGTACGAAGCCTGGACCTTGGCGAAGGGAGCGAAGGCGGTCGCCGCGAGCGTGACCTTCACGCCGAGCGGCAACGGGCTCACGCTGGTGCCGTTGCCCGAAGATGCCGACCACCTCGCTGCGATTGCGTTGACCGTCGAACCCGAAGGCGGGAGCAAAGTGCCGACCACCAAGCCCGCGTTCGTCCAACCCCTTAGCTGACGCCCTGCTCGAACCCGTCACGCGTCACAATCGACGAGACGCGCTGGCCTTCGTGGCGGCGCGCCCGTTCGAGAACGCCTTCTTGCATTGGGTGCTCGACGGCGGCCACGGTCCCTACGCGCCCGACGAACTCGTGCTCGACCGCCGGCGCGACGGAACGGTGCGCGGCGTGATCTACTACGGCGCGCAACTCGTCGTCGCCGCCGACGAACCGGCCGCGCTCGACGCGTTCGCGGTGGAGACGCGCAAGCATCCGGGGCTGCGCAGCTTCGTCGGACCGAAACGCGCGGTCGACGGCCTCTGGTCGCGCGTGAAGACGTGGTACCGCGACCCGGCGATCGTGCGCGCGCACCAGCCGCTCTACGCGGTGTGGCCGCAAGCGCTCGCGCCGATCGCCGACGTCGACGTCCGCCTCGCACGCGTCGAAGAAGCCGCACTCGTGGCCGAGAATTCCGCGCACATGATCGTGGGCGAACTCGGCTACGACCCGCGCGCGCAACGCTCGACGTTCGTCGCCGGCATCCGGCGCGCGATCGAACACGGATCGTGGTGGGTCTGGATCGACGGCGGCGAGTTGCGCTTCCAGTGCAACGTCGGCGCGCGCACACCCGTCACGGCGCAACTCCAGGGCGTGTGGACGCCACCGCCCGCGCGCGGCCACGGCTACGCGACGCACGGTCTCGCCGCGATCGCGCGGCGCATCCTGGCCGACACGCCGACCGTCTCGCTCTACGTGAACGATTTCAATCAGGCGGCGATCGGCGTGTACGAGCGCGTCGGCTTCGAGCGCGTCGGCGAACTCTCGACGTACCTTTTCGCATGAGAGCGGCGCTCGCGTTCGACGCCGCGTTGATCGCGCTCGCGTTGCTGGTGGTCGAAGCGCCGTGGCCGGCGGCGGTGATCGAACGCTTCTACAGCAATGGCGCGTACGCGTGGCTCAACCAGACGTTCGTTCCGCTCGCGAACGCCGTGCCGTTCGCGTTCGGCGACGTCGAGGTGACGCTCGCGGTCGTGATTCCGCTCGGCATCTGGATCGCGCGGCTGCGCCGCGCGCGCGGCCGTCGCGTGCGCACGGCCGCTGCGCTCGTCGCGCACACGGCCGGCTATGCCGCGGCGATCGTGCTCGCGTTCGAACTGCTGTGGGCGCTCGACTATCATCGCCCTACCGTGAGCGAGCGCGTCGACTTCGATGCCGCGCGCGTGACGCCGGCGAACGTCTCGGCATTCGCGGATCGCATCGTCGGCATCCTCAACGACGACGTCGCCGCCGCGCACGCACGCGCGACCGGCGAAACGCCGATGCAGACGCGCGCCGAACTCGCGCGCGATTTTCTCCCGGTCGCAGCGCGTTTGGGCGATAGGTGGCCGATCGCGGTGACGGTGCCGAAGACGACGATCGCCGATCGCATCTACGCGATGGCCGGCGTCGGCGGACAGTACGATCCGTTTGCGTTCGAGACGCTGCTCGCGGCGACGTTCTTGCCCTTCGAGTGGCCGCGCGCGCTCGCGCACGAGTGGACGCACGTCGCCGGCTTCGGCGACGAGGGCGACGCGAATTTCGTGGGCACCGTCACGTGCCTGCGCTCGAACGATCCGCTCATCCGCTACTCGGCGGCCTTCTGGACCTACGGCGAGTTGCCGGACGCGGATCGCGCGCGACTGCCGCTCGTCCCCGCCGTAGCGGCCGACCTCGCCGCGAGCAACGCCCGCTTCGAACGCTATTACAACCCGCGCTTGTTCGCGATCAGCTGGCGCGTCTACGACCGGTATCTGCGCGCCAGCGGCGTGCGCGCCGGCGTGGTGAGCTACAACAACGACTTGCGGATGCTGGTCGGCACGCGCTTCGACACCGACGGCCTGCCGCTACGGCGGTGACCTACGGCGCGTCGGCGGCGAGTGCGGGGGCGAGCCGGCGCGCGTTCTCGCCGAGGATCGCGCGAAGCGACGCGGGGCGCAGGCCCAACGCCTCGAGGCCACGCCGGTCGGCGTCGTACGCGTAGGGCATGTTCGGGTAGTCGGTGCCGAGCACGATGTTGTCCGCCGCCGCTTCCACCAGCGCGGCATCGGCGCCGGCGAACATCGGCGAGTCGTGCGCGAACGCCATCGTCGTATCGAGAAAGAGTCCGGGATGCGTGGGGACGAGCGCGACGTACCGCGCGCAATCCGGCACGCCGAAGTGCGCGACGACGACGCGCAGATCCGGATGACGTTCGAGCACGGCCGCCACGCGACCGGGGCCGTCGTTGGTGTCGCTACGCCAGGGCACCGGCCCCACGTGCACCAGCACGAATCCCCCGCGTTCCGCGACGTGCGCGAGGACGGGCGCGAAGCGCGGGTCGTCGATCGCGAGCTGCTGCACGTCTTCGTGCACCTTGAGCCCGATGCAGCCGTCGTCGAACGCGGCGCGCACGTCGCCGAGCGGATCGGGATCGTCGAGGTGCACGGTGGCCAGCGGCAAGCCGTAGCCGCCGAGCTCGCGCGACGTTGCCGCGAGCCAGGCGTTCAGATCGCGCGCCATCCCCGGCTTGTGCGCGTACGAGCAGAACACGAACCGCTCGACCCCGGCGCCGCGCAACACGGCCGCCACCGCCGCCGGCTCCGTCGGATGCTCGAGCACCCACGGGCTGCGTTCGGCGAACCAACGTCGAATCGCCGCAAACAGCCGCGGCGGGTGCAAATGAACGTGAACGTCGATCACGGACGGTAAGGATGCTTACGGCGCATGGCGACGGGTTTCGGCATACTCGAATCCGGCCCCAGGCGAAACGAGGAACGATGGCAGCGGAAGCGACCGAGACCAACAAAGTCTGGTATCTCAAACAGAACCGGCTCTTCGAGGAGTCGACCGACGACGACGTGACGCGCTACGCCGACATCTTCACCATGCAGACGTTTCCGCGCAAGGCGCTGATCTTCGATCAGTGCGATCCGGCGCGCACGATCTACCTGATCAAGACCGGCACGGTGCGGATCGCGCGCATCACGCCCGACGGCAAGGAAGTCACCGTCGCCGTGCTCGGCAAAGGCGATCTCTTCGGTGAGGAATCGCTCTTCGCCGACCGCCCGCGCACGACGTTCGCGGTCGCCGTCGACGAAGCGCTGCTCTGCATGTCGCGCGCCGAGGATCTCTTCGGACTGCTCGAGCGCGAACCGAAGCTCGCGCTCAACGTCGCGAGCGTGGTCAGCGATCGGCTGGTCGAGATGACGGCGACGGTCGAGGATCTCTCCTACGCGCGACTCAGCGACCGGCTCGTGCACCTGATCGAACGGCTCGCGCTCGAGCACGGCAAGCCGTGCGAGGGCGGCGTCGAGTTGACGATTCGCTTGACGCACGCCGACATCGCCTCGCTCGTCGGCAGCACGCGCGAAACCGTATCGCTCGAATTGGCGCGGCTGATCCGCGCCGGCCGCCTCAAACAGAGAGGCCAAGCGCTGGTGATTCCGTCGCAGGTCGTGTAGCGGGCGTTCGACGCACGGCGTAGAGCACCACGTCGCCGGCGCGCAATCCACCGGTGTACCGGGCGATGATCAAGCCCTGCTTCCGCCACACCGCGAGCGGCTCCGCGCCGGCCATGTCGGCGGCCTCGCCGTCGCTGCGCAGCGTGCGCTGCACGAGCGTGTGATCGATGCCGCCGTACCGCACGCGGCCGAGCGTTCCGGGGAAGCGCGCGAGCCCGGCGAGCGCCGGCGCGCTGAGCTCGGCCGGCGAGAACGTCGCGATGTTGAACAACTCCGTCGTCGCTTGCGAGAACGTGCGGCTCTCCATGCGCACGACGAGCGGAACGTCGGGCCGCAACGCGCGCGCGCCGAGCGCGATCTCCAAATTGCCCGTATCGTTGTTGGTCAGCGCGATCACCGCCGTCGCGTGCGGCACGTTCGAGAGTTCGAGCACGTCTTCGTGCGTCGCATCGCCGGTGAGCAGATCGATCTCGCCCGAGCGCGCGCGCCGCACCAACCCCGGATCCGGATACGCCTCGATGACGATCACGTGCTTGCCGGCCGCGACGAGCAGCGATACGACGGCGCTGCCGGTGCGGCCGCCGCCGCACACGACGACGTGATCGCGCGCGCGCACGCGCCGCAAGCCTTGCAATTGCACCCATTGCGCGCGCGTGATCGCAGCGCTGACGTATCCGATGAAGATCGCGGTGAAGATCGTTCCGCCGAGCATGAAGGCGATCGTGCCGAAGGTCGGCACGATCCCGCGCTCCGCGACGTGGCTATCGGCGAAGCCCGCGCTCGTCATCGTCTCGGCGACGTCGAACGCCGCGCCGTTCCACGACGAGTGCAAGGCGATGTGGAAGAAGACCAGCATCGTCGCGTAAAACGCGATGGCGCTGAGCGCGACGGTGCGCGCGATGGGGTTGAGGTGGCGCGCCGCACGCCAGATGCTCGCGGCGAACCGCGCAAGGGGCGGCGACGTGTCGGCGCGCTTCGCGCTGCGTCGCAGGCCGACGTCTTGGCGCTCGACGATCTCGCCGAAGATATCCAGCATCTCGTGATCGTGGATCACCGCCTCGGGCTCGGGGTCGGGCAGATCGCCGAGCGCGAGGATGCGCGAACCGAGCCGGTCTTCCGCGCCCGCGACGGTGAGGCCGCCGATCTCGATCTCGTCGGCGCGCGCGCGCGTGAAGCCCAGTAGGGCGCCGCTCGCCTCGGGAAACGGCAACGCGAAGTAGCAGCCCGGATCGAGGGCGGCGCCGGCGTAGGTCGCGGCGGCGTGGACGGCCAGCGACAGAACCGTCGCATCGCGCAGGCTCTGCTCGATCTTCCGCCCGATCTTGGGGCTGAACTGGCGCAGGATCACGCGCACGTGCGGATTGATCATGCGCGCGCGCAGTGCGACCGCCAAGTTGAGCTCGTCGTTGTCGGAGAGCGTCAGGATCGCCGACGCGTCGGCCACCCCGGCTTCTTCGAGCACGTCGTTCGCGTTCGGATCGCCGACGGTGACCGCCGCGCCGGTGCGGCGGAACCGCTCGACCTGCGGCGGCGTGAGGGTGAAGACCAGCCGGACGTGTTCGCCCGACGCGACCAACTCGCTACACACGCCCTCCGCCACCACGTCGGCGCCGACGATCAGAATCAACGGCGACGACATGCGGATCGAACCGTCAGCGAGCGGCGGACATCGCTCCGATCGAGGCGTCGATCGCGTCGATCGCCTCGTCGAGCTCCGATTCTTCGATGATCAGCGGCGGCGCGATGTGCAAGAGGTTGTAGCGGCCGAACGCGTACACGCCGTTCTTCTTCAGCGAGCTGAAGAGCACGGGCATCGGACCGGCATCGGTGCCCTGCCACGCGATCAGCGGTTCGCGCGTCGCGCGATCCTTGACGAACTCGATCGCGAAGAACGCGCCGGTGCCACGCACGTCGCCGATCACGTCGTACTTGGCCTTGAGCTTGCCGAGTTTTTCGCGCAGCCACGTCTCGATCTGCAGGCCGCGTTCGAAGTAGCCGCCTTCCTGATACGCGGCGATCGCGCCGAGTGCGGTCGCCATGTTGAGCGGGTGACCGCTGTAGGTGTGGCCCGTGCCGATCGGCTTGGTGTCGAACGTCTTCGCCAGCTTCTCGCGCACCAGCACGCCGCCGAGCGGCGCGTACGCCGAGGTGACGCCCTTGGCGAACGTGATCATGTCGGGCGTGACGCCGAAGCGGATCGCGCCGAACGGCGCGCCGATGCGGCCGAACGCCGTCATCACTTCGTCGAAGATCAAGATGATGCCGAACTCATCGCAGATCGCGCGCAGACCGGCGAGGTAGCCCGGCGGCGGCACGATGACGCCGTTCGAACCGACGACCGGCTCGAGCAGGATCGCAGCGACGCGATTCGGATCTTCGGCCGCGATCGTCGCGCGCACGTGTTGCAACACGCGTTCGGTTTCGGTCGCCGGATCGTCGGTGTGGAACGGGCTGCGGTAGGGATACGGACCCCAGAAGCGCACGACCGAGCCCATCGTATCGGGCTCGTTGTTCCAACGGCGGTTCTCACCGGTCAGCGCCGACGCGCCGGGACCCGAGCCGTGGAACGAGCGATACGCGGTGAGGATCTTGTGCCGGCCCGTCAGTGCGCGCGCGAATTTCACCGCGTCTTCGTTGGCCTGCGCGCCGCTGGTGGTGAAGAACGCGCGCGCGCCTTCGCCCGTCCAGGGCGAGATCGAGGAAAGCGTTTCGCCCAAGCGCGCGCGCTGATCGTTGAACCAGCTCGTCGGACTGAAGCAGAGGCGATCGATCTGCGCGTGCATCGCCGCGAGGACCGTCTTGTGCCCGTGACCGAGGTTCACCGCGATCAAACCCGACGACATGTCCGCGTACCGGTTGCCGTCGGCGTCGTACATGAAGATGCCATCGCCGCGCACGATGACCGGGGCGTCGATGTTCCCCTGAGCAACCCACGGCGTGAGGACGAATTGGCGGTGAAGGACCTTGAGATCGTCGGCGACGAGCACGCGAGACTCCTAGCGAAAAGGTGAAACGAAAGAGTGTGACCTGCTCGCGCCGCGTTCCTCTAAATGTCCAACGGCCGAGCGAGCACGACGTCGGAAAGACGGCCCCATGGTCCGCATCGACGGCACGGCATGATCGCCGCCACCGACGTTCCCATCGTCGATTTCACGCGCTTCCGCGACGGCACGCCGGCGCAGCGCGACGATATTGCGCGCCGTCTCCGCGCGGTCAGCACGGAACTGGGTTTCGTCTACCTGGGCGGCACGGCGATCACGCAACCCGTCGTCGACGCGCTTTTCGACGCGTCGCGGGCGTTCTTCGCCGCGCGCGAGGGTGCAACGAGCTTCGATCCGCCGCGCCGCCTCGGCGGCCGGCTCTCCGCCGGCTTCGTGCCGCTCGGCCGCGAGCACGAAGACGCCGCCACGCCGAGCGATCATAAAGAAGCGCTCGACCTGTTCCTCGACGGCAGCTACAGCAGCACCGACGCGTTCCCGCCGGCGGTCGACGCGCCGGTCCCGGCCGTGGTGGCCGAACCGATCGCCGCTTTCGTCGACTACCACGCGATCTGCACCGCCGTGGCAAACGACGTGCTGCGCGCGTTCGCAGCCGGTTTCGGCCTGCCCGAGGAGTACTTCGTCGCGCGGCACGGCGGCAACAACATGCTGCGCGTGCTCCACTACCCGCCGGTCCCCGTGGATGCTCCGGCGAACCAGATGCGGGTGGGAGCGCACACCGACTTCGGCACGCTGACGCTGCTCGTGCAAGACCCGAGCGGCGGCCTCGAAGTGCTGGCCGCCGACGGCCGCTGGCTCTACGCGCCCTCGATCCCGGGCACGGTGCTCGTGAACATCGCCGACCTGATGCAGCAGTGGACGAACCGCGAGTTCCGCTCGACGGAGCACCGGGTGGCCGTGCCCGACGACGACCGCGCACGCACCGCGCGCTACTCCGCCGCGTTCTTCTGTGAGCCCGACAACGACACGGAGATCGCGTGCCTTCCGATGGCGCGCGACGCGGCCAACCCGCGCTTCGCGCCGGTGCGCGCGGGCGACCACCTGCGCGCCCGCCTCCACCGAACGCTCATCCCGAAAGCGTAGGTCCCGATGTTCGATCTGATCGTGCGCGGGGCAAATCTGCCCGACGGCCGCACGGGCATCGATATTGCCGTCGCCGGCACCCGCATCGCTGCGCTCGGGCCGCACCTCGCCGGCGAGGGCCGGCGCGAGATCGACGCGCGCGGGCGGCTCGTCTCACCGCCGTTCGTCGACAGCCACTTCCACATGGATTCGACGCTCAGCGTCGGGCGGCCGCGCGTGAACGAATCGGGCACGCTGCTCGAAGGCATCCGGATCTGGGCCGAGCAGAAGCCGCTGCTCACCGTGGACGACGTACGCGAGCGCGCGCTCGCGTTCTGCCGTTGGGCGATCGCGCGCGGCAGCCTCGCGATCCGCACGCACGTCGACGTCTGCGACGACCGGCTCATCGCCGTCGACGCGCTGCTCGACGTTCGTCGCAGCATGGCCCCGTACGTCGACATCCAGATCGTCGCGTTCCCGCAAGACGGGTTCTTGCGCAGCCCGAGCGCGCGCGCGAACCTGTTGCGCGCGCTCGACCGCGGGGTCGACGTCGTCGGCGGCATCCCGCACTTCGAACGCACGATGAGCGACGGCGCGACGTCGGTCCGCGAGCTGTGCGAGATCGCCGCCGCGCGCGGCCTGCGCGTCGACATGCACTGCGATGAGACCGACGATCCGAACTCGCGCCATGTCGAGACGCTCGCCGCCGAAACGGTGCGTCTGGGCCTGCAGGGGCGTGTGACCGGCTCGCACCTCACCTCGATGCACAGCATGGATAATTACTACGCGAGCAAGTTGATCGCGCTGATGGCGGAAGCCGAGCTCCACGCGGTGGCCAATCCGCTGATCAACATCACCCTGCAAGGCCGTCACGACACGTATCCCAAGCGCCGCGGCATGACGCGCGTGCGCGAGCTCGCGGCGGCCGGCGTGAACGTCTCCTACGGCCATGACTGCGTGATGGATCCGTGGTATAGTCTGGGTTCGCACGACATGCTCGAGGTCGCGCACATGGCCGTGCACGTCGGTCAACTCACCGGGCGCAACGAGATGCGTTCGGCGTTTTCCGGCGTAACGACCAACGGCGCGGCCACGCTCGGGCTGACGGACTACGGACTAGCCGTCGGCAAGAGCGCGGACATGGTCGTGTTGCAGGCGACGGACCCGATCGAAGCGATCCGGCTGCGTGCGCACCGGCTCTTCGTGATCCGGCGTGGCGCCGTGATCGCGGAATCGGCGCCCGTCGCGATGCATCTCACGCTGGGGGAGACGAGTTCGCTCGTCGACTTCGGCGCAACGCATGGGCCAATTGGCGAAAGGCAGACGGTAGCGAGTTGATACGAAACCTCGAAATGGAATCGACCACCACGTTGGGACCGCCCATGGCGGAGCCGCTCGCACCGCTCGACGTCACGGTCGAGGCAAATCGCTGCCTCAACTGTTACGACGCGCCGTGCATGCACGCGTGTCCGACGTCGATCGACATTCCGAAGTTCATCCGCCGCATCGCGACCGGCGATCTGGCCGGCGCCGCGAAGACGATCATGGACGCGAACCCGATGGGTGCCAGCTGCGCGCGCGTGTGCCCGACCGACGAGCTGTGCGAGGGCGCGTGCGTCTACACGCCCGACGCGCCCGCGATCCGCATCGGCCAGCTCCAGCAGCACGCGACGGATTGGCTGATCCGCGACGGCCGCCAACTCTTCACCGCCGGCACGCCGACGGGCAAGCGCGTCGCGATCGTCGGCGCCGGCCCGGCCGGTCTCTCGGCCGCCCGCGACCTCGCGCGCCTCGGCCACGCCGTCACCATCTTCGAACGCGACGATCTGCCGGGCGGGCTCAATACCTACGGGATCGTGCCCTTCCGGCTGCCGGCCGACGTGGCCGTGTGGGAAGCCGATCAGGTGCGCGCCCTCGGCGTCGACATCCGCACCGGCGTGAGCGTCGGCGTGGACGTGACCGCCGCCGAACTGCTCGAATACGACGCGGTCGTTATCGCCTGCGGCATGGGCACGGTACCCGCGCTCGGTATCCCGGGCGAAGACGCGGAGGGCGTGTGGGACGCGCTCGACTTCATCCGCAGCGCCAAGATGGACGGCACCGTGCCGGGCCTCGGCCAAACGGTCGCGGTCATCGGCGGCGGCAACACCGCGATCGACGCGGCGACCGTCTCGAAGCGGTTGGGCGTGCCGTCGGTGACGATGTACTACCGGCGCGGCGCGGAGCGCATGACGGCCTACGGTTTCGAGATCGAATTCGCGAAAACCGAAGGCGTGGAATTCCGCACCAACGTGCTGCCGCACCGCATCCTCACCACCGACGGCCGCGTCAGCGGACTCGAGCTGATCAAAACCGATCCGGCCGGCACGGCGCGCCCGCTCGTCGGAACGGAATACACGATCCCATGCGACACGGTCGTGCGCGCGATCGGTCAGACGAAGTTTTCCAAGCTGCTCGACGCGTTCGGCGTGAGCCACGAAAACGGCATCGCGGTCGTCGACGCGGGGATGCGCACCAACGCCCCGACGGTGTTCGCGGCGGGGGATTGCATGTTCCGCGCGGGGGCCAGCGACGCGATGGTCGTCGAAGCGGCCGAGCGCGGGAAAACGGCGGCGCGAAGCGTCGATGAACTATTGCGCGGAGGAGCACGCTGATGGCCGATCTATCCACGAATCTCGCGGGCATCAAGAGCCCGAATCCATTCTGGCTCGCCTCCGCGCCGCCGACGAACTCGGGCTACCAGGTGATGCGCGCGTTCAAGGCCGGCTGGGGCGGCGTCGTGTGGAAGACGCTCTGCCAGGAGCCGATCGTCAACGTCACCTCCCGCTTCGCCGGGCTCAACCTCAACGGGCGCAAGATGCTCGCGATGAACAACATCGAGCTGATCACCGATCGTCCGCTCGACATCAACTTACAAGAGATCGCCGAGTGCAAGGCGGCCTATCCCGACCGCGCGATCGTCGCCTCGCTGATGACGGACTGCACGCAGGCGCGCTGGCACGACCTCGTCCGGAAATGCCAAACGGTGCCCATCGACGGCTTCGAGTTGAACTTCGGTTGCCCGCACGGCATGTCGGAACGCGGCATGGGTTCGGCCGTCGGCCAGGATCCCGAACTCGTCGAGCAGATCACGCGCTGGGTCAAGGAAGTCGCGACCGTGCCCGTGATCGTGAAGCTCACGCCCAACATCACCGACGTGCGCTGGACGGCGCGCGCGGCGACGCGCGGCGGTGCCGACGCGATCTCGCTGATCAACACGATCAATAGCCTGATGGGCGTCGACATCGACACCTGGAACCCGATCCCGCACGTCGACGGCAAGTCCTCGCACGGCGGCTTCTGCGGCCCGGCGGTCAAGCCGATCGCGCTCAACATGGTCGGCGACTGCGCGCGCGACGCGACGGTGCCGATCCCGATCTCGGGCATCGGCGGCATCGCGAACTGGTCCGACGCGGTCGAGTTCATGCTGATGGGCTCGACCAACGTGCAGGTCTGCACCGCCGCGATGCGCGACGGGTTCCGCATCGTCGAAGACATGATCGACGGCCTCAATACGTATCTCGACGATCGCGGCCTCGCGTCGGTGAGCGAACTCGTCGGCAAGTCGGTCACGCGCTTCGTCGACTGGAACGATCTGAACCTCGACTACAAGATCGTCGCGTCGATCGATCAGGACAAGTGCATCAACTGCAACAAGTGCTGGATCGCCTGCGAGGACGCCGCCCACCAATGCATCGACCGGCTGGTCGACGAACGCGGTGGCACGGCCCTCAAGGTCGATGAAGAACACTGCGTCGGCTGCAACTTGTGCAGCATGGTTTGCCCGGTCGAGGACTGCATCACGATGGTGCGCGTCGACTCGGGCGAAACGACGCACACCTGGAGAGAACGGCTATCGGTACCATCGTAAAAGGCGGCACGGTCGTCACCGCGACGGACGTCGCGTCGGCCGACGTTCTCATCGAGAACGGCGTCATCACCTCGATCGCAGCGTCGATCCCCACCTCCGGTCATACGGTCGTCGATGCCAGCGGAGCCTACGTGTTCCCCGGCTTCATCGATCCGCACACGCACCTCGACATGCCGTTCGGCGGCACCGTCACGGCCGACGACTTCGCGTCGGGCACCGTTGCGGCGGCGCTCGGCGGCACGACGTCGATCGTCGACTTCGCGCTGCACACGAAGGGCGACACGCTCGCCAACGCGCTCGCGACCTGGAACAAGAAGGCCGAGGGCAAAGCCTCGATCGACTACGCGTTCCACCTCACGATCGCCGACGGCCGGCAAGAGACGCTCGAAGAGATCCCGCTCATGATCGAGCGCGAAGGCGTCAACTCGTTCAAGTGCTTCATGGCCTACAAGCACGTGCTGCAGGTCGACGATGAGACGATTTTCCGCGTGCTCAAGGCGTCGGCGCAGTACGGCGGTCTCGTGCAGGTGCACGCCGAGAACGGCGACGTGATCCAGGTGACCGTGGAAGAGGCGTTGGCCGAGGGCAACACCGCGCCGAAGTACCACGCGCTCACGCGACCGGTCGAACTCGAGATGGAAGCGACCTCGCGCGCGATTCGCCTGGCGGAAGTCGCCGGCGCGCCGCTCTACGTCGTGCACGTCTCGAGCGCCGGCGCGGCCGACGCGATCAGCGACGGCCGCAAGCGCGGCCTCGCGATCTACGGTGAAACCTGCCCGCAGTATCTCGTCTGCGACACGAGCGATTACGATCGCCCCGACTTCGCCGGCGCCAACTACGTGATGTCGCCGCCGCTGCGCGACAAGTGGAATCAGGACGTGCTGATCCGCAAGCTCAAGAACGGCGAACTGCAGACGATCGGCAGCGATCACTGCTCGTTCATGTGCGGCCAGAAAGAACTCGGCAAAGACGACTTCTCGAAGATCCCCAACGGCGCCGCGACGATCGAAGACCGTGTCGGGATCCTCTACGAGCGCGTGGTGAACGGCGGGGTGATCGGACTCAACCAGTTCGTCGCGGTCTGCTCGACCAATCCCGCGAAACTCTTCGGACTCTTCCCGCGCAAGGGCACGATCGCGGTCGGCAGCGACGGCGATATCGTCGTGTGGGATCCGAACGCGTCGCGCACGATCTCGGCGAGCACGCACCACATGGCCGCCGACAACAGCATCTTCGAGGGCATGACGGTTCACGGCCGTCCGCGCTACGTGCTCTCGCGCGGACGCCTGCTCGTCGACGGCGACAACTACGTCGGCGAGACCGGCAAAGGCATCCGCCAAAAATCCGCTCCGTTCCGTCCGATCGCACTGTAAGGAGTCTCATCCCATCATGGCCGATATCGTTACCATTGGTTTAGTTCAAGCGCATCATGACACCGACGGTGCGGAGCCGGTCGAAAAACACAAGCGCGTCGCGATCGAGAAGCACGTGGAGATGATCCGCGACGCCGCCAAGCGCGGCGCGCAGATCGTCTGCCTGCAAGAGCTCTTCTACGGGCCGTACTTCTGCACGGAGCAGAATCCGAAGTGGTACGACGCGACGGAACTCGTGCCCGAAGGGCCGACCACGCGCTTGATGCAGGGGCTCGCGAAAGAACTCGGCATCGCGCTCGTCGTGCCGCTCTACGAGCGGACGATCAGCGGCGTCTATTACAATACCGCGGTCGTGATCGACGCCGACGGTTCGGTGCTCGGCATCTATCGCAAGCACCACATCCCGCAGGTCGCGGCGGGTCCCGCCGGCTGCGGCTTCTGGGAGAAGTACTACTTCAAGCCCGGCAACGCCGGCTTCCTCACGTTCCAGACGAAGTTCGCACGCATCGGCGTCTACATCTGCTACGACCGCCACTTCCCCGAGGGCGCGCGGCTGCTCGGACTCAACGGTGCGGAGATCGTCTTCAATCCGTCGGCGACGGTCGCCGGCCTCTCGGAGTATCTCTGGAAGCTCGAGCAACCCGCGCACGCGGTGGCCAACGGCTACTACGTGGGCGCGATCAATCGCATCGGCTTCGAGACGCCCTGGAACATGGGCGAGTTCTACGGCCAGTCGTACTTGGTCGATCCGCGCGGACAGATGGTCGCGGTCGGATCGCGCGACAAAGACGAAGTCGTCATCGGCGACATGGATAAACGCGTGATCGAAGAGGTCCGCAACACCTGGCAGTTCTACCGCGATCGCCGTCCCGAAGCGTACGGCGAAATGGTCGAGATCTAAGCCATGGCCGCGACGCAGGTTCTCGAAAACGGAATCGTCACGCTCACCGACGCCGGCACGGCCGACGTGTCGGGCAACGCCGACCTCTGGAACGACGACTTGCGCCCGTGCACGCGGGCGGAGCACAACTGGGGTCCCGAGCGCTTCTCCGCGCTCTGGATCGGCATGTGCCTATGCATTCCCACCTACTCGCTCGCGAGCGGCATGATTTCGCTCGGGATGAACTGGTGGGAAGCGACGCTCGCGGTCTTCATCGGCAGCATCATCGTGCTGTTGCCGATCCTCGCCGTCGCGCACGCCGGCACGCGCTACGGCTTCCCCTATCCGGTGTTCGCGCGGCTGTGGTTCGGCACGAAGGGCGCGCACGTACCCGCGCTCGCGCGCGCGGTGATCGCGGCCGGCTGGTTCGGCATCAACTCGTGGTTCGGCGGCCTCGCGCTCGACGCGATCGTCGGCCGGCTCGTGCCGGCGTGGCTCGGCATCGGCTCGCACGTCTTCATCGCATTCGGCATCTTCTGGCTGCTCAACGTCGGCATCGCCATGCGCGGGCCGCAAGCGATCGGGCGGCTCGCGGCGATCGCGGCACCGACGCTCGCCGTCACCGCGATCGTGCTCTTCGTGTGGGGCGCGAGCGCCGTGCACGGCATCGGCAACATGCTCACCACGCCGGCGACGGTGCACGGCGGCGCGTTCTGGGGCGCGTTCCTCCCCTCGATCGTCGGCGTCGTGTCGTTCTGGGCCACCCTCGCGCTCAACATTCCCGACTACTCGCGCTATGCGAAATCGCAGGGCGGTCAGTTGCGCGGCCAACTGGTGATGCCGTTCGTGATGGCGGCGTTCTCGTTCGTCGGCATCGCGGTCACGTCGGCGACGGTCGCGATCTTCGGAAAGCCGCTCTGGAACCCGGTCGATCTGTTGCTGGAATTCCCGACGGCCGTCGTGTTGATCGGCGGCATCATCGTGGTCCTCTCGTCGATCACGATCAACGTCGGCGCCAACGTGATGGCGCCGGCACGCGCCTTCGAGAACCTCGCCCCGCGCGTCGTCACGTTCGGCATCGGCGCGATCCTCACCGGACTGCTCGCGCTCCTGATGCAGCCCTGGTACGTGCTCTCGAACTTCTCGACGTACGTGTTCACCTGGCTCGGCACGTACGGCACGCTGCTCGGGCCCTTCGACGGCATCGCCATCGCCGATTACTGGCTCGTGCGCAACTTGCGCATCGATCTGCGCGCGCTCTATAGCGACGGCGGCCGCTACGCGTACGCGGGCGGGCTCAACCTGCGCGCCATCGCGGCGCTCGCGGTCGGCTGGGTGCTACCGCTGGTGGGCTTGATCGTGCCGGCGCTCCACGTCTTCTGGAGCGGCGGCTGGTTCTTCGGACTGCTGATCGCGCTCGGCGCCTACGCCGTCTTCATGCGGACCGATACGTCACGCTTGAGCGCGGCGGAATTCGCCGCCATCACCAGCGGCTCGCCCGACGCGGGCGAGACCGTCGGCGGTGTGGTCGGAGCTCAGCCGGCCTGAGAGCCGGACTGGGCGCGGAGACGGCGGAGCGCCGCTTCGTACTCGGTGAACCAACGATCGAGCAGCTCTTCGTCCGGGTGCTGCTCGTAGGCGTGCGCGTCGGCGGCCGAACGGAGGACCGACAGAATCCGCCGGTTACTCAACCGGCCGAATTTATGGCGTAGGGTTCGCCGCGCGGCTTTCTCGGTGTCGGCGCGGAGCGTGTCTTCAAAGTTCGCTTGCGATTGCGGATCGATCAACTCGAGCGTCACCTCCTTATTAGCGTCGTAGTATATCACAGAAACAGGACGCGTGCACGACCGCCCCTCGCCGGGGACTGCACCGGGCCCCTGCGAAGGAGCGGCAATGATGCGCACCGCTTGCCTCGCCGCCGCCCTGTTCTTCATCGGCGCTCTCGGCTTCGGTCGCGCCGCCGTCGCGGATCCGCTGGCGCCCGCACCGCCGGTCGCCGAATCGTTCACCGTCGGCATGTTGCACGTCGACCGCTACGGCTCGGGGCCGCACACACTGATCCTGATCCCGGGTCTGGGCTGCGGCCCATGGGAGTGGTACGGCACGATCGCGCACGAGTCGTCGAACTACACGATCTACGCGCTGACGCTGCCCGGCTTCGACGGCCTGCCCGCGACGACGGTGCAGCCGCTGATCCCCGCCTTCGTGAGCGACGTCGCGAAGCTGCTCGACTCGCGGAAGATCGTCAAGCCGATCATCGTCGGGCACAGCCTCGGCGGCACGCTCGCGATCGTTCTCGGCGAATCGTATCCCGATCGGTTGCACGCCGTGATCGCGGTCGACGGGCTGCCCGTCTTTCCGACGATGGGAACGTTCTCGGCGCAGCAGCGCATGACGGCCGCGATGCAAATGGCCACGCCGATCGTCAACGCATCGCCCGCGCAGTTGCTCATCGCAGACGAGCACTTCATGTCGACGTTCGGCACCGCCGATCCGGCGCTCGTCGAGCCGACGGCGACCCTGCTCGCGAAGAGCGATCCGGTCGCCTCCGCGGCGTGGCTCGTCGAAGACGTGAGCGGCGACTGGCGGCCGGCCTTGCGCGAGGTGACGATTCCGCTCGTCGAGATCATGCCGTACTACGCGCCCGATCACACGGCAGCGCCGCTCAACTTCACGCTCGATCAGACGCAGGTGTTCTATGCGTCGCTGCTCGCCGGCGCGCCGAAGCTCACCGTGCTGCCGATGACGGGCGCACGGCACTTCGCGATGCTCGATCGGCCGGCGCTCTTCAACACGACGCTCGATCAAGCGCTCGCGCTCTGAGCGGTGGCGCGCGGAACAAAGGAGTATCTCCGGTACCCGAGCGATTAGAAATTTTGTTCTGTTCGAGCTATGAGAGGGCCGGATGAAGCTTTCCCGTTCGTCGTTCGTCGCCGGCGCAACCGCGTTTGCGTCGATCGGCATCATCACGCCGGCCCGTGCGGCCGACTTCGATCTGAAGTTCGGCACCGATCTCCCACAGGAGCACCCGGTCACCGTACGCGCCACCGAGGCCTTCGGTCGCATCCTCAAGGCGACGAACGGCCGCGTTTCGATCAAGGCGTTTCCGGCGAGCGTGCTGGGAAGCGATCCCTCGATGATCGCACAGCTTCGAGCGGGTGCGATGGAGATGTCCGCAATGCCGGGCGCGTTCCTCACCTTCTCGCCGGTCGCCGGCATCGAGAACCTGGCGTTTGCGTTCAAAGACCGCGAGACGGTCTTTCGCGCGATGGACGGCGATCTCGGGAAAGTGATCCGCGACGACATCCAGTCGAAGGGCGTCGTCGTCCTCGACAAGATCTGGGAGAGCGGCTTCCGCGACATCACGACCGCGACTAAGCCGATCCGCAACGCGAACGATCTGGCCGGCCTGAAGATCCGCGTCTCGCCCGGCAAGATTCGCCTCGACACGTTCCAGTCGCTCGGCGCTTCGCCGACGCCGATCGCGCTCAGCGAACTCTACACCTCGCTGCAAACGCACGTCGTCGACGCGCAAGAGAATCCGCTGGTGCTCATCAACCAGCAGAAGTTCTTCGAAGTGCAGAAGTACGTCTCGCTCTCCGAACACATCTGGTCGGGTTATTGGACGCTCGTGAACCAGGACGTGTGGACGCGCATGGGCCCCGGCATCCAAGCGATCGTGGCACGCGAGATCGGCAGCGCGACGATCGCGGCGCGCGGTGACGCGGCGAACCTCAACGTCGCGGTGAAAGATCAGTTGACGCGCCGCGGGATGATCTTCAACACCGTCGACAAGCCGAGCTTCAAGCAGAAACTGACGGATGCCAAGTACTACGCTCGCTGGAAAGCCGAGTTCGGTCCGGTCGCATGGACCGCGCTCGAAAAGTATGCGAATACCCTCGGCTAGTCACCGTGGCAATCGCTGAACTCGCCGAGGTTCCCGACCTCGGCTTCCACCGGCCGTGGACCGCGGCGATCGATCGCGCGATCGGCGCCGTCGTCGAACCCGTCGCCGCGTTCCTCGTCATCGCCGAGGTCATCATTCTCACGGCGGGCGTCTTCACGCGCTATGTCATGCACCAGCCGCTGCCGTGGACCGACGAACTCGCGACGATCCTGTTGCTGTGGCTCGCGATGCTCGGCGCCGTCGTGGCGTACCGCCGCATGGAGCATATCCGGCTCTCGGTCGTGCTGCGCCGATGTTCCGCCGGCCGGCGCGCGGTGCTCGAGACGATCAGCTCGGTCGTCACCGCGATCTTCGTGCTCGAGCTGATGCCGGCCAGCGTCACGTACTTCAATCAAGAGCAGATCGACACGTCGCCGGCGCTCAACATCCCGCAGTCCTACGTGGTGCTGGCCGTGATCGTCGGCCTCGCGCTCATCCTCGTGCTGGCACTGCTGCGACTCGCCGAGGGCAACCCGAACGTCGTCGGCGCGGTCGTGCTCGCGGCCGTCGTCATCAGCGCGGCCGCCTACCTCGGGCGCGCCGCCTTCGCGCCGCTCGGCAACCTCAACCTGGTGCTCTTCTTCGTGCTGCTAGTCGGCGCGTGCATCGCGATCGGCACGCCGATCGCGTTCTCGTTCGGCGTGGGAACGCTCAGCTATCTCGCGATCACCACGAGCGTTCCGCTCAGCACCGTCGTACTGCGCATGGACGAAGGCATCTCCAACATCGTGCTGCTCGCCGTGCCGCTGTTCGTCTTCCTCGGCTTGCTGATGGAGTCGGCCGGCATCGCACGGCGCCTCGTCGAGGCGCTCGCGAGCCTCGTGGGCCACGTGCGCGGCGGGCTCTCGATCGTGCTCGTCGCCGCGATGTATCTCGTCTCGGGCGTTTCCGGTTCCAAGATCGCCGACATGGCCGCGGTCGCGCCGGTGCTCTTCCCCGACATGGAACGGCGCGGTCAGAAACGCAGCTCGATGATCGCGTTGCTCGCCACCTCCGGGGCGATGGCGGAGACGATTCCGCCAAGCCTCGTGCTCATCATCATCGGCTCGGTGACCGGCGTGTCGATCGCGGCGCTCTTCACCGCGGGTCTGCTGCCCGCGCTCCTGTGTTCGGCTTTCCTCGTCGCGGTCGCGCTGTGGAGTGCGAAGCGCGAGAACGTCACGCTCTCGCAGCGCGCACCGCTCTCCGCCGTCGCTCGCGCGTTTTTCATCGCGATTCCGGGGCTGCTGCTGCCGCTCGTGATTCGCTTCTTCGTCGTCTCGGGCATCGCGACCGCGACCGAGGTCAGCGTCGTCGGTATCATCTACACGCTGATCGTCGGCGTCTTCATCTACCGCGAGTTCGACTGGCGCCGGCTCTATCCGACGCTGGTCGACACGGTGTCGCTGAGCGGCGCCATCCTCTTGATCATCGCGACCGCGACCGCCATGGGCTGGGCGCTCACGCAGTCGGGCTTCGCACAGCAACTCGCGGCCATGCTGGCCGGCGCACCCGGCGGCACGACGGGCATCATGCTCGTCTCGATCGTGCTCTTCATCGTGCTCGGCTCGGTGCTCGAGGGCATCCCGGCGATGGTACTCTTCGGACCGTTACTCTTCCCGGTCGCCAAGGCGGCCGGCATCAACGAGGTGCACTACGCGATCGTCGCGGTGCTCGCGATGGGCATCGGACTCTTCGCGCCGCCGCTCGGGGTCGGTTTCTTCAGCGCGAGCGCGATCGGCAAGACCAATCCCGAGCACGTGGTCAAGCCGATGCTGCCCTATATCGGCGTGCTGCTCGTTGCGTTGCTGATCATCGCGTTCGTGCCTTGGATATCGACCGGCTTCTTACCGCCGACGGTCCAGTAGGGCCACCGGAACATCGTCCGCGGCCGGAACCGTTCGAGCAACGGCTGATGAGGGAGGTGAGCGTGCGGCGAAGAGACGGTAACTTCCGACATGATTTCTCCGCGAGCGTTCCGGACGACGATCGTGAGGACCGACGTCTTCGGCGGCTTCATGTTGAACATCACCGATAAATACCACGCATCACGACGGCGGCGCCATGCGTCGTGAAAAAGTTAACGGCGGCCAAACACATGGCGAACGGCGCCTGTCGGGTCGAGCTCCGTGAGCAATCGTTCGAGGATCAGCCCGGCACGCTGACTCGGCTGCGCGAGCTCCAACGCCGTACGCGCGCGGTTGAGGTGCACCAGAATCTGGAAGATGGTCGCGCGTACCGCGGGCGACGCTCCGATCCTCGCGCGCACCGCGCTTGCGGCAACGGGATCGCGTTGCGCATCATCCAGCAAGCGTACAAATGCCGCGCGCTCGTTGCTTCCCAGGCTGGCGAGGTGCGCGACGATCGGAAACGTACGCGTGCCGTTGGTGACGTCGCGGCAGACGTCGTCGCCGAACAGCTCCATGAGATCGGTGGCGTACTGATTCGCGATCCCGTACTCGGTGCCGAACGCTTCGAACGCGGCGATGCGCTCGGGCGTCACGTCGGCGAGCGTTGCACCGAGTCCGGCGAAGAGCGCGCACTCGGCCCCGGTCTTCCCGGCGACCGCGACGGCGACGTCGTCCAACGTCACGTCGTTGCGGCCCGTGCCGGTAAGGTCGGCGATCTGTCCGTCGGCCATCTCGCGCAGACCGCGCGCGATGCGCAGATGGAGCCGGGCACGAACCATGGGATCGCCGTCGAGCGAGGCGGCGAGCTCGTGCGCCGTCGCGGCGATCAGCGACGTCGCCATGACGCCGAGCTCCGCCGCACCGAACGCGGGCCACTTCGCCGCCGCATCGCCGTCGGCAATGTCGTCGAGCACGTCGAAGGCCACCCAGAGCACGTACGTGAGCGCCGCGAGGTCGACGCGTTCCACCGTGCTTCCCGAGGCGGCGGCGTAGACGGCGGGTGCCAGATGACCGCCGAGCGAGAGCACCTCCGCGGGTTCGCCGCGATCCAGCGAGACGGCCGCCGAGAACATCGCGCGGTGGCTCGGTTCCCGTATCGTCTGCTCGCCGAACGCGAGCGCCGCCGCAACGATGCGCTCGCGCTCGGGGATCACCGGGCACGATTCAGCGCGCAGCGACACGGCTCACCCGGCGCATCTCCGCCAGCAGCGTCGCGAATGCGGCGATTGCCAGCACGACCGGGAACACCCACGCGATGATCGCCGCGATCGGCGCGGGGATGATGTGCGCGAGGCGTTGCTGGCCGACGAAGTGATAGAACAGCAGACTTTGTCCGGCGGCGAACACGATGTAGCAAAATGCGCCGACCGCGTAGGCGAACTCGATGCCGTGGCCGTTGACCACGCTCGGGCGGCGCACGAGATCGCGCAGGTGCGTGCCCATCCAGTGGAGACTCTGGCGGCGCAAATTCGGCCGGTCAAGGAGATCGACGAGGATGTAGTAGCCGTCGAACTCCAGCAGCGGGTTGAGGTTTTCGATCACGCCGATGTACGCGGTCAGCGCGAATTGCCAGGCCGCGACGGCGACGATCGGTTCAGGCACGGTGAACGCGATCATCGAGGCGATGGCAGCAAGTAGCAGATTCGTCACGAGACCCGCCACCGAGACGAGGATGCGCTGCATCCGCGTCGCCGCCCACGCATCCGAGGTATCGACGAACGCGATCGGGCCGAACCAATACCAACCGACGCCGACGCTCTCGACGCTCCGGCCGACGGCTTTCACCGCGAGCCCGTGGCCCAGTTCGTGCAGCACGATCAGCAGCGCATACACCGGGAGCAACAGCAGCGCGAACGACACGAAGCCGCGCGGCGTCCACAGCACCGCCACCGCGTGCGGCGTCGCGAGCGCGAAACACACCATTCCGGCGAGCGCGAACACGGCCATGATCGCCGCCGCGGGCCAGGTGAAGAGCGGGCGAGCCGCGGCGCGGTACAGCGCACCGAACGCCGCGTCGACATCGTGAAAATGGACGGTGGTCGTGAGGGCGCGCTGCGCGGCGCGGGTGAACCGATCGAACCGCGACGTAGCGGCGTCGTCGTCGGCCACGCGCTCCTCGGTGAACGACGAATTCGATTGCACGAAGCCCCGGCTGCGCAGGTTTCGCACGGTGTCGATCACCACGTGCGGCGCGAAGAGGTGACGCTCGGTGAACAGCGCGGTCGCGAGGTCGCGAATCGTGTGCGTACCGTCGAAGCGCTCCCAGAGAAACACGCCCTCGCCGGAGAGCCGGAAATACGTGTGCTCGAGGGGATTTTTCAATACCGCGATCTCACTGCCGTCGCTCGCGGTCTGACGCGTCACCTCGATGGCGGCGTTGCGCATCGGCCGATCGCGCGAGTTCAGCAGATCGATCATCCGCGACTTCGCCGTCGCGTTACTGCGTACGATGTTCAAGAAGGGTTCGCGCCGTAATACGAGCAGCGCCGTGTCGTCGTGCGCGCGTACCGTCGCGTTGCGGTGATCCTCGTTGATCAGCGCGGTTTCACCGAAGAGCGCCCCGTTCTTCAAGGTCGCGAGCACGCGTTGCGTCGACTCGTCGATCACGTCGACGGCACCCTCGACGACGACGAACGCCTCATCGGCAGCGTCGCCTTGCATGACGATCGCTTCACCGGCCGCCACGCGACGACGCTCGGCGCTCTGCACCAGCGTGCGCAAATCGGCCGACGAAACGCCGTCGAACGACGTCGTCGCACGCACGAGTTGTTCGAGCAGCGCGCGCTCGGCCCGATCGCGCACCAATCGCGCCACGGCGGGGTTGTCGTCGATCGTCCGGCGCAGAGCCGCCGCGTCGAGCGCGAGCAGGCCGGCATCGCTCGTCGCTACGACCGACGACCCGAAGGGTGCGATCGTTTCCGCGAGCAGCGTCTCACCGCCGACGACGTCGCCCGCAGCGGCCGTTCCCACGACGCGTTCGACGCCGTTGTGCACGCGCGTGAGGGAAAGCAGGCCCGTCCGCACGACGAAACAGGCACCGTCATCGCCTTCATTCGCGATCACGGTGCCTGCGGGAACGTGCCGGTCTGCGGAACCGGCGAGCAGCGACGAGAGCTCCTCGTGCGAGAGATCGCAGCCGGCAAATGCCGCGGCGATCAGGTCGAGCGACGCGTCATCGATGCCGTCAGGGCGAGGTGCGAACCGTGCCGACGCGCTGGGCGAGTTCTTCATCTGAACTCGCCCAATCCATCTGCTTCAGCGCTTCTTCCTCTTCGGGGGAAGTCGTCAGCAGCGGCCCACCATCATTTTGCTCGCGCGAGCGGTGAGTTCCTCATCCGAGCTCGTCCAGTCCATTTGCTTGAGGGCTTCTTCTTCTTCGGGTGAGAGCGTGATGCCCGATGCGGCAATCGTGCCATGGGGATCGGATTTGAACGCGTCTTTGAATCCGGGTTCGTTGGTCCAGCGGTCGATCAGGGTCGCGACGGCTTCTTGGCTCAAGGCTGCCTCCGGCATGGCGTATGGTTGGTTGGGGAAAGGTCCTTTCCAGGGTACCGGGGGTGATCCTCGCATCGCGGTACGCATGTGATCCACCACTCACTGGCGAGACTCAGCGGACAGCGGGCGACGGGCGGACGTCCCGGAACAAGCCGCCTTTCGCAAGATGGCCCGGCAACGAGCGGCCGAAGATGCGCTCCGCAAGACCGACGCAATCGATGAGCCGATCGAGGTCGACACCCGTCTCGATGCCGAGTTGCTCGCAGAGAAACGCAAAGTCTTCGGTCGCGATGTTTCCGGGTGCACCTTTTACCGCCGCGAACGGGCAACCGCCAAGCCCGCCGACCGCGGTATCGAATTCCCGCACGCCCTCGCCGAGGGCCGCGCTGGCGTTGGCAATCCCAAGGCCGCGCGTGTCGTGGAGGTGCAGCGCGATTTCGAGATCGGGCCAGCGCGAACGGATCGCTTCGATCGTCCGGCGGATCTGCTCGGGATTCGCCCATCCCATCGTGTCGAGCAGCTTCAGCGACGAGGGTCGTTCGCCGTGCGCTCGCGCGATCGCGAGCACATCGTCGATGCGCGTGACCACGCGATCGAGCGGGATGACGCCTTCGAAGTTGCAGCCGAACGCCGCGGCGACGTTGATGCGCCGCACCGGGATGCCGGCGGCGGCATAGGTGGCGATGAACGCCGGCAACTCCGCCAGCGCTTCGTCGACGGTCTTGTTCGTATTGCGTTTCGAGAACGTCTCGCTCGCGCTCACCGTCAGCGTACCGTCGATCGCGCAATGGGCGGCGAGCGCGCGCTGCAAGCCCTGGACGTTGAGGAAGATTCCCGTGTAGCGCACGTTCGGCGCGCGCCGGATGCCGCGCAGCACGTCCTCCGCATCGGCCATTGCGGGCACCCACTTCGGGCTGACGAACGCCACCAGTTCGATCACGGGTACGCCGGTTTCGCCGAGCGCATCGACGAGCTCGATTTTCGCCGCGGTCGCGATCGGCGGCGATTCGCTCTGGCATCCCTCGCGCGGGCCGACCTCGTTGATGATCACGCGTGACGGAAACGATTGCATGGTGCCTCGATCTTTCGTGCAGCGACGGCGTTCAGACGCGCGCTTGCAGCCAGCGCCGGCCGGCCACGGTCAGCAGCGCCAACGCAGCGGTGAAGAGTAAACTGATCGCCGCCACCGCGGACCAGCTGCCCGTCTCGTACTTTTCGTAGATCACGATCGCGAGCGTGCGCGTCCCCGTGGTGTAGAGGAACAGCGACGCGGTGAGCTCGCGAATCGAAAGCACGAGTAAGACGAAGACCGACGAGACCACGCTCCCGCGCACCAGCGGCAGCGTGATCCGACGGATCACGAGCGAGCGGGGCGCGCCCGCGACTTTTGCCGCCGACTCCAGATCGTCGTGGATCTGCGCGATGCTCGATGCGATGGCGCGATACCCCTGTGGCAAAAAGCGCGAGACGTATCCGATCGAGAGTATCACGAGCGTGCCGTACACGGGCACCGGCGCGGCGACCCAGGTCCACAGAATCCCGATACCGAGCACGAGCGCCGGAATTGCCACGGGCAGCATCGCCACGTATTCCAACGCCGCGCGCCCGGGGAGGCGCGTGCGGTTCACCACGTACGCGATCACGAACGCGAGCGCACCGCCGCCGATCGCTGCGCCGAGACCGGCGAGCAGGCTGTTGAGCGCCCCGGAGGCGACGTCGACGCTGGTGAGCGCGTCGACGAATGGTGCGATGCTCAATCCCGATGGCGCGAAGAGCGCGCCGAACGACGGGATGTACATGTCGGACCTGAACGCGCCCTCGATGAGCGCGAAGGTCGGCGCCGCGATCGCGAGCAGCGCGTAGGCGACCACGAAGGCAAATGCGAGCCACCGGAACGACCCGAGCCGCACGACGCGTGCCTGCATGCCCTTGCCCGTGACGGTGCGGTAGTCGGTCGACCCGAGCGCACGGCGCTGCAAGAAGACGAACGACGCCGTGATGATCACCAGCAGAACGCTTAGCGCGCTGGCCGCGTTCGGTTGCGCGGGCACGTGCGTCATGAGGTTGTAGATCGCGACCGAAAGGGTCTCGATGCCGACCGGGGCGCCGAGCAACTGCGGCACCGGAAAATCCTCGACCATCAGCGCGAATACGAGCAGAGTCGCGCCCAAGACGGCCGGCTTGACCAGCGGAAACGTCACGCGCCGCAGGATGCGCCAGATCGAGGCGCCGCTGACGGCCGCCGCTTCCTCCATATCCGGATGGACGAGCGCGAGTGCGCCGTTCACGAGCAGAAAGACGTATGGCGCGTAATACAGACCGAACACGAGCGCGATGCCGGTACGCGATTCGACGTTGACGAGCCACGGAATGCCGAGGCCCGCGAGCGCGAGGTTGATGTAGCCCGTGCGGCCCGAGGCGAGCGTCGACCAGGCGGCCGACGCGACGAGCACGCTGAGAAAGAGCGGCATGATCGCGGCGAGGTGCACGAACGCTTTGGCCGGGATGTCGCTGCGCGCGACGAGCCACGCGAGGCTGCACCCGAGCGCAAGCGCGATGCACGTTCCTCCCACCGCCACGCACAGCGTATTGAGCGCGGCGAATCCGATCTCGGGCGAGAACAGCTGGGCGTAATTCCCGAACGTCCACGCCGTGTGTGCATCGCCGCTGAACGGCGCCGCGCTCACCAGCGACGCGTAGGCGATCATCACGAGCGGGACGATCACGAGCGCGCCCAGCACGGCGAACAACGCAATCGGCAGCGCAAAGCGCAACGGGGTCCTCGTCATGCGAGCACGTCCGCCGGCGGGACGCCGTCACGTGGCAGGAGCAGCACGTTGCGCGCGTCGATCGCGACCGCCACGCGACTGCCGAGCCGGTGCGCACCGGCCACGTCGGCCGAGAGCGCGTCCCACACGACCCCGTCGTCACCACGCAGTTGGTAGTGGATGTGCGTGCCCTCGAAGCTCGCCAGGATCACCTCGCCCGCAAACGTGTTGTCGGGAAGCGAGTCGGATTCGCGTCCGTCGAGCGACGCGACGCGCACGTCGGTCGGCCGAACACAGGCACAGACGTCGGTCACCGCATCGCTCGACGAGAGGGTGCCGTGAATCGGCGCATCCGTGGAGAGCCGCGCCGTTGCGGCGGTGCCGTCCGTCGATTCGATCGTCGCGTCGAGCACGTTGCTGTAGCCGAGGAAGGCCGCCACCGCACTCGTGCGCGGCGCGCCGTAGATCTCGATCGGTGCGCCGCTCTGCAGCACGCGCCCGGCGCGCATCACGACGATCCGGTCGGCGAGCGAGAGTGCCTCGTTCTGATCGTGCGTTACATAGAGTGCGGTGATCTTCAGCTGCGTCTGGATCTCGCGCAACTGGACGCGCAGTCGATCGCGCAATCGTGCATCGAGGTTGCTGAGCGGTTCATCGAGCAGCAGAACCGAGGGCTCGTTCACCAAGCTTCGCGCCAGCGCCACGCGCTGCATCTGCCCACCGCTGAGCAGGCTCGCGCCACGCGCCCCGACATCGCCCAAACCGACGAGGTCGAGCACGTGCGCAACGCGCGCCGCAATCTCGGTGCGCGCCACACGCGCGATCTCGAGCGGGAAGGCGACGTTCTCGAACACCGTCATGTGCGGCCAAATCGCGTACGATTGGAACACCATGCCGACCCGCCGGCGATCGACGGGGACGTTCGTGCCGTTGCGCGCATCGAACACGACGCGCTCCCCGATCGTGATGCGCCCGGCCGACGGCACGTCGAGGCCGGCGATGCAGCGCATCGTCGTCGTCTTCCCACACCCGGATGGACCGAGCAGCACGACCATCGTCCCCGATTCGATCTCGAGATCGAGGGCGTCGATGATGCGCGTCGCGCCGAACGATTTCTCGAGACCGGTGATTCCGATGTTCATCGCGCCACGATGAGCGCGTCGACCGCGACCAGCCGGTCCGCGCTCGCGAGCAGCGGATTGACGTCGATCGACGCGATCTGCTCGCCATACACGGTTGCGAACGACTGCAACGCGTCGAGCGCATCGTGTAACGCCGTGGTCAGCCCGGCCGGCGAACGTTCGATGGCAGCGAGCAGCCGTCCGACCCGCGATGCGTCGATGCTCGCCCGAAGGGCCGCCCGCGACGCCGGGATCGGCAGCAACGTCACCTCATCGAAGAGTTCGGCGTGCACGCCGCCCAGACCATAGATGAGGAAGTGGCCGAGGCCCGGCTCGTAGCTCACGCCGGCGATCACCTCGACCGCCGATGAAAGCATCGGCTGGAGGATGAACGGCGTATCACCGCGTTCAAATCCTGCGGCGCGCACGCGCGACTCCATCGTCTCGTACGCACGGCGCACGTCGTCGAGCGAAGCGATCCCCGTGGTCACGAAGCCCGCAGCGTGCTTGTGCGCGACGCCTGGTGCGAGCGCTTTGAGGACGAGCGGAAACCCGATGCGCGCGGCAAACGCCGACGCGTCGGCAAGCGAATCGACCGCGCGGCTCTCGACGATCGGCACGCCGAACCCGCGTAGCATCGCGGCGCTCTCCGTCTCGGAGAGCGTGCCGCCCACAGCCAAGCGCGCCGTGATCGCCGCATCGACCGGCTGCGTTGCCGCGGCCGGCAGCTCCGCATCGACGGCAACCGCCGTCGTGCCACGCACGTCGGACGCGGCGAGCGCGTCGAAGCACGTCGCCGTGTCGTGAAAGACCGGGATACGATGCGCGATCATGCGCGCCTCGGCATCCGCACGTAAGCCGCCCGGCGCAAGCACCACGACCGGCGCCGATGTGTGCCCGCGCCGCTCGATCAACGCCGTCACCAATTCGTCGAGCATCTCCGGTCGCGGAGGGTTGTGCGCGTACACGACGGTCGGCCCATCGTAGCGACCACGGAGCGATGCGAAGACGTTCGAGAGCAGGTGCCAGGTGCCGAGCGTTCCGAGATCGATCGGATTGCGGATGCGTGCGGCGGTGCCGAGCGCGCGCAATTCGGTCGCGATCGGCTCGGGCCATTCGCCCTCCTCGGTTGCGATCCGCATCGTGCGTTCCGTCGCGATGTCGGCAACGAGCGCGCCGCCCGCGCCCGAGCTCGTCACGACCACGATGTCGTCGAGCGGACCGGGGGCGCGGTTGCCGCGCGCGGAGAGCACCGCGCACGCGGCGGCCAAACCCTCCACGGTACGAGCCTGCGCGACGCCGCAATCGAGCAAGAGCGCATCGAACGCGCGCGCACCGCCGGCCAAACGGCTCGAGTGCGCGAGCGCTGCGCGCGCACCTACCGCGGAACGCCCGATCTTCAGCGCGACGATCGCGGTGCCGTTCGCGCCCGCCCGGCGTGCGAGCGCGCGGAATCGTTGCGCATCACCGAGCCCCTCGATCACGAGACCGATCACGCGCGTCGCCGGGTCGTCGATCAGGTATGCGAGGACGTCGAGCATCGCGAGATCGGCTTCGTTGCCGACCGGAACGAATTTCGCGAGCCCGGCCCCGGCGAGTTGGAGGCGCCGCGCGATGCCGTCGAAGAGCGCCCCGCTGTGCGAGATCACCGAAACGTCGCCGGCGGGGATCACCTCGCCGTGGGCGGCGTTGTAGCCGAGCGAGACGCGATCGGTCGCGTTGAGGAAGCCGTTGGTGTTGGGGCCGAGGATGCGCATCCCGCTCTCGCGCGCGCACGCCGTGATCTCTCGCTGGCGCTGCGCACCGGCCTCCGTCGCGAGTTCGGCGAAGCCCGCTGCGGCGACGACCGCGGCGCGCACCCCCGCCTCGGCGCTCGTGCGGATGATGCCCGGACAATGCTCCGCCGGCACCACCAGCATCGCGCACTCCGGTACCTCCGGGAGCTCGGCGAGCGATGCATAACCGCGAATTCCCGCGATCGCCGCGCTCTCCCGATTGATCGGATAGATCGCGCCCGGATAGCCCCAGCTCATCAGGTTATGGACGACGACGGAGCCGAGCTTCCCGGGCGCTGCCGACCCGAACACCGCGATCGAACGCGGCGCGAAGAGCGCGCTGAGCGTCACTTGCCCTTCCATTGCGGTTCACGCCGCTCGAGGAAGGCGCGGATACCCTCTTGCCGATCCTCCGAGGCATACGGATCGGGACCCGTATCGAGCCGCAGCCCGGCGTGCAACGGCAGCCCCTGGCTCTTGCGAAACGTGAGCTTGAGGCGTTGCAGCGAAAGCGGCGCCGACGCTACGATATCGCGTGCGAAGGCGAGCGCGACGTCGTGCACGTCGGCAGCGGATGCGCGACGGTTGACGAGACCCCAGCGCTCGGCTTCATCGACATCGATCCGCCGGCCCGAGAAGAGCCACTCCATCGCGATGCCGGGGGGAACCAACTGCGGCAGCGCAACGCTGGCGAAGTGCGCGCCCATGCCGCGCCGCGCTTCCGGTACGGCGAAGAACGCATCGTCGGAAACGACGCGCAAGTCGCACGAGAGCGCGAGCTCGAATCCACCCGCGACGGCCGGACCGTTGACGATCGCAAGCGTGGGCTTGCGCGTATCGACGACGATTTCCAAGATGCTGCGCTCGAGCCGGTGCAGCGGCGAGCGATAGGCGACCTGCTGTGCTGCGTCGGTTTGACGCATCTCCTTGAGATCGGCGCCCGCGCAAAAGGCATTTCCGCGCCCGGTGATCGCGATCAATGCGACGGCAGGATCGCGGTCGGCGTCGAGCACCGCGTTGCCCAACGCCTCGATCATGGCGTCGGAGAGCGCGTTGCGGCGCTCGGGACGATTGAGCGTGAGCAGGGCAATGCCGCCGTCGATCGCGATCTCGACGATCGATTCGTGCTCGCTCATCAGCGGTTACCGAAGAGCTGGTGCCATTCGGCCGTGTACGCATCGCGCACGCGTTCGTAATCGGCCACGCGGATGTTGTAGATCTTGCTCTCCGGCGGTAGCGTCACGCCCGAGACGGTCGGCGTCGCCTCGCCACGCAAGATGCCGTAGGCGCCGGTCGAGCCAATCACCGCCGCTCCGTGTTTGCTCGTGAGCCAGTCCATCCACACTTCCGCCGCGTGCGGGTGCGGCGCGGTGCTCGTGATGCCGCCGCTGATGCTGAACGACGGGACGCCTTCGGCCGGCGTGATGATTTTGATCGGTGCCCCGGTCGCCGCACCGGCGACCATCAGCGAAAGGGGATCGACCGCGACGCTCGTCTCGCCGCGAGCGAGATCCGTGACGACCGGCGACGCCGTCGGCACGATGCGCGCCTGCTGGGCAGCGAGCTTCTGCCAATAGCCGAGCCCGAACCGTTGGCGTAAGAAAAAATAGAGGCTGTATGACGTTCCGCCGGCATCGATGCTGGCGAGGCCCACCTTGCCCTTCCACTTCGGATCGAGCAGATCGGCCCACGTCGACGGTACATCGGATGGTTTGATCACGGCGGTGTTCACGCCGATCACCATCACGCTGCGAATGACGCTGTACCACATGCCGTCGCTTGCGTGCAAAACCGGTTCGATCGCGCCGAAACCCGGCACCTCGAAGCCGCGAAAAACGCCCTTCGCGGACAATTGATTCGTCAGCGTGATGTCGGTCGTGTCCACGTAGTCGGCCGCCAACTTGTGCGCCGAAAACTCGGCGGTGACGCGCTCGAACATCGGCTGCGAGGTCAGACGGACCACATCGACCGGCAGACCCGACTCGGCCTGGAAGCGATCGACGATCGGCTTCATCGCACTCGAATCATACGTGCTGTAGAGGAGCAGGCGGCCTTCTTTCTTGGCTGCCTCGTACGTGGCGGCGTCGGCAATCAGTTCCCCGCCGACGACGAACCCCGACGGCGCCGCCGAGACCGCCGGCCCGCGGTTGGCGGAGAGCGCGACCGCGATGCAGGCGACGAGGGCGAGGGCACGTGGTGACCGACGAAACATGCGGCTCCTTAGGCGGAACGATCGATGCGAAACATCTTTCCACCCGAGGGTACGGCCCGACGGAACTTTCAGGCAAGAGCCAGGAGAGCCGAATTGGCTCAATCTAGCCTAGGCCAATTCATGGAAATCGACGTCGTTCTCTCCGGCTGGGCACACGGCCGCGGGTCGAAAGTGCTACGCCTTGCCGCCGCTCTCGAGGGCGCGCTCATCGGTGGGGAAATCGCGGGGCCTCTCCCCTCCGAGCGGCGTCTTGCGGCGCATCTCGGTCTCAGTCGCGGCACCGTCGCCGCCGCCTACGGCTTGCTCAAGGAGCGCCGGCGCCTGACGAGCCGGCCTGGCGGCTACACGCGGCCAGACGTCGAAAATCTCAAGGCACCTGCCCGGGCCGCTCGCCTCGCCGCGCGCGGAACGGCCCCCGGGACGACGCTCGGCAGCTACGTCGATCCGGACCCGGCCGCGATGAATCTCTCGCTGGCGGTGCTCAGTGTTCCGAACGACGTGCACGAGACGGTGCGCGCGGCGTACCGCTTGGCGGCGGAACGCTCCGCCTTCGCCGTCGCGCAGCCGAACGGCCACCCCGAGTTGCGCGAGCGGATCGCCGCGACGTATCGCGCAATCGGTCTCGCCACCGACGCCGGACACATCGTCGTCACGCAGGGCGCGCGTCAGGCGATCGGGCTCGCGACGCTCCTCGCCGTGCAGCCCGGCGACCGGGTGGCCTGCGAGTGTCCGATCTACCCGGGCGCGCTCGACATCTTCCGCGCGCACTCCGCGGCGATTCACAGCGTCACATCGTTTGAGGACCTGGGCGTGCTCGACGAACTCGAACGCAAACCGAACGTCGCGATGATCTACACATCGAGCGTCTATCGCAACCCGACGGGTTCCGTCATCGACGCGTCGACGGCGGCACGCCTCGCTCGGCTCGCACGCGCGCACGAGATCCTCACGGTCGACGATCGGGCGCTCGAACACTGCGGCTTCGATTCCGAGATCATTGCGCCGCTGTCGGCGTACGATGCCGATGCGCCGATCATCACCCTCGGATCGCTCGACAAGACCACCGGCGCCGGAACGCGTATCGGCTGGATTCGCGCTCCGCGCCGCCTGGTGGGCAAGATCGCGCGTTTGAAAGCGCTCTCGGATCTCGCGTCACCGTCACTCACGCAAGGGCTCGCGATCGCGCTGCTCGAGAACCTCGAACCGATCGCTCTCGCGCGGCGGCGCGAGCTGGCCGAGCGGTATGCCGCAGCGGCTCACGCGCTCGCCGAGCTCCTTCCGGGTTGGACCCATCGCGCGCAGCGCGGCGGATCCTCACTCTGGGTCGACACGCACATGGATGCCGATGACGTGGTCGAAGCGGCAGCAAACGGCGGCGTCACGCTGATGGGTGGCCGGGCGTTCGATCCGACCGGAGCAGCCGGACGGCATGTCCGCATCGCGCTCGCGCGATCACCGGCAGAGCTGCGCGCCGGAATTCAGCGCGTCGCCGCAGCGCTTCCATGCACCTCGACGAGCGTGAGGTAGCCGTCGCGCACCGTGCGGGGTAGCCACGCGGCTTCGAATGCATTGCGCGAGAACTGCTTGAGCGCGTCCGCACCCAGCCCGAGTTCCCGCTGGACCAGCGCGAAATTCTCGGTCATGTAACCGCCGAAGTAGGCCGGGTCGTCGGAGTTGACCGTGACGCGCATGCCGCGTTTGAGCATCGTCCCGATCGCCGCCGACTGGGAACTCTCCGTGACGAACGCGTTCGAGATCGGGCAGACCGTCAGCGCGAGACCGCGCTCGGCGAGCGTCGCACTGAGCTTCGGATCCTCGAGCGAATTGACGCCGTGGTCGACGCGAGCAACACCGATCTCGTCGATGCACGTCCAGATGTGCGCCACCGAATCGTCCTGATTCACGTCGCAGTGCATCGTGAGCAGATAGCCCTCGGCCCGCGCGCGCGCGAAGACCGCCGCAAATTTCTCCGGCGGGTTGCCGCGCTCGTCGGAATCGAGGCCGACGCCGACGATCCACTGCTTGTACGGCAGCGACTCCAGCAGCGTCGCCATCGCGAACTCCGCGCTCATGTCGCGCAAGAAGCACATGATCAGCTGCGAGCGCATCCCCAACAGACGTTCCGCATCGAGTTGCGCGCGCCGGAAGCCGCGGATGAGCGTGTCGAACGCGACGCCGCGGCCCGTGTGCGCCTGCGGATCGAAGAAGATCTCCGCGTAGAGCACGTTCTGCGAGCGCGCCTTGGTCAGGTACGCGTACATCAGGTCGTAGAAATCTTGCTCGCCCACGAGCACCTTCATGCCCTCGTAGTAGATCGTCAAGAACGAGGTGAGGTCGGTGAAGGTGTACGCGGCGCGCAACGCCGCGACGTCGGCGTACGGTAACGCGATTCCGTTGCGCGCGGCGAGCGCGAACTTCATCTCCGGCTCGAGGGTGCCCTCGATGTGCACGTGCAGTTCGCATTTGGGCAAGCCGGCGATGAAATCGGCCATCGAAGCATTCACGCGAGCGTCTTTCCGCGCGTGTGAACGCCGACGGGCTGGCCATCGGTGACGCCGAGACGCACTCCGTTTAGAACAACGCTCAAGCGTTTGCGAACGGCATAGGCAATCGCGGATTTCGCCGGAATCCGCGGGTCGATGACCGCAGCCACGGCCGGCCGAAGTACCATCGGCGAACGACTCGACGGCTTCTTCCACATCACCGAACGCGGCAGTACGTTCGGGCGCGAAGCGCTGGGTGGCCTGACGACGTTCGCGGCGATGAGCTACATCGTCGTGGTCAACCCGCTGATCCTCGCCGAGGCCGGGATGAACCGCGACGGCGTGCTGATCGCCACGGTACTCTCGGCGATGATCGGTACGCTGGCGATGGCGCTGTGGGCGAACCTTCCGGTCGCGCTCGCGCCCGGGATGGGCAGCAACATCCTCTTCTCCGCGGTCATCGTACGCCAGATGCACTTACACTGGCAGACGGCGCTCGCGATGGTGTTTCTCAACGCCGTCGTCTTTTCGATCCTCTCACTCACGCGCTTGCGCGAGCGGATCGTGGCCGCGTTTCCCGATGCGATCAAGCTCGGCATGCAGTGCTCGATCGGCGTATTCATCGCATTTCTCGGACTGCAAAATGGGGGACTCGTCGTCGCGCGACCGGGCGCCCTGCTCGGCTTCGCGCACCTCTCCGAGGCCGGACCGCTGCTCGCATTCGTCGGCGTCTTGCTGACCGCGGTGCTGATCTCCCGGCGCATCCCCGGCGGCTTCCTCATCGCGATCGCCGCACTCACGATCGCGGGCCTGTTTCTCAAAAATTCTGCGGGCCACGCGATCACGCAGGCGCCGGCGCACATCGTGAGCTTGCCGGCCGTGCACCCGGAGTTGCTGTTCGCGTTCGACTTCCACCAGTTCTTCGCGAAGTTCTGGCTGCTGTTGCCGATCACGGTCTACTTTCTCGTCGGCGAGTTCTTCTCGGCAACGGCGACGCTCATCGGCGTCGCGCGCCGCGCCGGCCTCTCGACGCCGGCCGCCGTGTTGCCGAACGGGCAGGCCGCGTTCACCGCCGACGCGCTCGCCAGCGTGGCGGGCGCCGCCCTCGGCACGTCGACCGTGACCGCATACGTGGAATCGGTCGCCGGCGTGGAAGCGGGCGCGCGCACGGGCTTCAGCGGCCTCATCGTCGCGGCGCTCTTCGCCCTCACGCTTTTCGTCGGGCCGCTGATCGGGATCGTCCCCGTGCAAGCCGTCGCGCCGGCGCTCGTTCTGGTCGGCGCGCTGATGCTCGAAGACATCGTACAAGTCGACCGCACGCGGCCCGAGGTGCTGCTGCCGCCGCTCCTGATGATCATCTTCACCGTGTGCACGATGGACCTGATGGCGGGCCTCGCCGTTGGCTGCTTCAGCTACACGCTGCTCGCCATCGCGATGCGGCAATGGAAAAACCTCACCGTGACGATCTTCGCGCTCGACGCGATCTTCGGACTCTACCTCATCCTTCGCAACGCGATCGGCTAGCGGGAGCGCACCTCATGATCACCGACGACCTCACCATCACCGCCGAATCCGACACGATGGTGCGCCAGCACCTCACGCAGGTGGCGCTCGGCCGAGCACCCGCCGATCTGGTGATTCGCGTCGGACGCTTTCTCGCGGTGCATTCGCGCACGTGGTTCGACGATTGGGAGATCGTCGTCGCCGGCCGGCGGATCGCGTACGTCGGTCCGGCGGGAACGTTTCGCGGCGAAGCGCGCGAGCGCCGGCACTATCCCGATCTGAGCGCGGTGCCGGGCTTCGGCGAAGTGCACAAGCACATCGAGAGCACGCACCTCACGCCCGAGTGGGAAGCGGCGCTGGTGCTGCCGCGCGGCAACACCTGGACCTGCGAGGCGAGCCACGAGCTCGGCAACGTCAACGGCGCGAAGAACAACGAGTTCTGGCACACCCCGCGCAATCTCGGCTCGCCGCTGAAGATCTTCATCCAGCCGGGTTCGGCCGTGCCGCCGACCGCGTACGAATCGGGCGGCGGGCACTACGACTACGCCGAGCAGCGCCAGTTCATGCGCGACGACCTGATGGTGACCGGACTCGACGAGGTGATGGATTTGCCGGCCGTGTGGAATCCGGAGAACCCGTCGTACGATCGCATCTGGGGCATGATCCGCGCGACCGTCGAACAACGCGGCGTGGTCGAAGGCCACGGCGCCGGCTTGCGCGAGCGCCACGAGATCAGCGCGTTCGCCGCGGCCGGACTCTCGTCGGATCACGAAGTCTGGGGCGTCGATGAAGTGCTCGACAAGATCGCGGCCGGCATCTTCATCGAGATGCGGCCCTACTGCTACGACAAGGTGCTGCCCGAACTGATCCGCACGCTGCCCGACTGGTCGCAGATCGCGTTCACCACCGACGACCGCAGCGCGTCCGACACGCTGAAGCTGGGCGCGACCGATCACAACGTGCGCGCCGCCATCGCGCTCGGGCTCGCGCCCGAGATCGCGATCCAGTGCGTGACGATCAACCCCGCGCGGCACATGCGCATCGATCAGTGGGTGGGCAGCCTCGCGCCGGGCCGTTTCGCCGACATCGTGTTGCTCGACGACGTCGCCGCGCTGCACATCGCGACGGTCTACGCCGACGGCGAGATCGTAGCGCGCGACGGCGCCTACGTGGGCCTCTCGCCGGAGATCACCTGGCCCGACTGGGCGACCGGCACGATCAACATCGATCGCGAGATCGCGCCCGCCGACTTCGCGATCGCGGCGCCGCCCGGGCGCGACACGGTGAACGCCGCCGTGCTGCGGCCGTTCCACTTCCAGGATGACTTCCTCACGATCGAGATGCCGGTGCGCGAGGGCGCCGTGCAACGCGACACCGCACGCAACCTCACGAAGTTCGCGATCGTCGACCGCTTCCACGGCGACGCGCAGATCGCGCGGATGTTCTGGCTCGGCTGCGGACCGGCGACGCCCGACACCGCGCTCGCGTGCAGCGTGAGCCACGACAAGCACAACATCTGGTGCGTCGGCTCGTCCGACGAGGCGATGGCGCTCGCGGTGAACCACCTGCGCGAAACCGGCGGCGGCTGGGCGCTCGCGCGCGACGGCGCGATTGCGGCCAGCGTGCGCTTCGAGATCGGCGGCCTGATGACGTCGCGGCCCGCGCACGAACTCGATGCCGAGATGCAACGCTTCTACGCGGTCGCGAAGGCGATCGACTGGATCTACGAACCCAGCGGCGATCGGCTCTGGCAGCCGGGCTTCCCCGAATTCCTGAAGTTCGCGACGCTCACGTGCAGCCCGTGGCGCTGGGTGCTCGTCGCGCCGTGCGAGCTCGCACCCGAGGGCTTCGTCAACGTGCAGACCGGCCAGACGCACGCGATCGTATGGTAGATCGGCCCATGTCGTGGACGGCGGTGCGCGCGTGAACGGCATCGCCCGGTGGGCGCTCGCCGCGCTCGTCGCGCTCGGAAGCCCCGCGATCGCGTTTGCGGCCACGACGCCGGCAGCCGCGCCCGCGCTCGTGTTTCTCGACAACGATTTCTCGGGACCGGGCGACTCGAACGTGCAATCGCTCGTCCCGCTGCTGCATGACGACGCGGTGACGATCGTCGGGCTGGGCGTGGTCACCGGCGATGCGTGGCGGAACGAAGAAGCACAAAGCCTGCTGCGCGTGCTCGAGATCGCGGGACGGCCGGATATCCCGGTGTATCTCGGCGCGGAGATGCCGCTGCTGCGCACGCCGACCGAGATGCATCGCTGGGTCGACGCCTATGGGAAACAGACATGGCTCGGCGCCTTCACCGATGCGGCGCCGGGTCAGCCGTATCACCCGAGCGCTCCGGAGTTCATTCCGCCGATGGCCGAGGGCACGCCGAAACTCGCCGCGTCGCACGAGGATGCCGTCGCGGCACTCATCCGGCTCGTGCGCGCGAATCCGGGGAAGATCACGATCGTCGCCGCGGGTCCGCTCACCGACATCGCGCTCGCCGTGCGCATCGCGCCGGATCTGCCGGCGCTCGCGAAAGCGATCGTGATCGAAGGCGGCAATGTCGACGACGATGTGGCAACCGCGACGGCCGGCCTCGACGCGATGGACTTCAACTTCTTCTTCGATCCCGAGGCGGCGCACATCGTGCTCACCTCGCCGTGGCCGCGCATCGTCGTGCTCAGCGATGCTTCACGGAGCGTGATCTTCACGAAGCCGACGGTCGCCCAGATCGCCACCTCGCCGACTCCGCTCGCGCACTACCTCACCACCTACGCGCACACGGGCGAGCCGATGTGGGATGAGATCACGACCGCCGTCGCGGCCGATCCGACGCTGATCACCAAGGAAGCCGTGGTCGTGATGGACGTCGACACCATGCCGGGCATGCACTACGGGCGCGCGCAAATCTGGAGTGACGCGTTCGCGCCAAAATCCGGCGCGCAACACGTCCACCTCGTGCTCGGCATCGACGGCGCGCGCTTCCTGCGCGCGTTCACGGCCGCAGCACGCAAGTAGCGCCGGTTCACGCACTCGGCACGTGCGCGCGCACGCGTCGACGCTGCGCCGAGGCGATGCACAGCAGCGCGAGCGTCGCGGCGTAGGGCAACGCTTGCCACAGTTCCACCGGGAGACCCAAGTCGCGCGTCTGCGAGAGCAACGCGAGACTGTTGAAGAGTGCGAACACGAAGGCGCCGCCGAGCACGCCGAACGGATTGCGTCGCGCGATGATGACGACCGCCAGCGCGACGAAGCCGGCACCGCCGGTCATGCCGGGTGTGAACACGCCGATCCCCGCGAGCGGCACCACCGCACCGCCGACTCCGGCGGCGCCACCCGCGACGACCGCCGCCGCGAGCTGATAGCGCCGCACGCTAATGCCGCGCGCCTCCGCCACGATCGGCATGAAGCCGACCGAACGCAGCCGCAGACCCGCCCGGCTGAAGCGCCGCCACCACCACGTCGCCACGGCGAAGCCGACGGACAGATAGAAGAACGGTCCCGCGCCGGAGAGGGCGAGCCCGATCAGCGGCACGTGGTCCAACAGCGGCAGGTTCATGCTCGGCTCGACGGGCGCCGTGTGATTGCTGTGCCCGGCGGGCGCGAGGATCTGATAGAGCACCGTGCTCGCGCCGACGCCGATCAGGTCGAGCGCGATGCCGGCGATCACCTCGTCCACGGCACCGATACCGACCGCCAGACCAAAGATCAGGCCGAACGCCGCGCCGATCGCCCCGCCCGCGGCGAGCCCGCACCACACGCCGCCCCCGAGCGAACCCGCCACGCCGGCGGCGGCGCCGAGCAACATCATCCCCTCGATGCCGACGTTGAAGCGGCCGGCATCTTCCAGCACCACCTCGCCGAGGGCCGCGAAGATCACCGGCGTGCACAACGGCACGGCGCCCGCGATCACCACCGCCCAGAAGGGAGCGGCGCCCGTCACGTGCGGCTCCGGCGCTGCGCCATCGCCAAGGCGGCGGAGAGCAGCACGATGCCTTGTGCCACGGTGCCGATCGAAGCCGGCGTGGTGCCGGTCACCATCTCGAGCCCGTTCGCGCCCGTCGTGAGCGACGCGTACAGCAATGCCGCGGCGAGGATGCCGATCGGATTCCCGCGGCCCAGCACGGCGACCGCGAGCCCGGCGAAGCCGATGCTGTCGATGCCACCCGCTTGCAGGCGTCCGTCGACGCCGGCAAGCTGCATCCAGCCGGCGAGGCCGGCGGCCGCGCCCGACGCGAGCATCGTGAGCACCACGGCGCGATCGGCGGGCAGGCCACACCGCGCAGCGAGATCGGGTCGCCGCCCGGCCACGTCGACGAGGAACGCGCCGCGCGTGTTGCCCCACCAGAGCGCGAGCAGTACCCCCGCAACGGCAAGCAGCACGGCGTCGTGGAGCCGGCCCGGCACCGGGAGCTGCGGCAGCAGATAGCCCGCGGGCAGTGGCGCGCTCTGCGGCGTGGCGGCGCCGGCCGGATCGCGCAGCGCGGTGCGCAGCAGCCACGCCAACAGGTCGACGGCCAGATAATTCGTGAGCAAGGTGAAGAGGATGACGCTCACGCCGAGCCGGTTGAAGGCGAGCGCGGGCGCGAGCGCCCACAGCGCGCCGCCCGCGATTCCCGCGAGCGCGCCCAGCGGAAGCCCGAGCCACGCCGGGAGACCCGGCGCCACCTCGAGAGCGAACGTCGCGGCGGCGAGCGCGCCGGCGATCATCTGTCCGCCCGCACCGACGCTGATGACGCCCGCCCGCAGCGCCGGCGCGACGCCCAAGCCGACGATCACGAGCGGCGCGGCGTACAACAACGTCTGCGTCGCGCCGTACGCGTTGCCGAACGCGCCGGAGAACCAGCCGGTGACGGCCGTCGTGAAGTCGGCGCCCGTGGCCATCACCAGCGCGACGACCACCGCCAACCCCGCGGCGATCCAGCCGGCGATCCGCAACGGCGCGGGCAGCGAGCGAACGTTCACGCCGGAACGGTGAGGCCCGCCATCGCGCGGCCCACCCGTTCGCGGTCGTACGCACTCACGGGAAATTCGTCCACGATCCGGCCCTGCGAGAGCACGCCGACCCGGTCGGAGAGATCGAGCACTTCGTCCACGTCGGCGGAGATCAGCAGTACGGCGGCGCCGGCGTCGGCGGTCGCGCGCACGGCGTTGCGGATCGCAGCGGCGGCGTGCAGATCCAGTCCTTGCGTCGGGCCGTGCAGCACCACGACCGACGGCGCGCCATCCAGCTCCCGGCCGACGAGAAACTTCTGCTGGTTGCCGCCGGAGAGCGCCTCCGCCCGCATCGCCGGATCGGGCGGCCGCACGTCGTGGCGCTCGAGCAGCTCGCGCGCATACGTCGCGATCCGATCCCAGCGCAGCATTCCGCGCCGCGCGAAGTCGCGCGCGTCGATCCGGCGGCCGAGCAACGCCGAATGCGCGAGCGGCGCGGCCGGCAGCAGCGCGTGCCGCCGTTCCTCCGGCACGTACGCCAGTCCCAGCCGGCGCGCCGCCGCGGGATCGCCCGTGATCGCCGTGCCGTCGACGGCGACGGAGCCCGCATCGGGGCGGCGGATGCCTGCCGCGATGCCGGCGAGCACGCCCTGCCCGTTGCCGGCGACGCCGAGGATGCCGAGGATTTCGCCCGCCGCCACCGAGAGCGAGACGTCGTTCAGCCGCCCCGCCAGTCCGGCATCCGCGCCCGCCGCGACGCGCGCGACGGCCAGGCGCACCGCGGCGGTACGACGCGGCCGATCGCGCGGCGCGCGCTCCGGAATGTGTCCCACCATCGCGCGCACCAGCGCGACGTCGTCGACCGTCGCGGCGGGCGCCTGCAGCCGTACCTCGCCGCGCGAGAGCACGGTGACGTCGTCGGCGTACTGTCGCACTTCGTCGACGCGGTGCGTGACCACGAGGATCGCCGCGCCGTCGGCCGCCGCCGCGCGCAGCCGATCGAACAGGCGACCCGTCTCGTACGGACCGATCGACGACGTCGGCTCGTCGAGCAGCAGCGTGCGCGCGCCTTGCGCGAGCGCGATGGCGAGTTCGCCGAGTTGCCGTTCGGCAAAGCCGAGCCGTGCGGCGGGCACATCCGGACGAATCGCGAGTCCGGCCGCCTCTGCGGCCGCGAGCAGCGCCGCACGCAGCCGTCCGCGCCGAACCAACGCGTGCGGTCCCGTCAGCGCCAGGTTCTCCACCAGCGTCAGTTCGAGCACGAGCGAGAGATGCTGCGGCACGAGACCGATGCCGGCCGCGATCGACGCCGTGCGCCCCGCGAGCACGACGGGGCGGCCGTCGATCTCGACCGTGCCGCCATCCGGGCGCACGAGTCCGGCCAGCATCGAGAGCGCCGTCGACTTGCCCGCGCCGTTCTCACCGACGAGTGCGTGAATGCGTCCGGGCGCAACCGTGAGCGACACGTCGGAGAGCACGCGCCGGCCGTCGTACGACTTGCATGCCGCCCGCAGCGCGACGGCTCGTCCGTTCACTTACGTGGCGGAGGGAAGATGCACGCGTCCCGCCGCGAGATCGGCGGCGAGGCCCTCGACCTGACGCGCGATGTCGCTCGGCATGCCGGGCGCCGCCGCGACGCGATTGATCTCGCCGAACACGAGACCGCGATTCGCGATGGTCGACACGTACGAGCGATTCCCGAACGTGCCGTCGCGCAGATGCCCGACGATCTCGGTGAGCGTCGGCGTCCAATTCAACCGCACGTCACCGATGTTGACCGACGCCGCATCGCTGCTCGCGGCATTCGACGCGCCGATCGTCGCAACGCCGCCGGCCTTCGCTGCCGAAATCACGCCCGCCGTGAAGCCTTCGCTCGCCGTGACGATCAACTTCGCGCCGAGGCTGATCTGTGCGCGCGTCGCTTGCGCGGCCAACTGCGGATCTTCCCAGCTTCCGGTGTAGATCGGCTTCAACTCGACCGCATGCGGATTGGCCGCTTTGAGCCCGAGCGAGGTAAAGCGGGCCTGCACTTCCACGAACGGCGCGAGCTGTCCATTGACGACGGCGACGGGCGACAAACCCGATTTGCCCGCGACCCATCCGGTCAGATAGCCGGCTTGATCCGCGGCGAACGTCCACGTTTCCACGTTCGCCGTCGCCTTCTTGAGAATGTCGGCCGAACCGGTCGCGATGAAATGCGCCTGCGGCATTTCGCGCGCGACCGTGAACACCGATTCGGAGAGACCGAGTCCCCAGCCGATCACGAGGTCGAAGCCGAGCGCGGCGAACTGACGCAAGACGGGCTCCGCGTCGGCCGCCGTCGCGACCGATTCGCGGATGCGCACGGTGATTTTTCCTTGATCGGCGAGCGTCTGCGCCGCGTCGACCACGTACTCGTTGAAACCGCCGTCGTTCTTGAGGCCGCCGAGCACGATGGCGACGCGCGGAACGCTCGCGGCGCGCGCCATGCGCGCGACGGCGACCTCGCCGGCGAGCGCGCCGGTGGCGGAAAGAAATGCCCGTCGTTTCACACCTGGTTCCTCATGTTGTCGTGTGCTTTCTCTCCGACGTCGTCGCCGACGCGAAAAATCGGGGGCGCGGTGCCGTTGAGCAACTGATCGCCGACGACGCGCGCTTTGAACAAGGCGGAGTTGTGCGTCGCGACCGTGCGCGCGTTGCGCCAATGCCGGTCGAGTCCGTTCGCTCGCAACGTCGCCGATGCGCCCAACGGATCGAAGATGTGGCCGGCGATGTCGACGATCTCGCGCGAGAGCACGATCTGCGCCATGCCGATCGTCGTCTCGGCGCTCACGAACGCCGCGTCGACCGTCGCGAAATCCGCGCCGCTCGTCCACAGCTCCCACGCATCGTGCAACGCATCGGCGGCATGCGCCGCCAGCGCATTGCAGGCCTCGACCCGCGCGGCGATCGTTCCCACCGCCTCTTGCACGATGGGATCGTGACGCGGCACGTCGCCCGTACCGGTATAGTAGATGCGACGACGCGCTTGAACTTCACGCACGAGATCGTCGCGCGCAGCGCGCCCGATGCCGGCCAGCACCGCGACGAGTACCAACTGGTGGAATCCCGCACCGTGGTGCCCGGCGAACGCACCGATCGGCGTCGCGTCGCTCGCCGGCACGAACACGTTCGTGAACTCCGTCGTGTCGGTGCCGGTCAGGCGTTGGCCGAAGCCGTCCCAATCATCGCGGATCGCGACGCCGGGCGCATCGCTCGGCACCACCACCAGCACCTGCCCTCCGTCGTCACCGACGGCTACGAGCGGTACCCACTGCGCGTAGAGATTGCCGGTGCAGTAGATCTTCTTCCCATCGAGACGATAGCCGTCGCCGTCGGGGCGCAGTCGCGTCGCGATCACTCCGAGCTTCGCGCCGTGCGGTTCGGTCGTGCCGTTGCCGAAGAGGTCGCCCGCCACGACACGATCCAGCCAGCGACGCGCTCCCGCATCCTCCGGCTGCAACAGCAGCATCTCGACCCGAAAGAAATGCTGGCGCAACGCTTGGGTGACGTTGGAATCGGCCGCGGCGAGTTCGATCAGCAGCGCGAAGAGCTGCTTGAGGCTCGCGCCCAGGCCACCGCGTTCGCGCGGCACGCGCAGCGCGCCGAAGCCGAGCCGCCGCAGCTCCGCCACCTCGGCGAAGGGATGGCGACGCTCGCGTTCGCGCTGCGCGGCGCCGGCACGCAGCTGGTCGAACACCGGCGCGAATCGCGCCAGCAACTCGCCGTCGGTCGGCGCTTCGGTCGCGTTCAGCACGCACTCACGTCAGCGCACCGAACGCGGCTTCGCGTGCTTTGCGCGCGGGATGTTCGGGCGGCAGAAACGGCCCCTGACCGAAGATCTTGTGCCGCAGCGTGCCGGGCGTATAGTGCTCCTGCATGATGCCGCGCGCGATCAGCCGCGGCGTCAGTTCGTTGACGAAATCCTCGTACGTGCGCGGCGATACCTGATAGTACACGTTGAGGCCGTCGACGCCGAGATCTTGCCATGCGGCGATTTCTTCGACGATCGACTCGGGCGTCCCGACCACGTGCCGGCTGCTGATCCAGCGCGCGAATCGTTCGAACGTCCACGAGGTGTCGGGCGCCACGGCGAGCACTTCGCGCACCATCGCCGGCAGTTCCGCCCCGCCCGCGACCTCGCCGTTGAGGATGTCGGCCACCGTATCGTGCACGTCGAAGAGCGAGAGGTCGAAATTCCAGAAGCCGCTGAATTTGGTGAGGATCGACTCGAGCGACTGCCGGTCACGCAGCTCGCGCGCCAACCGGTGCGCTTCCTCTTCCGTGCTGCCCATGACGAACGAGAAGCCGCCGAAGATCCGGACCTGATCGGCCTTGCGCCCCGCCTCCACCGCCGCAGCGCGCAGTCGCGCGATGTTCGCCGGTGCGCCACGCTTGTCGAGTGAGGTGAACAGAATCTCCGCGTGCCGTCCGGCGAAGCCGATACCGACGTTCGACGCCGCCGCTTGGAACAACAGCGGCGTGCGCTGCGGCGAGGGCTCCGTCAGGTGCGGGCCGACGACGGTGTAGTACGGCCCGTGATGGCCGATTTCGTGCACCTTGCGCGGATCGATGTACTGCTGCGTCGCGCGATCGCAGATGACGGCATCGTCTTCCCAACTCGCTTCCCAGAGTTTGTAGACCGCGGCGACGTAGTCTTCCGCTCTGCCGTAGCGCTCCTCGTGGCTCGGCAAACCGGCGTGGCCGAGATTGCGTCCCGCGCCCGGCAAGAAACTCGTGACGATGTTCCACGCGATGCGGCCGCGACTGAGGTGGTCCATCGTCGAGATCTTGCGCGCGAACGTGTAGGGCGGTTCTTGGAGAATGTTCTCCGTGAGCGCAAAGCTCAGATCGTTCGTGGCGTACGCCAGGATCGGGATGAGCACGGCCGGGTCGTTCACGGGTGACTGCATCGCACTGCGCAACGCGGCGTCGCGGCTGCCGTGATAGATGTCGTACGGCGCCAGAACATCCGCGAAAAAGAACAAGTCGAAGCGCCCGCGTTCCAGCAGGCGCGCGAGGTCGACCCAGTAGTCGACGGAATTGACTTCCGGCTGTCGACTCCCGGGATAGGCCCAGAGTCCGTGGTCATGATGCGAGACCACGAACTCGTTGAAGGCACTAAAGAGCAGACGGCGCTTCGTCATGCCGTGCGGGAGCGGCCGGTACCGTTATCGACTCGATTCTCCGTTGATGCCGAGGAGATCGGCACCGATGAACGCTTTCGACGTCTCGATCGAATACGCCATCAGTCCACCGGCTTGCGCATCGCGAAAGTGACGCTGAATCGGCGACGAGCGAAGGAAGCCGCTCGCACCGCCGACGCTCACGCCGAGTTGCGCGACCTCGCGCGCGACCTCGTTCGCGAGCAGCTTCGCACGGATGATCGCCGCGAGATCGAAGATGCCGTTGTCGAGCTGCCAGAGCATTTGCATGACGTAGGCGCGCGCCGCTTCGAGTGCGCTCTGCTTCTCGGCAACCGCGAACTGCACCCATTGCATGTGCGCGAGCGGCAATCCGGTGTTGACGACGACGCGCTTGCGAGCGTGCGCGATCAAGGCCTTGAGGGCGGCGTCGGCGATGCCCAGTGAGAGGGGCGCAAGGCCGATGCTGATCGCTTCGAGGTCGCCGGGCTGCTGCGGCCGGAGCCGATGCTCGTTCGTCAGCAGCGTTCCGCTGAACGAGACGAGTTGACTGCGCGAGGCGCGCAGTCCGAGCGTATCCCAAATGGGCGTGAATTCGATCGTCGGGTTCGCCGCGACGCCGAAGAAGGTCGGCTCGCCATCGACCAGCACGTTGACGAGAAAGTGATCGGCGATCTCGCAACCCGAGACGAATCGCTTGGCTCCGTCGATGCGGTAGCCGCCCGCTACGGGCACCGCCTCTTGCTGCGGAAAGAGAAACCGGCTGCCACCGCCGGCGGGCTCGGTCAACGCATTCGCAAAGCGCTTCCCGGCATGCAGCTCATCGGCGTAGAACGTTCCGAGCGACTCGGTGGTTCGCTGCGCGAGACCGAGCGCCGCGCCGACGTGCATGAGCCACACGCACGCCGTCGCGGGATCCGCCTCGGAGATCGTGCGCAAGATCTCGCCGAACGCCTGATGACTGATCGCTTCGCCGCCGAGCGCCGCCGGGAAGAACAAGACATCGATGCCCTCGGCGTGCAGCGCCCGCAGGTTCTCGATGGGAAGCTGCCCGCTCTCGTCGTGCTCGGCGGCGCGCTCGGCGAACGTGGCCGACATCTCCCGAACCTTGTCGATCCACGCCTGTTCGCGCGGCGTGATTCCGAATGAGATCGCCTTGGACGCGACGGGCTCGATGGTGCTGGTCAACCTAGTCTCCCTCAAACGTGAAGTGGAGCATGCGGGAAAATGAATCAGCCCCCGCTGATGAGCGAGGGCCGTTGCGGTCGTAGCGGTGCCCGATGAGGTGCCCCGACTACCTACGCCGGTTCTCGCAAAACGCGGTCATACCGGATCGTGTCGCCGCGACACCGGGCCATGATGAAAAGTATACTCGACCGAGCGTCCGAGCGTCTACGACAAATGCAAAATGCACGACGCGACGCGTGTACCGCCGGCCGTTTGGCGGGAGCGTGTAGGAATCGAACCTACCAGCCCCCTTGCGAAGGCCTCAACGGTTTTGAAGACCGTGCGGGCCACCAGACCCGTACGCTCCCACGCCGGCGGCGGTGGGGAGC
>Ga0116228_10000104_pt1 | contig 52689 bp, 51 predicted proteins | sample S1TSphfallax_2_FD_89694 | JGI IMG/M metagenome (GOLD analysis project Ga0116228, IMG submission 89694) | Host-associated microbial communities from peat moss isolated from Minnesota, USA - S1T2_Fc - Sphagnum fallax MG | ecosystem: Host-associated > Plants > Peat moss > Unclassified | place...
AACCTCCAGGGCACCGGCACGACGATCGTGGACTACAACCCCACGACGCGCAAGACGACGCTCTTCAGCAAGATCACGCAACACGATCCGCGCTGCCCGGGCGGCATCGGCCTCTCGACCGCGATGACGATGCTCAAATCGGGCTGGGTGATCGTCGGGAGCACGCCGAGCACCGATGGAACGACCAGAACCAAAGGCAACGGCTGTCTGATGGTGCTCGATCCGAACGGCAACGTCGTCGACGTGTGGACGGGACCCAACATCAACGATCCCTGGGGCAACATGGCGACGCTCGACAACGGCACCACCGCATCGCTGTTCATCAGCATGGCGGGCTTCGACGTGCCGGGCCCGGGCGTGCGCGACCCCGCGACCGGTGCCGCGGTGATCGTGCGCAAAGCCATCGTGCTCCGCCTCGACCTCACGATTCCGGCCGGCAAACCGCCGGCGATCGCCAAGCAGACGATCGTCGCGAGCGGCTTGCCGCAACAGGCCGATCTCGACAACTTTCTCTTCGGTCCGACGGGCGTCGCGCTCGGGCCCGACGGCACCGTCTACGTCTCCGACGGCGTCGGCAACCGCATCGTGAAGATTCCGGATGCGGTGACGCGCACGACGAGCGCCGGACCCGGCGACACGCTCACCTCGGCCGGACTGCTCAAGAATCCGCTCTCGCTGATCATGTTGCCGAACGGACATCTGCTCACGTGCAACGGTCTCAATGGTCAGGCCGTCGAGATCGATCCGGCCACGGGCAAGCAGATCTACGCTCAGTGGCTCGACGTCGATCAAGCACAGCAGCCGCCGGGGAACGGCGATCTCTTCGGCATTGCCGTGAAGCCCGACGGCAGCGGTCTCTACTACGTCGAGGACGACACGAATGCACTGGTCGAGGTAACGCAATGAGCGACGAACGCAAACCCGGTCTGAGCCGCCGCTCGCTCTTCGCGGTGTCGGCGGCGGTCGGATCGACGATCGGACTCTCGGGGCCCGCCGCGGCACTCACCGGAAACGCGAGCGCGGCGAGCCCGCGCGCGACGCGCGACGTCGTGCCCTTCCACGGCACGCATCAGGCCGGCATCCTCACCGATCAGCAGAGCAACACGTACATGGCCGCGTTCGACGTCTTCTCGACGAAGCGCGACGACGTCATCACGCTGCTCAAGACGTGGACGGCCGCCGCCGAGCGGCTCACCGCGGGGCTTCCGGTGGAACCGGCTGCCGGCGGATACGACGCAACCCCGCTGATCGACAGCGGCGAGACCGTGGGCATGTCGCCCGCGCGCCTCACGCTCACGTTCGGCTTCGGTCCCGACTTCTTCAGCAAGGACGGCGTGGACCGGTTCGGCATCGCCGCGAAGCAGCCCGACGCGCTCGTGCGGCTACCGAAGTTCGTCGGCGACAAGCTGATCGATGCGAAAACCGGCGGCGATCTGAGCGTGCAGGCGTGCGCGGACGATCCGCAGGTCGCCTTTCACGCGATCCGCCAACTCGCGCGGCTCACCTCGGGCATCGCCGAGCTGCGCTGGGTGCAGTCGGGGTTTCTCTCGAGTCCGGATGCGAAGGGCACGACGCCGCGCAACCTGATGGGTTTCAAGGACGGCACGCAAACCGTCACCGATCCCACGCGCTTCGTGTGGGCCGGCAACGAAGCCCCGGGCTGGATGCAAGGCGGAAGTTATCTGGTCGTGCGGCGCATACGCATCGCGCTCGAGCACTGGGACCAGATGAAGCTCGCGTTCCAAGAGCAGACCATCGGCCGCCAGAAGGCGTCGGGCGCGCCGATCGGCATGAAGCACGAGTTCGATGCGTTACCGCTGAGCAAGAACGATGCCGACGGGAACCCGATCATCGCGGAGAACGCGCACGTGCGGCTCGCCAACGAATCGACCAACAACGGCGCGCAGATGCTGCGGCGCGGCTACTCGTACAATGACGGCGTCGACTTCACGACCGAACGGTGGCCGCCGTGGCGCCAGGGCATGGAGTACGACGCGGGACTGCTCTTCGTGTGCTACCAGCGCGATCCGCGGACGACGTTCATCCCGATGTTCGACAAGATGGCGAAGTTCGATATGCTCAACCAGTTCGTCACGCACACCGGCGGCGGCATCTTCGCCGTGCCGCGCGGCGTGCGGCCGGGGACGTATCTCGGTCAGGAACTCTTCGCTTCGGCGTAAACGGGTGGCCGGAGGGGCGGCGTTGCTTCCGCAGCGATCTGCCGTTCGAGCATGCGACGCGCTCGCACGGGAGCACCGTCGGTCCTCATGAGCACCGGACTCAGCTTCAGAATATCGGTGTTGCCGATGCGCTTTTGCTGACCTTCGATCATCGGACGGTCCTGGGTCTCGAACGCCCAGCGCAGACCTTGATACATCGCCTGATTGTAGGCTTCATCGTCGACCCGATAGTTGCGCGTGCTGGAATGAAAATAGTGCGTCGAGGTCGCCGTCTCCGGCGTCATGATGTGGCTATTCCACGTGTCGAGCCCCTCCTCGCGCTTCTGCCCCGGCAGCGACATGCCGCTGCGCAGAATCATCGCGCCCGATGGATACCAGAGGACGGAAAGCCAGACGTCGGTCAACGTTCCCGGCGCAAATTCCGGGATGTAGAGCGGCGTCGGCGGCTCGTCAAAACCCAGCCACTCGATGAAGAGCGTATCGTCGGTCTCTTCCACGCGCGAACGGCTGCGCGTAATCCAACCGTTCCCGAGCGTTTCGGTGTGCATGTAGTCGGCATGGGTCAGGTCCAAGATGTTGTCGACCATCAGCAGGTGGCTGGCGTTCGCGTGCAAGTAGCCCTTATTGAACGCCGTCGCCGGAACGTCGTCATGATAGGACATGTCGGGGATCGTGGCCGGATCGGCGCGTGTCTGGTCGCCCAACCAGACCCAGATCAGCGTATGGCGTTCCACGACCGGAAAACTCGGCACGACGTGCGACTTGGTGATCGGCCCGTGCGGATTGCCAATGCAGGTCCCGGCGCCGTCAAAGCGCAGGCCGTGATAACGGCATTGGACCGTCGACTCTTCCAAGAGGCCGAGACTCAAGGGGGCGAAGCGATGCGGGCAGCGGTCGAGAAGCGCGACGAGTCCGCCGTCCCTATCCCGAAAGAACACCAGGGGCTTTTCCGCGATCGTACGGGCGAACATCGTGCCGGCGACGACGTCCTCAGACCAGGCCGCCGCGTACCACGTGTTCTGTAAATAGTCCATCCGGCAAATCGTATGCGTTGTTCGGCCCGGCCGTCATGCACCAATTGGCTAGCATTTCGGTCACGAATCCAACCAACCGCTACAGCCCGCTACCGCTCGGCCGGCACGGTCCCGTACGTGACGCCGAGCCGATGCAGCCACCGGCGATACGCCACGGAAGCCGCATCGCCGCGCACGGGCACCTCGGCGCGAAGATCGAGCGGAAGCCGCTTGGGCAGCTGGTTCTCCAGGATCGGCTTATCTTGCGCGAAGATCAACTGCGCGAAGATCCGAATGGCGGAGTCGGAATTCACGGTATCGATGAAGCTGCCGAACAAATGACCGATCACGTGCTCTTGATCGATCGCCTGCACGATCAAGGCGATCATGTCCATGCGCTCCGGCTGCTGCGGCGCGCTCTTGTAGAGCAGAGCCGCGTGCGGGTGCGGTACGCGGTACACGTAATCGACGTCGAAGCCTTCCGTTGCCGATGCGTTCGCGCGCGGCTGGAAGAACCGGCATTCCGTGGCGAGCAATCCCTCGTCGTCGGTGACCCGCACGGCGTACGGCTTGACCTCCGAGAAGGGTTCGACGCCCAGATAATACGTGTGCACGAACGGGAAATGCCCCATGTCCAAAAAGTTTTCGATTGCCCGCGGAGCGGAGACGTGCACCGCGATCGAGCCCGCGAAGATGTTCCGCCGATCGGGCTCGCGGCATTCCGGAATGTCGAACAGATCCTCCGGCGGATCGCCGAGGGAGACCCAGATGCAGCCGTAGCGCTCGCGCACCGGCAGCGCGACGCCGCCGGCGACGGCGGCCAGGCCTCCATCGTTCTCGCTCGTCACGAGCACGTCGGTTTCGAGCAGCCGCGTCCGAAGGGGCGCATCGGCACTCACGGATCCGGCGGCTCCGATCACATGCCACTGATTGACGATGGCGTCGTCGGTGCACGGACTCAAAGGTCGATGGTCGATCATACCGTCCTCATGCGCTTTGAAACTCCGCTCGATGCTGAGATTCTTCGATGTTCTCGCGATTTCTAAAATCGCGAAACGCCTCCCCCCGCGCCGTCGGCCGGCATCTCTTCGAGCCGGCCATGGGTCCCGGATCGTGTGACGTCTCGCCGGCCGCGCTTGAACTACGCCTACCTGATGGCAGCGCTCGCCTTCGTCGTGCTGATCGCCGCCGCGGGCGTCCGCTCGTCGCCGACGATGCTCATCCAGCCGCTGCAGGCCGAATTCCACTGGACGACCGCGACGATCTCGGCCGCGATCGCGGTCAACATCATGCTGTTCGGCTTGATCGGACCGTTCGCGGCCGGCGTGTTCGAGCGATTCGGCGTACGGCGCACGATCGCGTGCGCGCTCGCCGTGATGGCCGCCGGCGCCGCGGCCTCCGCCGCGATGACGCGTTCGTGGGAATTCATGCTGCTCTGGGGATTCGTGATCGGAACCGGCGCGGGCACGATCGGCCTCGTCGCCGGCGCGACGATCGTCAACCGCTGGTTCGAAACGAACCGCGGCACCGTGATGGGCATCCTCACCGCGAGCAATGCGACCGGCCAACTCGTCTTTCTCCCGCTGTTCGGCATCGTGATCGCGCACGCGGGCTGGCGCACCGAGGTCCTCTTCATCGCCGCCGTGTGCGCGGTGCTCGCGCCGATCGTCTGGTTCTGCATGCGCGAGTATCCCGCCGACATCGGCCAGCCGATGTTCGGCGCGACGGCCGTCGTCGCGCCCGTGCGTTCGACCGGTAACCCGTTCCTCAACACGCTGCGCGCGCTCCGCGACGGATTGCGCACGCGCGATTTCTGGCTGCTCGGCGGCAGCTTCTTCATCTGCGGCGCGAGCACGAACGGCTTGATCGGCACGCACCTCGTGCCGGCGTGCGGCGATCACGGCATCCCCGAAGTGAAGGCCGCCGGACTGCTCGCCGCCATGGGCGTCTTCGACCTCATCGGCACGACCGCATCGGGCTGGCTCTCCGATCGCTACAGCAGTCGCTGGCTGCTCTTCTGGTATTACGGACTGCGCGGCTTGTCGCTGATGTATCTGCCCTTCGCGTTCGGCATCGCGAGCGTCGGTCTCCCGATCTTCGCGATCTTCTACGGCCTCGATTGGATCGCGACCGTGCCCCCCACGCTCAAGCTCACCACCAACCGCTTCGGCCGCGAGCGCGCCGCCATGATGTTCGGCTGGATGTTCACCGCACATCAGCTCGGCGCGAGCACCATCGCACTGCTCGCCGGCATCATCCGCACGAGCGTCGGCACCTACGATAGCGCGTTCGTGATGTCGGGCGTGCTCTGCATGTTCGCTGCGGTCATGGTGCTCTTCGCCGGCCGCACGACGACCACGCCGTCGGCCGCACCGCTCGTCACCGCCTGAGCGCGCACGATCGTGGCTCCGGTCGACCACGTCGAACGACGTTTTTCCGTCGGCATCAACTACGCGCCGTACGATCGCATCGATCCGGCGACGCTCGGCGACGACATCGCGCGCATCGCCGATCTCGGCTTCGATGCGATCCGCTTCTTCATCCGCTGGGATGAGCTCCAACCCCATCCCGACACGATCGATCGCGCGGAGCTCGACCGCGTCGCGCTGATCGTCGACACCGCCGCCGCCGCCGGCCTGCGAACGCTGCCCACGCTCACCGGCACCCTCGGCCGGCGCAGCTGCATGCCGGCCTGGACGAACGCGCTGCGCGACCTCTACCGCGGCCCGCTGCTCGACGCGCAACTGCGCATCGCCACCGCCGTCGCCGAACGCTTCCGCGACCATCCCGCGATCGTCGCGTGGGACATCGGCCACGCGTTTTCGCGCGTGCGCCCGCCGCGCGCGGGCGCGGTTTCGGCGGGGGAACACGCGAGCGCGCCGGCCTCCGAACCGGAGGTTGCCGAGTGGGCGCGCCGCATCGCCAAGGCGCTCGCGACCGGAGCGATCCCGGCCACCGCGGGCACGAGCGACGACGATCTCATCGAGGATCGCGGCATCCGCCTCGGTTCGCTCTGCGCACCGTTCGCCTTCGCCTCGCTGCAGGCGTCGAACGTGAACATTCCGGTCGCGCGCAACCGCCTCGATCCCGAAGCCGTGCCGTTCCTCGCGATGCTCGCGGCCGCGTTCTCGTTCAAACCGCTGCTCGTGACCGCCGTCGGGAATCCGACCTGTCCGCCCGGCCGTTTCTCGCCGTACGAACGCTTCCCGCGACCCGGCGAACCCGCGCCGTGGACGGTCTCTCCGGAGGATCCGGTCTTCGCCGGCTACCCGTGCCTGAGTGAAGACGAGAACGCCGCCTACGCGACCGCCGTGCTCGAACGGCTGCACGCCGACGGCCGCCTCGGTGCCTACTGGTGGTGCTGGTCCGATGCCGGCGACGACGTCGCGCCGCACGAGCGCAGCTACGGCATCCTCCGCGCCGACGGAACGGCGAAACCGGTCGCCACCGCGCTCTCCGCCTTCGCGCGGCAGACGCGGACCGTTCGCGTGCCGGCCGACATGCCGATGATCGCGAGCACGTATTATTACCGCACGTTACCGACGAGTACGCAGACGCTCTACGATGCGTATCAGGGATTCATCGAAGCGCGACGCGCCGAACGGTAGACGCGGAAAGCCCAGCGAAGGCTCGCTGCACCGATGCAGCCGCCACTACCCGACGCCGTCGCGAAAGCGTTGCTCTTTGCGAACGGCCTGCGGAAGAACGTCGCCACCGTGGGTCGCCGCTGGGCGTCGTGGCCGGGCGGCGCGGAACAGGTCGCGCGCGTGATCGCCGGCATCGACCGCGTCGCCCTCGAATTGCGCGCGACGCCGCACGCCGACGACGCGGCACTCGCGGCGGCCGCGGGCATCGCCGAACTGCGTGCGATCCTGGAGTGGACCACCTACCAAACCGGCGCGCTCGCGACGGCCCGCGCGCTCCTGGTCGCACGGCGCACGCGATCGTTCGTCGAGCGCTTCGATCTGCTCGATCCGGATGCAACGCCCATCACAACGCTCGAAGCCGCCGAAGACGCGCTCATCGAGAACGTCCGCACGCGCAACGGCTACATGACGGCGATCGCCGTTCGCCATCCGCAGCTCGATCTTCCGCCGCCGCTGGTCTCCGCCGAGAGCCTCGTGCAACGGCCGCAAGCGAAGCCGGGCCGCCTCGCGCTGATGCAACGGCTCCGCCGCGCCGCCGAGCAACAGCGCCGGTGAAGCGGCAGCGGGCGTGGGTCATCGCCCTCAGCCTCGTGCTGCTCGCCATCTTCATGCCGGCGGCCACCGACGGTTGGCAAACGCACGGGACCTTCGGCATGCGCATCTCGCGCGCCGAGAACCTCGTGCGCGCGGTGACCCCGAACTCGCCCGCCGATGAGGCGGGCATCGAACCCGGCGATCGCATCGACGTCGCCGCACTCGGTATCGCGGGCCACCTCAGCTTGATGGCGCCGCGCCCCGGCACGACGCTGCACCTCCGCCTCGAACGCGGCGGCGCCGCACGCAGCGTCACGCTCACCGCCATTCGTGCCGAACGTAGCGCGACGCTGCGCTGGCTCGTCGCCGGTGCATTCGTTTCGACCGCCGCGTTCATCATCGTGGGCGCGCTGCTCGTCTACTTGCGCCCCGCGCCGATGACGTGGTGGCTCTGGCTCTTCTGCGCCGGTATCGTGCCGGTGAACGACCTGCTCGACTTCTACGCATTCTTGCCCGCCGGCGTGCAGACGGTGACGTGGCTCTTCGCCCGCACGTTCCTCGGCGGCTTCAGCGCCTTCCCGCTCATGCCGTTCGTGTTACGCTTCCCGAACGACCGCATCGCCGGATGGCGCCGGCGCGTGCGCGTCCCCGCGATCGCCCTTACCGCGGTGCTGCTCGCGTTCTACGCCACGATCGCGTGGGTCGGCTTGACGCGCGGACTCGATCACTACTCGCTGCTCAACGGCCTGCCCGCGCTCGGCGTGTACCTCGTTTCCGCGATCTTGCTCGTGCTCACGTTCGTGAATTCCGAAGGCGCGGCGCGGCAGCGACTCAAGTGGGCCGTCACCGGCATGCTGACCGGCTTCGTCGCGCAGGTCTTCGTGTACGTGCCGGCCGCGCCGTGGGTCTCACCGTTCGCCGGTATCATCTCGATCGTGATGCCGCTGAGCGTCGCGTACGCCGCGCTTCGCCATCGGCTCGTCGACGCCGACTTCGTGATCAACCGCGCGATCGTCTACGGCGCGCTCACCGCGATGCTGATCTCGATCGTCAGCCTGGTCGATTTCGTCGTCTCGCAGCTCATCGGCGAGTATCATTTCGCGCTCTACGTCGAAGCGGCCGCGTCGATCGCGATCGGCTTCGCGCTCGACCGTTTTCGCGCGCAGCTCGATCGCCTCACCGACCGGCTCTTCTTCCAAGGACGGCACCGCGCCGAAGCGCAGATCGACCGCGTCGGCCGATCGCTCGAGTACGCGCAGCAGACGCTCACGATCCGGCAGGCGCTCGTCGACGAACCGCTGCGCTGGCTCGTGCTCGCCTCGGCGGCGCTCTTCGAGTACGACGCAGATGCGGCGATGTTCCGGCGCACCTACGCGCATGGCTGGAGCGACGACCATCTCGCCGACATCGGCGACGATGCCAACGTGGTTCGCTTCCTGCGCGACGCACGCGCGCCGCTCGGCGCGAAGGACGTTGCATGGGAAGACGCCGCGTTACCGTCCGGCGCCGCCGCGCCCGCGCTCTACGTACCGGTGTTCCGGCGCGAGCGGCTCTCCGGCATCGTGATCTACGGCGGCCACCTCAACACGACGACGCTCGACCCGGCCGAGGTCACGCTGCTTGCCGTTCTCGGACGCCGCTCCGCCGTCGCCTTCGACCACATCGCCTACGATGCGATGGAAGCGCGCTTGCAGGCCGCCGGTCTCGCCGCCGGTCTCACGACGATTCCATGAGCAAGATCCAATGGTCGAGCACGCGCGTGAGCAGTTTCGGATCGACCGGCTTCGTGAGGTGATCGTTCATCCCGGCGGCCAAACACGCGCGGCGCTCCTCCTCCATCGCGTGCGCCGTCATCGCGATGATCGGCACGTGCGTGCCGTGTTCGTGCGCGCGAATCACCCGCGTCGCCTCGAGGCCGTCCATCTCGGGCATTTGCACGTCCATGATCACCGCGTCGAAGCGGCGTGGATCGGCGACCACCGCGTCGACCGCCTCACGCCCGTTGGAAGCGAATTCGACCGTGAGGCCGATCTTGCGCAGAAGCCGGCCCATGATCTGCTGGTTGATCGCGTTGTCGTCCGCGACCAGCACGTGACGCCCCTCGAGCGCGTACGGCAGACGCTCCGGCACGACGATCGGCACCCCGGTCGCGCGCTCGACGGTCCGCCGCTCGGGTTCGCGCAGCTTCACGCGCAACGTGAACGTGCTTCCGGCGCCGGACGCGCTCTCGACGGCGATCGTGCCGTCCATCTTGAGCGCGAGCGCTTTGCTGATCGCAAGGCCCAGGCCCGTGCCACCGAACCTGCGGGTGATCGACGAGTCGACTTGGGTGAACGACGCGAAGAGCCGCGACTGCTCGGCGAGCGTCATGCCGATGCCCGTGTCGCGCACGGCCGTGACGAGCTCGATGTCGCGACCGCTCCGTGCGCCGACCGAGATGGAGACGATCACCTCACCCGCATCGGTGAACTTGATCGCGTTCGTCACCAGGTTCAGCAGAATCTGCCCGAGCCGGAGCGGGTCGCCGATCAGCTCGGCCGGCACGGCCGGGTCGACGTGGATCTCGAAACGCAGGCCTTTTTCATCGGCGCGCAACGCGGCGAGACTGCGAACGTTCGTGAGCACCGCGTCGAGCACGAAGGCAATTTCCTCGAGCTCGAGCTTCCCCGCGTCGATCTTCGAAAAATCGAGGATATCGTTGATGATGTTCAGGAGCGACTTCGCGGAGTAGTCGATCTTGGTCAAATAGTCGCGCTGCTCCGGCGTGAGATCGGTACTCAGCGCCAAGTTCGTCAAGCCGATCACGCCGTTCATCGGCGTGCGGATCTCGTGGCTCACGTTCGCGAGGAACGCGCTCTTGGCGTTGTTCGCGCTCATCGCTTCCTCGCGCAAGCGGTGCAGCTGTTTGTGCGCCGATTGCTGCTGGATCCAGGCGGCGAGCACCAGCAGGATGATCAGCGTCGCGCCCGCGGCGCTCCCCTCGATCACGCGCTCGATGCCGGCGGTCTGCGCGACGATGTCGGCAACGGCGATGCCGGCGATCGCGACGATCGGATAATCGGCGGAGCGGTGATAGGAGAACACGCGACGCACGCCGTCGAGGGTGCTCACCTGAAGGTAGTAGCCGATGGGAGCGGCGGCGAGCGCGCTCCAGAAGGGCGAGGTGGCAACGAAGCTGCGGCCCACCTTTTCCTGGGCGGGCGCCGCCGACACGCGCGCACGGACGACCCCGTCCTTCGCGCCGACGAATTCGACCACGCCGTTGGGCCCGAAGTCCGCGCTCGTGTAGCCGAACGCGAAGCGCGAGACGTCGACCACGGCGGTGACGACGCCGACGACCCGGCCCTTGGGCCCGCGCACGGCGCGTGCGAAGGGAATGGAAAACTGCTTCGTCACCCGGGCGATCAGCGGCCGGCCGATGATCAGGTCGAACGAGCCCGAGGCCATCCGCACGTAGAGCCGGTCACCGAGTGCGATCGGAAACGTGCCGCGCGGACCGACGGCGACGCCCTTTCCGTGAACGTCGAGGATCGCGACGTTCCCGAACGGTCCGCGATAGAGACGCTCGCGTTCGATCAACGCGACCGAACGCGCGCGCCCGTTCTCGCCGTCGTAGGCGGCGATGAGGCGCAGCAGGTTGTCGACCAGGACGATCGTCGATGCGACGTTGCCGCCGTAGGAACCCGCGAGTTGCGCGCCGCGCGAGATCGCCTCCGCGTTGGCGCGGGCGTTGAGCGCCACGATCTGCGCGGCGCAGGCAAGCCACGTCGCCCCAATCAGGACGGCAGCGATCAGGACGGCGCTCCCGTAGTCGCCGATGCCGAACAACTTGCGCAAGGAGAGGACGTTCGCCGAAACCTTCGCCGATGTCCTCATGGGCGGCGACCTGCCGGATCAGTGAACGTATTCGGTCAGGTGCTCCGTGATCACCCGCGCGATGCGTTCGACGCTCTCCGGACTTCGAGCGAAGACGCGCTGATGGAGGATGCGGTCACCCGAGCCCACCGAGACGACGATGCCCGTCGATCCCGACCGGCCGATGCGCGCGACGTGCTGATCGCGGCTCCAGACGCGTTCGTCATCGACGCGCGTGTGCTCACTTCCAATCAACCGGCTTTCCGACAACAACCGCGCATCGATCAAGTCGAGAATTTCGGAATGGTCCATTGCACGCATCGATTCTGCTCGTCATTTCAAACGCCTCGATGCGCGCGCACATGCGATGTTTCACTTGATCGAACGACGAACAAGCGTCGCCTCGCGCGGTGAGCTCGCTAACTCGAGATGCTTCGGTGCGCGTCGCGCTGCGCGACGAGTCGCTCGTGCTCGTACCGGTCGATCTCTTCGATTCGCATGAAGACGACGACGAACGATGAGATGGCGATCGAGCCGAGGCCGACCGTCGCGGTGAGGAACCAGAACCAGTACGGGATCATCGTCGCTTCCGCCGGTAGGTCGCAACGCCGACGATGCCCACGATCGCCCAACTGGCGGTCACGAGGACGAAGAGGCTCAAAATGATGACGTCGCGGTCGATCATGCCCGGTCACCCGCCGGCGTATCGGCGAGACGATCGATCGCCCACTTCGCGATGTCGCGGTTTTCCATCAGCACGATTTGCGGCACGGAGAACCACGACTCGATCCACCACGCGCCGAGCCCGTTGAGCGAAACGACGGCTGCGGCGAACAAGCGCCACTTCCGCAAATAGCCGAAGGCCCCGATCGGTCCCGCAACCACGGAGCAGAGCCACGCAAACGCGACGTTTTTCGGATGACGGCTGCGATAGAGCCGGTAGAATTGCTGTGCGCTCGCGTGATCGAGGCCGAGCATCGATTCGTAGACGATGTCATCCGCACGTCCGACCACGCGCGCGAGCGCTTGCGCGGCACTCGCCAACAATCCGACGATCAGCAACGAAAGCGTTACCCAGGCGACGGTGAAGACATGCAGACCGACGTCATCGAACGCGAGCATCGTGATTGGTGAATTCATGCCAAGCATTAGACTCGTGACGAGCAGCAGGCGTTCCATTCAGAACCATCGGCGTCGGTGTGCATCATCGCGCAGAGGGACGAGAACGACCGATGCTCGCGCTGTTGCTCGCGACGGAATCGGCGCCTAAGGAGCGAGTCGGAACTGCGCCTCGAACCGGGCGGTGTGGACGCGCGGGCGCTTCACGCTCTTGCGCGCTTTCTTCACGGTGAACTTGACGATGCGACGCTCGGCGAGCCCGCGGGTAGCCATGTCCTTGAGTCGCGCCAGCACCGTCGCCTTCGGCTCGCCGATCGCCAGAGCAAGCGCGTCGGCGCTTTGCCACTCGGCCGTGAGCACGGGCAGAAGACGCGTGTCCCAACCGGCGCGGAACGCGGCTCGCCGCTCGTCGGCCGACGGCGCCGTCTCGTCCGACGCGGTGGTCTCATCGATCATCGCACCAGCATTTGACGAAGCGCCGGTTCCCGCCCGCCTGCCACCCATCGCGCCGGAGCAGGTTTAGGAATGATGGCCGGACGCTCGATCCGGTTCGGGAGAGGTCGTGAGTCAAAACGTCATCCGCGCCGGCGTCGTACGTTCGCCGGGCGCTGCGGTAACATCATTCGGCATCATCGTCGCGGTGAGCTACGCGCATTTCAGCAACGACATGCTGCAGTCGCTCTTGCCCGCGATCTACCCGAATCTTCAGCTCGCGCTCGCGCTCAATTTCCTTCAGCTGGGCGCCATCACGTTCGCCTATCAGGTGACGGCATCGCTGCTACAGCCGCTCATCGGATCATTCGCCGACCGCCGGCCGACGCCGCTCGCACTCCCGGCCGGCACGCTCTTCGCTACGGCCGGACTCTGCGTGCTTGCGATCAGCCACAATTACCCGACGCTCCTGATCGGTGCGTGCCTGCTCGGCGTCTCCTCGGCGGTGTTTCATCCCGAAGCCTCGCGCGTCGCACGCATGGCGTCGGGCCAACAGCCCGGCCTCGCGCAGTCACTCTTCCAAGTCGGGGGGAACGTCGGTTCGGCGATGGGCCCGCTGGCCGCCGCGCTCGTCGTGGCGCGCTGGGGTCAGACGAGCCTCGTGTTCTTCGCGCTCTTCGGCCTCCTCGCGACCGTGGTGCTGTGGAACGTCGCGCTCTGGTACAAGCATGAGGGCATCGCCCGACTCAAGGCGGCAGCGAAACATCTCTCGAGCGCGATCGCGATCCCGCGCAAGACGGTCACGTCGGGGATCGCGATCCTGCTCGTGCTCATCTTCTCGAAGTATTTCTACCTCGTCAGCATCACGAATTTCCTGACGTTCTACCTGATCAAACGCTTCGGCGTCACGACGCAGGCCTCGCAGTTGCACCTCTTCGCCTTCGCTGCGGCGATCGCGGTCGGCACGATCGCGGGCGGCCCGCTCGGCGATCGCTTCGGCCGCAAGTACATCATCTGGTTCTCGATTCTCGGCACGTTGCCGTTCTCGATGCTGCTGCCGTACGTCGACCTCTTCTGGAGCGTGCCGGTCACCATCGTCATCGGCCTGATTCTGGCGTCGGCGTTCCCCGCAATCGTGGTGTACGCGCAAGATCTCGTCCCGGGGAAGGTGGGCATGATCTCGGGCCTCTTCTTCGGGTTCGCGTTCGGCATGGCCGGCGTTGGCGCGGCGGTTCTCGGCGCCCTCGCGGACCGCGTCGGCATCATTCCGGTGTACCAGGTTTGCGCGTATCTGCCGGCCATCGGTCTGCTCGCCGCCCTGCTGCCCAGCATCGAGCGTTCCCGCACGGCCTGACCGGCCGCCTCGCGTGCCGAGTCACGGGGAATTTGGGGCGGTCCGGCGCGAATCCACGTCAGCGTGAACGCATCGCGCCCATCACGTTCCCGTTTTCTCGCGGCCGCGGCGGCAACGTTCGCGGCGCCGTACGTCGAGTGGGTGCGTCCCGCCTCGGCGCAGCTCGCGCCGGCGAAGCTCTCCGACATCGATCACATCGTGATCTTGATGCAAGAGAATCGCTCGTTCGACCACTACTACGGCACGCTCTCGGGCGTGCGCGGCTACGACGACGCGCAGGCCACGCTCACGCCGCAGGGCCGCCCCGTCTTCTATCAGCCCAACGGCACGAAGGACGGCTACGTGTTGCCGTTCCACCTCGATACGAAGACGACGAGCGCCCAACGGCTCTTCGACCTCACGCACGATTGGAAGCCGCAACACGGCTCGTGGCGCGGCGGAACGATGGACGGCTTCATCACCGCGCGCTTTCCGTACGACGGCGCGAAGAGCGCGCTCACGATGGGCTATCATACGCGCGACGACATCCCGTTCCACTACGCCCTCGCCGACGCGTTCACGATCTGCGACGGCTACCACGCCTCGGTGATGGGGCCGACCAATCCGAACCGCTACTTCTGGATGACCGGCACGATCGATCCCGACGGCACGCACGGCGGCCCGGCGATCGACAACAGCGGCACGCGCTACACCTGGGAAACCTACGCGCAGCGGCTCGAACGCGCCGGCGTGTCGTGGCGCATCTACCGTCCTGAGATCACCAAAGACTATCCGGTCGGCTTGGACGTCATCATGAATTTCGCCGCGTTCCAAGACGCGCCGACGACGTCCGGTCTCTACGAAAACGCCGGCCGCGAGCGCGGCGTCGAGACGCTCCTCTCCGACATCCGCACGGGGAATCTCCCGCAAGTGACGTGGATCGTTCCGCCGTACGAGGTCAGCGAACATCCCGCGAACATGCCGATCGCCGGCGAGAACTACGTGCGCGGCATTCTCGAGGCGATGTGGTCGAATCCGGCGACCTGGGCGCGCACGGCGTTCATCATCGTCTACGACGAAAACGACGGGCTCTTCGATCACGTTCTGCCGCCGACACCGCCGCCGGGCACGCCGGGTGAGTACATCGGCGGCATGCCGATCGGGTTGGGCTTCCGCGTGCCGTGCCTCGTGATCTCTCCCCTCGCACGCGGCGGCTACGTGTGCAGCGACGTCTTCGATCACACCTCGACGCTGCGTTTCATCGAGCGCCGGTTCGGCGTCGAGGTGCCGAACGTGTCCGCGTGGCGGCGCGCGACCTGCGGCGATCTCACCAGCGCCTTCGGCTTCGGCCAGCCGGCTGACCTGAGCGTTCCGACCCTGCCGCGCACCGACGCGACGCTCGAGATGGTGGAGCACACCGTGAAGTCGCTGCCGCGTCCGACCGTTCCCACCGTGCAGGCGATGCCGGCGCAGGAAGCTGCGGCTTTCATCCGCCGCCGGCGCGGGAGCGCATAGCGCACGCCCCCCCGCTTCGAGGGACGAGACGGCCGTTCGGTCAATCGGGCTCGGCATGAAGGGACCGCCGGTCTTCCTGGACTACGATCAAGCCGCCCTCGACGCCGCGTACGACCAGGACGTCCACGCCTCCAATCGCGAGCAGATCGCCGAGCGAGCTCTCGCGAACAGCAAGCTTGCGCGCTCGCGCATCGGGGAGCCGCGGCGACTCGCGTACGGGCCGACGCTCGTCGAACATCTCGACCTCTACGCGACGACGCGCAGCGGCGCACCGATCTTCGTTTTCGTACACGGCGGTGCATGGCGCAGTACCGGCATCGCGCGGTATGGGTTCGCCGCCGAGCCGTTCGTGAACGCGGGCGCGCACTTCGCCGCGGTGCAGTTCAGCGGCGTCGATCAGACCGGCGGCGACTTGCGCACGCCGGTCGAACAGTTGCGCCGCGCGATCGCCTGGATTCATGCCAACGCGGCGTCGTTCCACGCCGATCCCGATCGGATCTTCGTCGGCGGCCATTCGTCGGGCGCGCATCTCGCGAGCACGCTCACCATCAGCGATTGGGAGTCCTATGGTGCGCCATCCGACGTGCTCAAGGGCGCACTGTGCTGCAGCGGCATGTACGACCTCGCCGCCGTGCGACTCTCGAAGCGCAGCGAGTACGTGCACTTCGACGACCAGACGGTCGAAGCGCTGAGCGCGCGCCGCCACGTTCGCGCAATCGACGTCCCCGTGGTGGTCGCCGTCGGCACGCTCGAGAGTCCGGAGTTCCAACGCCAGGCGCGCGAATTCGTCACCGCACTCTGGGATGCGGGCAAGGCCGCCCGCTCGATCATCGCCCGCGGCTACAACCACTTCGAGCTAATCGAGACGCTCGGCAATCCCTACGGAATCATCGGTGAGGCCGCCCTCACCTTGATGCAGCTCCCGGCCGGCTAATCAGCCGGCACGGCGTTCGCCGTGGCGATGCTGCTTCTGGAGATACATCATCTCGTCGGCGGCTTCGAGCGCGTTGCGGATGCCGCCGGCGCGATTGCAATGCGCGCGCCCGATCGAGACGCGCACGCCCGCTGCGACGAACGCCGCGTCGAAGCGATCGTTGAGCACGTGAGCATCGAGCACGCTCGTCTCGACCGCCAGCACGCCGAACTCATCACCGCCCAACCGTGCCGCGATGTCGGTGTCGCGCATCGCGCTCAGCGTCGCGGCCGCGACGCGCCGGATGAGCGCGTCGCCGGCGGCGTGGCCTTCGCTATCGTTCGTCTCTTTGAGTCCGTCGATGTCCATCACGAAGATCGTCGCCTGATTGCCGTACCGCTGCGCGCGCCGCGCCTCGCGCTCGATCAACCGTTCCCAGCCGCGCCGGTTGAACAATCCGGTCAGCTCGTCCACCAGCGCTTCCGATTCGGCCCGCTCCGCACGCCGCAGCAAATCATCGGCCGCGAGCTGGTGCGTGAGGATCGTGCTCAGCGACCGCGCGCTCGTGACCACCAACCGCGAGTGCGCTTCGATCTCGGCCTTCTGCGTCGCCGGGTCGAGCGCGCAGAGCACGCCGTAGACGCGGTCGTTCACCATCAGGGGCGCCCCGGCATAACTCGAGACGGGATACGTGCCGCGGATCAAGGCCGCGGCGTAGTGTTCGTTGCTCGTGATATCGGTCAAAATGTGCGGCCCGCGGCCGGCAATCATGTGCGAACAGATCGTGGAGGAGTAATCGATGGTCTGTCCCACCGCGAAGGGGCCCGGTCCGAAGGTGCGGAGCACGACCCAATCGTCGCCCGTGATGCGCGTGACGAGCCAATATTCGAGCCCGAGCAGCCCGTGCATCGCCGCCATGATCTCATCGGCCGCGTGATTGAAGTCGCTGAACGACCCGAAATCCGCCGAGATGTCGCTCAATGGCGACGCCGGTACCATCGCTGCACGACCGAGTCGTGCCCGTTCGACGGCCGGTTAAAACGAGACCGCCGGAGGCCTTAGGTTGACGCCGATTCCGTCGGGCTCGCCACGGCGGGACGGCGGCGAGCACGCCGATGGTCCTTGACCAGATACATCATCTCGTCGGCAGCGTTGAGCGCGTTGCGGATGCCGCCGGCGCGATTGCAATGCGCGCGTCCGATCGAGACGCGCACACCGGCGGCGTCGAACGCCGCATCGAAGCGATCGTTGAGCACCTGGGCATCGAGCGCGCTCGACTCGATGGCCAGCACACCGAACTCGTCACCGCCCAACCGCGCGGCGATGTCGTTGTCACGCATGGCCGATCGGATCGCGGAGGCGACACGCTTGATGAGGATGTCCCCGGCGGCATGGCCCTCCGCGTCGTTCGTCTCCTTGAGCCCGTCGATATCCATCATGAAGATGGTCGCCTGATTGCCGTAGCGCTCCGCGCGACGCGCCTCGCGATCGATCAGCCGATCCCAACCGCGCCGGTTGAAGAAGCCGGTCAGCTCATCGACGAGCGCTTCGGACTCGGCCCGCTCTGCGCGTCGCAGGAGCTCGTCGGCTTGGAGCTGATGCGTGAGGATCGTGCTCAGCGTCCGGGCGCTCGTGACGACCAACCGCGCGTGCGCTTCGATGTCCGCCTTTCGGGTCGCCGGATCGAGCGCGCACAGGACGCCGTACACGCGTCCGTCGACGATCAACGGCGCCCCCGCATAACTCGAGACGGGATGCACGCTGCGAATCAAGGCGGCGGCATAGTGCTCGTGATTCGCCACGTCCGTCACGATGTGCGGGCCGCGACCCGCGATCATGTGCGAACAAATCGTTGACGAGTAGTCGATGGCCTGCCCGATCGTGTAGGGGCCGGGACCGAAGGTGCGCAGGACGACCCAATCGTCCCCCGTGATGCGCGTGACGAGCCAGTACTCGAGCCCCAAGAGCCCGTGCATCGCCGCCATGATTTCGTCGGCGGCATGATTGAAGTCGGTGAAAGCGCCGAAATCCGTCTCGACTTCCATGATTGCACATCATTTTGTCACGGCAGCACGGGTTGTCCCCTTGCCGAACGCTGTATTGCAGGGGTTTACCCGGATGATGGTTGCACGTTTGTCCAATGAACACGTGCGTGTGAGAAAACGTCGAGCCGTACGGACCCTCGACGTTCGAGCAGGCCCTCGACCAGGCGCTCACGCCGCCTCGGGCGGTGCTCGCGACCGATCGCGATCTCCGCTGGAACCGTCCGTTCTACGAGAGCGTCGGATTTCGCGGACACGACCCGGCACGCCGCTGCGCGATGCGGCGGTCGTTGCAGGCGTTCGGAACAACCAGGCCGGAACGGGAGACGCACACATGAGCCAGATCATCACCCAGGTCGCCATCATCGGTGCCGGACCGGCCGGCCTGCTCCTCTCGCATCTGCTCGCGCAGCGCGGGGTCGAGTCGGTCGTCATCGAATCGCGCTCGCGCGCCTACTGCGAGGATCGCGTCCGCGCCGGTCTGCTCGAGCAGGGCAGCGTCAATCTCCTGGAGCGCATCGGGTGCGCCGATCGCCTCCACCGCGAGGGCCTCGTTCACGACGGCACATGGCTGCGCTTCGGCGGCAAGAGTTACAACTTCAACTTCACCAAGCTCATCGGCAAGCACGTCACGATCTACGGTCAGCAAGAGATCGTGAAAGATCTGATCGCCGCGCGGATCGCGCAGGGCTTACCGCTCGAGTTCGACGTCTCGGGCACCGCCGTGCACGACATCGAAAGCGCGCATCCGAGCGTGACCTACCGCGACGCCGCCGGCGCCGAGCACACCATTCACTGCACGTACATCGCGGGCTGTGACGGCTTTCACGGCATCGCGCGTGGTGCGATCCCGGGTGTCCGCGCGATCGAACACGCCTACCCGTTCGCGTGGCTCGGCATTCTCGCGAAGGCGCCGCCGCTGCGCGATGAGTTGGTCTACGCGCACACCGACGAAGGCTTCGCGCTCTTCACGATGCGCTCGCCGAGCGTCGCGCGGCACTACCTGCAAGTCGACGTCGACGAGACGATCGACAACTGGTCCGACGAACGCATCTGGGCCGAGCTGCGTCACCGCCTCGGCGACGACGAGACCGGACCTCCGCTCGTCGACGGCCCGATCATGAAAAAAGAAGTCACCCCGATGCGCAGCTTCGTCGCCGAGCCGATGCAGCACGGCCGGCTGTTCCTCGCGGGCGATTCCGCGCACATCGTGCCGCCGACCGGTGCGAAGGGCATGAACCTCGCCCTCGGCGATGCCGCGCTGCTCTCGACCGGCATCGTGGAGGCGTTCGCCGGTGACGACACGCTGCTCGCATCGTACTCGCCGCTCGCGCTCGATCGCGTTTGGAAGGCGGAGCGCTTCAGCTACTGGATGACGACGCTCATGCACGTGCAGCCCGACTCGACGCCCTTCCGGGTGCGCATGCAACTCGCCGAGCTGGACTACCTGCGCTCCTCGGACGCACCGGCCATGGCATTCGCCGAGAACTACACCGGCTTGCCGTACGCGATCGGCCTCGATCGCATCGCCCCGGTACGGGTGGCGCAACTCCGCTAGGGGAAATACGCCGCCGATGACCCTGACCGCGAATCGTACCGACGTTTTCCCGAGCATGCGCCACTTCATCGAGCGCATTCGGCGCAACGGCTTGGTGCGCGACATCTCCGGCGCCGATTGGAACATCGAGATCGGCACGCTCACCGAAGCCGTCGCGTTCTCGGCGTCGCCCTCGGCGATGGTCTTCGACGACATCCCGGGTTACGCGCACGGGCAGCGCGTCGCGACCAACCTCTACTGCACGGAACAACTGCAGGCGATCGCGCTCGGACTGCCCGACGACGTGAAGGGCATCGGCGCGGTGCGCGCGTGGCGCGAGCGCGCGAAGGACATCACCGCGATTCCGCCACGCGTCGTCACCGACGGGCCGATCCGCGAGAACGTCGATCGCGGCGATGCGGTCGACCTTACGAAGTTTCCGGTCCCGTTCTGGCACGAGCACGACGGCGGCCGCTTTTTCGGCACGGGCGATCTCGTGATCACGCGCGATCCCGAAGAAGGCTGGGTCAACGTCGCGCCATATCGCGCGCAATTACACGATCGCAACACGCTCGGCTTGATGATCTCGCGCGGACACCACGGCTACATCCAGCTCGAGAAGTTCTGGGCCGCGGGCCACGACGCGCCGGTCGCGATCGTCGCGGGCCAAGATCCCGACACGTATGCGGGTGCGTGCCTGCCGCTCGAGTGGGGCAAATCCGAATACGATTGGGCCGGCGGTCTGCGCGGCGAACCGATCGAGGTGATCGTCGAGCCGCGCACCGGTTTACCGATCCCCGCCCATTGCGAGATCGTCGCGATCGGCTTCGTGCCCCCACCGTCGAAGGAGCTGATGCAAGAGGGGCCGTTCGGCGAGTGCACCGGGTACTACACCGAGACCGGGCAGAATCTCGTCGTGCACGTCGAGGAAGTCTGGTATCGCGACGGCGCGATCTTGCAGGGCAACCCGACGATGCACGGATCCTCGAAGATGCACGCGCTCGGCGGTGAGATCTTCACCAGCGCGATGATCTGGGACAGCGTCTCGCGCGAAGTGCCCGACGTCGTCGGCGTGTATTCGCTCTACCAGCCCTGTCAGGCCGGCTCGTTCCTGGTGGCGGTATCGATCAAGCAACGCTATCCCGGCCACGCGAAGCAGGCCGCGCTCGCCGCGCTCGCTTCACACGGCGCGGTCTTCATGAACAAGGCCATCGTCGTGGTCGACGAGGACATCGATCCGGCCGATCTCAACGACGTGATCTTCGCGATCACGACGCGCTGCAATCCGGCGGAAGACATGGACGTGATCCGCGGCATCCCGGGCTTGATGCTCGATCCGCGCATCCCGCCCGAACGCCGCGCCGCCGGCGACAGCACGACGTCGACGATGATCATCAACGCGTGCCGCCCCTGGTCGATGCGCAACAGCTACCCGCGCGTGAACATCGTCAGCAAACAACTCCGCGATGAAGCGCTCGCCAAATGGGGCTCCATCCTCAAACTCTAGCCGCTAGAAGGCCGGGCAGCTGCCCTTGGGCCAGCGGTCACCGTTGATCCACACCCACCCGTTATCGGCACCACGGTGCGTGGAGCAGTGCGTGTCGTGAATGCCGGCGGCGTACGGCCGCTGGCGCTCCGTCGTTTGATAGAACTGCCCGAACGCGGCGATGTGGTCGCCGGCATGCGCGATGACGATGCCGTCGAGGTTGTCGTTGGTCACGATCTGCACGAGCAGTGAGCCGCCCGTCCCGATCGGCGCCTCGACGGCGGTGACGTGATGCGAACCCGCGCGGCCGTATGCCGGCTGGTAATACGTATCGCGCGTGACGGTGCCGCAGACCATCACGTTGTCGCGTTCGCGCGGATAGCCACTGGTCACCAGCTCCGCGAGTTGTTCGTTGACCGTCGCATCGCAATGCGCGGGCACCGGCACGTCGGGCGCCGCGACGGCCGGCGCCGCGCCCGCCCACCCGAAGGCGAAGGCAACCGCGAGCGCGAGTTCGCCGAACCTATGCCGTGGAGGCATCGAGGATCACTTTGATCGCACGCCGTTCGTCCATCGCCGCGTAACCCGCCGGCGATTCCGCCAGCGGCAGCCGCAGATCGAACACCGGCGAGGGATCGATGCGCCCCTCGCCGAGCGCCTCGAGCAGTCGTGGAATGTATGCGCGCACCGGCGCGATGCCGCCACGCACGCTCACATTGCTCATGAAGAGCCGATTGAAGTTGAGGGTCTTGATCGTCGCCGGAACGCCCACGAAGCAGACCTTGCCGCCCGACCGCACGACCGTCGTCGCGAAGTCCATCGTGTCCTGATTGCCGACGGCCTCGACGACCGCGTGCGCGCCGCCCTTCGTCATTTCGACGATCGATGCGGCGGCATCCGGCGCGGCCGAATCGACGACGTCGGTGGCACCGAACGCGCGCGCGATCTCGAGCCGCCCGGCATGGTGGCCGATCGCGATGATCCGCTCCGCACCGAGCAGCTTCGCCGACTGCACGGCGCACAGTCCGACCGCGCCGTCGCCGATGACCGCGACGATCTTGCCGGGCCCGGCTTCGGCGCCGAGCGCACCGTGAAAGCCCGTCCCCATGACGTCGGTCAACGCGAGCAACGCCGCGCGCTTGTCGGCCTGCGCCGCGAGTTCGCCCGGCACGACGACCAGCACCGCGTCGGCGAACGGGACGCGAACGTACTCGCCCTGACCGCCGTCGTTCTTCTCACCGCCCCAGAATCCGAGGTGCGCGCACGACGTGAACAGCCCCTCATCGCAGAACTCGCACGACCCATCAGAAAACGAAAACGGCGCGATCACGAAATCGCCCGGCTTCACGCCCTTCACCTCGGCGCCGACCGCTTCGACCACGCCCGTGTACTCGTGCCCCGTGCGCCAGCCGGCCGGCCACGGGCTGATGCCGCGATAGAACCACAAGTCGGATCCGCAGATCGCGGCGTTGACGACGCGCACGACGGCGTCCGTCGGCTCGATGATGGTGGGATCCGCGAAGGTCTCGACGCGCACGTCACGCGGCCCGTGATTTACCGTTGCTTTCATGCCCTCAGTCGTTCCCCGGATCGGCCGTGAATCCGGCTGCGGCGATTCCAGCGAGCGCGGCTTCCTCATCGCGATCGGACGTATCGCCGGAGACGCCGACGGCGCCGAGCAGCACGCCGGCGGCATCGCGCACGAGCACGCCGCCCGGCACCGGAATCAGACCGCCCGGCACCAGCTGCCCGACGGCGTTCACGAACTGCGGTGCTTCGCGGCCGCGCTTCGCGAGGGAGCGCGAGCCCATGCCCATCGCCATCGCGCCGCTGGCCTTGCCGATCGCGACGTGCGCGCGCCCGAGGCTCGAACCGTCCGCGGCCGCATACGCCTTCAGCGCGCCGCGCACGTCGAGCACCGCGATGCCGAGCGGTTTGATGCCGTTCGCGTGCGCGTAGGCGAGGGCGTGCGTCACGATCGCCTGCGCATCGGTAAGAGAAATATCGCTCATCGTCCGCCCTTGCTCCGCGGAGCGCGCCGGCGCCTCTCCTGCACAGGTTCGATTCGGCGCGTTCGTGGGCAACGACCGATCCATGGATACGCGGGAGCGTCGATACGATGCGATCGTCATCGGCGGCGGTCCGGCCGGACTCAACGCGGCGCTCGTACTCGGCCGCGCGCGCCGCTCGGTGCTCGTGATCGACGACGGCGCACCGCGCAACGCCGCCGCTGAGCGGATGCACGGTTTTCTCACGCGCGACGGCACGCCGCCGAGCGAGATGATGCGGATCGCGCGGGCCGAGGTCGGTCGTTATCCGACGGTCGCGATGCTCGATGCGCACGCCGTATCGGCCCATGACACCGCGCTCGGCTTCGTCGTCGGCACCGCGGACGGTGCGCAGGTCATCGGCCGACGGCTGCTGCTCACGACGGGCGTGTTCGACGCGCTGCCGGCCGTCGAGGGCCTCCCCGAGCGTTGGGGCCGCAGCGTGTTCGTGTGCCCGTTCTGCGACGGCTGGGAAGTGCAGAACCGTCGCTTCGCCGTGTCCGGCCGCGGCCGTGAAGCGGTCGAACTCGCGCAAGAACTCACCGGCTGGACGGACGACCTGATCGTCTGCCCCGATCGCGACGATCTCACCGCCGCCGACCGTGCATGGATCGCCGCGGCGGGCGCGGACCTCCACGTCGGAACGTTGCGACGGCTCAGCGGCGCGAACGGTTCGCTCGAACGTGCGATCTTCGAAGACGGCAGCGAAATCACGTGCGAGGCGCTCTTCGTGAGCGCGCCCTTGCGTCAACACTCGCCGCTCTTCCGCACGCTCGGCTGCGCACTCACCGATCAGCACGCCATCGCCGTCGATGCGAACTACCAGACGTCACATCGCGGCTGTTACGCGGCCGGCGACGCCGTAACGTCGGTGCATCAGGTGATCGTCGCTGCCGCGAGCGGCGTGCGCGCGGCGATCGCGATGACGACCGATCTGATCGACGCCGATCTCGCCCAGCGAATGCGGCAGCCAAGCGTGTTTTGAAGTCCCGGCGCCGGTGGCAAACCACGGCATGAACTTCCGCACACTCGCCGTCCTAGCGTTCGTTCTCGCCACGTTCTTCGGCGCGTCGACCATCGCGCGCGCGCAAGCCCCCGCGGCGCTCCCCACCGCGCCGGGCGCCGCCATCAAGGCGGGCCAGGGCGGCTACACCGGCGCGAAAGCGTCGCTCCCCGGCGACAACGGCTCGCCGCTCGAGCCCTATCTGTTCCTCTTCATCCTCGCGGGCGGCGGCCTCATCGCGTGGATCTTCGCGATCGCGACCGACGCGAGACTGCGCAAGGGCGCGGTGAAAGCCCAGCGCTGATCGCCGCTCAGCGCGGAGCGTCGATCGTCGGCATCTCGTGGTTCGCGTAGAGCGCGATCCGCTCGACGCGGCCGTTGTTCCCGCAGACGAACGCGACGCCATGCGGCCAGCGTGCCTCGAACGCGTGCTGATAGACGATCGAGCGAGCCCCGCCCTCTTTGCCACCGGCGGAACGGAAACGATCGGGCAGCGCGGTGATCCGATTGCCGATGTTGATCTCCCCCGGCATCATCGTGTAGAGACCGTTCGCGGGCGGCGTGTCGCGCGGTAAGTTCTCGGTCTTGGCCACGTAGTGCTCGATGCCGATCAGGACGTTGCCGCGATAGATCGCCGAGAGAATCCAGCAGTCGCCGCGATTGCCCGCCGCCGCCCAGGTGCGCCAGCCGGGCGCGGGATATTGCACCGCGGGCCCGAGTCGCGCTTCGATCGCGCGCCGCGTGGTGAAGCCCACCAGAAATTCGAGCGAACCGCACGTGAGCACCAGCGGTTCCTTCGATACGGGAATCACGAACGACGGGGTCGCCGCACGAGCGGGCTTCTTCTTGAACATGCCGCGAAGCATCGGCCCTACGTTCAGCGCGCAAAACGAAAAGCCGCTTGGCTGCGCACAGGCAAGGCGGCTGTTAGTCATGATGTGATTCGGGTAACCGAAGCAGCGCATGACCAGTGGTGCCCGGATCTATAACCTGTTTCCGACCCTCGTCGGCTCGATCGATCGCTGGACGGCCGAGCTTCCGCATATCGCGGCGATGGGCTTCACCTGGGTCTACGTGAACCCGTTCCACCCGACGGGCTACTCCGGCAGCCTCTACGCGGTGAACGACTACGCGCGGCTCAACCCGCTCTTCCGGGGCGACGCGACGGACGACGACGCAGCGCTCGTGCGCGGCTTCGTGGAGGCCGCGCGCGCGGCGGGCATCGACGTGATGATGGATCTCGTCATCAATCACACGGCGCGCGACGCCGGCTTGACGACCGAGCAGCCCGGCTGGTTTCGACGCGATGCATCGGGAGCGATCGTCGCTCCGTCGGCGAGCGACCCGGCCGAGCCGAGCAACGTGACCGTGTGGACGGATCTGGCCGAACTCGATTATCGCGAACGCCCCGAACGCAACGAGATGGTCACCTACTTCGCCGGCGTCGTGCGGCGCTATGCGGAGTTCGGGATCCGCGGCTTCCGCTGCGATGCGGCCTACTACGTGCCGGCCGAGGTGTGGCGCGACCTGATCGCCGCCGCCCGCGCGGTCCAACCCGGAGCGGTGTTCGCGGCGGAGAATCTCGGCGCACCCCTCGAAGCGGTCGAGGCCCTGCGCTCGGCGGGCTTCGACTATTTGTTCAACAGCTCGAAGTGGTGGGATTTCCGTGCGCCGTGGCTGCTCGAGCAGTACGAGACGTTCCGCCACATCGCGCCCTCGATCGCGTTTCCGGAAAGTCACGATACGCCGCGACTCGCGGCGGAACTCGGCGAGCGCGACGACGCCGCGCTCGAGGCCGCCTATCGCTTCCGCTATCTCTTCGCGGCGTTCTTCTCGAGCGGCGTGATGATGCCGATCGGCTATGAGTACGGCGAAGCGGAATCGCTCGACGTCGTGCTCACGCGCCCGACCTCGCAACGAACGCAGCGCTTCGACATCAGCGACTACGTCGCGCAGGTCAACGCGATGAAAGCGGCCGTCCCTGCGCTCAATGAAGAGGGCCCGCAACGCGCGCTCGCGTGCGCGGGCGAGGCGGTCGCGCTCGTGCGCACCACCGCGTCGGGATCGTCGTTCGCGCTGGCGCTCATCAACCCAGATCCGGTGCGCGAGATCGCCGTCGACGTCGAGGGCGTGCTGCGCGAACTCGATGCGACGCCGGTCGACGTGACGCCGGGCGCCGAACCCGCGATGCTCGCACCGGGCGCGCACGTGATGCTCCGTCCGCTCGAGATCCGCGTGTTCGCAGATCCCGCGGCCGTCGCAGCACCCGCGGCCGACGCGCGTATCGCGGCGCGCCCCGTCGTGATCGAACGCGTGACACCGAGCATCGACGGCGGCCGCCATCCGATCAAGCGCATTGCGGGCGACCACGTCGTCGTCGAAGCCGATATCTTCCGCGAGGGTCACGACGCGATCGCGGCGATGGTGCTCTATCGCGAGCGCGGCACGAGCGCATGGCGCGAGGCGCCGCTCGCGCACGTCGACAACGATCGCTGGCGCGGCAGCTTCCGGCTCGATCGCAACGCGCGCTACGAGTACACGATCCTCGCGTTTCCCGATCCGTGGGCGACCTGGCGTCACGACATCGCGGTGAAGCGCGAGGCCGGTGTGGACGTCGCGAACGAGTTGATCGAGGGCCGCACGCTCGTGCGCGATGCGCGCGCCCGAGCGACCGGCACGGATCGCGCGCGCATCGACGCGCTCGTTGCCGAGGTCGACGCGCAACCGAACGACGGCGCGCGCATCGACGTCTTACTCGGTGACGCAACCGCCGAGCTTCTCGGGCGCAATGCGGATCGCTCGCGCGCCACGACGCTGCCGCAGCCGCTGCCGGTGATCGCCGACCGCCGCGCCGCGCAACTCGGTGCGTGGTATGAGTTCTTCCCGCGCTCGCAAGGGACGACGCCCGGCGTCGCGAGCACGTTCGCCGAGGCCGCGGCGCGCCTGCCCGACATTCGCGCGATGGGCTTCGATGTCGTCTACCTGCCGCCGATCCACCCGATCGGCGTGACGTTCCGTAAGGGCCCGAACAACCGGCTCGATGCGGCGCCCGGCGATCCCGGCAGCCCGTGGGCGATCGGCAACGCCGACGGCGGACACACCGCGGTCGACCCGGGCCTCGGCACGCTCGCCGACTTCGACCGTTTCGTCGCGACGGCGCACGCCAACGGCATCGAGGTCGCGCTCGATTACGCGCTGCAGTGTTCGCCCGATCATCCCTACGTGCGCGAGCACCCCGAGTGGTTCAGTTTCCGGCCCGACGGTACGATCAAATACGCCGAGAACCCGCCCAAGAAATATCAGGACATCGTCAACTTCAACTGGTACGGACCGCACGCGCCGGCGCTGTGGGACGAGCTGCGCGACGTCGTGCTGTTCTGGATCGGCCACGGCGTGCGCATCTTCCGCGTCGACAACCCGCACACCAAACCGTTTCCGTTCTGGGAATGGATGATCGGCGAGGTGCAAGCGCGCCATCCCGACGTGCTCTTCCTCGCCGAGGCGTTCACGCGTCCCAAGGTGATGAACGAGCTCGCGAAGCTCGGCTTCACGCAATCCTATACGTACTTCACGTGGCGCAACGCCAAAGCCGAGATCACCGCATATCTCGAGGAACTCGCGCGCTCGGAGATGGCCGAATACTACCGGCCGAATTTCTTCACCAACACGCCCGACATCTTACCGCCGTACCTGCAAACGGGCGGACGCGCGGCGTTCCGCATCCGCCTCGTGCTCGCGGCGACGCTCTCGAGCCTCTACGGCATCTACAGCGGCTACGAACTCTGCGAGAACGCCGCGCTGCCGGATCGCGAAGAATACGCCGACTCGGAAAAGTACGAAATTCGCGTGCGCGATTGGAATGCGCCCGGCAACATCAAGGCCGACGTGACCGCGCTCAACCGTATCCGGCGCGAACACCCGGCGCTCCACGATTGGCGCAACGTGCGTTTTCTGCGCGCCGATGACGACGACGTCATCTTCTACATCAAATCGCACGGTGAGGATACGGTTCTCGTCGCGGTCAACCTCGACCCGAGACGCGTGGTCGACGTGCGCGTGCACGTGCCGATCGACGACCTCGGCATCGGTGCCGACGCGAGCTACGCCGTGCGCGAACTGCTCGGCGGCGCGACGTCCACCTGGCGCGGCGCCGAACAGATGCTCCACCTCGACCCCGCCGTGAACCCCGCGGCAATTCTGCAGGTCTTCAACCGATGAGCATCGACCGGTCCGATCCGCTGTGGTTCAAGGATGCGGTGATCTACCAGCTGCACGTGAAGTCGTTCTTCGACGCCGACGACGACGGCATCGGCGATTTCAAGGGTCTCGAGCAAAAACTCGACTACATCAAGAACCTCGGCGCGACGTGCGTCTGGCTCTTGCCGTTCTTTCCCTCGCCGCTGCGCGACGACGGGTACGACATCGCCGACTATCGCAACGTCAACCCCGCCTACGGAACGATGCGCGACTTCCGCGACTTCGTGCGCGCCGCGCACGACCGCGACATCCGCGTGCTGATCGAACTCGTCGTCAACCACACCTCCGATCAACACCCGTGGTTCCAGCGCGCGCGGCAGGCCAAACCCGGCTCGGCGATGCGTGACTACTACGTGTGGAGCGATACGCCCGAGCGATACGCCGACGCACGGATCATCTTCACCGACACCGAGACTTCGAATTGGACCTGGGATCCGGTCGCGAAACAGTACTACTGGCACCGCTTCTTCTCGCACCAGCCCGATCTCAATTTCGACAACCCGCGCGTGGTCGATTCGGTCGTCAACGTGATGCGCTTCTGGCTCGATACGGGCGTCGACGCGCTGCGCCTCGATGCCGTGCCGTATCTGGTCGAACGCGAGGGCACCAACTGCGAGAACTTGCCCGAGACGCACGGCGTTCTCAAGAAGCTGCGCTCGGTGATGGACGCCGAGTATCCCGGTCGCGTGATGCTGGCCGAGGCCAACCAGTGGCCCGAGGACGTGCGCCAGTACTTCGGCGACGGCGACGAGTGCCACATGGCGTTCCACTTCCCGCTGATGCCGCGCATGTTCATGGCGATCGCCGAAGAGGATCGCTACCCGATCATCGACATCATGCGCCAGACGCCCGACATCCCCGAGAACGCGCAGTGGGCGATTTTTCTGCGCAATCACGATGAGATGACGCTCGAGATGGTGACCGAGACCGAGCGCGAGTACATGTACAAGATCTACGCGACCGAGCCGCGCGCGCGGATCAACATCGGCATCCGCCGCCGGCTCGCGCCGTTGATGGAGAACGATCGCCGCCGGATCGAATTACTTGCGGGCCTGCTGATGTCGATGCCCGGCACGCCGATCCTCTACTACGGCGACGAGATCGGGATGGGCGACAACATCTACCTCAACGATCGCGACGGCGTGCGCACGCCGATGCAGTGGTCGATGGACCGCAACGGCGGCTTCTCGCGCGCCAACCCCGCGCGCATGTACTGTCCGCCGATCATGGACACGGTCTACGGCTATCAGGGCGTCAACGTCGAAGCGCAGAGTTCGAGCCCCTCGTCGCTGATCAACTGGCTGCGCCGGCTGATCGCGGTGCGACAGGGCTACAAGGTCTTCGGTCGCGGCACGCTCTCGTTCCTGATGCCGGCCAATCGCAAGATCATGGCCTACGTGCGCACCTACGGCGACGAGGTCGTGCTCTGCGTCGCGAATCTCGCGCGCTCGCCGCAACAGACGTCGCTCGATCTCTCCGCCTACGCGGGGCGCGTGCCGGTCGAGATGTTCGGCTGGAGCGCCTTCCAGCCCATCGGGGCGGAGCGCTACTCGATCACGCTCCCCGGCCACGCGTTCTTCTGGTTCTTGCTCTCGGAGACGGCGAAGTCGCCGGCGCCCGAGGTGAACGAACCCGAGCAGTTGCCGGAGTTGATCACGCTCGTGCTCCCGCGCGAGAGCGACGCGGTCGAACTCTCCGCGAAGACGCTGAGCGTGTTCGAGCGCGACGTGCTGCCGACGTTCTTGCCGCTGCAGCGCTGGTACGCCGACAAGGGCGAAGGCAATCCCGGCCCGGTGACGGTGATCGATGCGGTCGGCCTGCCGCGCAGCTCGCACGCGCAGGGCTATCTCACGCTGGTCGACGTGCCGTCGACCGGGCATGCGTACTTCGTTCCGACGGCGGTCGCATCGGGCTTGCCGCCGTCGCCCGCCCTCGCGCGCGCCACGCTCGCGCGCGCGCGGCGCGGCGCGCGCGACGGCTTCGTGTACGACGGCTTCGCGGTCGATGCGTTCGTGCGCGCGCTCTTCGACGACATCCGCGAGGAACGGCGTCACCCGACCTCGCGCGGGGGCACGTTCGTCGGCCACGCGACCGACGCGCTGCGCGCGCTCGAGATCGGCCCCGAGCCGGCGATCCGGCGGCTTTCGGTTGAACAGAGCAACACGTCGGTCGTGATCGACGAGCTGGTCATGCTCAAGGGCTACCGTCGCGCTCATCGCGGCCCCCAGCCCGAACTCGAGATCGCGCGCTTCCTCGACGTGGTCGGCTACCGAAACACGCCCGCGCTGTACGGCTACGTCGAGTACGAGCCGGCGGAAGGCGAGCCGATCGCGATCGCGATCGCGCAAGCGTTCGTGTCGAGTCAAGGCGATGCGTGGGCGGCGACCCTCTCGTATCTCGAGCGCTTCATCGACGGCCGCAACACGATGGACGCACAAACGGAAGCGGTCGAAGACGAACACGCGATCTTCCTAAAGCGCGCGCGTACCCTCGGCGTGCGGACCGCCGAGATGCACCGCGCGTTTGCGACGCCGTCCGGCGATCCGGCCTTCGAACCCGAGCCCGTCACGGCCGAGCATGTCGCCGCATGGGGCGAGCGAGCCCGGGCGACCGCGGAGCAAGCGTTCGCGGCAATCGAGCGCGATCGCGAACGTATCCCCGCCGATCTGCGCGAGGACGTGGAAGCGCTGCTCGCGCGCCGCGACGAGATCCTCGGGCGCCTCGTCGCGCCGCCGCTCGCGGAGGGCGTGACGAATACGCGCTATCACGGCGACTATCACCTCGGTCAGGTCCTCGTGGTGACCGACGACTTCATGATCGTCGACTTCGAGGGCGAACCGGGGCGCGACATGACCACGCGTCGCCGCAAATCATCGCCGCTGCGCGACGTGGCGAGCATGCTGCGCTCGATCAGCTACGCGAAGGTCGCCGCCGTTCGTGGCATCAACGAAGATCGCCTCGCCGACTCGCGCGAGACCGAACGCGCGGCGCGCGATTGGGAGCGTCGCACCACGGCCGCGTTTCTCGAAGGGTACCGCGCGACGATCGCGGGGACATCGTCGTATCCGGCCGATCCGGCAATCGCCGACGGCCTGCTCGAGCTCTTCGTGCTCGAAAAAGCATTCTACGAGCTCTCGTACGAGCTCGCGAACCGGCCCGCGTGGCTGCGCATACCGCTGGAGGGAATCCGTGCCATCCTCGACCCTGATCGCGAACCCATCGCCTTCGCTTAGCGACCTCGACGTCTATCTCTTCGGCGAGGGAACGCATCGTCGCATCTACGAGAAGCTGGGCGCGCACCCGGTCGAGATCGACGGCGTCGCGGGCGTGCACTTCGCGGTGTGGGCGCCGAACGCGCGCGACGTCTCGGTGGTCGGCGACTTCAACGACTGGGATGGCCGGCGCGACCCGCTGCAACCGCGCGGCGGCGGCGTGTGGGAAGGCTTCGTGCCCGGCGCGGCACTAGGCGCGCGCTACAAGTACGAGTTGCACGCGTCGGACGGCACGCTGCTACCGCTGAAGGCCGATCCGTATGCGTTCGCGTGCGAGACCTCACCGGGAACCGCATCGATCGTCGCCGTTCCCGGCAAAGCGACGTGGAACGACGCGGCATGGCTCGAGCGACGCGGCGCGGCCGGCCGCCGCGACGCGCCGATCAGCATCTACGAAGTCCATCTCGGATCGTGGCAACGCGCCGACGGCAATCGCTATCTGACCTATGACGAACTCGCCGACCGGCTCGTTCCCTACGTCGCCTCGCTCGGCTTCACGCACATCGAGCTGATGCCGATCGCGGAGCACCCCTTCGACGGATCGTGGGGCTATCAAACGATCGGCATGTACGCGCCGACCGGCCGCTTCGGCTCGCCTGAAGCGTTCGCGCGCTTCGTCGAACGCGCACACGAAGCGGGCATCGGCGTGATCGTCGATTGGGTGCCGGGCCATTTTCCCACCGACGCGCACGGACTCGGCCGGTTCGACGGGAGCGCGCTCTACGAGCACGCCGATCCGCGCCAAGGCTTCCAGCCCGACTGGAACACGCTGATCTTCAACTTCGGTCGCAACGAAGTCGCCAACTATCTGCTCGCCAACGCGCTCTTCTGGCTCGACAACTATCACATCGACGGATTGCGCGTCGATGCGGTCGCCTCGATGCTCTACCTCGATTATAGCCGCAACGCCGGCGAGTGGATTCCGAACAAGCACGGCGGGCGCGAAAATCTCGAGGCGATCGCGCTACTGCAGCGCGTGAACACCGCGGCCTACGGCGAGTACGACGGCATCATCACGGTCGCGGAAGAGTCCACCGCATGGCCCGGCGTCTCACGCCCGGTCGACGCGGGCGGTCTCGGGTTCGGCTACAAGTGGAACATGGGCTGGATGCACGACACGCTCGCCTATCTCCACGAAGATCCGATCAACCGCCGGTATCATCAGGACCAGTTGACGTTCTCGTTCGTCTACGCGTTCAGCGAGAACTACGTGCTGCCGCTCTCGCACGACGAGGTCGTGCACCTCAAGGGGTCGCTGCTCGGCAAGATGCCGGGCGACGACTGGCAGCGCTTCGCGAACCTGCGCGTGCTCTACGGCTACATGTACGCGCACCCGGGCAAGAAGCTGATCTTCATGGGCGGCGAGTTCGGGCAGGATCGCGAGTGGAATCACGACCGGAGCCTCGACTGGCATCTGCTCGACGATCCGCGTCACGCGGGCATCCAGACGTTACTGCGCGATTGTAACCGTTTGTATCGCGAACTTCCGGCGCTGTACGAGCGTGATGCCGAGCCCGAGGGGCTCGAGTGGATCACGTCCGATCGCGAGCAGAGCATCGTCGCGTTCGCGCGGCGCGGCCGCGACGCTACAGCGGTCGTCGTCACGGTGACGAACTTCACGCCGGTGCCGCGCGAAGGATACCGGCTCGGCGTGCCGCTCGCCGGCGAGTACGTGGAAGTGCTCAACACCGACGCGCCGCACTACGGCGGCAGCGGCGTCACGAACGAGGTGGTGATCGCGGAGGCGATCGAGGCGCACGGAAAGCCGCACTCGATCACCCTGCGTCTGCCGCCGCTTGCGACGGTGATGCTGCGTTACGAGATCAATCGGCTTCGGCCGTGAGAATCTCCACCAGGCGATCGGGTGCGTCGAGCATCACGTCGTGGCCGCACGGCACGTCGTAAACGGTCCAGCCGGCGGCGGCCGCGACCGCGCGGAAGCGATCGAAGCTCACCGACGGATACTCCGTCGCGCGCACGAACGACCGTCGCGGCACGCGCTCGCGCGCCCCGCTCAACGCGATGGGCTCGGCGAACGTGCGGGCGGGTTGCGGAACGCAGCGCGCATCGACCATCGCACGGTCCGCTGCGTTGACGCGAAAATTCGCTGCCGGAATCGGCGGCAACGCGCTGCCGCCGGCCGCGTCGATCGCGGCGCGTTGGCGCGCGCGCTGCTCCGGCGGCACGAGGTCGAAGAGCGACTCGCCGTTCTGCGGGATGAACGCATCGAGAAACACCGCCGAGCGAATGCGATCCGGCTCGCATTCGATGACGCCCGAGATCACGCAACCGCCGTACGAGTGGCCGCACAACACGACGTCGTGCAGATCTTCGTAGCGAACGAGGTTCGCGATGTCGTCGACGTGCGTGCCGAGCGTGATCGCATCGGAGAAGAGGTGCACGCGATCGCCGAGACCCGTCAGCGAGGACGCGTACGCGCGATGCCCGCGTGCTGCGAGCCGCTCAACGACGCGCGACCAGCACCAGCCACCATGCCACGCGCCGTGCACCAGCACGAACGTGCTCACTGCGAGGAGGCTGACGCGCTCCCGGCGATCGGGTCGGGACCACCGAAGAAGGCCTGCAGAATCGGCGGCAGCGTCCCGCTCGGAACGAAGTCGCTCGGCGGCCCCTGGATCGGCACGCGCCGGTCACCGCGCCGGAACGGATCTTCGTTCGGCGGGTAGTGCACGGGCCACGGAACGTCGGCTTCCTCGACATGACCGTCGCCGTACATGTACTCGTAGTGCACGTAGTACCAGTCCTCGCCGTTTTTCTTCCACGATTTGGTCGGCTCGATGATGCCGTCGCCCGGATTCATGCCCGGATGGATGCCGACGACGGCGTGCATGTCGAAGTGCTTCATCGTCTGCACGGGACGCGCCATCGCGGCGTTCGCGCTAGCGAGATCCTGGTGCGAGTCGGCGATCGTCTTCGAGAACTGCGCGTTCAATTGCGCGAGCTGGTCGTCGGAATAGTAGGGATGCCGCGTCTGCGGGGCACCGGGGCGGACCACGCGCGGAATCGTTGCCGCACCCGGCCCCGACTGCGGGGGCAAGCGGTGTTCCGCGTGGGCGACGATGTGTTCCATCTCGTGATGGATCGTGACCGGCGCGGGCTCGGGGCGATCGAGCAGCGTGGGCGGCGGCGGCGCCTCGTGTTGGGCCACGGTCGGCTTCTGTTGCGGTGCCGGCGTGACGACCGCTTTTTCGATCGTGATCGTCGAAGCTTGCTGCTGCTTCTCTTGGAGGCTCGCGAACCGCGTCGGCGGCGTGATCTTGTTGAAAACGCGCGCCAAAATATCCCACGCCGACCCGCCGAAGAGGTGGATGATGAGGGAGACGAAGAGTCCGATGAGGATGAGGCGCCGCGTATCCGAGCGACGTCGCGCGCTGATCATGTGGGTGGGGAAACGATCCTTGATGCCGCCTTCTTACGCAAGCGGCGGACGGTGCAGGCGAGGCGCGGGTAGTGCGGGAGCCATATCCTCTTCGATGCCGAGGATAGGCTGACCGGCTTGGACTCCCCTGGGGTTCTCCCAGCAACGAAGCGGGTGGCCGCACCGGTCTTCGATTGCACAACGATTCCGGGGCGCGGACGGTTTCCGGCGAAGTTAACGTCTGATGAAAGTTCCGTGGCGCGCGCTCGGGCCGGCTGCCCTCTTTGTGACGTCGGGGACGCTGCACTTCCTCAAACCCGAGCTCTTCCGTTCGATCGTGCCGCCGGCGCTCGGCCACGCGAACGAATTGGTCGCGATCAGTGGCCTCGCGGAGCTCGCGGGCGGTATCGGCTTGCTGGTTCCGGCGACGCGCCGGGCCGCGGCGTACGGTCTCGTCGCCCTCGCCCTCGCGGTCTGGCCGGCGAACATCTACATGGCGATGGCGTCGGCCCGGTTCGCGAGCGTGGCGCCGGCCTGGGTGCTGTGGGCGCGGGTGCCGTTACAAATCCCGCTGGTCCTGTGGATCCTCAGCGCGATTCCGAGCGACGGCTAGACCCGCGCGGCGGCCGTGCGTTGCGCGAGCCGCTCGACGATGGCGTCGACACCCACGACGTCGCCGTACTTCGCCTGAATGTCGAACAAGCTCTGATCGTGCGCGGGCTGGGAGCGATCGCCGACCGCTTCGCGGGCGACGATCGGGCGAAACCCGTACTGGATCGCGTCGACCGCGGTCGCGCGCACGCATCCGCTCGTCGTGCAGCCGGCGATCACGAGCGTGTCGATCCGCCGCGAGGTGAGGCGCGAGACGAAGTCGGTGCCGAAGAAACACGACGCGTACTTCTTCACGAAGACGGCGTCGTTCGCGTTGCGATGGAGGCGCTCGTCGAGCGCGACGATCGGTGAGTCGGCCGTGAGGCCGTAGAGTCCCGTCATCTTCTCGCCCCAGATGCCGGCGTCGGCGCAGTCCGGTTCGTCGTAGGCAACGTAGGAGAAGAACACCGGCGCACCGATCGCGTGCGCAACGTCGAGCAGCTTGTTCGTCTCGAGAATTTGGCGGTCGAGGTTCGACCCGAGCGGCAAGCTCGCGTCGGTAAACGCCTTCATGATGTCGATCACGAGCAGCGCTGGTCGTTCGCCGAACCCCGTGGGGAGCCCGAAACCACGCGCCGCAAAGAAGTTCGCCTGCTCGCTATCGTGTGTTGCGTCCATATGCAACAGTTCCGCGCCGCGGCCGGTTCTCTTGTCGGATGAACTCACCCGTTGCCGCACGGATTCGGCCGGCGACCGTCGCTGATCTTGCGCTGCTTCCCGCAATCGAACGGTCAGCGGCGGTGCTGTTCGCCGGAACGCACATGGCCTGGGCGCTCGGTCTGCCGTTCGCCGGGGTGGATGCGTATCGCGTCTCGTTGGACGAGCAGTTGCTCTGGGTCGCTGCGCGCGACTCGGTCGTGGGCTTCATCGCGGGATCGCTCGCGTCCGATTGCGTTTTTGTCGAAGAGGTCTCGGTTGCTCACTCGCATCAGCGCAGCGGGATCGGGCGCGCCTTACTCGAGCGGCTGGTTCGCGAAGCGGAGTTGCGCGGAAAGCGCGCCGTGGGACTCACCACGGATCGTCATCTCCCATGGAATCGACCATTCTATCTGACCGCCGGCTTCGTCGATCTCGCACCGGAAAGCGATGAGACGTGGCTCGTGGAGCGCCTACGGCGCGAAGCGGATCACGGTCACGATTCGACCCGCCGCTGCGCGATGATCCGGCGATTGTAAGGACGGCCGTTGCCGCTCGGCGGTGATCGCGTGAGCGTAGCTCATCATGAATCAACCACCGACCGAACCGGACTCGCTCGAGCATCCGCTGACGCCGACGCCGACGCCGACGCGCGATTCGCATTTTCAGAATTCGCTCGGAAACCGAATTACTTGGAAACCGAGCGTTTTCGAAAATCGCAAAAAGGGCCAGATCCTCGCGCTCATCTGGTCGCTTCGCAACGCCGCCCGCGCGTACGCAAGCGTGGATCGCGCGCTCGGCCAACGGCTTCACGTCTCAGAGCGCGACGCCCACGCGCTGGAAATCATCTTCGAGCGCGTCGGCGTCGAGCCGGCAAAGCTGGCACGTGCACTCGGTATCGGCACCGCCGCCTGTACCGAGTTGATCGACCGGCTCCAGGCCAGTGGACACGTTTTCCGGCGGCACGACCACTTCGACCGGCGACGGATCTCGCTCTACCTGTCCCTTCCGACACAGCGCGCGATGCTCGAGACGCGATCGTATCTCCGCGGCCGGCTCGGCGCATTTGCAACCATGCTTACCACACGCGAACGCGCCGCCGCCGGCCGCTATCTCGACGCGGCGGCGCGCGTCTGGCGAACGTTCGAGTACATGGAAAAGCACCGCAATGACGCGGTGCTTTTCCCGACCACGGATCGACGCGAAGAGACTACTTGATCTCGACCTTGGCGCCGGCTTCTTCGATCTTGGCTTTGATCGATTCGGCTTCTTCCTTGGTAACGCCCGACTTGATCGCCTTGGGGGCGCTCTCGACGAACGCTTTCGCTTCGGTCAGACCGAGCGAGGTGACTTCGCGAACGGCCTTGATGACCTTGATCTTCTCGGCGCCGAAGTCGGTGAGGATCACGTCGAACTCGGTCTGTTCGGCGGCGGCGGCCGGCGCGGCGGCACCCGGGGCGGCCGCGACGGCGACCGGAGCAGCGGCGCTGACGCCGTACTTCTCTTCGAGGTTCTTGACGAGCTCCGAGAGCTCGAGGACGGTGAGTTTGTCGATCTGTTCGATGAGTTCGGCAACGGCCATGATGATGATCTCCTAAGCAGCAGTTTCCGCGGCTTCTTTTTGCTCGCGGATCGAATTGAGGACGCGGACGAGACCGCTTTGATTGCCCGAGAGCACGGTGACGAGACCGTAGAGCGGGCTCTTGAGCGTCCCCACCAGCTTGGCGAGGAGCTCGATCTTCGGGGGCAAGGATGCGAGGACGGCGACCGCTTTCGCGTCGACGATCTGACCGTCGATATAGGCGGCTTTGATCTCGACGGGCTTGTTGGCGTCGCCGTAGGTCTTGAGGGCCTTGGCCGGCGCAACCGGATCGTCACCGGCGAAGATGACGGCCGTCGGGCCGGACAAGTAGGCTTCGAGCTTCGCGGCGAGCTCTTCGCCCGCCGCAATCGAGAACAACGTGTTCTTCACCACGCCGTAGGTCGCAACGCCGTCGTCCTTGCGGAGCTCGTTGCGCAACTTCGTGATGTCTTCGACCGTCAGACCGGCGTAGTTCGTGAAGAACAGGTGCTTCGCGTCGTTGATCTTCGTACGAAGTTCTTCGATCGTCGCTTCTTTTTTCGCGGTAGGCATCGGATCTCTCTGAAAAGCAAAAGCGCCTCCGCCGACCGTGGCGAGGCGCATTCAGAGACAGCGATGCAAGGCACCGGTGCGTCGTTCGTGCTTCCTCGGCAGGCGAGCCCCGCTTGCGCGGTTCCCATTACCCCCTCGCGGGGACCTACGGTCTTTGGAGCCAACGGCAATTGTACCGCAACCCGCCATGCCGGTCAACCGCGCCCCGCGCCAATGGGCCTACTGCCCCGATTCGATCGGGTCGGCGACCATATGGTATTCGCTGAACTCATAGTTCCCGAGCACCCCGCCCTTGCGGTCGGTCTTCCGGAAGTACACCGTCTCCACGAGATCGCGCGTCGCCGGATCGATCTGGATCGGCCCCCGCGGGCTCTCGAACTTCAGCGTCTTCACGATCGCCATGGTCTTGTCGGGATCGACCTGACCGTGCTGCGCCGCGATCGCCGTGTACGCCGCCGCCAGCGCATCGTAGGATTGCACGGCGATGAAGTCCGGCAGTTGGCTACCGCCGTACGCCGCCTGGAAATCCCGGATGAACTGCCGGTTGAGCGCCGAGCGGTGCATCGCCGAGTACACGTACGTCGTCGTGATCCCGACCGCGCTGTCGCCCTCGGTCGGCAAGAGCGCCTCGTCGACCAAGTCGCCCGTGGCAAGGAACTTCGTATTCCCGAGCCCCGCCGTGCGCATCGCCTTGATGAACTGCACGCCGCCGCCCGACGCGTTGATGAAGAGGAACATCACGTCGGGTTTCGCGTCCTTCACCTTCTGAATATAGGCGGTGAAGTCTTGACTGCCGACCGGAATTCGCGCTTCGCCGAGCACTTTGCCGCCCGACCCGGTGAAGTATTTCTCGAAGGTCGTCCCCGCATCGATGCCCGGGCCGTAGTCCTGGAAGACGACGTACGCCGTCCGCGAGCCCGTCGCGAACGCCCATTTGGCGAACGGCTCCGCGACCTGACCCGTGGTGAAGCCCCACCTGGACGTGTACGGATTCTTCGCCATGATCCCGGCGGTCGCGGCGTTGACGATGAAGTACGGCACCTTCGCCTGCGTCGAGACCGCGCCCATCGCGATCGCGTTCGGCGTGTACGTCGCCCCGATCAGCACGTCGACGTGATCCTGGACGATCAGCTCCTGCGCGAGGCGCTTGGCCACCTCGGGCGCGATCCCGGTGTCGTCGCGCTTGATCAGCACGACCTTGCGCCCGGCGATCGTGTCGCCGTGCTCCTTCATGTACGCGGCGAAGCCCGCGTCGGCCATCTTCCCGAGCACGACGTTATCGCCGCCGGAGTACGACAGCACGACGCCGATCTTGATCGGCGGCTGGTCGGCCGCGGCCGGCCGCGCGACGCCGCCGACGAGGCCGAGCACACAAGCGGCAGCCACCGTACGTTGAATGAATCCTATGGTCATGAAACCGCTCCTGACGTGGAAGAACGTTCGACCGTTACCACTCCCGCCGGTAACTTCCCGCCGGATCGCGTACCAAAGATCGTGACGACCCCGTTCATCGCGACCGCCTTCGCGACCGCATTCACGATCATCGATCCCGTCGGTATGATCCCGCTGACCATCACGGTCACCGCAACGCATACGCCCAAGGAACGCGGCGCGATCGTGGACCGGGCGATCCTCGTCGCAACCGGCGTCGTCTTCGTCATGGCGATCGTCGGGCGCGCGATCCTCGACTCACTGGGGATCACGCTGCCCGCGTTCACGATCGCCGGCGGCATCTTGCTCTTCCTCATCTCGATCGACATGCTCTTCGCGCGCAAGACCGGCGCGAAGCAAACCGACGAGGAAGAGCGCGCCGGTGCCGAGAGCAGCAACCCGGCGGTGTTTCCGCTCGCGATCCCGATGCTCGCAGGGCCGGGAACGATCGCGACGGTGCTCGTGCTGGTGAGCATCGCGCACGGCAATCGCTACGAAGAGGCGCTCGTGTTCGCGGCGTACGCGAGCGCCATCGCGGTGACGTGGATCTGCATGCGCGCGTCGGCGCAACTGCTGCGCCTGATCGGCACGACGGGCATCCACGTGGTGACCCGTCTGTTCGGCATCCTCTTGTCCGCGCTCGCGATCCAGTTCGTGATCAACGGGCTCGCCGAGTCGCCGCTCTTCGTGCGGTGAATAACGGCTCGCCTACGCGGCGAGCACGCCTTCTTCCGCGTCTTGCTTGTCGAGACTGGGCTTCTTGTCGTTGATGACCCACTCGTTGGCGGCGTCGCGCTGCGCGTCGCTCACGCGCGCCTGCAGCCAGGCATGAATCGCTTCGTCGGTGTCGATCGTCTTCAGCGCTTCGTCGAACTCATCCGAGGTGATGCCCCAGCGTTCGAACACGCCCTTGTCGAGCGGGCAGGGATAGATGTAGTCGAAGATCGTGTCGTCGCGCTTGGCGCGCGCCTTGTCGAACACGCGCGCGAGCCAGTAGAACTCGCCGATGCGGTCGCGGCCGCGGCGCGGAAAGTCTTTCCCACTACGAAAATCAGTTGCCATGACGTCTCCCTCGATCGGATGGGGTCGTAGGATTTCCAACGCCCCATTGCGCCGCCAAGGTTTCACCCCTAGGCGAGGAGCAGCGTCGTGTCGGCGTAGCGCTCGCCGGTCACCGGGACGCTGGCCGTGATCCGCTCGATCTCGGCGAGTTCGTCGGGCGTGAGCACGATGTCGACCGCGGCCAGGTTGTCGAGCAGGTGGTTGACGTGCTTGGTCCCGGGAATCGGCACCGCACCCTCACCCTTCGTCATCACGAACGCGAGCGCGAGCTGGGCCGGCGAGCACCCGCGCTGTTTCGCGAGCTCGGTGAACTGCTCGAGCACGGGGCGGTTCTGCTCGAACGCCTTGAAGCGCGGATAGCCGCGCCGGTTGTCATCCTCGCCGAGCTGCTCGTACGACGTCACGGTGCCGCTGAAAAACCCGCGGCCGAGGGGACTGTAGGCCACGAGACCGACGCCGAGTTCCTTGAACGCCGGCAGCATCGCTTCGGGCTCGCGCGCCCACGGCGAGTACTCGTTCTGCACCGCCGTGATCGGATGGATCTTCGCCGCACGCCGCACCGTCGGTTCGCTCACTTCCGAGAGCCCGATGTAGCGCACTTTGCCTTCGGCGACGAGCTCCGCCATCGCCCCGACCGTCTCTTCGATCGGCACCTTCGGATCGACGCGATGCAGGTAGTACAGGTCGATCGTCTCGATCCCCAAACGCCCGAGCGACGCCTCGCACGCCTCGTGAACGTGCTTCGGCGAACCGTCGACCATCAGCGCGCCGCCGGGCCCCTTTCCGCCGCCGCCGGGCCGCGTGAAGCCGAACTTCGTCGCGATGACGACGCGGTCGCGGACCTTCGCAAGCGCCTTGCCGACGAAGACCTCGTTGTGCGAGCCGCCATACACGTTGGCCGTGTCGAAGAGCGTGACGCCGCGATCGACCGCGGTGTCGATCACCCGCGTCGACTCGTCGGCATCGGCCTGTCCGTAGTGACCCGCGATCATCATGCAGCCGAGTCCCATCGCCGAGACCGTCAGCCCCGCATCGCCCAGTCGTACCGTCTTCATACGAAACGGTTTCCGCACCCAGCCACCCCATCCTCGATGCCTGTGACCGTCAACACACGAGTTGCCGGTAACGCGGGGAGATCTGTCCGCTCCTTGACATCGCCGGACAGGCAATCCTACGATGACGGACATGAGGCGCACTCGCGTGCGAATCGTGCTTGCCCGACGGGCATAGCGCCATCGTCCGGAGCACGTCCGGACGAAAGCCAGCGTCGACCGAGCCGATCCTTGGCCTGTTTTTTTACGCCCTGATCGCGGCCATCGCGGTCGCCGGGCTGGCGACACGAACGTCCACGCTCCCGCGGCTCGAACTCGTGGCGCCGATCTCATTCTTCGTCGCCGCGCTCGCGAACGCGGGCACGGCCGCCGTCGCTTGGACCGCGTGGCGTCATACGGCGGAACGACGATCGGCCTTCGCGCTCGCGCTCGCGTTCGCGGTCTGGTCGGCCCTCACGCTGATTTCGCTCGCGATGTTCCCGACGCTCCCGGGGAGCCCGCCGCTCTTTCCCACCGAGCCGCAGATCGGTGCGTGCATCTACCTCCTGTTGCAGGTCGCGCGTGTGGTCGGAACGTTCGGCTACGCACTCGTGCGCCAGCGCTTCGATGGTCCGTCGCTGACCCGCGGGTTCGGCGCGATCGTGTCGGCGCCGGCGCTCCTCGTGATGCTCGTATCGATCGCGTGCCTCATCGGCGGCGCGCACCACGTGATCGTCGCGCCGATCGAAGGGCTCGACGTACGCCGGGTTGCCGTGGCCTCGGTCCTGCCGCTGATCGCCGCCGCCTGGGCCACGTTGCGCATCGCCCGGTCGTCATCATTCGATCGAGCTTTCTCCCTCTCGTTGTTCGCGCTCGCGGTCGACGCGGCGCTGCTGGCCGCCGCTCCGCATTTCACCGGATCGTATTACGCGAGCCACGTTCTGCTGATGCTCAGCGCCTTGCTGGTCTTCGTGGCCGCCGTGCGATCGCTCGTCGCATCGCGCGCGCGTCTGAGCGCCGTCGAATCGCGCCTCGTCACGATGGAGGGCGAGTCGGCCGTCACGGCCGGCCGTATTCGAGCGCTGTGGAAGATCGCGTCGGATCGCTCGCACAACGAAGCCGAACGCTTCGAGCACATCCTGCAGACCGCCACCGCCGCGATGCGCCCGGGCCTGCCGCTCATCGGCGTGCTCAGTCATCTGCAGGACGACAAGATCGTCATCGATGCGACCGCGTCGACGATCGCGGAACCCGCCGCCAAGGCGTTTGCCGCGCGTCTCTTCGTCGGTGCGACGATTCCCCTGGAACAGATGCTCCTGCGCATCGTCTACGCCGCCGGTGGGACGCGCGTCTGGAACGACGTCGCATCGAGCGAGTGGGCGACGACCCTCGCCGCGTCCCTCGGCTGCCGCGCCCTCATCGCGACGCCGGTGGCGATTGCGCGCACGACATACTTCCTCACCTTCGCCTCGCCGCAAGCGACGGACGACAAGCCGTTCGCCGAAGACGAGGTGGCGTTCGTCGACGTCGTCGCGTCGTTCATCGCAAGCCACGTCGCCCAGCAGATGCACTTCGAGCGCATCCAATATCAAATCGAACACGACGCGCTCACCGGCCTCGAGAACCGCGTGCAATTCCGGCGCCGTATTCGCGACGAGATCGCCACCGGCCGCGGCTTCTCCGTCGCCTTCGCCAACTTGGACGGCTTCCGCCACGTCAACGAGCGCGAAGGTCATCAGATCGGCGACGAAGTGCTCGTCGAGGTCGCCGCCGGACTGCGCGGGATCGACGAGGGCAACGCGATCGCGCGCACCAGTGGTGACGAGTTCGGGATCCTCATTCGCGACGCCGGATCGGAACACGCCGCGACCGACGCGCTCGAGCGCTACTCCGTCCTCTTCCGCGAGCCGTTCCACACCGGTGACCGCGAAGGGACGCACATGCTCGCGGTGAGCGCGTCGATCGGTGCGGCTCGTTTTCCCGACGACGCACGCACGGCGGAAGAGTTGATGTTGCGCGCCGACGCCGCACTCAGCGTCGCGAAGGAACGCGGCGGCTCGACGACGCTGCTCTTCGACGCGCAGATGGAGGCGCTCATCGCCGCCGCCAAGCTCCGCGTCGCCGAACTCTCCGACGCGATCGCCGGAGGACAATTGGCCCTCGTCTACCAGCCGACGTTCGATCTGGCGACGCGCCGGGTCGTCGGCGCGGAAGCGCTGGTGCGCTGGGACCATCCCGAGCGCGGCCGCATCTCGCCCGCGCACTTCGTGCCGTTCGCCGAACGCAACGGTTTGATCGGACCGCTCTCGCGCTGGGTGGTCGAACGTCTGGTCAGCGATCTCACGCAGACGACGCTGCTCGAGCCGGGCTTCCGCGTGTACTTCAACCTCGCGGCGACGCTGCTCGACAACTTCGCGTTCATGTCGACGCTCAACGAGATCTTGCTCGGCACGCCCGAGCTGATCCCGCACATCGGCGTCGAGGTGACCGAAACCGCGGCGATGCAGAATGTCGAGCGGTCGATGAGCACCATCGAGCGCATGCGCGAGTGGGGCCTCTCGGTCGCCATCGACGACTTCGGCACCGGTTACTCGTCGCTCTCGTACCTCAAGCAGCTCACGGTCGACGTGATCAAGATCGATCGCTCGTTCGTCTCGGGCTTGCCCGCTGACGAGCGCGATGCGGCGCTCTCCGAGATGCTGATCCGCATCACCAAACAGTTCGGCTTCACGACGTTGGCCGAAGGGATCGAGACCGAGGAGCAGATGTCGTGGCTCCTCGATCACGGATGCCGGCTCGGTCAAGGCTTCTTGATCGCGCGGCCCAGCTCGTTTGCCGACTTGCTGGACCGGCTCGCGCCCTCCACTGCCGTCTAATCGTCAGGTCTTGATCATCTCGCGCGCGTCGAACGCCGTCGGGATCAGCTTGTACTTGGCGCAGGCGTCGATCACCGGCTGAATCTGCTTGGGATCGAGCGCGGTCCCGCCTTCGGCGCGCACCATCTTCGCGATGTCCGAGGGCGCAATGCCGCTGAACTTCGCGAGCAGGTCGACCGTTTGCGACTCGTGCGCGTTGGTGTAGATCGACGCGTCGCGTAGCGCGGTGACGAACGCCGACGTCTCCTTCGGATGCGCCGTCGCCCAGTCGTTCATCGTGAACCAGCCGCTGTAGAGAAAACGCGCGGCGATCGCATCCATCGGGTGCGCGATCACGCGGATCGTTCCGCTCTCGATCGCGCGCTCCAACACGGGCTCGATCACCATGCCGGCGTCGATGCGACCCGACGCGACGGCCGCCGGTACTTCGCTGATCGGCAACTCGACGAGCTTGATCGAATCGGGATCGCCGCCGTTCTTGGCCATCCACGCTTTGGTCGAGAGCGTGTAGAGGTCGCCGAGCGCCGAGACGGCGATCGTCTTGCCGTTGAGCTCGGCCGCCGTCTTGATCGGGCTCGCCTTGGCGACGAGCATCGCCGTGTTGGGCTTGGCGGCGGAGTAGAACGCGCCGGGCGCGACGATCACGAACGGGATGCCCTTGGCGCGCGCGAGGATCAAGCTGACGATGCTCGACTTCGCGATTTGGTAGGAGCCGCCGGCGACGCCCGAGGCGATCGCCGAGCCGCTGCGCTCCGACGAAAGATGAACGGTGAGCCCGTACTTCGTGAAGAGTCCGCTCTGATCGGCGTAGAGCGCCGGCGTGATCGAGTCTTCGGGGACGCCCGCGACGTTCAACGATGCCGGCGTCTGCGCGCGCGCCATCGACGGCAGCAGCACGGACGCGGCGATTCCGGCGAGCGCGCTCGCACGCGTGGTCGCGCCCATCAGCGCGCGATCCCGGCGAGCACGCGCGAGGACCAGCTCTCCCACGCGCGATCTTGCGAGAGCGCTTCGGAGAGCAGCGTGCCCGCCTCGTCGATCTCGCCCGGCGTGAGATAGGTGACGTCGCCGAGCTGCTTCGCGGCGAGCACGAGCTCGGCGTTCTTCTGCAGGTAGACCGACGCGAACACCACACCGCGTAACGTCGCCGACGCGACCGCGCTGCCGTGACCGCGCATCAGCACGACGTGATTGCCGCCGAGCGCGCGCGCGAGCGCGTCGCCCTGCGGTTGCGTCGTGACGAGCAGGTTCGTGTCGCCGAACTCGTCCTGGATGTCCCATAGCGGAACGTCGCCGCCGATCACCGAGGCCATGTGGAAGATCGGCAGCAGCGGCGTGCGCGTCGCGCCGAACGGGATCGTCGCCGGCGCGTGGTTGTGACACACCGCGTGGACGTCGGGGCGTGCGGCGTAGATGCGGCCGTGAATGTGCCGCTCGGCATACATGCGGCGGCCGTTTTGATCGATCGGCCGGCTCTCGAGATCGAACTCGATGAGATCGGCGCGCTCGACCAGATTGGGTCCGCGCGAGCGTGACATGAAATAGCGATCCGGCCGTTCGGGGTGACGGATCGAGACGTGTCCGAAGGCGTCGAGCACGTTGTGGTCGGCAAGGATGCGGTTGGCGAGGATCAGATCGTCCAGCGCTTCGTCGAGGGTCGGCATCACGGCGTCTTCGCCATCCCTTCGCGAGCGGCTGCCGCGCGGAATGCCGCGAATTCCTCGCTCGTCGCATACGAGCGCTGCGTGCCGCGCTTGGTCACCGAATCGGCAGCATAGGCGATCGCCGCTTCGAGCGCGCGCTCCACGTCCAGGCCGGCCGCGAGGTGGTGAACGAAGCTGCCGATGAACGCATCGCCCGCACCGGTCGTATCGACGGCCGCGACCGCGATGCTCGGAACGTGCCGCACCTGCGCGGCATCCACGTAGAGCGCGCCTTCGCCGCCGAGCGTGACGACCACGCGTTCGATGCCGCGTGCGATCAGCGCGCGCGCCGCGCGCGTCGCATCGTCGATCGATGTGACGGGCATGCCCGAGAGCGTCGCGAGTTCGGTCTGGTTCGGAATGAGGTAGGCGACGCCGCGCAGCCGCGCGACGTCGAGCTCGCTCGCGGCCGGCGCCGGATTGAGCACGACCGGCACGCCGAGTCGTACGCCCGCTTCGACCGCCGCGTACACGGTTGCGAGCGGCACCTCGAGTTGCAACGCGAGCACGTCGCACGTGCGCAGATCGTCCTCCGCGCGCGCGACGTCGGCCGGGTCGAGATCGTCGTTGGCGCCGCGCACGATCAAGATACGATTTTCGCCCGACGGCTCGACGAAGATCGGCGCGACGCCGCTCGATGCGCCGGGCACGACGCGCACGTGACGCGCGTCGATGCCGCGCGCAGCGAAATTTTCGCGGGCCGCCGTGCCGAACGTGTCGTCGCCGACGCACGCGACCATCACGACGTCACTGCCCAGCAACGCCGCCGCGACGGCCTGATTCGCGCCCTTCCCGCCGGGTGCGATGGTGAAGCTCACGCCGTCGATCGTCTCACCCCGTTCGGGCACGCGCGTGACGTAGGTGATGAGGTCGGTGTTGATGCTACCGACGACGGCGATGCGTCCCAGCGGATGCTCCAATCGAGACAAGGGCCTCGGGCGTTGGTTCGAAACGAGGAGGTACGATGACGCGCTCCACATTCCCGGCTGCGGCCGTTGCCATCGCCTCGTACGTCATCGTCGCAGGCATCTTCACGCAGGGCGGCGTGGCGCTGCAGCCGGCAGCGGCGTACTTTCACACGAGCCTGCCCGACACGGCGGCGCTCTTCTCGTATGCGGGCGCGGGCAATCTCGGCGGGATCCTCGTGAGCATCTTCGTGTTCACGCGCTTCTCGATCCGCCAGGTGATGACGACGGCGTACCTCGTGTTCGCCGCAGGCCTCGCGCTCATGATCGCAACGCGGCTGCTGCCGATCGCGTGCGACGCGATCTTCCTGATGGGACTCGCGGTCGGAACGGGGCTCTCGGCCGGCGCGGTGATCATCGCGAAATTGTTCGAGGATCGTGCGCGCGCCATCGCGTTTCTCTCCACCGACTGCGCCTTCAGCGCGATGGGCTTCGTGATGCCGGTACTGGCGGGGGCGGCGTTCAACGCCGGCTGGCCGTGGTGGAGCGGCTACGCGATGGTCGGCGTCGCGGTACTCGCGACGATCGTGGCCGTCGCCGTGATCCCGTTCCCCGCCGTGGGGCGCGCCGCGGCGATCCACCGGAACGCCGGAATGCCCGCGCGCCGCGGTGCCTACCTCACGATCGCGCTGATCGCGATCGGCCTCGCCACCTACGTTTGCGGTCAGACGACGTTCGTGATCTGGGCGCCGGCCGTGCTGCAGAATCTGCTCGGCGTACCCGCATTGGAAGCGGGCACGGTGGTGAGCAGTTTCTTCGGTCCCTCGAGCCTCGGCTTGATCACCGCGGCCATACTCGTGAGCCGCATCCCACCGCGCGTGGTGTTGCTCTTCGCGCTCTCGATGGGCGTCGCGCTCTCACTGCTGCTCGCCACGCTCACCGACGCGCACCTCTTCTTCATCGTCACGTTCGCGTTCGGATTCACCACGACGTGCATGTTCAAGTTGATGATCTCGGTCGGCTCGGAGCAGCTGCCCTCTTCGCCGCCGACGCTCGTCACGTTCTTGCTGTTGTGCTCCGGCATCGGAACGATGGCCGCGCCGATCGTGAGCGCGCAACTGGTGAAGCTCTCCGGTCTTCACGCGAGCCTCTGGGACGCGTTCGGCCTCTACGTCGCGACGCTGCTCGTCACTGCCGCCGCGCTCGTGAGCGAACGCGTGAGCGTGACTCGAACGGCGCGGGCAGCGCTCGCCTAGCCCTCGACCGCTTTCTCCGCGGCGTCGAAGCCGATCTTGCTGTGCGTGCCGTCGCAAAACGGCTTGTTGACCGATGCGCCGCAGCGGCATAGCGCCACCGTCTCCTTGCCGCCGGTCGACACCGGATTGCCATCGGCATCGGTGAGGCTGATCGGTCCGGTCACGAGGTAGGGACCGCTGGGTCGGATCTTGATCGTCACGTCACTCATGCGGCCACCAATACGCCGCAGCGATCCCGATCGCCCCGTTCGCGCGCTCGCTGAAAAACACGACGCGGGAGCATGCTCGATGCACGCCCCCGCGTTCGCTTCCGATTCACCCGCTCCCAAGCGGGCGACGAGGCTAGGCCGTTGCGGCGGTCGCCTTCACGCGGCTCGGATCGATCTTCACGCCCGGGCCCATCGTCGAGGCGATGGTGATCGAACGCAGGTACGTGCCCTTGGCCGCGGACGGCTTCGCGCGCACGATCGCATCGATCAGCGTATTGATGTTCTCGGCGAGCGCGCTCTCATCGAAGTTCGCCTTGCCGACGAGCGTGTGCACGATCGCGGTCTTGTCGAGACGATACTCGACCTTACCGGCCTTGATGTCGCGAATCGCGTTGCCGATGTTCGGCGTCACGGTGCCCGACTTCGGGTTCGGCATCTTCTGCGCCAGGATACGGCCGAGTTCTTTACCGATCGTGGCCATCATGTCCGGCGTGGCGACGGCGACGTCGAAATCGGTGAAGCCCGCTTTGACTTTTTCGACCAGATCGTTTTCACCGAACTCATCGGCACCGGCGGCTTCGGCTTCGCGAAGTTTGTCGCCGCGCGCGAACGCGATCACCTTGACCGAGCGGCCCGTGCCGTGCGGAAGGCTGACCGTGCCGCGAACGTTTTGATCCGACTTCTTCGGATCGACGCCCAGGCGCACGTGGATCTCGACCGTCTCGTTGAACTTCGCGTTGGCGTTCTTCTTGACGATCTGCACCGCGGTCGCGGTGTCGTAGAGCGCTTCGGTGTCGTACGACGACGCGAGGGTGCGGAAACGCTTGCCGTGCTTCTTCATGAGGCCACCTCGACGCCCATCGAGCGCGCCGTACCGGCGATGATCTTCACCGCGTGGTCGATGTCGTTCGCGTTGAGGTCGGGCATCTTCGTGGTCGCGATCTCGCGGATCTGCGCCTGCGAGAGCTTGCCGACCTTATTGCGATTGGGTTCCTTCGAGCCGGACTCGAGTCCGAGCGCGCGCTTGATCAAGAACGACGCCGGCGGCGTCTTCGTGATGAACGTGAAGGTGCGGTCTTCGAAGACCGTGATTTCGACCGGGATGATCATCCCGGGCTGGCTCGCGGTACGTTCGTTGTACTGCTTGCAGAAATCCATGATGTTGAGCGAGTACGGCCCGAGTGCGGGCCCGACCGGCGGTGCCGGCGTCGCTTTGCCGGCCGGCAAGGCCAAACCGATCTTGCCGACGACTTTCTTCGCCATTCTGTTCTCCTAGCGAACCACCGAAGCGGCTCTGCCCCAGCTGATCGGTCCGGCGGCGGGGTCGGCCACCGGATCGGCGCCCAAGCGGACGCAACCGGTCAAGTATACACCGGCACCCCCATCCCTGTCACCCCGAGCAGCACCCCAGGGGCCCCGATCGCGCGCTCGCTAGCGGACGACGAGCCCCATCTCCCGGGCGTCGAGCACCTGCGCCGCCTCATGCCGCATCGCCGCCCGCACGAACCAGCCCGCCAGCAGGCTCATGAGCGCCACGTCGTCGACGAGCCCGAGCAGGGGGATGTCGCCGAGAATATTCAGCGGTGAGAGGATCAGCAGCGCGAGCCCGAGCGTGATCAGCTTCAGCCGCAACGGGACGCTCGGATTGCGCAAGAGCCGAAACGCGTCGAGCAGCGTCGTGCGGATGCGGTAGAGGCGGAACAGACGCAGCAACTTCACGCTCGGGCTGTACCCGCATCGCCGGGAAAGGTTACGCCGCTACGATGCCCCGGTCACCGTCTGGTAGAGATAGAGGGCAACCGACGCACCGACGATCGCCGTGACGAGCCAACCACCGACGAGCAACGGTCCGCGAACGCGGTGTGCGCGCATCACGTCGCGCCGCTCCGCGATGAGCATGAGGAACGCCAGCGTGAGCGGCGTCGCGATGCCGCCGGCGATCGAGCTCGCGAGGAGCAACTGGATCGGCGACACGCCGGCGAACGCGATCGCCGTCGCAATGCCGATCGAGATCAAGAGCGCGCGATAGAAGCGCGGCGCGCGCGCGAACGTCACGTCGAGGCTGCGCCGCCAGCCGAACGCCTCGGCGAGCACGTACGCGCTCGTGCCGGCGATCACGGGCACGGCGATCAGCGCCGAGCCGAAGAGGCCGATCGCGAACAACAGCGAGGCATATGGTCCGGCGAACGGCTCGAGCGCGCGAGCGGCGTCTTCGGCCGTCTGCACCTGCTGATGGTGCACGCCGAGCGTCGCACCCGTCGCGATGAGGATGAACCAAAACGTCAGGCCGGCGACGACGATGCCGAGCGCGGCTTCGGCTTGCACGAGCCCGATGCGCCGCAGCGGCGGCCGCTGCTGCGCGACGACCACCTGCTCCCACACGTAGGCGTACGCGGTGAGCGTCGTGCCGAGCAGCGCGATCGTCCCGCTCACGTCGGCGTGTGAGAACGAGAAGTGCGGCAACGCGGTCGCGCGCGCGACCGCGCCCCAATCGGGGCGCGCGAGAAACGCGGCGGCGACGTACGCCAGAAAGACGATCGGCACGAAGCGCAGCCAGCGTTGCGTCGATTCGTACTGCGCGAACACCAGCAGCGCGGCGACCAGTGCCGCAAACGGCACGACGAACCAGCGGTAATCGAGGTGGAAGATCAACGTTAGCGCCGCGGCGCCGCCCTCGAGATCGGCCGCCAGCGTGATGATGTTCACGATCAGGATCGCGAACATCACGATGAGCGCCCACGCGCGTCCGTACTTGGCGGCGACGAGATCTTCGAGACCGCGCTTCGAGACGGCACCGACGCGCGACGCGAGCGTTTGCACGATCGCCAGCATCGGGATCACGAGCAGCACGAGCCAGCTCAGCCCGTAGATCGTCGACGCACCGACGACGGCGAGCGTCGCGACGGTGGTCGGATCGTTGTCGGAGGCACCCGACACGATCCCGGGGCCAAGCCGAGCCCAAACGCTCGGCTCGACCCCCTCATCCTTTGGCGAGCGTCAGACCTTTTCGATCTGGTAGAACTCGAGCTCGACCGGCGTTTCACGGCCGAAGATCGAGATGAGCGCGCGGACCTTCTCTTTTTCCGGCTGGATGTCGTCGACGATGCCGGTGAAGTCGAAGAACGGTCCCGAGGTGACCTTGATGCGGTCGCCCTTGGCGAAGTCGATCTTGAGCTTGGGCGTCTCGATACCCATCTGCTTGAGGATCGTCTTGACTTCTTTGTCTTGCA
>Ga0116228_10000105_pt1 | contig 52683 bp, 37 predicted proteins | sample S1TSphfallax_2_FD_89694 | JGI IMG/M metagenome (GOLD analysis project Ga0116228, IMG submission 89694) | Host-associated microbial communities from peat moss isolated from Minnesota, USA - S1T2_Fc - Sphagnum fallax MG | ecosystem: Host-associated > Plants > Peat moss > Unclassified | place...
AATTGAACATCAACATACGGCTCCTTCATATTCCATCATGGTGAGTTACGATTCTCTCACAATGTCTTTGTATCTTCAAATTGGACACAACGCATTAAATCCTTAGTGAATTTCATTACTTACTTTGAACCACCTTACTTGTTAGACTACAACTACATAGTAGTTCCACTTCCAATTGGGTTTTTTGTGAGTGCATATCTTAATGGTGAAGGTGTGTAAGAATTCTTCACAGTGGCCATTGAAATTTTTCATTAAACAAGTTTAGCCATTAAGTTTAGTCATTTGATTTAGTCATTAAATATGTTTAGCCAATGGTTAGTCATTAAATAAAATTAACCATTAAGTTTAACCATTGGATTTAATCATTAAATAAATTTAGCCATTAATTTTAGCCATTGGATTTAATCATTAAATAGGTTTGGCCATTCAATTTAATTGTTTAATATGTTTAACAATTGAGTTTATCCATTGGATTTAGTCATTAAATATGTTTACCCATTAACTTTAGCCATTAGATTTAATCATTAAATATGTTTAGCCATTAAATTTAGCCATAATATTTAGTGGTTAAATAGGTTTAGCCATTGGATTTAGTGGTTAAATAGGTTTAGCCATTGGATTTAGTCATTAAATAAGTTTAATTATTGAGTTTGACCATTGGATTTAGTTATTAAATATGTTTAGCCATTAAATCTAACCATTAAATTGAATCATTAAATAGGTTTAGCCATTGGATTTAGTCATTAAACAAGTTTAACCATTAAGTTTAGCCATTGTATTTAGTCATTCAATAGGTTTTACCATTAAGTCTAGCCATTGGATTTAATTGTTAAATAAATTTAGCCATTGTATTTAGTCGTTCAATAAGTTGAGCCATTGGATTTATTTGTTAAATAAATTTAGCCATTGTATTTAGTCGTTCAATAAGTTGAGCCATTGGATTTAATTGTTAAATAAGTTTAACCATTAAATTTAGCCATTGTATTTAGTTGTTCAATAAGTTTAGCCATTGGATTTAATTGTTAAATAAGTTTAACCATTAAATTTAGCCATTGTATTTAGTTGTTCAATAAGTTTAGCCATTGGATTTAATTGTTAAATAAGTTTAACCATTAAATTTAACCATTGTATTTAGTTGTTCAATAAGTTTAGCCATTGGATTTAATTGTTAAATAAGTTTAACCATTAAATTTAACCATTGTATTTAGCCATTAAATAGGTTTAACCATTAATTTAGTCATTAAGTAAGTTTAGCCAATGACTTTAGCCATTAGATTTAGCCGACTACTTTCTTGCAATTTTGTAACATGTGAAATAAAAAACTTGACAAAACTTGTCATTTTTTGATGTTGTAGTCCATTGGTAAGGACTTGGTTTCTTATGGTGAAGGTGAGGTTTAATTCCTAACACTTGCAACCTATGTGTATGTCTAGAGACTAAGGTGACTAGGTAGATTAAATAGGTTAGGTTAGGCTAGGCTAGGGTAGACTAGGTCTTCACCTACCTACCTACATTTTTTAGTTTATTTATTAACCCATTGACTTATGATTTGACCAATCAAATGATGACACATGGGGTGTTGAAATGACCTTACAACATGTCACATTTTACCACTAGTCATAAATTTTAATCAAAAGCATTGCCTTGGGGTTGGTCAAAAGCACCACCCTAAGGTTGGTTAAAAAAAACCATCCTACTCGTAGTGGACTTGTTAAAATTGACTTTTCCTAAAAAAACCAAAGCAGTTTTTTGACCCCCAATCACTTTGGGGTATTGTTTGGTTTGAAAATCTAATTTGAAAAACATGGAATTCTACTAGTGAGTTATCATGATTGGCATTGTGTGAATCGTTTGAAGTTTTGAAACAAGTATTGTTACTTAGCTTGGATCTTCATAGATTTGTTCTGTTTTTCATCCAAATTGAGTACTCATTATTACTTGGTATGTAGCTTGACCATTATCAAGTTGAATCCTTCTTGATGGCTCGATTGTTGTCTAAGCTTACATGCTACAGTTGTTGTATTTGGCATTACAAATCTAATATGTTCTTTTTGTGAGACAATAATGGGTATCTAAGATATCCCATTTATCAGTTTAAGCCTTTTGGATAATGGTGTGAACTTTTGAAACATCTTAGCCTCCACCTTTACAACATTCATCTATACTTTCTGTGGTATAGAATTTGGTTTTATAAAAAATGGTTTTGCCCTATTAACCTTGGGAAAATTATGAATTCCCAATTTGTTTTGTACAAATTGTGCTTCATTCGGACTAATTTCATGCAACTTGTCTTTTAAATTGTTTTAGATTTGTTTTTTCATCTATGGTTGGTCTATAAAGTCTTTATCTAACATATGTTGTCCCACATGTCTAACAAATCCATCTTTCATTTCATTTTCAATCTGTGGACATTATGTGATAACATGTCCTTTAATTCTACAAAAAACACAAATTTTAGAAAAAGTTTGACCCAACTTGGTTCAATCCTCAAAATCCTAACTTTTACATTCTAGATTCCTTTTGTCTTTTTCGATTCCTTATCTTCTGTTGTTTGTTTGAAGTGGTAATGCTTCTTCTATAACATTCACCTATGCATCACATAAGTTCTTGGATAATTCATATCTACCCACTATGGAATATTAGGATCATAGTTATCTTCCATGTCCCAGTTTTCTATTAGTTCATGATATTATGGTGATGTTAATTAGTACATTTGTGCATCTGTTGTAATCATTTCGCCAACTATTCATAGATTATGGATTTGAAGAATTTCAAAGGTTCGCTAATAGTAGTTCCTCCTTTGGATTTCTCTCATCCCCATGTTTTTGAATAATAGATGGTGTTTGAAAAACATGGATACCCTTTTTTCTTGGGTATACTTCAAACCTAATCCCTTTCACTAGAGATTGCCTTCCATACCCATGACGTCTTTGTGGACCCCATGTCCATACTTCTTTTCTCACTCCCATTCCCATTGAAGACACCTAATGTCATGTAGGTTGTTCTTTTGTTTCTAAACTTTTGGGTTCCAAAACTATACCCTTATTGGGCCTTTCATACATATCATGGTTTACAAATCCCGATTTTATTCAAAATCAGAATCCATGTTTCGTTGCCTAACTTCTTGATCCATTTGTCCTTGCAAACTTCAAGTCACCAATTGATTCATAATGTTGTGGAAATCTTGAATTTTCTTTGTTTCTTGGTATATTTTTTGACTTACATCCTTACAACCTTCATTGCTTAAACCTTTGTTTTTTGTTTTTTTTTTTTTTTCTAAAAATGGAAATTTAAATCTACCATAAAAAAAAAATCTTTTTCTAATTTTCAAGATCTACAAAATTAATGCTTTCAAAATAAATCCAAAATTATTCACAATATTGTTGTTGTTTTTTGTTTCAAAAAAAATTTGTCCTCAAGATGGTCGCCAAAATGTAAGTGTAGATTTTATTCGAGAATTATTCTCTACCTACTTAAAACAATACAAATTTACTTCAAAAGTACCCATTTCAACACTTCCATTTTGTGCTTTCAATATTCAAAACAATTTTGGTAGTTGTTTTTACATAGTTTTTTTCTTACAACTATTGTGCATTCTCTTTAAATTCAATTTTAAAAATAAATAAAATATGTAGTCAAAACATAGTTATATTATCATAACAATAAAACCATAGTAATGACATTCTTCATTTTGCACTTTAAAATTTGCGAATTTACGTGGTAAAACACCTTGTCAAAACATTCCTGGGGGCGAATGTTTACCGAATGTTCACTGGTTGATCTATAAAATTCGTTAAAATTCGTGCTTCTTTGGGCTTCCATAACATTCCTGCACCAAGAATTTCATAACTATGAATAAAACACAACAAATTCAAAATACAATCCATGTTTCTTCATAAAATCCATACTACTTTCTTTACTTAGAATTGAACATATCAAAAGTATGTAGTCTCAAAAGTCAAAATTAGAATTGAAACCGTAAAAAATCTATGGTTTTAAATACCAATAGAACTCTAAACTTATATTGTGTCTCCTTTCTAATTTCAGTAGCTCTTTAAGTCTAACTCTATGTGTTAAAAAAAACCTCTCTAACTCCCACAAATTCCAAAAATACATTCTAAGTTCTCTTCCCTCCAAAAGTAATTCAAAATCAAATGACCAATAGTCTTATTCCTAATGAGCTCATCAATTGCCTTGTTGAAAACTTGTCATTCGTTAATTAATCATTGCCTTGTTGAATCTATTCCATTCACTGGGTAATAGATCTCTTGAAGAAGCAAGCTTTGTTTTTAATGAATGCCAATCTATCTAGCCTTAAAGTCTATTTGGTGGAATTTTTTTGGTTCCAATACATCGATTGCCAGATGCAATGTCATGGCCTACAACATGCAATGGTGAGACTATTTGATGGACAATTTCATTTAACATGTCTAAACAACATACTAATTAGTGGGAAGTTGGTCGTCTTTTAGAAGCAATTGTCAACCCACCATTGGAGGTACCTACGCTTGGATATGGATAAAATTACAACATTCTATCCAATGGTCCTACAAATAGGAGACAATATGAAATTACAATTGGGAAATTCCCAACTTGTACTTTCTTAGATTTTGTGGGTATGGTTGCCAATTCATTGGGCCAATCAATGAAAAGGGTGCCTTGCAAACAATTGTACTATGTATTGCAACATGTCATGTTTTTTGAGGAGTTAAAAAATTTCATTCATTTTCCCCCTTGGAGTTGTGATGGAGTTTGTCGTTTGTTGGATCATGATAGGACTTATAAGTAATGATTCATGCTTGGAAATGACATCCAAGCATTTACAAAAAAATGTGTGAAGGTGTATTACATGAGACAATATAAATGATATCAGTCTTCATTATGGAAGTTTGGTTGCCATGAATTGGGATTTAAACTGTCTTTTCTGTATTGAAAACATGTCCACTACTTGATATAAAAATATTTTACCTTTGAATCATTATAAACAATGTCAAACTTTCTGTTCATTATTCTAGTTACAATTCTAACCAAGCCAGGCCCCTAGCCATAGTCATTATATACAATAAGACAAAATGGGAGTATGATATGACCAAAACAACCCTTAGGTGACCAAATAGGTGATGAGGTGAATTATCATTGCCACATTATAAGAATATTCCTTCATGTGCCAAGAATATTCTTTTGACATGAGAATAGGAATCTCATGAATCAACATGAATATTCCATCCACATGAAAAGAAGATTCTATAAAAGATTCTCACTTGCTCATGAAGTCAAGCTCACATGTTCATAGCTCATCACTCACAAGCTTGCCGCTCACACTCATGGACTCACGCAGTAGCTACATTGCCTTGTGTGCACCCAAACATGCTCTCCTACTTGCTTGCAAAGTTGAATTATTAGGGGAGGCATCTCCAACATGTTTATGAGAAAAACCAGTATCAATTGTGACTGGAAAAATGTTTTAGTTATGCAATTGAAAGTGAGAGCTGGGAGGAAGACACAAGGTGTGTATCATACAAGTTTGCTTGCAGATTGTCCCTATCTTGGGTATAGAGTTCAGGGGTTAGGTATAAAGCTTAATTGTGGTTTGGGAATTAGATTTGGAGAATGCAGATTAGGTTTCTCATGTCATGGTTTACTTTTGTTCTGGCCTTGTAGGATGGCAACTCCTCATTGATTAAATTTATGTATTGAGCATTCAGAAAAGATCCTAAAAAGAACGAAAGCTTCAGAAACCAGAGTCATCCAAATCCTCAAAAAACTTCAAATCTTTCAGGATGAAATCAAGAGTAGAGTTCTGCATTGTCCAGAGCAGCATTTGGACTGCAAGAGGCATGTTCTCACCACCATGTCCCAAAATCCTGCATCCTATCTGTTCATGCCACACAACACACAAATCTTAATACACACCTTGTTCCAGCTTAATGTCTGAATCATCCTGGTGATAACACATTTTGGAGCATTGTCAATGCTTTAACAGTAAACATGAAAGCTTGACACAAAGGTGGATGAGAAAACTCACATGCCTGAGTACTACCAAATTGCAATGTTAGGATTTCCTGATGCAATTTGTTTCTGTTCTCTGCACTCTTCTATGCGTATGAACCATCTTCTAAACAGCTAGAGCAAGCACCCTAAACCCTAATCATACCACCCTGCAGTTCAAATTGAAAATCTCCACAAGACTCCACTAGAACTTCAAGAAAAGTTCTGAAGACTAACATCAAAAGACCAAAGAAAAAGAAACTTCATTGAAAACTCACAGAATCATCCAATAAACTAAAGGCAATAGCGACAAGGTATAACAGGAATGAATAAACAGAAGGAATAGAAGAGTCTCTTTAGGTTGGCTAAATGAAGGATATTGACTACCCAAAACCAGTAGCAATTTGGCAAGAAAGCTTCCACCAAGAACTTCAAAGAAATCTTGAGACCAAAAATATACATTTGTTTATCCATGTGCACAAGAATAGGTACAAGGGGTTAAGTATGCACCTAAAAAACACCTACCCATTTGCAAATGTGAGGAGAATGTGACTTACAACTGCAAATCTATAGGGACAAATCCCTGGCACATAGATGTTTATCAGCCCTGCCTCTGAGCAACCAACAATCATTTTGAACTACCTTGGTCTACTTCATAAACTTGGTATAGTATACAGAGAGTAAAGGACATAACCTGCTTCACATAAGTTTCAGCACTCAAAACTGAATTCAAGTTTGAGCTCAAGAAAAGACTCTACAGCCTCATCATGCAGACAAATGACTGATGTGTAAGTGGTATGTCTACAATTTGTTGACATTCACCAAGCAGCATCCCTATATGATCTAATTTCACAGCATCATGAGACATTTTTGATCCACTAAGAGAATTGCTAAAATGCTTCCAATTGAACCTCCATACCCAGTGTCTCAGATTGCTCTTGTGAGTTCTTGGTGTGCCCTAGAAAGGAGCTCTGTAAAAGCTCTCTGGAATCCTCCTCCTCCTCACCTATAATATGGCCTTGCTCAAACACACTATCACCAATCTTGCACCCATATTCCAGCCTCCTGTTGGTCAAATTACCACAGTCAATGCCCCAAAGGTGTTTACTGACATTAACAGACCAGAAGCATGTTTCAAAAGAACTAATAAAGAATCCAACAACCAGGTGTTTCAAGGTTATGCACTAAAGAGACAGAAAGGAGATAAAATTGAGGTTTTGGAATTGCTCAAACATGTTTTGTGCAATGTCCACATATATTGTGCTTTGCTTGACCATGACACAGATGTTAACAAATTCTAATTCTATTGCATGCCCAGTCCATTCGAGATTTTGCCAAGCCACACCATCCAATAGTCTCTCATAAGACCTACAAGACTGAACTTAGGCCACACCTGATCACCTTAAATCAGACTCCAAATACAGGTAACAAGCATATTTTCACACCACTTATGTGCAAAGTCTTCTGAACATCAGCCTAGAGTGTTTTGATGACTGTAAGTGTGATCCACAGTAGGAAATTTGCACAGTGAGCAATGGAAATTGTGATAGTTAAGTAGAGTAAGGAGGAACCTTGTTCTGCACATCTCAATGTACATGACTAATCCAGTGATGAGCAAGAACCATGCAAACAATGCTGCCTGCAAACTCCTAACACGATCAAATCCATCCCTCTCTCCCAACTGTGTAATCCCTGTAAGAAGGGTTATAAACCCTAGCCCTAAAGCTGCTCTCCCCATATATCTGCATGCAGTTCAGCACAACTGTCAAATGATACTGTAGACACAACCCCAATCTGGAAGAAACTAATTAAGAGGGTAGAGAATCCAAAAGTTGGAAAATTTTAGAAATATGTAAGGTGGTGCCTTATGCACTAAGGTTGGAAAAAACAGCCAGTAATGCGTTTCTTTCCCATCTCCAAAGCAGGTGGAATTGGGGGTGCATCTACTGTCCCAAAGAAGGCTGATTTACTTTTGGCTTATTTAAAATTCCAGCAAAGACTAACACTGTATACGTCATAATTCATGGGTCAGTGTATTGCAATATCACACTGAATAAATGACATCTTACTGGTGCAGGTACACCCAAATTTTGCGAATTAATCGGTCATGTTCTCCTGGTGTTGCCTTTTTTGGTCGCGCAAGGCCATTACTGGCTTGAAAGCAAGCTAGTAATATGCAGGTGATCCCCAATTTCATATGTTTATTTCCTGTATCCAGGCTGCAAAACCAACAAAGTGGCAGCTTCCTTCTAAGTGAAGTCCAAAGCACATAACTCTCAGTATTGAACATATAGATCACACTAAATCCAAGATTGAAAAGCGATTGGTGCGCAGTGATTTCTTCAATGAGCTCAATTCTTAGTAAGCTGACAACAGAAAATACAAATTCCTGCACAAGTGAGATAAGCCTAGGATAGTATGTCTATGAGTTTGCAGAGAAAACTGCACAATAACAGTTTGAAGGCAAGAGTTGTGTCCATTCCAGCCAACCAAAACTGACACAAGAAAAATGAGTGCAGTCATAATTTTATGAGGTACTCACAAAGTATCAGACCATCACCTTGACCATGAATAGCAGTGACTATCTGCCATCACTCCCTGCTGACATCATCAGCTCCCAGCAGTGGGCATAGATTTAAGTACATGATAATGTGCCCAAAATTTCAGGCAAACAATTATAAGAAAATATGCACCCCAAGTTTCTGCTGCATTTCTGAAAGCAACAGGAAGCTCAATCATGATGTTGGTTAGTCCTCAAGAGACCAGAAAAGTCAATAATTTCCTCATTCAAGCTGCAACAAGCTTCATTTTAGCTTGCCCCTGTACAAGCAAGCAGCCTAAGGCATAAAGAGGCCTACATAGAGGGTTAAACATCAACCCTAGAAGACTAAATCATTGCTACCCAGAAGTTGCAAATAGAGCATCAGCCTCATGTGCCCAACTGACATGAGTTATGAGAACCACTGATGAATGTTTTCATCCAATCAGGAATAAGCAGCACAGAGGGAAGATACATACCCCTGTAACTCAGCTACTGCAAATAGAAGACCTAAAAGTGTAACAAAAATCCCCGAAGCTTGAGCATACACATGAATTCTGCAACATAAAGGCAGCTCAAAGGTTCTCAGTAACAATCCAATTGCACAACGATATGCAAATTTGAACAGAAGATATCTAGCTGTGAGTGAGAGAACAAGTATGAAAAGAAGTAGCCAACAAAGAAATGATTAACTCCCCTATGCCAGTGTTGAGGAAGCACCATAATTGGAACCTACCAACTCACAGATTAAATGTCCCCACTAGATGGAGGATATCTAAATTCACTTTTCATCTCATACTCCATTAGTATGTGTTGTCCTATTCACCATTCATATTTAAGTGATCTACTTGCATCCTTCTATGCTCATAGGAGATACAGAGACTTACTGGAACCACTGATCCAGATGCTTCATATATCTGGCTGCCATCATGCCCCCCGGAAAGAATAAACCCCATGCCAGGAACATCATAAACCCATGTACCTGCTCAGCATTGCCCATTTCAAAGGCTTAGGTTCCTATTACAGCCTGAACAGGACTACATAATACTGTAACCAAAAATTTTACCACTAAGACAGTAAAACTAAACATATTTTCACATCCTTATTTTGCAAAATCAAGATTCCATGAAAGGATACAGGCAGGTATGGGCCAATACAGCCAAAACGGGTTGCAGTTCCTCCACTTTGGCAGCTCCACTAGCCAAGTAGATCAAAGTAGGCATGCTACTTACTACAGTGTGTACATTTCCATTTGTCAAATTATCTGCAAGAACCAACCATTGAACTTTATAGTCAAAAAACAACGTTGTTGCAGGGTAGAAGAGCCCCAATTCAAGATCCAAAATGTTTGATAAACTGTAGTTTTGCTGATAAAGTAGGAGCATGATGTGGGATTTAGATGCAGGATTAGAGGGCAACAGTCAGCCTCTAGCAGTGGACAAGAAAGGACTCAGATCTCCTGACCAAATTTAGCAAATGGTTATGAGTAGAGGTACTGCAGTCTGAAGTTTAAAAATAAACTGCCAGAGAAGCATGGAATAACGATTTACAACTGTGGTTCAAGCAATCCAAAGTAAGGAACTTCAACACATGTGCAAAACAGATAGTTTAAATAACTATCTGCATAAAGTTTTTAGTTCAATCACCAAGATGAAAGGCACAGCATTCAAGAGAAGATGAAAAAGCATGTTTTGGGTGGAGCAACAGAAAAGAGACAGATCACATACCAGACCATTCATCACCCATAGCCCAAACCATTTTGAGTGCACTTATTGGATCAATGACATTTCGGCATTCTTTCCCAGTTTGGCAGAGAGGCTTCAATGGCCTACTAAACTCAAAAGTGATTATCCCATACTGCCTCTCGCACTTTTTGTTTGACAGATTCTCAGTAGTTGTGTGGATGCCAGATGCATCTTTTGCATCAATCCAATATGTCCCAACATGACTCATGCCTTCACTGTCAATCCAGCCCACATATGCAAAGGAATTCACCATCCCACTGTAATCCCCCCACCCCACCAGCACCCACACTTTGTAATTAGTTTATGGTAACAAAGAGGGAAAAGAACCCACAGCCAGAGCACCTACACCACCAGACCCACCAAAGTTGATTCCACTTTGCCCTACATGGAAATTTCACACCACTGACTCATTCAACTTTGAGAATTGAATACATCAGTCTAGTTGGAGTACATAAAAATATTGAGCATCCAAGGGAGTGTTGATCGATATGGTACCCAAAGTCACACTTACTGCAATCTAGAAATTGAACAACATGGTAGAAAATAATGAAACACACCTTCCCAATGCAATTGCGAGATATCCACTTTTGCGTTCTGCACGAACAGCAAAAAAGATGTCTGTGCTTGTCAATGTCCAAAAAAGTGTCACCTGCCCAGTTTCGAAAACTTTGCGGCTTAGAGTCCAATGTTCAGATCCTTACAGGTTAATTTTGTCCAACCATGCCAAAAGAGAAAAAAATTGATCAGCACTAATCAAGCATAAGCTTTCCAGAACTGCCCAGAATAACCATCTGGAATTAGGAGCCTTACTTGATTATCTGCAAGAAGAGTGCTGGTGTTGTACATGTCTGAAAGTCCACCATCCACAACTTGCACTTTCCAGCCCATTTTTGGCTGGAAATATGACTACAATAAATACAACAAAACTTAAAAGATCCACAATAATATTAGAACATAGGTAAGAATCAACCAAATTGTAGAATGGAAAGCCAAGTTTACAAGTGAGGCTCTTGAATGTCCTGAAAACAAAGGGTGTATTGGGAAAAGGTTAATGTGTTTGTCAAAACCTAGCTCTGTTCCTTGTAATCATAGATGCACCTATATCCCACCTGGTAAAAGACCTCATTGGGTGTGCTATGATCAGGGAGCCAAGAAAGCATGTTCGGAGATGTTGGCACTCCATGGACATCTGGTCCACCCGCATAAATGCTTTCATTCAAGTCAGCATGGCCACCAATTGGATCTGATGTAATATATAATGATACACTGTGACCAGCTTCAACCAAAAAAGTGACTGGAACTCCTCGCTCAACCTTTAACACAGGTGATTCCTTCTGGTTTATGTATAACACCTTTGCAGGGTTAGGTGGATTTGGGTACTGTAAAGCAGTGTCAGATGTCACAACTAAAGCAGTGCCACGATCAGCAACGACATTATTTCCTTGTGATGCATTTGAAGCAGCTAAGGGGCCATTACACTCGTCTGTGAAGCTGCTAAGCGTCAGATTTCGGTACCCAAATTTGACCCCCTTTGGCATCCCATGAAACTGAGGTGTAAGATGGACTCGTGCATTGTCAGCTGCTAAAGTGCCCATTCCCCATATAACTGTCATGTTGTCTGTCACATTTATAGACACGTCATATTTGATGTCTCCACTTTCTAGTGGACGCCGGTATCGAACAAGAGTGATTCCTACAAAATCACCGAGACTCCCACTATACCCTCAGAGATCTCACAAGGTTTTTCATCAGTGATACAAAATATCTGAATCCTTTTCAAAAGCACATAAAGATCTCAACTATGTGATCTGTGAAATACACAAGCCATCTTCTTCTGGCATATTTCGCAGATACTGCAGCCCCGACTTCATGGCTCACAAGCTGTGAATAAGATTTCACCTCATGGGGTCCTGCAAGGCCTATGTCTTGCATGAATGACCCAAACAATCACCACAGCATCACAACCATCTTATTCAGATCAATCAGCCTAGTGTATCTGGTGGTTGGTGTGTGTGTGTTAGTGCCAAAATGAATCCTTGGGGACTTCATGTTATAGGTGCTGAAACTAACTAAACCCTAATGACTGGGAAGGCAAATAAAATACCATCAACTTGTTGGCCATAAAGCATTTGTGAGTTGTTGAAGTTTGAATTTGTACTGCCTGCAAAAACTGAATCGGGACAAACACCTGCCGGTTTTGCACTGTCCCAATTACACTCACTGTATGAACTGATGTAGTAGTCTTCTGAGATTGGGATACCCTGCACACAAGACATAGTCAATGACACCTGGAAGCTCTAGATTGGTCCCCACTTCTTGCCATGTCTCATATACAGCAAGTAAAAATGCATTCATGACTTCATGTATAGTTGGTATCTCTACATTGGTTATAAATCAATGATGCACAGGTCTGATTGTAGGGTTTTAATCCCAGCAAATTGGATTTCACACATCCCAATAAGGTGGACCAACAACAGCAATCAGTCAGCAGTTGGAAGTGTTGGTGAGAGATTAATTTGCCAAGAAGCACCCATATCCATTTCATAACTTTGTTAAAAACTTGGAGAAGTCTTAATGATGCTGACCTTATCATCAATTCCTGCAACGACCACATCTGACTTTAGCATAAAGTGTTGAGTGTTTTCAGGGTCGGCCCAGCCAAATGCCATGTATTGTGTTTTGGTTAGCGCAAACTCAAGCCCAATATCAACCATCCCAGGTATGACATCCAGAGTCCACCGCATACGGTAAACAGGTGTCAATGCAATGCAGTTATCAAACATGGTTGGTTGCCATTCCCCCATTGTTGCTGTTGATGAAGGAGTGTCATATTCATAACTTGGGGGGTTAGAGGCAAATCCTGGACTTGGGCCTGGAGCTCCTCCTGCCAAAGGAGTTGAGACAACACCAGGGGTGGGAGCAGAAACTCCACTCCCACTTGTCGGAGGTGGTGCAACAGGTTGTAAGATTACATGACCAAAATCTGATGCAGTGGCTTTATCCCATACACTAAGAACTTTGATTTCATCCCATGTGGAGCCATCCAGTAGTAACTGCACTCAATTGAGATAATTCAATCACAAAAGCTAAAATTCAAGTTAAATAAAGCTTAGCCTTCTGGAAACTAGAACAGATGAAATGCAAAGAAATTGCAATGATGATGCCAGATTTGAGTGATTACATTACCCAAAAAGAACTACTGTCATGCTCTAATCTGGGAGTTTACCTGCAAAGTTGCATTACTATAAGTGCCCACCAAATTGCCCTCCGAAATAGGCTGCCCATCCAAAAGACTCTGAACATCATCCCCTAAAGCACCCCACCAGAATACCTCCACTCCTGCAAGCATATCAAATCTTGATACCTGCAGGTGTCCAGTTTGTTTGTCATCTGAAATCTTTTAACAGGAATGATGAGCACTGACAAGAACTGGACTTCTTCAGTTTCACAGAAGCTGCATATTTTCTGAACAATGCAGGACCACAAAACCAAGTTGGTCCACTTACCCCAGACTCTGTTTTGGTATACCTCTACCAAGAAGTTCAAGCACTTCACACACAGGCATTTGAATGGCTGTCTACAGAAAAAGACCAACTACTGTCATGGATGATAGGGCACTGATTGATGAATATGTGGCCTACACAATTTCATTCAGTTCATCAAACAAACAAGAGCATGCTTGTCACCTTAGTCCATAATAGAAGAGTCTGAGGCACATTATCAACCTATCTTGGAATTTTGTGTCTATAACTACTGCTTATAGTTTAATGGCATTCCAGACCACTGGGGCAATGTGAGAAATACACAAGTTTTGTGGAATTGACTATCAGTTGTGAGTGACTTATTGCACTGAATATTTTTTGTAAAGTAAAACAAGAATGCATAAGGGAAGAATACTTGTCCAGTTTACACACATCATCAGGTCTGTTCTGTAAAACCCTAACTTATTCAACTAACCAAAACAACCACATCTTATACATGTCCATTGGAAACCCTAAACCTTGAATTCAAAGTGAGCAAAACTCTTCCCTTCTCAAGTATTTTGTCAGTCCAAATCTTCCAAAAACTGTTAGTGTCTGATCGAGGTGTTCTCCATCAAGAATCATCCTGATGCCAGAAGATGCAATGTTGTGCAATCTAACTTCTAAAAAGTAGTGTGTCTTCAAGGTTGTATGAAATGTTAAAACCTAGATCTCTAGTTCACCTGTATGTATAGTTCAAAAAAATTCTCTAAAAGACAAGCTCAAACCAGAATCCATGGCTTCCTGATTTCTACTTCATAGCAGTGATAATCATCGACGACCCTAAACAATTGCTACAAATTTGTAACACTTTCAGCTGATATTGAAACCTTCTTCTTTAGTGATTGATAACTTATGTGTAGGATGCAGCGAGCCGCATCAAGCAAAATAATCTCCTCCTTAACAGATTAGGTGGGGGAGTTTGGAGGCCGAAACGGGAGGGCGGGTACGGATAGGGGAAGGAAAAAGACTCTACCGTGAAAGAGCAGTCATCCACAATTCGAAGGGTGCCACGCAGTTGATGTTGCACCATAGTAAAGTCTGCTGTGAAACCCACGAGAGAGCTAGTCGAACCGCACTGCCCGGCACATTGCTCGATCCAAAGGCCTCCAGGCAGCAAAAAAACCACAAAAAACACCGTGACCAAATAAGAAGAGGAAGAAGAAGAAGCCTGCATCATCGTCATACTGTGATAATGATGCCTGACCCGCATCTCGCTGCACTTATTTCGAATAACAAATACTTTCTCCATTTCCCCTCTCCTTGCATCTAAAACTGCGTCCTCCCACTGCGCTCCCCTTGGCAGTCGAGGGTCGCGGATCGCAGGTCGGAAACTGGAGGGAATCTTCGTTTCTTTCCGGTGGACATTGGTACTTGGCTACTTGTGTCGAGGTAAAAGCATTTTTCTGTTTTTAAAAAAAAATGTAGGTTTACCTAATCAGAATCCAGATCTAACTGTCCTTAAATACCCGAAATTTTCAATGCAAACCTGTTTCAATAATCAATAGCTTCAACACATTAGCTTCAAACATTCTAAACCAAGTAGCTGCACCTGTACTCATTGAGAACTTTATAATGATAAGTTCCATATCATAACTAAAACACCGTGCTTTGGTAGATTTCATTGTAACAAAACAAAACAAATTAATTTCTTTAATCCTTCATGGATAGATAACATAACTTGTGTTGTTGGTACCAAGTGTGAAGTTGGGAACACACTCAATTCATTTTCCTTTTTAAACTTAATCTTTCGTAATTTGTTTGAATTTTTAACAACAAAATTCATTAAAAAATCAACATCTTCCATACCTTAAGTCTAAAAATTCTGAAATAAATTTCATTAAATCTCACTCAACAACTACTTTCCAACAACACCAAGTGCATTTTTGGATTCAAATATGATTTTTATTTATGATTTTATTAATGTTTACTAAAAAATGATTTAATAATCAATAATCTTTGCATGATAACTCCAAAATTCTCAACCTAAGTCAATGAACCCCTACTTGTTGTTAGGTTTTCAAAAATATGAATAACATTGTAGAAACACTTTGGTTTTGAAAATTTCAACATAATAAAACAAAACAAAACAAACTACCTACCTACCTATTTTCATAAATAGATTAAATTGCATGTAAATTATATTTATATCATCCATTTGTTAGTTGATGGTGTCATTAATGGTAGTTGAATACTAAACTAGTGAAGTTAGCACACATGAGAAATCACAACATGCTTCTTACTATCCACTGAAAGTGCAGGTTGTCCAACTAAAGATATTTTGTTGATGTTAGGAATATTCGACGATTGTCCACCCATTCAAAACTACTTTTGACTAATTACTAATTTTGTAGACATGTCGAGTTAAATGAAAATCGCTAATATTTTATTTTTTATTTAAAAAATCCCAGTTGTAACGTAATTACACACGACATGTAGTAAAAAACATTTTTGTTAAAAAAAGGTTGTTTTCTACTAGTGGTAAAAGCACCAAGTAGTAAGTCTTAGACTATTTTGTGAATTTTGAAATGTAGGATATGAAGGAAGCCTTTCCTTTTGCTAGGATCTTACCATGGGTCATACATATAGCTCTTGTTATGGTCCATGAGCAAATGATGAACCCATAACTTCCATTACCTCTAGTGAAACCTTGCTACATTACTATTCCAACTAAAAGATACCCACCACAAAACTAAGCTCCTCCTTGAGCACATCCAACCATGACATCTCCATGAATGGAACCCAAGGGGAGCCCATACAAAACACCGAAGTCAACAAACATGACACTATGCGATTGTCTAGAAAACAAGCTACAAGGTGGTCACATTGTCACGTCAAGCAATTTCCCCCACCTAAATTGCAATTTCATAGGTGCTCTTGGATAACCTCTTAAGTAAAAGCAAAAGGTTTTTTACATAAAATAACCTTTGCACTAAGTATTAGACCACCAATACCTAACGCATTACAACTTAAAGTGTTTTAGCCAAGATGATTGATGCATCTGAAACCTTAATTTAACACCAACCTCATGACTATGTGTAGAATGCCTATGTTTGGCAAGAGTTTGGAAAAGCCTTGCCACCATCTATCATGGGTTGATGGTCCCTATTTTGGTTTAAAACATTGTTGAGTGAAACTATTCCTTTTAAAAAGGAGCCGAGTCTCCACCTACTAGTTCATTTTGGCGGGAAATAATTGCATGAACAAACTACTCCCAAGGACAACTTAAGTCTCCACTTAATAGTGAATTGCTCAAAACATCAAACATGGTTGGGTGTTTATTGTATTATAATTAACTTACTATAGGAAGTCTTACTTTTATATCATCAGTCCATTTGGTCATTTTTCTACAATAAGCATAATGGAACATTATACAACCGGTAGGGACGTTGCCTTAATGCTTCTCCATTGGATTGGAATAAAGTTATAAACACTTTCAAACCACCCTATGAGCCAATTATTTGGGGTGACCACATGTTGACCTTCGATGAATTTACTACCCTAGTTTTATGTAATAGTTAATGCTACAAGGCTAGTTGTATTTATGTTTTTCAAAAGGTTTTTACGTAGGGTCGTGATTGGCTAAATCGTGATTATGTCCTGAATGCCCATGTGGACCATGTTGTTGTTAATCGCAACCCTTTTAATTTTGAGTAGGTCAAGGTTGTGGTTTACTGAAAGTGATGAATTGATGAGCAAATTGATCATGAATTTGCAGTTAATCATCATCATCTATGGTAAATACAAAAAAATTAATCTTATATTTTGGTCAAAAATTTGAACTAAAATGCACTAAAACTAATACTAACAAAGTCTACTCTTTCAAATCTATTTAGAACTAGTTTCAAAATCAAAATCCAATGATGAAAGTATGATAAAAACATTAGAACAACAAATTTTTATTATGGAAACATTTTTTTTCTAGAAATCAAATTATATTTCTCTCATATTCCATTAAAGCTCCATGTTCTACAATGATATAATGGTACTCATCTCTTCCTCTTCTCCAAAGATATTCCTCAAATAATCCTATGTTCTATTCAAATTCAAATGGTGATAAAAATTATGTAATCTAGCTAGTAATTCCTAAAACATTAATTAGGTGCATAAAAATATACTAACTAATAATTACCGCAAGTAAAAACTCCTTTAACATTACCCCACACGTACTCTAAATTATATCCCGGAATTCTAAATCAAAAATGTGTTAAGAAAGCTAAACGTGTTATTGTTTATGATCTTGTGATTCAAAAATCTGATATGTTTATATTATAGTTTGTTTTGCCTATACTTCAAATTGAAGCATTGTTTGATTCTTTGTTATATAAGAGTTTATTGTTGCTCTTTTGATGCCCTTATTGACAATTGTGTAGTTATTTGTTGATAAGTTATTTTTTACTCTTGTGACTGTAACTTTATTGTCACTTGTAGTAGTTATTATAATTACATATATGACATGATCTGATTTTGACACTATAATTGCAATTCTAATACAACTTAAAACTATTAATTTGATTGCAAATCTAATGTAATCTAAGTATGATCCTATTGCTATAGCTTTAACACAAGCTCAATCTAACCATTATGATATTCTTAAATCATGTTCTTCAAGTTGTATCTGCTCCCCTATTTTTGTGGTTGTAAATGCATACTCCTTATAACTAACTTCCTCTAAAACATATTTTACTTGTTTTAAAGTACATTTAGTAGCCTCCTTTTCAGGGCTATCCTTTCCTCTTCTAAGGTCTCTTGGTTTTTTTGCTACTCTTGTACATGATGGTCTTGCCCCATCTATATCCCTTTTGTCTTCTTCCTCATTTAAAGTCTCTGGTTCTGGAAACAAAACTAAAGGCTCATATTCAAATAATGGCATAATTTTTTCCATTTGAAAAATCTTGTGTCTGTACAACCTTTCATTCCTTTCATATTTTATGCAAACCTTCCCAATATCTTTCTGAACAATGTCTTGAACTACATCCCACCATAAGTCAACATCTTTTTCCTCCATTAACAATGCTTTGAACTTTACTCGAAGCAAAGTACTCTACTTTTTGAATTCACTACTTTCTCCAAAGACAATATCATAATTGAAAGGTTTTTTCTTATGAGTCTCCTTTAGAAGTTTGTTTAACTTTTCATTAAAGGCCATCAACTTCCACAAATTTATATCCATTTGTGCATGCCTTTGGTCAACTTGTTATTATATCTCATTCTTAATTTGATATGCATTGGCATTATCCACTTTAAGCTCCTACAACTCCTTATGCTACTTCAAGAAAGTTTTTTTGATATTTTTATAGCCTCTTTGAAGTTTACTATGCTTTACACTTAGAATATCATTTTTTGCTTTTAAACCCTAATAATTGGCATTTGTCTCCTTTAAAGTTGCCTGCAAGGAATCCCTTTCTATTATGATGTTCTCCAAATCTTTGTTATACTTCTCCATGTTATTGATTTTCTATTTAGTTGCTTAGAGTTCTACCAATACCTAACTATCTCACTATTCCTATCCTCCAACTTTATTTTGAACTTCTCCTCCTTCTCCATAGCTCCTTGCAGATTTTGAATAGATCTATCCTTTTCTTTTATAATATATTTGTTGTTGATCTCCAAATCAGAAAGTCTAAATAAAATATTTATCATTTATACATTGTATTTTACTACTTGTTGAAACATAGTAGTTTTTTTGTGCTCATCTAATTCTACTTCTATCCCTTACACAAAACCTAATGTATGAAACCTAGGAGTCTAACCCCTGGAACTTGTACCTAATGAACCTAAACTCTTATGTGTAGTCCAAACTTCTCTGAATACATTCGTGCCTATTGCATAACTTAGTTTTGAAAGCAACATACCTTCATTATTCTATGGTGATGGAATAGATTGTTGTACTTATGGTGGATCCTAATCAAAATCTTATATGTGCTCCTTTGTTGAATACTAAACTTGAGACTTTAGCTCCTTCTTAAACCATCTCTGATGCTCCTGCCCATCTAATCTCTACTCTTGCTTGGGAAAAATTGGTAGCTTAGATGTGATTTAGGAAATATAGATTTCTCCTTCTGTCTATGATTATGTTGCTATTGTTTCCTTAACAATTATGTTTATTTGTTGAAGATCAATACTCCCTCTCATTGCAATATCCTCCTATCTTCTCTGCCTCTTCTATAAAGTATTTTTTTCCTCATCATCATTAAATTGAAACATCAAAATTGTTCTTTTAGTTGTCATAGTCTTTGGCTATTTATCCTTTTTAGGAAAGATGTGTGCAAGGTTCAAAGGCCCTTTGTTCTTAATGAACCTCTCCCTTAAACTTTCTTTTTTTCCTTTTGAGGCTACTATGCATGTTTATTATTCTTTTGTGATTTTGTTCCTTCTAATGGAAACCACTTTTGAAATGAAACTTGTAGGATTATGGCAGAATGTGTTCCTTGAAGTATATTTTTCTACTATGCATGTTTATTATTCTTTTGTGATTTTGTTCCTTCTAATGGAAACCACTTTTGAAACGAAACTTGTAGGATTATGGCAGAATGGCATACATCCTTTTTTTATTTAAATGGTTGTTCCTTGAAGCATATTTTTCTAACATTTTTCCCATCTAATTAATACCTTGACCAATTGAGAATACATGATTGCAACCCAATTAACAAACTTTCCATTATATGCTCTAGAGATCATCATAGTAGACTTATTGTTAAAATACTTCACCTTATCCTTCTGGTAAATAATTGGCAATATGGCAACAATTCTATTAGCATATTCTGACCTCATCTTTTTCACAACCCACCTTTCATTGGTGTTGTAAATGCCAGGGATTTTACTTGCTATATTTGCCAATGTTACTCTAGCATCAGACATTTCTACCTAGTTTTAATTTGTCTCTCCTATATGGTAGGTTTTAAAAACTTTTGCTAAGAAATGTTCTTCTATTATTTTCTATTCATCCCCCAACATAACCATGATTCTATTATGTTCGAAATCTAACTTTTAATTGTTTAAAAATTCAACCAAAATGTTGTGACGAGGTGTTTTCCATTCAATTTCAAACAAGCCTACTAATCTAGCTTTGTTTGCCTAAGATCTCTCTTCCTTTCTAGAGCTTGTCCACATCAAAATGTTCTTCAAATTACTATTGTAACTCTACTATGTTCGAATAAAAACATACCTAACCTCATCATCCTGATGAGTACGCATTTTCTTCCCACATAGATTTGTAGCCATTGCTTGCCGACTTGTTTTCTTCATGTGCTTCTTATTTGAAATATGAACTTTCTCTGGAATTTGCTCCTAAGTATACTCCTCTTGATGTAATGGTGATTGTTGTTGTTACAAATTGTCCTTTTGTTGGTCTTCCTTGGAATTTGAAATTAAAATGGGATCGACTTACCCATTGAGACCTATTTGTCTTATGGGCTTTCTAAAGCTATATCTCCTCAAATTTTCCTTACAATCTCTCTCATTTTTTTTGATTGCTTCAAAAGCTCTCTCAAACTTGAATATCAGACAATATTCTTGAAAACAAGAAGAATAAACTAGAGAAGGAAAAGGCAAACCTCTTTATGGAAGCCTAGAATGTAAAGGCAAAATGTTTACAAAATTTTGTTGTTATTTCAATTTTTCTTACTCCTCTTTCAACTTCTACAACTTTCCTTTAATTTGTCTTTGTAATTTCTCCACAAAACTTTCTTCAACACTCATTCTAGAGATAAAAATACGATTGAAACATGTTTGTAGGAAACAAAAATAAGGAATCACTCTAATGTTTGTTGCCTTCTAAAACGTAATCACCTTGTTTCATGAAGTGACATTTCACTTTTTGTTTTAAGGCCAACGTTTTAATGATTTGTATTTTTTTCATATTGTTTGACATTTGTCGCCTCCTACTTAAATTCATACTAACATCAACATGGATTATAGTTAATATGTGTTGAGCAAAAAATTATGTGGATGTGGCATTGGGTAATTCTAATGACTATCTAAAATTTGATGACATGGTATAATCTACACTACAAATTCACTTTGGCCTATGTTAAGTCATTATATCAATAGATTTTTGTTCTAATGTCACTGACTTATGTACCCTAAAATCCATTAACTATGAAATCATATAACCATGGTATAGGTATTTGTTCATAACATGTTGACTTATTAGATTTACTAGGGTTTTTTCCAATATTATTGTATGATCAATCCCAATAGTCTTTGTTTTTCTTTAATTTAAAAAATAGTCATAAAATGTTTTTTCCATGTGGTCTTCATCTATGGACTACAAAGACTTATGATCCTCTGAACTTTGAATCCCTTTCAATGTTTGATCCACATATGTGTATGGTTATAACTTATTAACATTGACCAATACTAGGTTTAGTTCAAATTTGTTAATAGAAACAAGAAGAACAATATTATTGGGTAAACAATAATGTACCATGAATGGACCAAACCATCTTTTTTTTAATTTACTTAAATGTATTTTTTCTCCTTTGAAAAACCATAAGACATAATGTCACAACCTTAGCCTTGGGCTTGCGACCAAGGCAAGGGCTTAGAAAGTGTGGGCCAAGTGTGAAGCCCGGGAGTCACATTTCATGCTCCCAAGAATGTGCAAAGAGTGTGAGGGAATGAACCCCCACACTCCCAAGTGAACTCCCACTTTGGGAGTTGGAGTGTCAATGGAATCCCAAATCTTTAAAGAGCGATTGTAAGGGTCAAAACCCATAGAATTGAAGAGTTCCTTATATTATTGGAAAGCTCTTGGAACTTAGATGTTAAAAATGGGCTTACATGACCCATTTAGACGTTTAAAACACAAATTATGGCCCAAAAAAAGGCTGAAAGTCAAATTGCCAATTTGACTTTCGACCACTAAAAATCAAGAATCACTTTGATTTGATTACATTTAGGTGGTGTGCCACATATCGTTGAAAAACTCTCAATAAGGGTTACAAATTTTTTTCATACTTCATTTCAATTAGAAGTTTGCACACAAAGTTATGGGCCCCCAAAGTTGCGAAAGTCCCAACTTTGGGAATTTCAGGATTCCCATTTGGGAGTCCCGAGACAAAATGACATTTGGGTGCTAGTCCTATGGCCAGGCATAAAGTATACTATAAGGGGGAAGGTGGTGGCTTCCCCCAAGTCTGGGCCGTGGTGAGTTTTATGAGTCCATGTTTGCCTTTGGTTCATTCGTACATCAAAGTGTTCCAACTACACACTAACCAACTTGTTGTTTGGTTTGTGCAAGTTCATGTAAATAATTGATTTACTTGTCAATCTTCCTAGTCCCCATCTTAGAGCTCAACATGCCCCTCTACCCACAAAGTGCTGTAAACCAAGGAGCGCACCCCAACTCCTTCTCCTTCCATTGTCTTCACCTTTGGACTCAAAGTTGAGTCCATCAAGGAGCTTGGGGGTGCATCACATAATCTCCAAATTGGAATTTCTTTTCGGTATTTTTCTGTTGACTCCACAAAAATCTATTCCACTGGTTGACTCCCACATAGTTTTGAATTTCCAATTTATTTTCCTTTAACTTTTCTAGTTCTATAAATTTAATTGTTAGTACTTTGGTTGGTTTTGCACTTCTATGGTCCCCATTAATAGTTGGCAAAACATATTCTATTGACATTAAAGGATGCAAACCATAGACTAATTAATGGGGTGTATAACTTGTTGCCACCTTGTCAACAATCTTATATGAAAACAAAATTGTAGACATATGTTCATCCCAATATGTTTTTTTCTCATTAACCAAGTTGGTCAATAATCTACCAATGACTTTGTTAGTAGATTGTGCTTATCCATTTCCTTGTGGATAATATGTAGTAGACTTAACATGCTTTAGTAAAAATTGTTTTGTTAAATGTTTTATTATGTCATTGATTTTAGAGTCTGGTATTTTTCTTTCCTAGGAAACTATGAACCCTAAAATTAGTCCTAAAAATATTATAAATGCACATTTCTCTATGTTGAAACTAATTTTATATTCTTTGCATTTTTGAAAGCAAAGTCTGAGCTTCATCAAATGACTATCCATATCACTATAAACTATGAAATCATCCAAAAATATCTTCATGAATTGGTTTCTAAAAGGTTGGTGGCCCATTTTTGACACCAAATGGCATCACCATCAAAACAAAAACTCCCCAATCTATTACAAAAGTTATTTTGTATGTATCTTCAAGGGCTATAAAAATTTGATGGTATTTTGAATATCCATTTAGAAATGAGTAGGTTTCATACCATGTTGTAATGTTCAATACCTCATCAGAAAATGGCAAAGGATAACGATATTTTTGTATTACCTTATTAAGCTTCCTAAAATCCACACAAATTCTCAATTTGACATTCTTCTTAGGCACTACCACTATGGATGATAACCATGTAGCCTCCTCTATTGGTTGAATAAATCCAGCTTTTAATAATTTGTTAATGTTTTGTTTGACCGTTGCAACACAATTAAGGCTCAATCTCTATTGGTGGAATTGAAATATCTAATTCAATTTTGTGTTGAACCAATTACAGAGGTATGCCTTTTAAATTTTTGTGAATCCAAACAAACACATCCTTGAACTCCTTGAGTAGCATTTTAAGTTCTTCAGCCTTCTCCTTTGTCAATTGTGAATTAACCTCGATGTATTATGGATTTGCCTCTATGCCAAGATTCAACTCAATGAGTTGTTTTTCAGTCAAAGTCCAACTTGTTATCTAAAGATTTTGTACTTGTATTTTTGTTAGTGTTTCGTCCACTTAAATATCATTATGGCTATATGGTATTAGGTTTTTGGATAAACCTTATTTCCTAATGTAACCCTTGGTTTAACACAAAAGTTTTCTAATTTCATTATTAAAGGCAGCACTTTTGTAGATGTTTGATTTATTGTCCCTTGTTTTGGATCATATTCCTTAGTGTTTTTAATTTTTGACACTCCAACATTCAACAGCGAAATGGTTTTCTTCTAAGAAGGTAATTTTGTGCCAATTGAAAATAGTTCTGGTTCTATTTCAAAGATCTGAACTTCCTCATCGTCTATTAACCTTTCCATCAAGTCATAACAAATAAATACTTGGGACCTTCTGGTTTCTGTTCCTAATTTCCTATTATCTATTTTTTATTTAATTGTTCCATTACCTTGAACAATAATGACATTGTTACCTTAATCATGTGTAACCTTTGCATCTTTGAGCCAAGGTCTTCCTAGCAACATAAAATAGTTAAAATCTACCACATTATTTTTTAGAACAATAAATGTGGTTATATATGGAATACCATGCATGTGAATTTTCAAAATTTTAATGATTCCTAGAGGTTTGGTCATATTTTGATCTACCATTCTCAGGTGGTATGGAACTAACATTAGTTTTAGTAAAATTAACTTTGTTATGAGGTTTTCTATTATAATGTTCACACTTGCTCATCCATCTTTCAAAACATCCTCAACAATGTTCTTTTCCCAACTTGTACCTGGATAACTACCATCTAGTTATATACTTCTATAGTTATTATGTCTAGTTCAGAATGTGTTTCAACCACTATGGCTAGACTAGGTTCTAATATATGTTTAGTAACTATATTAGGTTTTTCTAGCTTTAGTTTCTACCACATATACTTTTTACAATTTGGTGTTATCTTTAGCAATTGACCTAACATCAAAGTATAAGTAGTCTTTAACATTTGTTTATTAATATCATGGAATATTTGTTCCATAGACATAATTATGTTGATAGGATTAGTAAACAAACTTTGTGATATAATTGGTTCTATGGATACCTTAGATTATGGTAATCCTACCAAACTCATACTCCATTATGCTTTTTCTTTTAGAATTAGATTTTATGGTGGGTTTTTTGCTTACATATCATGTATAGTTTTAGCAAAATATTGTTGTAGTCTTTACTCCTCTTCCCAATTAGCAACAAACTTATTCTTCATTGATTCTATGTCTTTAAACATTTTTTTCATTAACCTTGCTCCTAGTGATGGCCATATTCACATGCACGGTATGGACTGAAGGATTTGAAACCTTATGTTCTACTGCTACAACTTGCTTATCTGTTGGCTTTATTCTTTTGTTCTTAAACATATTTTGCATATCATTGTAATTAAGACAATCTATGATCTTATGTCCAATTTCACCACAAATGTGATAAAAATACCTCACAAGCCTTTGTATTTTTATTTCTTGAATAGTCCCAGAGACTATAGGAACATGGTTTTCCTTTCTTTTAACTCTACAAGTTTCAACATTATGATTTGTCATGTAGCAATTTGTATAGTACATTTTTATTTTCTTTGGGATTGTGTAAGGTTTCTAAGGTAATATTGTTTTACTACTGTATGGTACTGACATATTGTTTATGGCCTTTACTTTAGAAAGTCCTTCTTCACAAACCAAAGTTATTTCCTTATGTTGCTACAAATTTATTTTCTTTTTACTTGTTGTTGTTACACGTAGATATGGTTGTAATCAAGATTTGAAAACAATAGTTAAAAAACTATGTGTTGTCTTGTGTTGAAGATTATTGGCCAACTTCAATAATCTTTCATAATAGACTTCCATTCTTTCATTATTTTCATGCTTCATGTTTTTCAATTGCAAGAAAACTTGTTCATCATTCTAAAGTTTTTTGTACTTTTTATAATAAACTAATTCTAATTATATAAAAATACAATGTGGGTAATTTCCCATATAATTGTTACACCAATTAGACATAGTATCTCTGAAGGTAAAATTGAACATATTGATAATTTCTACATCATTCCTTTCACTATTTACTCTAATGGCAACTTTAAATACTCTAACATGAGCATCTGGGTCAAAATCCTTTACACACTAAAAATAGTTAAGTGGCTAATGATAAGGTTCGTTTGGTGGTAGTGGTGGCGTGTTTGGATTCACCATTGGTAATCCAAAATATTGTGGAGGTCCTAAAGGTCCTAGTGGATCTAATAGCTAATTAACAAAAAATTTGTTCCCCTTATAGTTTATGGTCTGGATCTGACACCATCAATAGTATGAACTAGTGTTGATACAAATGGAACTTCAATAATTGTAATCATATACTAGGGCATTGCCACATAATATAATGGCTCGTATCTTATTAATTCCATTATTTAAAGTTCCTACATAGGTAACTCCAATATTTTTTTGATGCAACAAACTTGGTACAAGAGTTATAAAAATAGGTACTACATCTAGCACAATCGAAACTCTCATTTCTAGTTTATTTACTTTCCAACTTTGTTTTTTAAATCCATCTAGAATTTTGACCTTCTCATGGCATAAATCCTTTAGTTCAATATGTCCATGATTCCCTATTATTTCAAGTTCCAGATTCAAATTCTAGAAGTGTTCAACAAATCCTTGCCTCACATTATTTTCAATAAATGGACATTCATTGATCTAATGTCCAATTTGATGGTAGTATGTGCAATGTGGATAATTTGGTCTTGAAACTCTATTCACACTATGAATCCCTCTTCTCCAATCCCTTGGAACTCCTCTAACTATGTTTTCATTATACTAATTAAATATGGGTCCACTATACCTCATTCTTATAACCACAATAACACATTTTAATACTGTTGGTTATGTTATACAATTTATTGCCTAATTATAAGTACCAACTCAACTCCTTTGGACATTTTGATATCTTAAGTTGTGGCTTCTTGTTCAACGACATAATGAATCAGAGGTTGAAAATTTTGAACTTTTTGTTCAAACTCTTCATTTTTTTTACCATCTCAATAATAAAGAAGTGAAGTAGATTTGTACCTTATTACTATTTCCTCCCTTTTTAACATGTTGAATATCTGTTATTTTTAAAAAGTAGAGCATCAAAGTTATCTTGTTGCCTCAGATCTGATTATTCTAGCATAATTTTTTGTTAAGGTTCAAAATCCCAACTCCTTCGTCTAAACTCAACCTATGAGTTTACATTTTTAATCTGATGTTATTCCTTCCTATAATTTTGTAACAAACTATTGGTGCGCCTATGTGCTTCACCAATTTTCACTTCACGAAGAATAATCAATGTTGCCTAAGGCATTCTATGGCTTGTAGGTCTTTCTTCTGTCCTTAGATCTTTATGTTATGTCTAAGAAACTCTTCTAAGTGTTTCAAACCATTGATCTACTCGATCTACACTCAAATTATTGTTAATGGCAACGCCATTTTCCACTATTTCATGTAATACAACCTAATCTAATTGTCTCTTCAAACTTATATTTCCAATTATATTTTCCATTTCTCTGCATCCTAATTCAAATATAAACAAACATTTACATTAAAATAAAATCCTCACAATTAGCTATTTTGCTCAGATTTACTTCTTGAACAAAAAATTATGATCAAAATTTGAAAAAATATGTAGAAAACAAAACTAAAGTTCACTATCTATCTATAGAAACAAAAATTTCAACAACAATACATAAACAACATTATGAAATTCACTTTGAATTCAGACCTTGGGATGGTTGCCAAATGGTAAATATAGAATTTTTAATCCTATATTATAGTCTAAAATTTGAACTAAAATGCAATCAAATTAATAATAACAAAGTCTACTCATTCAAATCTATTTATAACTACTTTCATAATCAGAATCTAGTAATGAAAGTACGATAAAAACATTAAACAACAAACTCTCACTATGGAAACAAAGATTTTTCAAAAATCAAATCATAATTCTCTCATACTCCATTAAAGCTCCATGTTGTAAAATGATACAATGATACTCATCTCTTCTTATTCTCCAAAGATATCCTTCAACAAAAATAGTGTTATGTTCTATTCAAATTCAAATGGTGATAAAAACTATGTAATCTAGCTAGTAATTCCTAAAATAATAACTAGGTCAATAGAAATATACTAACTAATAATTACCACAAGTAACTATTTCCTTAACAATTTGCAACAAACCCCATTTCAAAATGAATGAAGCTTATGCATTTTACTTATGATTTTGTGCAACTAAGTACATTCGACATTACATTCTTCGTGCGATCGATAACAACAAATTTTGATGTTGCATACTTTAGCACCAAGGGTAAGCTTCCATCCATTTGGGACTATGCATTGCCTTGAATAAGGTTTGTAGACAAATGTTTGAATTATTCTATTGCATGTTACAAAAATCAATCAATTACAATGATGACCAATGCAACAAGAATTTTTTTTTGTGTTATAAAGTTCATGTGCATCCTAACGGACTCCCAACTCCTTGAAAGACTCAAATGTGAGTTTAAGTAGAAAACAACGGAAGAAGGAAGACTCGAGGCACGCTCCCTAGCTCATAACACTTTGAGGGGTAAAGGGGCGTGTTGGAGCTCCGAGATGGGACTGGGAAGAGTTGACAAGCTTCACTCACTCACATGGGCTTACACACAACCCACACAAGGTGGTTAGTGCATAGTTGGAGCACCTTCGGTGCTAGGACGAACCACGAGCAACACGGACACACAAGACTCACCATGGCCTGAACTTGGGGGAAGCCACCACCTTCCCCCTTATAGTATACTCTACACCTCTCCACAGGGCCCACATCCAAATGGTTTTTCTCTCCTGGGACTCCCGAGTGGGAGTCCTGAAATTGCGCTAGTCGGGATTCTCGCAACTTTGGAGCCCCATAACTTTGCAAGCAGACCTTGAATTGAGGTGTGGTCTAAAACAAAGTTGTAGCTCTCGTCGAGAGCTTTCCAATGATATGTCGCACATTGTCTGTAGCTAAGTAAATCGGGTCAATTCCCGACTTTTTATGGTCGGGAGTCAAATTGGCAATTTGACTCCCAACCTTTCTTTTGGCCATAACTTGTGTTTCAGATGTCCAAATGAAAAATGCGAGCCCATTTTAGAAATTTAGGTTTCAAGATCTTTCCAATGATATAAAGAACGCCACAAGCCATTGAGTTTTGACCCCTAAAATCTCTCTCTAAAGTTTCGAGAGTCCACCAGGACTCCATCTCCCAACGTGGGAGTTGCCTTGGGAGTGTGAGGGTTACACTCCCGGGAGTATGTGATGTGACTCCCGGGCTTCCTCTTGGCCCGCAACCTTGCAACCCCTTTGGCCTTGGTTGCAAGCCCAAGGCTAGGGTTGCGACATAATATGTGAAATTGGACATAATGCACTTCATATTACATGAAACCTTACATGCATATAATAAAGATTTATTTACATGCACTTGGGATGGGTGGGTTGTGGCTTAGTTCCATTTAGTGGCATGTTGCATGTTAATGGAGTACACATAAATAATATAAATAAATTTAGTATCTTAAAACTACCCTAAAAAATTGTGTGCAATTAATGGTGAACACATCCATTCACTTTCCATTGAGATATTCATGAAGGAGGCATTGTAACTGTTGGTTCATACTTGTGTCAATGTATGGTGGAATGACACAAATCCAATTCCACTTAAGCCATAATCAACAAGTTGGCATTGTCACAATTGCCTTCCATTTGTGTCAATGTACGATGGAATGGCACAAATCCCATTCCACTTAGGTAGTAAAAAAGGTGGCATTGTCACGTTCCTTTCCACGACAACCATTGTACAATGGAATGGCATGAGTCCCATTCCATTCAGGTAATCAAAAAGGTGGCATTGTCGTGCTCCCTTTCACTATAGTTAATGTATGGTGGAATGGCACAAGTCCCATTCCATTGAAATTGGATTTGAATGGAAGCGTGTAATGGTGCAAAACTTAGTTTTCTACTATGGCTGTATTGATGTAAAAGGACATTCAAGTATTAAAACCTAAAAAGGCATCAACATTGACAATGATGTTGAGGCCACAAATTTAAGTTAACCAAAATTCTTTAACATCAACATAATCAAAACAAATTTCTTTCCATGTTCAAGCATTGTTTACATTTTAGGAAACATCAATAGCTGCTTGGAGTTGTTGAACCTTAACAATTGTCCTTGCAAGTCGGCCCCAATTTGATATATGTGTGAATATCAGCTTGACAGCTTTGTACAGTGCATCATCAAATAGGCGATCACCAATGGTCTGCCAAGTGTGAACATTTGGCTAAACAATGAATTCCTCAATATCCCCAATCCGATCAAGCTTGGCATGTGCATATATGAATTTAGAGTCCACCTTGGGTTCCTTCACCTTGTTGCATACCATGAACAAGTACTTAACAAGATCTTCATATGCGTCGACATTAGGAACTTCATTAATGACCTCATTGCTATTGGGTGGCATCATTAGCCTTGATAAATGATTTAATTGGATCACTAACAACTCTTCCCTCAACCAACCTAACACCACACCTCATTTTTTTCTATTTGGGTTGCAAACTCAACACTCAATCAATGTTGTGGACATTATTTACAAGCACATCCATTGCTTACACATTGAGGTTGAACTTCTTGAACATAGTGCATGGTTGTTCATACAACTCAACACCAACAATAATTTTCACCTGCTTCTAGGCCATCAAAGTTGTCCAACTTGTGATGTGGTCCATGACTTGAGACTTATCTCTTTGATAGTAGTGAAAATGTGCTAGTTTTAGAGGTTAGGATTGCCACTGAAAGTAGAGCTTGGAAGGACAATCTTTGAAGTACCTCAGGGAACTAGTTCATGGGGAAAATCTATTGTCATGAAGGCCTTGACAATGGTTAAAACTTGTTGTGGGTTCTTGATATTTGGCAGTGTTGTGGACACAACTTGGTAATTAAGCTACTGCTTGCAAGGATTTTCTAGGTCAAGGACCTTTAGCCATGGCTCTAGCTCCATTTGCTCAACCACATATCTCATTTGAAGCTTGAACAATGAGTTCTTGTTGATGACATTAAAAAGTTCATTGTCATACATGCCATGCCAATATGTGACAACTACAAGAGTGGGGTCATGTTTCTCACAATACCTACTAAGAACTCAAGAATCATAGTAAGGATTGGTGGTGAGGAAATGTTCTAAATTGTTGTTGGTATCTACAATAATTTGTCCAAGAACATTGTGGACATGCTAAGCCGTATGCTTCAAAACTTGTGTGAGCAATTTCAATCAATTGCCCTTCTCACACTCATCAATAGGAGGTTCAATTGGCAATAAATACCTAACTGATGAAACAAGTCAAACTCCATGTGCTCAACAAATGTTGTAACCACTTTTGGGGTAGCCCTAGCCTTAATGTAAATATTCAAAATCACATTGGTGTCCATAGTTTTCACAAGATTTCCCAACTCCTCATTGCATTCCATCTTGTCTTCATGTAACTAGTTATCCAACATGTTTTTGTTTTGGTTCACAACTAAACATGATAATTCCAAAGACTTAAAAAACATTTAATTGCCCTTTTGTCAACATAATCCCATTATACAACAACAAAGGCGAGGTCTATCTTAGTTGCATAGGGACACTTTGGAATTAGGCAATTGTATCTATTGTCCGTAGAATACCTTGGGGTGAATTTGTTGCAAGATTTGTAGCTTCCATGTACTTCATTTGGTCAAACAACTCTTCAAATCATTGTACTGTTTAAATGATTTGGAACCCATACACCCATATCAATTAAAAGGCATGATGTTGATGAAATAAATGGTAGGAAAAGAAGGAAATGGAATCAGGTTTGACACTATGTCTTAAGTTCTTGGAGGAAAAAAACCTCATGTATCATGACCTTAGCCTTGGGCTCGCGACCAAGGCAAGGGCATGGAAAGGTGCAGGCCAAAAGTGCAACTCGGGAGTCACACTCACATGCCCAAGAATGTAAGATATTGTGAGGGAATGAGGCCAAACACTCCCACTTTGGAAGTTGGAATCATTATGGATTTAAAAAATTTCAAAAAATAATTTGAAGGGTCAAGATTCATTAGAAAATCCTTAAGACTTAGATGTTTAAAATGGGTTTACATGATTCATTTGAGTACTTACAACACAAGTTATGGCCGAAAGAAAGGTCAAGAGTCAAAGTGTTAGTTTTATTCCCAACCACTAGAAGTTAGGACTTGCCCGAATTACGTGCATGAAAGTGGTGTGTCACATATTGTTGGAAAGATTTTAACTAAGGCTACAACTTTACTCAAAACCTCACCTTAATTAGAAGTTTACACAAGAAGTTATGGGCTTCCACAAAAGTCCTAATTTCAAGAATTTCAAGACTCTCGACTTGGGAGTCTTGGGAAAAATGACATTTGGATGTAGCCCTTGTGGCAAATCACAAAAAATACTATAAGGGGGAAGGTGATGGCTTCCCCCAAGTCTAAGCCATGGTGAATCTTATGAGTTTATGTATGCATGTGGTTTGTCCATGCACTAAAAGTGTTATAATTATGCACTAACCAACTTTTTGGTTTGTGTAGGTCCATATGAATAATTGACATGCTTGTCATTCATCCTAGTCCTTGTCCTGGAGCTCCAACACACCCCTCTTATCGCCAAAGTGCTACAAGCTAAGGAGCGTACCCCAATTCCTTCTTCTTCCATTGTTTTCACTTTCAGATTCGCATTTGAGTTTTTTAGGGAGTTTGGGGGTGCTTCATCATGCAATACCCAAGATTTAGAACCAAAACATTTGATTTGAAGATTTGAAAATATGATAAGGTTGAGGTTACATACAAGGTTCTTAGCTCCTTGAAAATTACCACACTTAGCAAGGTTAATTATAAGCTGTAAGTGATTAAAATGATGAAAATAAGCAAAAAAATGACTTAACAAAATAGAATAGGGAGATCCAACATCTAGAAAAAAACCTATTAATGATTACAACATTTCAAAAGGAGTTCATTGGAGATCCCAATGTATCAACAATAGATTACACCATAAACACCCAACTTGCAAAATGCATTATAATGAATGATCATCACATCAATCTTACATTTGAACAAAAAACTCTCATGAGATCCCTGTTTGATACCTAATTGCCAAGACAAATGGAACAATAGTTGCCTCATTCACTTTGGCAAGATGCATTTGTCCTTGTTGATTCATGGCATAGAACCCACCCACAGAAGGAACATCTATTGTTAGGAAGATGGGATCATGGCTAATGTAGTTTTAGTAGACAATTTATGGTAGTTTCCAAGTCATACACAAGTAGAATAATAAACTTGGTGATCACATAAATGAGCTTGTACTTGTCAAAAATATATATTGTAATAAGGAAGCTATCCCCAAAATTGAAAGGAAAAAAAATATCTACATTTTTCTTGGAGAATTTGGGTTTCCCTGCCTAAGCATATAGCTTGGGGACATGCAATTTCAATGTAAGTTGACCACTATTAATTGATTTCGTTGCAAATGTAATCGAGAGGGATGGAGTCTCATTCCGAACTTGGAAAGATGAAAATAATGTAGCATGTAATTCCAATGCCTGATTCCATTATCAATCAATTGAGAACAACTACATGTTTCCCTTGAGAAGCTACGTCCACTCTGGTGTTCTTATGAAAAACGTGTTTTCTTCTACATCATATATAAGTAGTGACTAACTTCTATTATGACCTTGAAATGTAAAGTGTAGGATTGTTTGTCAAGATTATCAAAACAAATGTATGGTTGTAATCTCTAATGATACGAGAGGCACCAATATCCACCCCTTTCCAAACAATTGTTTTTAATATAGAATATGTAGGCTGGGTTATTGTTCTTATAATCCTAATTGATCTCTTTGGTCTATTTGTAATGACTTTTCTTCAATGTTTTTTTCAGTGTTTTTTTTATGAACATTGGCTACTTGTTCCTCCCAACAATTTGCAAATCTTTTAGGTAACTTGCTTCTATATTGAAATCTTATTCTCTTTTTCTGTTGTGGATTCATTGTAATTTTGTCAAAACCACATGATGTGGAAACATTATGCATTTGTTACGAGTGAGGTACAATTGTTGTATGTTCGTGTATACTTCATGGTATAAATGTTACGTTCTTGCACATTTGACATTTTTCTTAGCCATGTTAGTTCCACCACTTGCCTAAACCATAAGTCACATTTGTTCAACTGCATAACATTGTATATTTCATAGGAGGTTATATTTCCCTTCATGTGAAACCTTCACCTAGAAGACAATGTTAAACTAGCTCTACATTCACATTCCTAAATAACGAACAAGTCCATTGAATAACTTGTAAGAAAAAAAGGTGAGAAGGAAAAGATCATGATCACCTTCATGGTTCAAGGAGTAGTAGTAACTTAATCAACCTTCGACATTGAATGTATATAGACATGTATATAAAGTAGATGAAATTTGACATGCATCCTAGAATCTTTAACTTTTGGGCTTTATAACTTCTAGTTTGTTGCAAACTAATGATGTGGATGCATGGCGACAAAATTGCTAATGTTCAATGCATAGGGGAGGGGGAAAACAACATATTCATTATATGCAAAAGTGAGTTTCCATTGTAGCTTGCTCTATGCACACCCCTAAGTTCTAAATAGTACCCAAAGACCTAGACATTAAATTGACACTCATAATTCAAGGCCAAAAACCTTATCCACCATTATTGTCCACCTTCCAAGATATGGTTGATTCCAAACATGAACACAACATGATCACAAAGTTGCCTTCCACATAACTCCCATAAACATTGGCCTGTTATGATTCCACTATGTTTGGATGTGTTGCAACCCTAGCCTTGGGCTTGTGACCAAGGCCAAGGGGGTTGCAAGGTTGTGAGCCAAAAGGAAGCCTGGGAGTCACATCACATACTCCCGGGAGTGTAAGAAAGCGTGAGGGAGTGAACCCTCACACTCCCAAGGCAACTCCCATTTTGGGAGATGGAGTCCCGGTGGACTCCCAAAACTTCAGAGAACGATTTCAGGGGTCAAAACTCAATGGCTTATGGCATTCTTTATATCATTAAAAAAAATCTTGAAACCTAAATCTCTAAAATGGGCTCGCATTTCTCATTTGGACATCTGAAACACAAGTTATGGCCAAAAGAAGGGCCGGGAGTCAAACTGCCAGTTTGACTCCCGACCAGAAAAAGTCGGGAATCGACCTAATTTACTTGGCTTCAGACAACGTGCGACATACCATTGGAAAGCTCTCGACGAGAGCTACAACTTTTCTTTAAATTGCACCTCAATCCAAGGTTTGCTTGCAAAGTTATGGGGCTCCAAAGTTGCGTCGCGGGAGTCCCAACTGGCGCGATTTCGAGACTCTCACTTGAGAGTCCCGGGAGAGAAAAGCCATTTGGATGTGGGCCCTGTGGAGAGGTGTAGAGTATACTATAAGGGGGAAGATGGTGGCTTCCCCCAAGTCCAGGCCGTGGTGAGTCTTGTGTGTTTGTGTTGCTAGTGGCTCATCCTAGCACCAAAAGTGCTCCAACTACACACTAACCATCTTGTGTGACTTTTGTGCAGGCCCGTGTGAGCGAGTGAAGCTTGTCAACTCTTCCTAGTCCCATCCCGGAGCTCCAACGCGCCCCTCTACCCTTCAAAGTGTTGTGAACTAGGGAGTGTGCCCCGACTCCTCCCCCTTCCGTTGTCTTATACTTGGACTCACTTTTGAGTCTTGCAAGAAGTTAGGAATGCGTCATATTAACCTTGGATAACCAAATGTAGCTTACTTGAATGTGTTTTTAAATATATAGCATGAATATGTGTTCATTAATTTCCAAGAACAAGATTGGTCATTTTGGCACATGTCACTTTTTTCTTTTCACTCAAATGTGATCATTTACATAGCAAGGCAATCCATACATTAAACCCTCATTAAGGTGACAATATGCCTTCACTATTAAAAAATGTTGAAAGGGTAGTAGTGGTTTGACATATTTACCTTGCACTATGAAAAATCATGTCCATTGCAACTTGTCTATGTAGTTGTAACCTAGTTCTATCGAACATTTTTTAATTGTAATCTAGTTTTATCGAACATAATTTAGTTGCATTGGACAAGTTGCAATGGACACAATTTTTTCATAGTGTTATACATATATACACCTAAAAGATCTCCCAATAAAAGTATCAATCTTGCATAGTTATTTAGTTTAATAATCCTTGGCATTTTCATGTTGACGAAAAAATGATATTTAGTTTATTTAATCTATATTATCCAAGCAAACCAACTAACCTACCAAAATTCAACATATACAAATAATAGATCACAACAATAGATTGGAAGGTTTATGTCTATTATCCCTATGTATGAATCCCCATGTCTTACATGGAAGTAGACATTCTCTCACACATGTATGTGAAGATTCTTCACAAAGATAATCACAATTGTAAACCTTGTTGGCAAGTAAAAACGGATGCCATTGGATGAAGGATTGTTTAAGATGTTTATTCATGTTGGTGATCTTATTGTTAAGCATGACCATCAACAACAATTTTGATCTCGAAAAATAACACAAGATATCTCCTAGTGCCTTTCAATGTTGATCACAAGAAAATTACAAGGACCAAATATAAATGAAATCTACTACATTAAAAACCTTACATTGATATCAATTTACACATTACTCTCTCATATTAGTGGTGATACAAGATCATCAAGCATTGCATATCCAACATTATGGCCCAACAATATTGTTATGATTCAAACAATACCAAGAAATGAAACCATTGCCCAACACAAATTATAACCAAACAAAAGTTAATGTAATCATGACCAAAAAGGCATCTAGTGCCCCACACTGCCAACCCATAGTAGCATTGACCAAAACTTACATGTCATGTACTAAGTTAAGGCCTCGTGCTCGAATGGAATTGAAGTGTGGCAAGGCTTTCATTCAAGCATATTAAGGAATTCCTTATGTTAAATTCCATTTAAGCCATGTGATGGGTGGAAGAAGTTATATATTTTACAATAGATCTAGAAGATAAACCTTGCCATTAAACCAAATTGTAACACACGTCAAACCACAAGGAATCAATTCCATATGCAAGGAATGCATACTACAAATGTTCCATTCTTGAGAACTACAATGGAGGAGGCCCACAACCGAACAAATGAATGTTTTTAAATACAATCTATGCAATATGGCCCATCGTCCCTTCATCAACCTTCATGACAACAACATATTATGCCATGGCAAAAGTGTCATATTCACTTTCTAATGTGTTTTCTCCACTATCTTCTAGGTCATCACCATAACATGAAGTTCACACCATATCCCCTAAAATGTCAATAATGTTAATCCCCAACCCACTTTGCCTCCTTAAATAACATAGTTTGGGTTTGCAAGGTTGGGTTGAAGTTTGCCAAGTTAGGTTCCAAAAAAATTACTCTAGTCTATTTTTCATACCTTGTAAGAGTCAATCAAGATGATTTCCTCAATGTCTTCAATCATGCCATACCTTGTAATTGAACACAAAAAGAAACACACACTTTCATGCACAAAATATTGCACATTGCACAAAATCTAACTACATAATTGAGTTCATAGATACCACAATGCACAAAATCTAGAGCACAACATTCATCAAAGCATCAAATATATCGTGCACAACATAAACGGTGCACAAAATCCAATTACATAAAATTTGATGCACATCATTAAAACTACTATTGGGAAACCACAAGTGTACATATCATAAAATTTTGTTCATTTGCACTAATCTACACAAGATTATAATCTTTCATGTTAATATTTATGCTAAAATATTACCATGATAGTAGATAAACAATTATTTTGTTGGAATAACCACAAGATTTTCATGCATCATTCTAACCCTTACAATTTCCTTTAATTACTTTATCAACCATTGTAAGCATCTTGTCCAAAGTTCAACTAATTCCATCCTTGGATTGGGATCCCATTATAAATTTTGGTCCATGCGACCTTGTTCACTGGCCAATTCCACTAAATTGGGGCAAATATGTCGCAACCTCATTTTGAGGCAAGTGTGAGGATGAAATTCGCACTCCCAAAAGTGGGAACTTGGAGTCCTCCGGGACTCCCAAAACTTCAGAGCTCGATTTCAAGGGTCAAAACACCTCGCTTTGAGGTGTTCTTTATATTGTTGGAAAGTTATTGAAGTGTAAATGTCGAAAATGGTATTGCATAAGCCATTCGAACATCTATAGCACAAGTTATGGCCAGAAGAAGGGCCGGAAGTCAAACTAGCAATTTGACTCCCGACCACTAAAAGTCCGGAATCGACCCGACCCTGGTGTGTGTAGGTGAAGTGCGATACACCATTGAAAAGATTTGAGGAGAGCTACAAGTTTGCTTCAGACCTCATTCCAATCAGAGGTTTGAGCTGGGGGTTATGAGCTCCCAAAGTCCCGGGAGTCCAAACTGGGACAATTTCGGGACTCCTCCTTGGGAGTCCCGGGACTAAAAGCCATTTGGATGCGGGTGCGGCGGAGCAACGTAGAGAATACTATATGGGGGAAGGTGGTGGCTTCCCCCGAGTCCGGGCCGTGGTGAGTCAAAGGAGTCCATGTTGCTCGTGGCTTGTCCCAACACCAAGAGTGATTCTGAATATGAACTAACGAACTTGTTGGTTGGTTTTGATGCAAGACCGAGTAACTAAATAAGTTTTCCCTCTTCCTAGTCCAATCTTGGAGCTTTCAACACGCCCCTTTCACCCCCCTTTAGTGTTGGAAGTTGGGAGCGGCACCAAGTTCCAACTACTTCCGCTCTTTAACATAGTTGGACCTTTTTTGGGTCTAACAAAGAACTTGGGGGCGCGTCAAAATGTCACTATAAACCCATTACAGTGGAATTGGTCTAATCCACTAGAAAATGAATGGAGTGCATGGTGGTTAGGAACACATCCCTTGTTAGTGAAATGGGCAATACATAAAATGTCATGTGTAATGCACATGCACATGCTAAATGGCCAATCATTCCTATTAAAGAATTTCATCTAATCATCCTCATGAGGTCGTTATTCCAACCTACACAACACCCAACAACATTTCAAATTTCAATAGTAATTGCATTATTTAAAAACTATATATTATTTGGCTCAATTTGCCCTTCTACAAAAAATTTAAGTCCATATGGCCCACAACTTGATCTCATGTGTGCATTTAATGGCAAATTCAAATCACATTCATGTATGAATAATGATGTAGTCCATCAATAATTCATGTTGCTTTAACACATATGAGGGCAAATCTACCCTCTTGAACACTAACCCCCTTGCAATATAAAGGCCAATTATGATATTTACCATCGATAATGTCAAAACCAAGATTCACATTGACTAGTATTGACCATTTTTTAAAGTAGTTGTCAAGTCTTATCATAGATAGATACAACACTATCAACAATGTCAAGACTAAATTCAATGCCAAGGTGTTACCCAATGGATTTGAACACTCCATTAATATTGTCGACATGTGTGGTCACAATCATAGAAAAGGTAAAAAACCTTAATACAATTGATATTGTCAAGACCAAGACCCAAGGCTAGAAGTCAAGTTTATGTTTGGTGCCAAATGTCAATTTAGATTTAGGAGATCGTGTGGCTCCAACCACTAACCATTTCGGCCATGGCACCATGGTGGAATATGTTAATATCATTAGGGTGGTTTACATCATGGTTTTGGACAAGTGGGTGGATTTTGCTAGCATTAATTAATCACTATTATAATAATGATTGACAATATTCTATGAGTATACAACCATTATCACCACTTAAGCATTTATGGCCATGAGCCATGATCTAGTTCAAATGGTGTCACATACATGCATGTTCACAATTTACTTGTTTCTAATTTGGTCATATAATATGCTTCATTTTTAATTTGGTTGTATAAGTTTCATGTGTCCAATTCTAATACCATTGATTTAAATATCTAGGTGAAGATTAAGATTATCTTTAGTCAACAAACTGGCCCATCTTCATATAATTAAAAAGCTAGGCAATTGGTCTCAACAACATAGATAACTAATAACTTTGTTACAATTGGGAATATTAATCATCATATACAAGGTAGAAATAAATTTTGATACATACCATCAATAATATCAAGACCAAGACCCAAGCTTATAAGCTTACTAGTATTGACCATTGATATAAATAGTTGTCAAATCCTACCATAAATACATATAATTATCACTATCAACATTAATTAATGTTAAAACTAAGCTATTGCAAAGTGTAATTTCCCAGTTCATCCATGCACTCAATTCCTAAAATGTGTCTAATGACCATAGACAAAGTAAAGAGCCTTGACACCATTGATAATGTTAAGGCCAAGATCCAAGACCAGAAGTCAAGTTTATCTTTAGGAAAGAATTTCAAATTAGATATAGGGGATCATGTGGTTCCAACCATTAACCATGTAAGCCATGGCATTATCATGGAATGTGCCAATATCACTAATGTGGTCTATTAAGTGGTTTTGGACAAGTGGATGGATTCTACCAACACTATTAGTGATCGACAAATTTATGTGAACATACAACCATTATCACCACTTAGGCATTTATAATAGTCATAATCCACTTGAATGATCCCACATCTAACATGTATGTTAAAAGCATGTTCATTTTTCATTTGGCATTGTTAATTTTCACATGTTCAATCAATTAATTAAATAGCTATGATACATTTAATTTGATCTAAATGTACAAGTCATGACCAAGATCTAAGATTATTGGGTAATTGATTATGTTTAGTTGACAAAGCATATGAATTAATTTGTATCGGCAATTGTTTGTCAACTACAAATTTTAACACTATGAACAACATCATATGCACGAACATCATGATCATGAATATGTGAGGCGATTCATTAGCTTGTTATCAAGATCTTCATCAAACCAAGATGCAAGGGGCTACACAATATAATGATCATTGTGCCATTATGGTAAGTGGTCATATAAGATATAATGCAAAGATTAGCCAAGACACCATCGATAATGTCAAGACTTGAATATCCAAGGCTACAAGTCAAGTCTATGTATGGTGGCAAATAACAATTGACACCTAAAGGATCATACAATTCCAACCACTAAGCATTATTCCAACCATTCCACTATAATGGAATGTGCTAATATCCCTAGGGTGGTCTACCATGTGGTTTTAGAAAAATGGTGGATTTTTCCATTGTTAGTGATTGGTCAATGTATGTGACCACATAACCTTTGTCACCATTTAGGCAATTATGGCCATTAACTATAATCCATTATAAATGGTGCCATTATAGACCATGGGCAATATATATTCCCCAACTAATTACGAAATTAGTGCATGCACATGCTACAATGCAATATGTTGACAACTTAATCGTTTAAAAAATTAATGTTACACCAAAAAAACCCAATTAGCAATGTTGAAGACACGTACCAAAATTGTTGAATCAACAATGGCCCATTTTGCATACAAGGAAAAGAGCAATATATATTACTCTTCTCCTTACTCTTCCACCTCAAAATCATCATCTTCACAAATTCTTTATAATTCTTGCAAGATCTCCATTGAGGCGTTCAATGTCCAAGGCTAGTGCCTCTTCCTCACCTTCCCAATTGTTAGCTTGCCCCATGTTGGTCCTAAAAACCACCTCCTTGCTTAATTATGTCACCACCTTGCTTGCCAATGTACACTCCTAGTTCCATACATGGATGATCAACTTCAACCACCACGTGTTTGCTATGCGGTTCTTTTTGCAACACCATTTGCTAATCACCATCAAAACAATGTTTAAGAACAAAAAACACCTACATTCCCATAATCATGGTTCATATGTGGTGTTCAATCTATATGGTACTATAATATAACAATCATCAATGTTACACCATTACCACCCACCCACACCAAGCCCACATGTCATTTTATGGTGCCAATGTCATTATCTAAAGTGATTTTGGCCAAGTGGGTGGATTGTGCCAATGAATATATATGTTCATTCACTAGTTATTTGTTTATTAGCACAATGGCACTTTTGCCCATGAACCATAATCCAACTTATATCAAGAGATCCCAATGTCCAAGGCACATACCAAATGTTGAAATCCATTATATATTGCTTGTTATGCACTATTCTTCATCGACTTCCACCTCATAATCATCTTCCTCGTAAAACTTTTGTAATTCTACATCTAGTCATTCAATATCCATAACTAGTATCTCTTCCCCACCCTCCCCATTGTTTGTTTGTCCCATGTTGGTTTGGGAAACCAAATCTTCGCCTTCATCACAACCTTATTCCCTAATGTCCACTCCTAATAAAAGATCATAAGCTTTAGCCACCACACGTTTGTTACATGGCTCTTTTTGCAACACCATTTGCTAGTCACCACTAGCAATTGTGTCAAAGACAAAGAACACCTACATTTCCAAAATCATGGTTCAACATGAATGTTGAGTTGCAAGACATGTGTTTTTAAAACATAATTGTAATAATGAATATAATGACAACATAAACTAACTAATCTATCAATCATATTTCTAATAGCCATTGCAACCAATCGTATTCAATGTCATATGTACTTATTCATGGTTACATATCAAGTTACCAATGCACTCACTTAAGTCATAGACACAAGAAAAACATATGGGTCCACCATGGATGGCAACCAATGTGTAGGGTTCCCCACCCAAAACCCATGTTCATCTTGACGTATGGTTGCATTTCTTCATGTATTTGTTGGGATACATGAACTTTTGAACAAGACCACCAGCATGACTGCATAGTCCACAACCAAAATTTCCTTCAAAACTCCAACATAGTTAAAATTCCCCATCACAAAGTTTCAATCTCGGGTTGAGCTATGACTAGCTTACCTAAATATGCAAGCCACCCTAGATCGTAGGTTAGGTGTCAAGGCCCTAATTCTATGTCCACACAATAGTGGTTGCTATATGCCCACATTCTCTCATATGTGTATGCTCTTCGGGTTGGGGGTCTTGATAATCGTACAATGTCTTTATGTACTATAATGCCTACAAGGAGTTGGTCCTTCACACTCATTTGCAACCATTGAGCAAAGGATGGTGTGTCATGTTGTGAATGTTCAAGAAGAACAATGCTAACCCTCCCTTGTCATCCAATTCAAACATGTGCCCTATACTATGTTATTTCTATTTCTTGGTGGGACTATTCTTCATCCCATTCCATGTAGCCAAATTCCATTAAAATGTCACCCATAAGCCATTTTTGTGACTCACATAATCACGATCACCAATTAGCTTCAACAAAAAAATACAACTCTGCCTCCCATCAACCTTTTCCTATACATATATTCTTATTGGCTTATTTGGCAAAATGATGTACAATGTTACAAAATAAGGTACTTGTAAAGTGCTTCTATGACCACAAAGTTTGTTATAACATGTTCATGTATCATCTCCATTTCCATAGAGGACAACATTTTCAATGCCCCATTCCCACTTAGCACTTCACCAACATCCACCTCCTCTTCATTGACATCCCACATTCGACACCTTGTGTGTGGATATAATGCAACATATGCAATTGTGAATACTAAGGCTTCATCATACATGTATCCTAATGCCATGCATCCCTCGAGCTTAGCCCTGTTCCTCATTTTTTTTTTTAGCACATGCAAATATCATTCAATGGGGTAACACCATTTGCTTCCCACTGGCCCACACATCTTTAATTCATCCACGAGACGAATAATCAAATGGGTTTGCAAGTCAAAAATGCTGGTAGCCACCGGATTTTTAACATACATAAAGTTTTCGCAACATATGTTTTTAAATTGGGGATGTCATTAGGGTTCAACACCTTAGTATAAAGTTTTTGGAATATTTTACAAAGGCAAATGATTATTCTTTTTGGGCCAAGGTGTAGCAAGTTCCGTACACCAACAAGGAATATGTGTTGCAACATTACATGGTGATCATGGCTTTTCATGTTGTATAACCTTTTCAAGCTTACATGTTTTTAAAATGTAGATGCATACCCTGTTGGTGCATGTACCTCACTAATAAAGTCCAAAAACACTTGCTTTTCATCTCGTGTGAACACATATGGGGCTAAAGGTTTCACATAATTTGTACCATTAAGATCCCAATGGAGCCATTAATGTTGCTTCACATTTGCTTCCTCCATGTTTTTACACACCTCCATTGTGTTTCATTCCCCAAACAAATACTTCCAAAACATTTTCTAAAATGTTACATCCATGTGCATTATGTCCAACATGTGTTGGATAGGAAGTTCTTAATTACATAATAAACTACAAGGTTTCATGTCCTTGCATGTATTCAAATATTATAGAATTTAAATCAAAGCCCCCCCCCATGAGTGTTAGACTTCCATTTACTAACCATGTCACTTGTTGCCACTAATGACCTAGTACTCTAGTATCCAACCCCCACATGCAATATGATCCTTTAGGTTTTTGTTGAAAACTCATGTTGTATTATAGGTCATCATTGAAAGTTTGAATGAATAAACATAGCTAGCTTGTTTCTACATGTATCAACTATTGGAGGATTTGTCTTAGTAACCATTGACCAATCCACTCATAGTTTGGTGAAATGTGCCACTATCACAATAATGGATTTGGTTAAGTTACATTCACAAAATAAGGAGTTGGGGGTGCACCCTTAATAAGGACTTCGGTGATTACTTATTTTGAAATATTTTGGATATATATTAGGAATATTCCATTTGTAAGTTGCAAAAAATCATAAGAAAATCCTTTTGGTTCAAAAATATGTTACATTATACTCTTATGTGAATATGTGTTTTAAGAGTCTCTCCAAAATCATGTGATTTTAAAGTCCTTTAAGAGTCATTTATGAGGTTTTTCAAGCAGCAAAAGTATTATAAAACACTAGTTACAATGATTAATCAATGTTTTTGAAAATTCAAATTTCATTAGATTCATTTCAAATTATTACACATGTTCCCACAATATATTAAGAACGCTATCATCAAAATGTATAAAAGAGATGTGTAATATTAATATAATTTTTGACACAAAAACATGAAAAGCAAGGCATTAGTTACAATTCATGTGGCTCCTATATTTGTGAATGTAGTCATCAATGATTTTGTGGATTGTGTCAGTGATTGAGTTTGTTGACATATGATTGATGAGTTTTAGCATGAATCCACCAACATATATAAGGTTTAGAATCTATTGTATTTCCACTAATTGACTTAATTTCCAAAAGGTGATGATCAAACAACCCACACCTAGTTTGCACCCACTAACCTTCCACTCTAGAATACACCCTTATGCATATCCCACTATTGTTGCCCTAGATGGGTGGCAAACCAATTTTTAATTATTCATAAATTGAGCCAACATCTATGGAGGGTTGATTTTTACCTTCCAATACTCCAATTGAAACAATATGTTTAGTCTTTTTAACTCGAATGTTTTTGCTAGGTCATTACGATGAGGCCGACCCCCACTAATTAGCCATATTGTTTGTGTTATATTTGCATGATATATTTTGTCAACTATCTTCCTTTGTGGTGCCATCCCTTCTTTACGCACTCCATCAAACAATGTGTTTTGGCGATAAACATGTTCCATTGGTAACCATTTCTTGTGTTGTGAACAATATACATTTTTCTACAAGACTCGTGACCTTCATTTGATAATGTTAGCCCCACAACATGGGCACCCTCAATACCCTTTGACCACACATCCAACTACTATGCCATAGGTTGGCATATCATGCATTGTCCACATCACTATGGCACGCATGTTGAATTGGGCTTGGACTTGAATTCTGATGCATCTTGTATTGGAACCCCAACTTCCCATAGTAGGTTTAGCTCCTCCACCAATGGTTGAAGGTATACGTCAAATGCTTCAACTATAATGCAATTTGGTCTAAGTATGACGAAGGACAACATTATAAGGTATTTTTTATTAATCAACCAAGGTGGGATGTTATAGTTCATAAATAACATTGGCCACATTGACCATGTGGATTGTTTTTTTCTAAATGGGTTCACCCCATTTGTGGCCAACCTAAGTCAAACATTTATGGGGCTCTTGTGTGAATGTAGGCCACTGACTATCTATGAATCTCCACTGAGTTGAATCTGGTGTATGGTGCATGAGCCCATCTTGGTTATGGTTGTGCCAATGCGAGACCATCAATTCTACTTATGTCGGTATGTAAAACATCTACTTTAAACAAGGTATCAAAGGGAAGTGTCGCAAGACCTTTTGAGCCACAATTGACTTCCCAACTTGCTAATACGTAGTTTCCCCACACTTGATGCATTGATTTGCATTAACATAATTCCCCCGAAATGAGATGCACCCATTCACACACACATCAATTACATTATATGCCAATTTGAGTCACTTCATGGTCCTAGACACCTCGTATTTTGTGAAAGGTAGGGTATTTGGTTGGGGTAGGATTTTTTTGAAAATAGTCCTAGTAGTTCAATTATGGCTTCTTCTAGCGGAGCCTCCTAGTCTCCATTAGGTGTGTGCAAAAAACTAAATGTGCAACTTTGGGGTACCCCATTCCTTATCCCACCTTCAATTGTCATTTGTTGATGTTGGGTTATGCCAATGTTGTGGGTAGCTTATTCAACATTTCGGTCAACAATGGCAAATGCATCCTTCACCAACCTTACAATGTCCACCTCTGAGTCAATGTGGGGTTGACTAATTAATATATTTTCCATGGGCATGAGTGGTAGTCAATTGAGGTGAACCATCCATTCCTCATCCAATGAATCATAAGGATCACCCTATAGTACTCATTATATGTGTTACATTACATAATTGGTTATTGCATATATTGCCCACGATTATAATTAACTAGACAACATCCATGTCCACTTGATGTCAATTGAAGTGACAAATAACATTTCTAGATTCTTGAATTAATACCTTAGACAATTTAAAAAAAGAAGCTATGGCATGGAGATATAAATAAGCACAATCTATAATTTTGTCAAATTATTGTATTAAAAAATTTGAATGATGTTTCACTTGGATTTAGGTGGAGTGCTAGAAAGTCATGTACTGTGAAATGAACCTCACACTCAATTAAATACACAAGGAAATTAGGTTTGGGAGATAGGATCATACCTCTTTCCAACCCTTATTATGTGAGTGCCAGCCAAAGTCCCACAAATGTTTCAAGATTGTGAATTGTTTCAAAGGATGAGCATCATGGCAAATTTGGCATGGGCAACGATACCTCTTTTGCTGAGTAGCATGCGCTTGGACTTCATCTTGTTCCCAAAGCTAGGTGTCTCGAACTTTTATTTGCCTTGCATTTCCTATTGGTAATCGCCTAGTTCTATGGGCTTCCATTTTCAATTGAAAACAACATATCACGCTATCATTACTTATGTACCATGCCCCCATAACCATGCCATTTAATGTTCGATCCTATATAACTTATATATATGTAATATATGAACCAATTAATTATGTCAACATGCAATATTGCATCAAAATCATGCATATGTCACATACCACCATTCGTACTTCAATAGAAGACACATGGTCACCACATGCATTGAATCTATAACCCCATAACCTAGTAAATTTTGGAAAATCAATGGCACAAACATGTCTATTCACACTTTGGAATGAGTATCACGATGATCCATTCTTAGTGATATATGAGCTATAATGATATTATGGTTAAAACCACTTTATAACTATGTAGTGGTTTGGAACTACAATCCTAGATTGGAATTGAATGAAAGTGTGTTAACAAAATGACATAGTTTCATATGTACATGCAAGGAGGTTAAGTGATTACCATGGGATCTTATCTTGAATTTCTTAGTAGAAACGAGGAAACTTGACTTTAGCTCGTACGGGTGTTTGTGAAATGAATTCTCTGATGAACCAAGCACCATACTGGTAGTAATTCATGTAGGGTGGTTGTTGGCTAATTCCATAAAACACTTTGTTCAATATGGTTATTTTTGCAAATTTTGTACATCTTGGTGGCCAATAGAAAACATTGTTTTCCCAACTATGTTTTCTTGACATTAAACGTGTTGGCGGAAACACATTAGGTCTACAACCTTGGTCATACAACCATTGCATGAACACTTTGGCTACTTGGTCACCACACATGTATTTTGACATGGCATTGTATGTCAATTCATGCATCCTCCATGAGTGTGACATGTTCACATTAATAGTTATAAGGTCTTGTACCTAATTATATGCATTGCAACTTGTCATGGCTAAGACATTGTAACACAATGCTAGTGATTAGGTAGTGCAAAACTTAGTACTTACCTCCGTGATTGAACTTGCACATTCACAGGGCATTATTGAAGAACCACACTAATTCTTGATGCCATGCACCAAATTGAAATATCTTAAGGTAGTATGGTGTCTAATGGCTAGCTTTGTACAATTCTTTATTGGACACACCCAAACCAACAAATGCCCAAGTGTTTGGAGGAGAACATGTGGTAGTGTCCTTTATTGCAAACGATTAAGGTGTACATTGTTCGGCCAACCAATGCAAGACCGCTAATGTTGTTTTCTTGTCATACCTATGGCTTGACATGGTTGTAACCCATGTGTGATTACAATATGGTCAGTTTGGACCTATGTGCACATTACTTCCTTTAGACATTAGCAATCCCGTACGTTCCTTATGAATCATTACAATTGGGACATATACATGAGCGCATGCAATCTATTTATATCAATTAAAAGTTCGTCATGTGTATAAGATAAACCTTAATGCCACCCAAGCTTGACCATATAATTGGTCTTGCAAAATCAATCCAAGAAATGAATATGAATCGTTGTTCATACATACATACAAACTATGACAATTACCTTGTATAATTTGTTATCGGTTACAACCAAAATCAATATCTAATACTTTTCCATTTCATCCATACTTAATTAAACATAGACAAAAGTAGTGTTGAACACTACTAATCTTGTTGTTTTGGGTGAAAGCACATTAAAGTCCCCCAAAATTGTAGTCACAAAGTATAGTTTTTATGCATTTCAAAATTATATGAAGATGTGGACACCACATGTAAACTTCAAGTAGATTTGAGAAGTTTAATACTTGACCTAGTCAAATCTTTGAAAATTTTGAGCAAAGGATAAAAATAAATCATGATGAGTATATTTGGCATTAATCAATACCCAAAGTATGAAAAAATAGAAATGTATTTCAAAAGTGAGGATATATGTTTTATTTTTGTGTGAAAATTTAGGTTAAAAGTGAAAATTTTGTAAGGAAAATAAATCCCCACAAATGTAAGAACTTTGTCACATTTGCTAAAGCACTTTAGTCACCATATCTGGTTTTTTAAGGTATGTAAGCCATAAAACTATAGTATTGAATATTTTGATGAATGAAAGGTGTCAAATGAAAGAATGGAGCATCTTTGAGTTGGGCGTGATTTTATTTTTTTGCATTTTGTTTTCCCTTATTTTCATTTCATGCCATCCCAAGTGTAGGGGCCTCACGGGTTCAAATGGTTGCCAATTTGCATATTACATAATATGTTTATTTTGCACATTCAGTTATCTTTACATGTCAACTGTTAGATAATGATTTCTAGGGTTATGAAAATACAATGTTTGATAAGTTTGATGCTTCAAATTAATGAGGTGGTTTAATTTTGAAGTATCTTTGTGGCATTGGAAATCGAGCAAACAAGTGTTCGACAAATAGACGCATTGCCACCTTGCATGTTCCCTTGCTAGTTCAATTCAAGCTTTGCCTTCCAAATTTTCAATAAAAAACCTCTATGCAATGCCGTCACATTGCCAAATTTGCAACAAGTTTTTTTTTCCCCAATTTGCAATGCTAATAAACAACTCTGTGAAGCAAGTAGGGTTTAGGGTTTATGTTCATGATCTTGATTTCCTCCCTACAAAAGAGAAGGCAATTACAAGTTTTTTAAATTTCAACTATTGCAAGTTGTGAGTCGAAAGTTTAACAAGTTTGAGTCATCGAGGTTGTTCAAACATGTCGGGTGGTCCATAAATAGAATGCAGTTACAAGTTTAAGTTGTTACATGTTTGATAGATTGATGTTCAAACATTTTAGTCTTGATTAATCTCAAGGTCTGTGTGACCAAGTTCGATTCATTGAGCAAATGCAACATCACCATGCCGTAGTTGTAAATTTGATGCGAATTTGACTACAATGGACATGTGTAAGCTTGTTGTTTAAATCTTTGGTCTTGATGTTTTTGATAATATTGTTGAAATGTTTTGCAATTTGCAAAATGCAAGTTTTTCCCCCTACTTGAACCATAATGGCACGATGCAAATATGAGAAATCATGTTGATAACATAGAAAGTGCAATGTTATGTGACCTTTTTTTGAAATCATCGTGCACTTGCTTAAATGGATTGAACAATTATTGGGAGTTATGTCATTGATGTGTAGGTGATTATGTGCATTTCCATCTAAGATTCCAGTTGAAATCCCAGTGCACTAGGTTTATGCAAACAATTAGGTTTTTGTTTCTTTGATCTATCATTTTGGGGGGAGGGAGGGGATCAACACATCTATTTGTTTCTTGCCAACACATAATTACAAAGATTATCTACTATTGATTTCTATAAAAACTTTGGTATTTAGGGGATATATGTGAGATATGCCCCACGACAACCCTCTAAAATTATATGAAGGGTTTTTGTGTTGGAATTAACATATTTGAATATCAAGGAAGGGGTTGTTTAGATTGTAGGAATAACTTACATCTCTTCATACTATAACTATTATAATAACACTTAGCTTGGAAAAAATCAACACCATACAACAAGAATAATCAAGGGCAATGATGTGTAAAAGGAATTTGTTCAATTGTCTTGCCATAAGGTTTTATTTTATACATTTGAACTTGGAGTGATTTTTGTGTTCATGATTCCAAGTTAGTATGTCAAAAAATTTACTATCAAATGATTTTTGGTTGAAGTAGGCTCCATAACATTTTGAATTTGGCGGGCAAGTTGTAATGAACATGTAAAATCATGTACAATTCTCATTTCCTCGCCCACATTCCATTACTATGACCATTTGTAAGGGGAGGAATGTAGTTGAAAGGAATGGGTCCATCAATTGTAATGTTGTTGGTATTGTTGATCAAGGCATTGATCAATTGTTTTGTGTCTCCCTTTGCAACTTTTATTTACGATTTTACATAGCAATAGGGTTGGTCTAATGACCAAGACTCAACATGTTGCATGTAATGTATGTCATTGACCTTAGTCTACTACTAAGAGTTGTCGATAATGTTTCACTTTCAACACTTGTACATAGACAAGTTCTGAAATGAGGTTGTTTAACAACATTTTATTGGTAAGTAAGAGATGCGTATATTGTCATGTTTAGTGAATTGTTGCTTATTATGCAACAATACAACTCTTTCATACACATGTTTACAATGGGTATTTAGATAAACTTTGGTGGCATTTCTGGTGTTACTGATGTTTAAGGTAGTCAAATATGCATAGCTAACATAGCATGGACATATTCTTTATCACAATTCCACTTATGCTTTAATTGTTTATATTTTTTCATTCCAAAGTTAAGAAATGCTCGGGAAGAAACTTTCCGGTTCATTAATTCATGTGCTCTTATATACTTGGATTGTTAAAGGATTATTGTTCATTAACTGGTTATGGTGAAATTGGTTTGTGCATCCACTTGCAATAGTGGGATGGCTATTAACATAGTGGATGTTGAAAAAAACCTTAATGTGGCATCCTTGGATGCAATGTTTTAATCTCCCAATGATTAGTTTATACTTTCTTAACTAGTATGCTTGGTAGTTATGGAGAAATTCCCATAGTTAACTTCAATATAGGATACTAATCTTATATATAAATTCACTACGTCCGTCTGTCTGTCTGTCTGTGACGAAGGTTTTGGCGGGTGGGGGAAAGGGGGGGCCGGTTGAAGCAGCGGGTGACAAGAGAACGGTTAGGTTTTTTGTAAGCGATGCAAGCGCCGGTTTTGTTTTTGTAACATACCTCTGCAGCTTTCTTCTGCAATTTATTTGTGAGATGATCCTCCAAAGTGTTTTCGCGATGCGATTTGGAGTCTGTTCTC
>Ga0116228_10000107_pt1 | contig 52439 bp, 35 predicted proteins | sample S1TSphfallax_2_FD_89694 | JGI IMG/M metagenome (GOLD analysis project Ga0116228, IMG submission 89694) | Host-associated microbial communities from peat moss isolated from Minnesota, USA - S1T2_Fc - Sphagnum fallax MG | ecosystem: Host-associated > Plants > Peat moss > Unclassified | place...
CACCTTTTTGGTGTTGGGACAAGCCACGGGTGACCTTGGACTCACTTGACTCACCACGGTCCGGACTCGGGGGAAGCCACCACCTTCCCCCATATAGTATTCTTTGCGTTACTTTGTGGCACCCGCATCCAAATGGCTTTTATTCCCGGGACTCCCAAGGAGGAGTCCCGAAATTGTCTCGGTTTAGACTCCCAAGACTTTGGGAACTCATAACTCCTAGCTCAGACCTTGGATTGGGATGAGGTCTAAAGTAAACTCGTAGCTCTCCTCAAGAGCTTTCCAACGGTGTGTTGCACTCCATCTACACACACTGGGTTCGGGTCGATTCCCGACTTTTTGTGGTCAGGAGTCAAACTGCCAGTTTGACTTTCGACCCTTCTTTTGCCCATAACTTGTGCTGCAGATGTCCAAATGGTTCATGCGAGGCCATTTTCGACATCTACACTTCAAGGCCTTTCCAAAAATATAATGAATTACCTCAAGGCAAGGTGTTTTTCCCTCTGCTATCGAGCTCTGAAGTTGCGGGAGTCCCGGAGGACTCCAAATTCCCACTTTTGGGAGTGTGAATCTCATCTTCACACTTGCCTCAAAGTGGGGTTGTGACACTAGCTTGCAACACTTTGGGGGTAGAAGGGAATGCTAGAGCTCTAGGATGGGATTAAGAAGAATGAAAAGCACATAATCACTCACACGGACTTGCATAAACCAAACAAGTTGGTTAATGCATAGTGGAGCACTTTTGGTGGTAGGACAAACCATAGGCAAATTCAAATTCACAACACTCACCATAGCCCAGACTTGGGGGAAGCCACCACATTCCCCTTTATAATATACTTTATGTTTGGCCATGGAACTAGCACCCAAATGACATTTTGTCCCGGGACTCCCAAGTGTGAGTCTCGAAATTCTCATAGATGGGACTCCTACAACTTTGGGGGCCCACAACTTTGTGTGCAGACCTCCGATTGAGATGAAGTCTAAAGCAAAGTTGTAGCCCGCGTTAAGAGCTTTCCAATAATATGTCGCACGCCACCTACACACTAATAAATTGGGGTGTATCACGACTTTTAATGGTTGGGAGTCAAATTGCCAAGTTTCGTTGATATAAGGAACTCTACAATACATTAAGTTTTGACCCTTGCAATTGTTCTCTGAAAATTTGGGAGTCCATCAGGACTCCAATTCCCAAAGTGGAAGCTCCCTTTGGAAGTGTGAGGGTTCATTCCTTCGCACTTTCCTACATTCCCGGGAGCATGCGATGTGACTCCCAAGCTTCCCTCTTGGCCCGTAACCTTGCAAGCCCTTGCCTTGGATGTGAGCCCAAGGTTAGGGTTGTGACAAAAATAACATAATGATTTTTACACAAAGTTATAAATAATCCTTCATAATTATAGTCCAACGCATGCTTCAAGCTAATGATATGTTCTATTGCCCCATGTAAATATGAAAATATTCCAAAAAATAGTGCAAATATGTGTTTTACCTGTGCCCCATGGTGGTTTGTAAGGGATTTCCCTAGGCCCATTCATCAAGTTGGCCCAACATTATCCCGGAGATAACAAATAAGATAATGTTAAACCCTAAACCATATGTATTATATAATGCAACTTGCATATACAATACATAGATGGAGGTGAAAACTTATTCATTTAGGTGCAAAAACAACTTGTGCATGCACTTCTTATTATCAACGATAGTTTGTAACCACAAGTCTTCGTACGATGCTAACTCTTTGTCTTGCCTTATGTTGCTTGAAAGTACATCTCTCCCCATGCCATCAACACTCTTGTAACATTTTGACCAACCACTTATAAGTGACCCTAACACCTATTCAAGTTTTTTTCCTCCCTACCTTCTTCACCAACATAATGCAACTACCACAAAGAAGGAAAAAACAATAATCTTACTTACCTGAATATAGTCTATGCACAGACCAAAAACAAGAGTTTCCAACACCGATATGTTGTTTCTCAAATATGTTGTGGCGACAACATGATGTATAGATGATAAGGCAATGCAACATATAACAATGGAAACACCCACAAGAGTTTTCATGCATTATTATAGGCATAGGTTCTTTTGTTGATTACACGGGCACAAACTCCTCCATAAGCGAAGCCCTTCAGAGCTCTTCATGTGTGCCCTAATCTCGATTCAATTTTCAAACTAGAGGGTTTTGACATGGAGTCATTGGATTGGATGCCGTCAACCACTATAAGTCTATTGGGTTGATTTCCAACATTTGGTGATTTAAGTACATTAGATGAAATCTAGTTCATCAAAAACTTCAACACACAATGTGAAATTACATTATACATGGAGATTCAAACAAATAAAATTATTTTTTGGTGAGATGCTCATTTGTTTGCAACTTCAATTGAAGTCAAATAGCCCTAGTGAATAATCCTTGATGCATCAATCTAGAGGCCAAGCAATGTGGATTACTGTCTAACACAAGTATTCATAAACACCCAAAGAAAGGTAGTTTCCTCCATCCATATCATTTATAAGTGGATTGGGTTTAGATTATGTTGTGTTTTTTATTCATAGTGACTCTAGTGAAGATTGGCCATTCTATTACAATGGAGTGAAACAAAACTTTCATTATTGAACTTGATGCAAAGAAGGTTACATTGGACCATGTACTAAACCAATTCAAGTGCATACCATTGTGACACAATTTTGAGCAGATTTAACTATGCACGTAATAAACTAGTGTGTTTGCAAACAATCAATCCATAGTTGGATTAAATAACGATGACCAATCGAATGTAATACCCTATTTCACATTTATGTGCAAAAGAAGGAAAGAAGGAACTCCACTATGGTTCTTGTTAGATGTGCCACATCATGTGCCTTCACATCTTTCATAAGCAACAACAAGTGTTCTTGTTCCTTCCACATAATTTGTCCATTATACATTCTTGCATTGAACATATCTAACAATTTGTTAAGATCATTTGGGGCCCAAGCTGGACCAAAACCCTGGGATCTTTCAAATACAACATCTATCATAATAGCTCCAATTAATACTAATGTTTTCCTTTCTTTCCCACCAATGTCCTTTCCAATGTGCAACAATTCTCCATTGCCAATCGACCTTGGAAAATTGATTACTATTGGTACCTATTGATTTCATGTGCCCTGTGGGCCAAGCTTAGAAACTTCATGAACTTGGCCTTATGTTCAATCATTGCTTGAGAAATTTGACCCAACACATTCATCATCATCAAAGGATTTCTCTAGAACATCAACATCAAGTCACAATCTATTTAGGTACGATCATTAGACTATGAAAAGGCATTGTATGTTACTTCAATTGCTGTAATCACATATGGTTTTTTTTCTGGTTGACAAGGGGTGGGACAATTGGGAGTGAAGGTCCACAAGAAGGCCTTGATATGCTTTTATTAGGATTGAAATTGGAGGTGTTTTCAATTGCAAAAAATTTAGGTCCAATTGGAATAACACCTCTCAAAGCTAAAAAGACAAGCAACACCTTTGCAATTTGCTCTTGGTCCCCAATCTTTTCCCTCTTTCATGGCCATTTTACACACCCACATAGCCATAGGACATGTGCTATTGTTTAAAAGTTTAGAAAATAAAAAAGGACAAAAATAATGAAAAAATAATAATAACAATGTAAAAAAATAAAAAAAAGGAAAAAATAACAAAGAAAAGATTTGATAAAAAAGAATAATATAAAAGGAATAAAATAAAATAATGCAAAATAAATTAAAAAAAACAAACGACTCCCAACTAGTTGTGTCCTATGTGAAACTATTTATAATGGTGTTACTTTCAAGCTAAGTGGGGTGTCAAACCTAGTCAATAGATCATCGAACTAGTCTATTGTGGAATCTACACCCACCATAACATGCTCCCAAGCTCCTTGGTAGATTCAAATGTGAGTGTGAAGTGAAAACAATGGAAGAGTAAAGAGTTGGGGACACGCTCCTTGGCTCGTAGCATTTTGGGGGTAGAGGGTTGTGCTGAAGTTCCGAGATGGGACTAGGAAGAATGACAAGCAATTAATCACTCACACAGACCTACACAAAACAAAACAACAAGTTGGTTAATGCATAGCTGGAGCATTTTTGGTGTTAGGACGAGCCATGAACAAACTCGGACTCACAAGACTCACCATAGCCTAGACTTGGGGGAAGCCACCACCTTCCCCCTTATAGTATATTTTGTGCCTAGTCACGGGACTAGCACCCAAATGACATTTTGTCCTAGGACTCCCAAATGGGAGTCTCAAAATTCTGAAAGTTGGGACTCTTGCAACTTTGGGGGCTCATAACTTATCTAAAAACCTCCAATTGAGATGCAATTTGAAGCAAAGTTGTAGCCCTTGTTAAGAGCTTTCCAATGGTATGTGGCACGCCACCTACACACAAGGGAATCGGGGAGATTCTTGACTTTTAATGGTTGGGAATCAAATTGCCAATTTGACTCTCGGCCTTTCTTTTGGCCATAACTTGTGTTTGAAGTGTCCAAATGAGTTATGTGAGCCCACTTTGGACATTTAAGTTCCAAGATTGTTTTGATGAAATAAGGAACGTTTCAATCTAATGGGTTTTGGCCCCTACATTTGCTCTCTAAAGACTTGGGAGTCCATCGGGACTCCAATTCCCAAAATGGGAATTCACTTGGGAGTGAGTGTTTATTCCCTCACACTCTCCTACACTCCCAAGAACATGAGATGTGACTCCCGAGCTTCCTTTTTAGCCCGCACCCTTGCAAGCCCTTACCTTGGTCACGAGCCCAAGGTTAGGGTTACGACACACCATACTACCCCACATTTTAACTCTTCCATTGGGAGGCTTCCACCATAATTACAAAACAACCTGCATGAAGACTTGTGGGAGCATACATTATTAAAATATGAACATTAAACAATAATGTGGAGTTTGATTTTGAGAATTGAACCAAGGTATTTATAACATCAAGATTAAATACATGGTTTTTTTGTGGAATAATGAAATTGTATATATGGTAACCATATTATAGGGTGTGTGAAAAAACAATGATGGCCCTTTCACCTAAATGTTATCTTAATGGCAACCTTAACACTGGAACACTAGATGTGCATATGAAACTATGTTTTATTCATCTTCATTGATCAAATGCAACCTTTTCCTCCTTGAGCGGCTTCTTAGCTTAAATGTTTGAATGACTTGTTTTTTCAATAACATTGGTGGCCGCAATGACTCAAAGTCCTTTTGTACACACATGAAACCTAAATTAAATAATTCATGTATTTCACAATCCACTATTAGTGGTGAACCCTAGACTATTACATAAATGGGAAATCTTATTAAAAGGACAATATTTTAATCCAATATTAAATAAACATGTGTAAAATTGAATTGCAAACAAATTATTTATTTGGGCACACCTTTGTTTTATCACCTTTGACATAAGCTATTTACTATTACCATTAGCCTTAAACATCCAGTGGCGTAGATAGGCCAATTGGAAGATTTCCTTTCCGTTTTAAGGGCATTAATTAACTCAAACCCTTTTTTGTTGGGATTGATATAGGTGAAAAAACTTATCATGAATCATTTGGGTCATTGTTCAGAGCATGTCATGCCTTTGGTTAATGGGCATCATTAACTTAGTACATGGGAAGTTTTCTTTTCATACATTCAATTGGCTTAGATGTAATCATGTCATGGAGCCTTTAGGCTATTAGCAACATCATGGATCCCCTACACCTCTTGTGCCTAAAAAGGGTTTAAGGTCATTCCATAAACATACTAGAAAAACACAAACCTAAAATTGCAAATCCCTATAGGTGGTAATAAACATGTAGAAGGTGAAAGTCTTGTAAGCATGCAACTCAAAATATTAGTGGGCAGCCAATGTGCAAAGAAGTGTATCAAAGATGATGATGCATCACATCACGAACAATGGCACAAAACAAACCACTTTTTGTGTCACATTCACAATTATTTAGTGTATTTGAACAATAGCCATCTGCATTGAGCCACACGAGGAGGTCATGGGTGTCCCTCACTTAACGAAGTGAAGGAATGGCAAGCTTTACAAGGGCTGATTTACCGTGCCATGCTTTCTAGAATGAAAAACATCAAACAATGTTTCCACATTGCGCATGAAGACACCAAATGTCAAAGCAACAAGCTCCAATGCATCCTCTATGAGCCATGGATTATAATACCACAAACTGTTAAGCTTTAGTTCCATAATTTTCCTTAGTATTAATGATTTGAACCCTTATAAACCTCCAAGTAGTAATTATTAATAGTTGAATTAGCCTTTGGATATTTCCAAGTGTAGAGGACTTTTTTATTTAAATTGATGCAAGGCTTAATTAGTTTTAGGACCTAGTAAACCTTTTAAAGTGCATTATCCTTTTATGTTGTAAAGAGGTGAAAGGGGATGTAAAATTAAATGTGATTTTACTGATATATTGGGAATATAAGCCCATAATTAACATCAACATATCGCCATGACAATATTAAATTAGTTGTGGAATAATCTTCAAGCACTAATGATGTGTTTGTAAAATTTCTAAGATGCAGTCATAATACATCCTTAGTTTTCACTTCTATCAAACTCCTAAATAGAATCAAGATCAAATTTAATTATTAACATTTTCACCTGAGTAGCCTTAAGTGAATTACAACTTAGTAAACGACTTAAAGGGGATATAGATCACAATTGCAAAAAATCTAGAATTTGATGAATAGTGCGAGTAAGGTATTTGGCTCAATGCTCCATGGAAAGGGGGTTGATTGGGCCTCGTAGCCAATAATAATGACCATCACTAGGAACCCAAGTTTGACAATGAAGACGAACATCGTCATCTTCACATTGACATTCTTTAAACCTTTTTGGCGCGGCTCCATGAGCAGCAACAAATTCTAAATAGATTGTTAAGGCGCGTGGGTTAGGAGATAATCAATGATCCCATGCCAAATGATTGGTTCGAGTGCGCACCACTCCCTTGGATGGTTTTTCTTCATGCGACCATTGAAAAACATTCACGTTAAACGGTGTTTTTTCAAGCTCTTCTTGTTTTATTAGTGCAACTAGAGGATTCGAGGGCGAAGCAACATCATCCGCCATAACTAAATTTTCACCTGCATTAATAAAAACCGAAAGGTAGCTTAAATAATTTATCACTTGCATTCGAAGGGGGTCGTTACCTTTATTCAAGAAATTAGGGTAAGCATGAGGCATGGTAGTGACGGCAAAACTTCATGAAAAACCAAACATCCTTGTTCCAACGAATTCATGAAGCCTTAATATCGACGGTGGATCTTAAAGTACATGGGAATCTTTGTAATTCCAAATTTCATTCTAATTTATTATGTATTACATAATTAATTAATACACGATAAGGAATCACTAGGGAATATTAAAAGAGTAAATGGTGCACGAAAAGGTTACTACTACCATTGAGTTGATTTAGTCAAATGGGAACTCAAGGATGTTTACTTATTACTACTGGTAAATTATCCTAATAGTTAGTTACTTAGAATAATTAAGATGAAGAAGTAGGATGTTAAAGTCGAATGGACAAAATTGATAATGATGGAGCTCAAGAACCCCCATTAAAATGTTCAAGATAAGGAAAAGGATGAGTCTTCCAATTCCATTGGTCATGAGGATTATCATCCTATTTGATTGGAGAATGGAACCTTCTTCGCGTTTCATTGGGCATAAAGATTCTCATCATAAATTCCATAGGAGAGAAAATCATTCTCAATTTTCATTGGTCACGAAGGATAAAGAGACCATTGATTGGAGGGAAGGATTTCTAAACCTCCATTAGACAAGGAGCACAAGCTCAAGGAGGGGTCATGGAGGTTTACTAAAGGGAGAAGGGAGTATCTTGCGTTTTGAGAAAGAAAAGGAGGAGAATGAGTGTGTGAAAAAAAGATTAATTCTTATGTGTGGAAAGGTGTTGTTCATGGGAAAGATGTGTGCAAACAAGAGCATGGAAAGAAGTTGTGTGTAGCAAGTACTTGTAGTGGAGTTCATGGAAGGATTTCCATGACAAAGCTTATAAATTTTTATTTAAAATAGTTGTTCCTCTCAAATTCACCGTTCGATTTGTGTCAAACTTTAAATAATTTTAGCTTAGGAGGTGTAGAAGGTTCTTTCAAAATTTTTGCATCATCAAGTTTGTTGCAAGGAAGCTACACTTGCCCGAAGTGGAGGGGGTTGAAATTGTCTGTTTTTCCCTCAAATCTAGTCAAAATAGTTTTTAGCTCCAAGGCATAATTCTTGATTTAAAAAATAAAAAAATTTATAAGATTTTGTAACATTGTTTTTTTTAAGATTAGCTATTCAAAACTCAAATGCATGTTAGATTAGGAGGTTGTATGAAGATGTTATGACGAATGGAACGAAAGAGGTTCAACCATCAAGCATGAACATTGAATGAACATCAACATAATGCTCCTTCACATTCCCTCATGGTGAGTTATGATTCTCCCACAATGTTTTCGTATCTTCCAAGTGGACACAACACATTAGATTCTTAGTGAATTTCATTACATTACATTGAACCATCTTTACTTGTTAGACTACAATTACATGGTAGTTCCACTCCCAAGTGGGTTTTATGAGTGCATATCTTCATGTGGAAGGTGTGCAAGAATTCCTCACATCCTCTACCATCAATAAAGGCATGGCTAATGTCTTAATATCATCCTTCACAAACTTGGATAATAAACCAATAAACATTAATACTTTCCATGGCCTTCGAAGCCTTAGAAATAAGTTGGGCAACCTGGATTGTGTCGCAACCCTAACCTTGGGCTCACGACCAAAGCAAGGGGTTGCAAGGTTGTGGACCAAGAGGGAAGTTCAAAAGTCATGTCACATGCTTTCGAGAGTGCAAGAGAGTGTGAAGGAATAAACCTTCGCACTCCCAAGGGAACTCCCACATTGGGAGTTAGAGTCCCGGTGGACTCCCGAATGTTTAGAGAACAATTGTAGGGGTCAGAACCAAATGGATTGAAGAGTTTTTTATATTATTAGAAAGCTATTGAAACTTAAATGTCTAAAAGGGGCTCGCATCACCCATTTGAACATCTCAAACACAAGTTATGGCCAAAAGAAAGGCCGAGAACCAAATTGGCAGTTTGACTCTTGACCACTAAAAGTCAATAATCGACCCGATTTACTTGCGTGAAGATGGAGTGTGACATACTGTTGGAAAGCTCTTGACAAGATTTACAACGTTTCTTCAGACCTCATCTCAATCCGAGGTCTACACGCGAAGTTATGGGCCCCAAAGTCATAAAAGTCCCAACTTTGGCAATTTCGGGACTCCCATTTGGGAGTCCCGGGACAGAATGCCATTTGGATGTGGGCCTCATGGAGAGGCACAAAGTATATTATAAAGGGGATGGTGGTGGCTTCCCCCAAATCCGGGTCATGGTGAGTCTTGTGAGTCTGAATTGCCCGTGGCTCGTCCTAGCATCAAAAGTATTCCAACTATGCATTAACCACATTGTGTTGGTTTTGTGCAGGTTTGTGTGAGTAGTTGAAGCTTGTTAATTCTTCCTAGTCCCATCCTAGAGCTCCAACATGCCCCTCTACCCCTCCAAAGTGCTGCGAGCGAGGAAGTGTGCCCCGACTCCTTATTCTTCCGTTGTTTTTAGTTTGGATTCACATTTGAATCCCTCAAGGAGTTGGGATTCTAACTAGCCTATTGTGCCCTTCTATGAGCACATTGTTATGGGCGATGAATTCCATTCCCAAAATGCAATCCATCCCCCCTAAGATGGAAACCAGCAAATCCACCTTTCTTCTTCAATTCCCTAGTTAGAGAGGCACGTCTTTTGCTTGCAATGTAGTGGGATGGGGAACCCCATTTGCAAAGTGCACCTCAATGGGTGCCTCGAACTCTTCCAACTGAAGCTCCATTCTTTCAACACTCTCTTGGGTTATGAAGTTATGGGAAGCCCTTGTGTCTAAAAGACATAAGACCTTTCGCTTAGAAACCTTCCCTTGTATGAAAATAAGGTGATTACATTCACCTTGGGCTAGGTTGGCGGTAAGGGCAATTACCTTAGAACCCCCATTCCTTGTTTTGGGTTTGGGGCAATCCTTGGAGTAATGCCCACTTCATTGTTATTGAAACACACTCCTTTGGGTTTCCCATTAACATCCCCCTTGGGTTGGCTTACTTTAAAAGGAGCCCCCTTCTTGACAAAATTTCCTTTGGGTTTGAAACCCGAGCCTTGGAATTGTTTGGGCTTTTCCCCCTTTGAGGTGTCTTGCCCTCGGTTCCATTCCCTTTCATGGCATGCCTTCTTGTGAAGGAATTTGTTATCCTTCTTGGACCCGGACTTTTTACCTCATCCCACATTCAAAAAGCCTTCCACTTTCATGATGGCCTCAGATAGTGAGGCGGGCCAATTCTCCTCAAGCTTGCGCTTGGCCCAAATCAGAAGTCCCATCATAAAATGGCACACTCGATCTAACTCATGCATATGCCGAATCTCCAACATGAGTTCAAAGTATACCTTCACATATTGGCGCAAGTTGTCATTTGTTGCATTCATAAGGTCATGAAGTTTGCACCTTGAGATGTAGTCAGAATTGTTTGGAAAGAATTTCGACTTAATGCATTCTTTGAAAAATTCCCATGTGTAGCCATGGGTTTTCCCTTCCTCTTGCTTCATTGTCCTCCACCATGTGGAAGCATAGCCCTTCAAATAGGATTGGGCAAGTTCCATGGATGAATGTCGCCCAACTTTGGCGGCATGAAAGTAATCCTCCATCTCCGCAAGACAAGCATCCATAACCTTTTGGTCTCAAACCCCATCAAAATTCCTAGGCTTAGCGGGCTTGAATCCCACACCTTTTGATGATCCTCCTTTGAGGGCCACAACCAACTTAGTGAAATCGGGCCTATTCATTTTTAGTAAAACCTCCAATTGTTTTGGGGTGAAAAGGACTATAATTGGTTACTCCTTTTCACTTTCATGGTCACCCCATTTATAATGTAAGGAATGATCTTGATGCCCATGTCCAGGTGCTTCAAAAGGCCATCGAAGCCAATGGGGAAAGGAATGATTTGAACATAGTTAATATATTTTGCTTCACTTTGAGGGATGCAATTTTAGAATGGGCGGAAATTTTCATGCAATCTCACCTCAAATGCACATTTGCCAAATTGGAGGCAACTTTTTGCAAACGATATTGGAAGGTCCAAACATACAAACATGTGTATATGGCTTTGAGAATCATCAAACAAACACTAGATGAAAAAATGGAGGTATACTATGAACGCATATTGAAACTAGTTAACTACTTAAATCATAAAACAAACGATAGTATGCTTACAACATTATTTTGAACTAAGTTGGTACCCTATTTGCAAGTAGCCATTATAAGGATGAAATGAGATACTTTGTTCCTCCACATAAAAGTTATGTTGACTTGCGAATAAAACATGGGGGATGCCAATGAATATTGGAAATTATTGGAACCTCCACCAAAGTTGAAAAAATTTGCAAATTTTAGGAAGAGTGAGTTAGTATGTGATTAGTGCAAAAATATCTGGTCATACCAAAGAGCATGGCCATTGGAACCTTGAAAACCCAAACAACTAGTTGAAGGAGAAAAATGAGGTACATGTGAATGAAGTGTTTGCTCAATTGAAAACAATAGGAAATCCCTACAAAGGAAACCGAAATAACAAAATCAATAATACTGCCACTCAATATTCTTGTTTCATTTGTGGTGGTCCCAATCACAAGATTTCTGACCACTCGCATCAACAGGCAACCTTGGAAATGTTCAAAAACAAGAAAACCAATTTTGCATCGAAAAAGGAAAATGTTGTAGTTAACATGGTGTTGGTCGTAACGACTAGAAATCAAGTCCCCAAAGCCAATGCATTCAAGGAAAAAGAGACAAAACAAAACAACACTACAACAAACTAGCAAAAGGAACAACTTTAAAAATCATTAGAGGATGTTATTGGGCAACTACAAAAGGAGGACTGACCATTATAATTCCTAACATTGAAGATCATCGAAGGACTGCATTAGGAGATAAAAGGATGCCATATTGGTCAATCCCAGTTCAAAAATAAAATTTGATGCATCGATAATCATAGAGGAATTAATTTTAGTTCAACAAGCTATTGGAAACAAAATATTTGAAAGAAAACATACATTAACCCTCAAACAATTCTTTTAGCTTGCACCGGATTTTAAACAATATGTTTTTTCTAAATTCTTTTTGAAACAAAAATTGATTTCCACTTTACCACCAATTCTGACAATGGTTTCAATTGCCATCAATCTTCACATGGCAATCATCTAAGCACATGTTGGGCAAAATCTAGTGGATGATGTGTTATTAGATGGAGTTTGTAGAGCCAACATTATCACCAAGAATTTGAGGAAATGGTTGGGGTTACCTTTCCCCAAGCGCACTCCATATATGTTCTAAATGGCGGATCAAATTTTAACAAAGCTAATGGCAATCATCTGGGACTTAAAAATACACATACATGGAATTCCATACATTACCACTTTCACTATTATGTGGAACAATGTATTGGATGGTAATTATTCCATGTTATTGGTCGACCTTGGTTTAGGAATGCTAAGGTGATTCACAATTGGGGGAAGAACCTAATGTGAGGAATTTTTCCACACCTTCCACATGAAGATATGCGCTCACAAAACCCACTTAGGGGTGGAACTATGATGTAGTTGTATTTTAACAAGTTAAGGTGATTCAATGAAATGTAAAGGAGTTCATTAAGACTTTAATGTGTTGTGTCCACTTCAAAGGTACCAAGACATTGTGGGAGAATCAAATTCACCATGATAGAAGGTGAAGGAGCCTTACATTGATGTTTACTCCAAGTTCACGCTTGACGGTTGACCCCCTTTGTTCCATCCGTCATAATATTTTCATATAATTTCCTAATCTAACATGTAGAAAATTTTATTTTTAAAATCAAGAATTATGCCTAGAACTAAAACTATTTTGACTAGATTCGGAAAAAAAACAGACAATTTCAACCCCTTCTACTTCCGGCAAGTGTAGCTCCCTTGGAAGCAAAATCGATGAAGCTGAAATTTTGGGAAAACCTTCTACACCTCCTAAACTGAAATTGATTCAAGTTTGAGACAAATCCAACGGTGGATATGAGAGCAACAACTATTTTAATTAAAAATCCAAGGGCTTTGTCATGGAAATCATTCCATGAACTCTACTACAACTACTTGCTAGACATAACTTCCCTTGATGGTTTTTGTTTGCACACAATTTTTTTCCCAAGAACAACATTTTTTCACACATAATGATGCACTCCCAAGTCCCGGGGTGAACCCACTTGAGGGTTCACCTATGTGGAGTTGCGGAATTGGGACTCGAAAGGGCGCTCCCGACTTCCAACACTATAGAGGGGTAGAGGGGCGTGCTAGAAGTCTCGAGATTAAACTAGGAAGAGGGATTAGAAGATCAAGCTTGATTCTGCATCCAAAATAAACCACAAAGTGGTTAGTTCACATTCGGGAACACCCTTGGGTGTTGGGACAAGCCACAGGCACTTTGGACTACAAGACTCACCACAGCCCAGACTCAGGGGAAGCCACCACCTTCCCCCATATAGTATTCTCTGCAACGCTCCGCCGAGGCTACATCCAAATGGCTCTTTTTCCCGGGACTCCCAAGTCGGAGTCCCGAAATTGTCCCGGTTGGAGTCCTGGGACTTTGGGAACTCATAACTCCCGACTACAGAGTCTGATTGCAATGAAGTCTAAACCAAAGTTGTAGCCCTCGTCGAGATGTTTCCAACGCCGTATTGCACTCTTACTTCGGAGGTCGGGAAGAGGTCAATTCCCGACTTTTAGTGGTCGGGAGTCAAATTGCCAATTTGACTCAATTTGAGTCCTGGCCCTTCTTTTGCCCATAACTTGGGCGAAAAATGTCTAAATGGCCAATGCGAGGCCATTTTCATTATCTACGCTTCAAGACCTTTCCAATGACATCAAGAACACCTCAATGCGAGGTGTTTTGGGCCTTGATGTCGAACTCTAAACATTCGGGAGTCCTGGAGGACTCTAAGTCCCCAACTTTGGGAGTGTTGGGCTTCACCCCCACACTTGGCCAAAGTGGGGTTGCGACACATAAGAATTAAAAATTTCTCACACACTCATTCTCTTCCTTCTCCTTCCAAAAAACACACACACGATACCATTTTTTTTAATAAGCCTCCTATCACCCTTCCTTGAGCTTGTTCTCCTTATTCAATGGAAGGTTGGAAATCTTTCCCTCCAATCAATGGCCTCTTCATCTTTCATGAACCAATGATAATCAATAATGATTTTTCTCTCCTATGGGATTTAAGATGAGAATTCCTAGGCCCAATGAAACATTAAGAAGATTCCCTTCACCAATCAAATAGGATGATAATCTTCATGACCAATGGAATCGGAGGATTCATCTTTTTCCCTATCTTGGACATCTTGATAGGGCTCTTAAGCTCCATCATTATCAATTTCATCCATTTGATTTTAATCATCTTACTTCTTCATCCTAATTATTCTAAATAACTAACTATTAAGATAATTTATCGTTAGTAATAAGTAGACATCCTTGAATTCCCATTTGATTAAATCAACTCAATGGTAGTAGTAACCCCTTCATGCACTAATGATTCTTTTAATATTCCCTAATTATTCTTTATTGCGTACTAATTAATTATGTAATACATAATAAATTAGAATGAAATTAGGAATTATAAGGATTCCCATGTACTTCTAGATCCATCGTTGATACTAGGGCTTTATGAATTCATTGGAATAAGGATGTGCATGTCTTCACGGAGTTCTGCCATCATTACCACGCCTTGCGCCTACCCTAATTTCTTGAATAAAAGGAACAACGCCTTCGAACACAAGTTGTCGCAACCCAACTTTGAGGCAAGTGTGAGGATGAGACTCACATTCCCGAAAAGTGGGGATTGGGAGTCCTCCAGGACTCCCGCAACTTTAGAGCTCAACAGCAGAGGGCAAAACACCTCGCCTTGAACTGTTCTTTATACCGCTGAAAAGGTGTTGAAGTGTAGATGTCCAAAATGGCCTTGCATGAGCCATTTGGACATATGCAGCCCAAGTCATGGGCAAAAGAAAGGCCGGGAGTCAAATTGGCAATTTGACTCCCGACCACTAAAAGTCTGGAATCGACCCAATTCCGACGTTTGCAGGAGGAGTGTGACATGGCGTTGGAAAGCTCTTAGAGAGAGCTACAAGATTACTTTAGACCTCATCCCAATTGGAGGTCTGAGCAAGAAGTTATGGATGCCCAAAGTCCTGGGAGTCCAACCTGGGACAGTAAGGAGGAGTCCCGGGAAAAAGTGCCATTCGGATGTAGCCTCCGTGGGGAGCTACAGAGAATACTATATGGGGGAAGGTGATGGCTTCCCTCGAGTCCGGGCTGTGGTGAGTCAAGTGAGTCCAAGGTCGCTCGTGGCTTGTCCCGACACCAAAAGGGTGCAGAATGAGTTATAACCAACTTATGGTTGGTTTTGGATGCAGGACCGAGTAAATAAGTAGTTTGTCCCTCGTCTTAATCTATCCCGGAGCCTCAACACACCCCTCTACCCCTCTTAGTGCTAAGTGTTGGGAGCGGACCCTCAAGTCCTTAAACTTCCGCCTTCTTGAAGTTAGGCCACCTTGGGCCTAACTTGGGACTTGGGGTTGTGTCACAAGTGCCAAATTGGTTCGACTAGCTTTCAAATTTTGTTGATGCAGGTGAAAATTTAGTTATGGTGGATGATGTTGCTACGCCCTTAGATTTTCCTGTTACATTCGTAGAAAAGGAATAACTTGAAAAAGCGCCACTTAACATGAATGTCTCTCAATGGTCACATGAAGAAGAACCATCCAGAAGAATGGTGCGCACTCGAGTCGATCGTTCGACATGGGATCGTCGATTGTCTCCTAACCCACATGCCTTAGCAATTTATTTAGAATTTGTTCCTACTCGTGGAGCCACACCAGAAAGGTTTTAAGAATGTCAATGTGAAGATGACGATGTTTGTTTTCATTGTCAAACTTGGGTTCCCAGTGATGGCCATTATTGTTGGTTACGAAGCTCAATCAACCCCCTTCCCATGGAGCATTGAGCCAAATACCTAGCTCGCACCATTTGTCACATTCTGGATTTTCTGCAATTGTGATCTATTCCCCTTAAGTCATTGACTAAGTTATAATTCACTTGAAGCTACTTAGGTGAAAACGTTATTAATTCAATTTGATCTTGATTCTATTCAAGAGTTTGATAGAAGTGAAAACTAAATAAGGATGTATTAAGATTACATCCTAAAAATCTTACAAGTTTATCATTAATGCTTGAAGATTATTCTACAAACTAATTTAATATTGTCATGGCAAAATGTTAATGTTAATTACGAGCTTGTATTCCCAATATATCAGTAAAATCACCTTTAATTATACATCCCCTTTCACCTCTCTACAACATTAAAAAACAATGCACTTAAAAAGGTTATTAAGTCCTAAAACTAACTAAACATTGCATCAATTTAAATACAGAAGTTCTTTACACTTGGAAATATCCAAAGGCTAAAGTAATAATTACTACTTGGTGGTTTATAAGGATTCAAATCATTATTACTAAAAAAAATTATGGAACTAAAGCTTAACAATTTATTGAATCATAATCCATGGCTCACACCTAATCACCATAGAAGGCAATGGAACAAGTCAAATGATTTCAATAACCAAACACCTGGATGTTAATACTAAGTGACTAGAAATTCTTTTCTGATATGATTTTGCCAATGGTATCATAGATGAGGAAGAGGAAATTCTCCTCCAATCAAAATCAAATTTCTTCACCATTAGAATGATAACCCTACTGAAACTGGGCACATTATTGTCTAATGACATTCCAAAATTTGGTTCAAAGGAGCTCAAATTTGACTTCCTTCATACCCTGGGGAATATTTTGGTAGATGATGTTCCCGCATAGTTAAAGGTGCAGGACTTAAAATTGCCAGGTGGACACTTCAAAAGATGTCTAGATCCGTGATTTGAATTTAGGAATTGTTATTAAACCACAACTAATGAAGTTCAATGGCAATCCAGACCTTTCAACAGCTACAACAAAGGAACTTTGTTCAAAGAATACAAGGATGTCCTTGCATGCTCCTATAAAGATCTCAAATGAATACCTCCCCACATTGATCAACATTGGAAAAAATTGGATACAATGATCCCACCTTTTCATTAGAACTAGTATCGGACGAATCCCAATTATGCAATTGTGGTGAAATAAGATTTGGACAAGCTTTTAACTACAAGTTTCATTGCTTTGGTAGAAGAAGCAACTTAGCTTTTGCCCATTGTGGTGGTTGTTAAGATAAATGATAAGCTACTCATTTGCATCAATTTCAAAAGACTAAATGCAGCCAGAAAAAAATAATTCCTACCCTTTATTATCTACGGAGAAGGTCTTGGATATGCAGTTGGGCATGAAATCTACTCATTTTTGGACAACTTTTCCAATTATCATCATATCATGATAGCACCAAAGGATCGATACAAAACAAATTTCATCATAAAATGGGGTGTGTTTGTATGGTTAATGTTGCTTTTCAAATTGAAAAACATGCCACCAACCTACCAACAAATTGTAAGTTTAGCTTTCAAAGAATATTTGGTGTGTTCATGAAATTATTTTTGAATGATTTGAAAACCCATATGGTTAAACTCCAATTGTGTTTTGACAAATGTCAAGAATTTGGTATTAGCTTCAACTTGGAAAAATGTATGTTTATGGTGTTCTCCGGTGTCATACTCAGTTACATTGTGTTTAAGGAAGGGAAGCTACTAGATCCTAAGAATATTGTAACCATAGTCAACATGTTGGAACTTAAAACCCCTAAAAACATTCAAGTTTTCAACAACATGGCCCAGTTTTATTGTTGTTTCATCTAGAACTTCGTTTTCATCGTGGCCCCAATTATAAAGTTGTGAAAAATCAAAAAAAATTAGTGGACTCCCAAATGTTAATAGGCGTGGGAGGCAATCAAGTAGTGGATGGACCGATCTTGGTTGCACCAAAGTGGGATCTGAATTTTCACATTCACATTGATGCATCCAATTTAGTAGTCGATGTTATGTTGGTTCAAAACCCAACTGGAAAATGCGACCAACTAATTTGACGCACCCCCACACTCCTTGAAAGACTCAAATGCAAATCCAAAAATGAAAATAATGGAAGAAGGAGTTGGGGTACACTCCCTAACTCGCAACATTTCAGGGGTAGAGGGGTGTGATAGAACTTTGGGATGGGATTAGGGTGATTGACAAGTGGGTCAATTATTTTCATAGACTTGCACAAACCAAACAACAAGTTGGTTAGTGTGTGGTTGGAGCACTTTTGGTGCACAAATGAGCCATGGGCATACACAGACTCATAAAACTCACCACAACCCAAACCTAGGGGAAACTACCACCTTCCCCCTTATAATATTCTTTGTGATTAGTCATAGGGGTTGCATCCAAATGTCATTTTGTCCTGGGACTCCCAAGTTGGGAGTCCTTAAATTCCCAAAATTGGGGCTTTCAAAACTTTGGAGGGCCATAACTTCTTACACAAACCTTTGATTGACGTCTAGGTTTCAAGCAAAGTTGTAGCCCTTGTCTAGAACTTTCCAACGATATATGGCATGCCACTTACATGCACGTATTTCAGAATGATTCCCAATTTTTAATGGGTAGGAGTCAAATTGGCACTTTGACTTCGACCCTTCTTTTGGCCATAACTTGTGTTTGAAGTACTCAAATCATGCAAGCCCATTTTAAACATCTATGTTTCAAAGGAATTCTAATGGTATAAAAAACTTTTTAATTCAATGAGTTTTGACTGCTAAAATACCTCATTGAAGATTTGGGATTCCATAGGGATTCCAACTCCCAAAGTGGGAGTCCATTTGGGAATGTAGGTTCATTCCCTCACACTCCTAGGAATGAAAATGTGATTCCTAGGTTGCACTTTCGACCCACACCTTTCCATGCCTTTGCCTTGGTCTTTACCCCAAGGCTAGGGTCATGACAAATTACATACGTGTTTCGATTGTTGAACAATGTAAAGAAAAACTACACCACAACTAAAAGGGAAGTTTTGGCGATGGTGTACGACCTTCACAAATATCGCCATTATTTATTCAGCAACAAGTTTATTTTTTATGTAAACCATGTGGCCCTCCTTTACTTGGTTAAAAAACCCCAAGTTTTTGGCCGGATAGTTTAATGGCTTTTGTTGTTTCTTGAATATGATTTTTTAATGGTATATAAATTTGGAAAATCACATTTAGTTGTTGATGCTCTATCCCAGTTACCAACATCCAATGAGCCAAATGGAGTGCTAGATTAAGTCACTAATGTTCTACTATTCCTATTCGAATCGGCATGGTCGTAGGAAATTCACGATTATTGCAAATAGGAGATTTTTTAGTTTCATACACCCCAAAACAAAAATGGAAATCGACCTTAAAGGCCTTACCTTACGCATTGCAACAACGCAAATTATATAAATAGGGCTAGAACCAAATATTTTGATAGTGTTTACATCAAGAAAAAATTTCGATAATCCTTCGAGAAATGCATGAAGGGGTAGCTAGAGGTCATTTTTTGGTAGATATTACAATCCAAAAAAATTTGGTTGCTAAATATTGGTGGTTAACATTTCACAAAGATGTTATCGACCATTGCAAATCATGTGATAATTGCTAGCAGAAAGGCAACTTGGTCCACCAAATTGGTTAAATTGATCACAATGCTCCCTACCAAGCCTTTCACAAAATGGGGCATTGATTTCATAGGCCCCATCAAAGTAAGATGTTACACATGTAACTGTTATGTTCTTGTGGCAATCGATTATGCTACCAAATGGCTAGAGGCCAAAACATTACAGACCAACACAACAATGGTCATAGCATGGTTCCTTTACAAATTGATCCTGATGTAATTCAACTATCCATTCACACTAGTCAGTGATCAAGGTGTGCACTTTATCAATGATGCCATCCAAACTTTAACTACACATTTTTTGTTTAAACATACAAGTTCCACTACCTATTACCCATAGGGGAACAACGAAGTCAAATTAACTAACAAAGTCATCAGCCTACTATTAATCGAATTGGTGAGTGAGAAGCGCAATGATTGGGACGAACATTTGCATACAATTTTATTTACTTATCAGACAACAATCAAGGTCATCACTAGGTATACCCCTTTCCAACTTATATATGGGCTTCAGCCATTAATTCCCACAAAATATTTCGTTCCTTTGGAAAATAATCCAACAAATCACATTTAGGTATGTGTTCTATCTAACCAAATAGTTGATTTTAAAAAGTTGGAGGAATCTTGCCAAGTTGTTATTGAAACAACAAAACAACAATCTAACCTAGAAAAATGGGTGCACCAACACTACAAATAGAAATCATTTGCCTTCGATGACCATGTCTTGTGGTTTTCCAAATCCAAAAAAATGCACCACAAAATTCAAATCGCAATGGTTTGAAGCGTACTAAATCTAGTATTTTCTCCCCAACAACACTATTTTGTAGGTCACGATAAACAAATTTGACCCATACCAATCCTTGTAAATCTAAATAGGCTCAAGCCTTACCAACTTTTTGTGATTTCTCGAGGACCAAAAATGGGGGTTACTAAGGAGGAGAGATCTCAATGAACAATCGGAATAGGACGAGGACATATGGTCAAAAGTGGAGGATGACACAATCAAAAGCAGAACGTCATCTGGAATAATTTTTTGACAATGAACCAAAAGTAAACAATCATTCAGTTATAGTTCCACTAAAACAACTTTTTGACAATGAACCATAATTTAATGAGGTTCAAGTTATTATGAAAATGGGTCATATAGATATGGCTTCACTAGAAAAAAAACTTAGTGTGAAATTGAAAAGGAATGAGGATTCTGTTGTTCCAAAAACAAATATTACAATCCAATTACATCCTTCGTGTACCCAAAACCAAAAGTGATAGATCCTTCACTTGAAAAAATATGTGAACAAATTGCAAATGGGATGAAGAATAGTGAAACACAATGGGGGAAAAACCAAGCAAGGTGTTACATGATATTCCCTCAACTTGTGTTTGGACAAGTGTGGTTCCATAGTTGTAAGTGAATCCACAACCTTCCATATCCTCTTGGTATCATGTTGTAACTTTTGAGTTGACCATTGCAGGTGGCCTAAGTTTTGTCCTTTTTTCAATTAACTTCATCTCTTTGATGTACAGTGACCTAAATCTTTTCCTTGAACTTAAGGGTCTCCTTTTCATGTGCTTGTAAATGTCCTTGTAGACGATCCTTGTGCCATTACAAAGTTGTAGATTAAATTTCCAAATCATCTGCATGTTTTTTTAGGGCCCAATACCTTGCATCCTCTTTCTTTTGATTCAACTTCAACAAGTCTCTTTCTTCTTTGATAATGTCATAAGACCGGTGCTTGTACTCCAAATTCCCCTTGCTTTGATTTAACATAATGATCTCCAATTATAGTTTAGTTAGCTCCTTTTCCTTGGCCTAAAGTATCTTCTTGGTTTGAACTTCATTGGCATTAATTTGACGTTATAGATTTATCACCTCCTAATTTGCAATTGTAGCTTTACCCTCCAATTATTGCTTCTTTGTTTTATTCCTTTCACGCAACAATTTGAATCTAGACAACTCAATTCTAGTTTGCTTCCATTTTTTACTATAATTTGTTACATACTGGAATAGTTCAACAATCATTTAATCTTCCTATGCCTCATGACTCAAACATCCACATGTCTATGGTGTTTAGAACATTGGGGTATTCCTTCTAGATGTTTCTACAAATGGTTCAACGTTACCCATATTTAATAACAAATGACCTAATAGGTAATAGATTTAAACATGTTGTTAAACTTAACAAATGATCTAATATGTTATTTAACCTAACCTATGGCATTAACCCAACCCATTATTGAACCTGATAGGTAGTATTATGCTAAGTTGGTAGATAGGTTAACAAGTTAGTCAACTTGTAGTCTATAGAATAAGTAGTAGAATAGTTAGTAAAACAGGGTGCATTTTTTTGAGAATTTGGGCTATTAGTTTAAGTATTGCCAACTTTCTTGAAACTTTGAGTAATTTGTGTACATGTTAGTTTTAAAATTGTGTTACTTTTTAGATTGTTATAGTTTAGATGTACATGTTGTTTTAAAAATTCGTTGCTAGAAAAAAATCAAAAAGTTGAAAACCTTCATGGGAATAAAAAAATTTGTTAACACTTGGCGACCATGCTAAGGATCAAAATTCAAAAGCAATCACACTTAATTTTTTTGGTTAAATTCAATAGTTTAACAAATTAGGTTTGAAAGGCAATCGCGTTTGAAATTCTAATTTGTTTCATGTTTTACTTGTTTTTGTGTAATTCTTAAGTTGATGTTTCTTGATTTAGTTTTAAAACATTAGGAATAGGTTGAGATTAATGTAAAGTGTTTGAAGTAAAATAGGCACCCAATTTGTGAAAAAAAGTTTTCTATAAACTCTTAACTACTAAGAGGGGTCATTTAAAAAAAATTATGTTCAAGAATGCAGGGGCTTTCCTAGAACCTATTGATTTTATAAGATGTCTAGAGTGGTCATTATAATTCTTAGAAAACAACTAGAACAAGTCCTACATCAACCTATTCTAGAACTTGCACAAAAGTAAGATGAACAACAAGTGCAACCTATGGGAAACAAATTTGTGAATGTGCCAAACACAAATGGAACATAAGAGGGGAGAAATGAATGAACAACATCAAAATGTAACAAAATTGGTTGTGCAAAAAGACCCAATAATGTTCTCAATTACTCATCAAGAAACACCACAAATAATAACCCAACCATGGGCAATGGGTGTTCATAATGATGACAATCATAAACCAATTCAATTGTTTGATGAAATTGTCTCTGCATGACAACCATGGCAATTTACAACCCTGTGCTATAATTTACCCAGAAAATTTTGTCATTAAAAAAAGATATTTTTACAAAGGACTTTTGAAGGACGCATATAATAAAAACAAGTTGATGATAAAAAAAAACGAGTTGATAATAACCTATTAAACACATTAGAAAAACGTTCACAATTTTAAAAATGTGGAATTTTAAAACTTTGAAAATTCAAAATAAATACATTTGAAAATTCAGAATTTCATAACTTCAAGAGTGATCTACCACATATAAATGGGGTATAATGTACATCATACATTAAAAAATTTAATTTATATTACATGAAATTCAACTATAAAAATTTAACATTTTTTGCTATGATTTGAAATTATTGTCATTTTTCAAGATGAAACATAAAATCACAAGGATTTTATAAACATTTACAAATTCATATTTATCCAAAAATAATTAAGATTTTTTTTTTGACTTATTGGGGAAATTCTAATCATTTTTCATAACAAGTTGCTAAAAAAATCATTCAAATATTCATTCATATGAAAAAAATGTTTTTTGGGAAAAAATACATGCATGATTAATGTAAAGTAATGCTTGTGGCTCCTTTGATCTTGTTTTGACCCACCTGTTGACAATATGAATAGGTTATAGTTCCAACACCTTGGTTTCCTTCGAAAATTAATCTATGGTGTGGAACTTGTGTTCTTTCATTTGGACCAAAAATTGACCTCACCAGCCAAATGCCTTGTTGGTATGTGGTTTTTTATCAAACGACTATGGGTGTTGTTTGGAGTTCAATAGGTTTTAAATGTGGTATAAAAACTAATTGATTAAACGATTTTTTTGTGAATGTGACAAATTTGTTCCAACCTATTGAGTAGGTGGAATTGTTCCATCTCCAAAATAGTGGGTACCAAATTGATATTGGTGTTTGGTGGGTGTTTTTGAAAACTAGTAGATATTACAATTAGTGTAGATGCAACACTTTCAAAAGTCTTTAACTATACCATAATTTAAAATTGGATCAAATTGATTTTTAATTTGAGTTTCTTGACATTCATGTGAGTGAAAAAGGAATAATGTGCCATGATTACCATGGTTTTAACTGGGAATAATTAAATAAATGTTTAGTTTTTTATGATAGAATCTATCATTCGATGCCTTCTGTGGCTCCTTTGACTATGTTTTGACCCAGGTGGGACATCTATTCAATGATTGTCCATTTATTAATGATAGATTAAAACAATTATTAAGGGAGGAAGCAATTAATGTTCATCAACCTATGGTAAATACTTCTTTTTTTTCCTATATTTTGATCAAAATCTAGATTAAAACATGTCATAAAATTAATATTAAAAATCTAGTCATTCAAATCTACTCATATCTAGTTTCAAAATTTAAATCCAATCACAAAAATATGAAAAAAATCAGAACAACAAATTTGGCTATGGAATTGAATGTTTTCCAAAAAAACAAATCACTTTTGTTTCATAAAGTAATCCTATGTTTTATTCGAATTCAAACAGTGACAAAAACTATGTAATCTAGCTAGTAATTCTTAAAACAATAACTAGGTAAGTAGAAATATATTAATTAAGTATTACCACACCTAATATTCCTTTAACATTACCCCACCCATATTCTGAATTATGTCCTAGAATTTTGGATAAAAATATGTTAAGAAAGTTAAATCAAATGTTATTTATGATCCAATGAATTAGAAATTTGATGTTAATCTTGATGTACTACAATTTGAACTATTTGTTCTACAATCTCATTTGTTCATGGTTCCTGTACTTCATATTGAACCAATGTCTAATTCTTTGTTGTATATAGAATCTGTTGTTACTTTTCTTGTGCCTTTGTTGACAATTATGTAGTTGTTTGAAGATGTGTTGTTATATACTCCTATGACTACAACTCTAATGTCACTTGTAAATGTACTATGACTACAAATCTAATGTGTTATGAATATGTTCATGTTCTTGCAACTCTGGTGCAACTTGTAATTATTGTGCATGTCAATAACAAATAAATAGTTATTAATAACTATGATATAAAACCAATTTTGAAGATCTGAAGTTAAAGAATTAATTATGAAAACAATGTTATTCAAAAACGGTCACAAAAAAACATTTATCAAAAGCCATTACAAAAAAATGATTATCAAGAATAACCATTACAACCAAAGGGGGTGTAACCGTTTCTAACAATTATCCAAAAATGATCAAAACCATTGCCAATGATCACCAAACCATTACCAAAAGCCATTAACTCTCAAAGTGCTTTCCTATTTAAGTACTTCCACTATTCATGTACTTTTTGCCAATTTTTTGTTTCGTCATGTTGTTAGTATTGTTAGGTGTTCATTTCCTCTTTTATTATGCCCCTTTTCATACTTGTTACCTTTCATATTTGGTGTAGTGTTGCTTTCATTTTTTATTATCATGAAAGGAAGCATGAGTAAGGAAAGAGCAAAAAAGATGTTGAGGGGCTAATCGTTAAGAGAGGAAGAGCCAAATTTTGAGCAGGAAATAAGCTTGGACAAGGTAAACCAACAAGAGAAACATGTAGTGTCCATTTCCAATAAAAAGGTCATTTTTACCAAAATGGATAAACCGTAGAGGTGGATAGTTGGTAGGGATGTGGGTTCAGCAAAACAAATAGGAGTAGGGGACCTTCTAAGTCTTGAACTCAGACCAATTCATCATCTAGTGAAAGAGTTTATCAATGTATCATCTTGACTAATACGGATGTGATAGAAATTGGTAGTATAAGGGGTTCTAGTGCTACTCACCAAAGATACAATGGCAAAAATGCTACTATTGCCACAAGTCAGGCATTCAAAACTACTAAAAAAGCAAAAGGAGTTAAACTTGGAAAAAATAGTTCCATTAAAAGTTTTGGTGGATAATGAAAGATGGAAAGTGTTTGTGTTCAAGGGCATGTACATTGCTAGAATGCCTACACTAATCTAAGGCATTTGGTTGAAGGGAAGTCGCCTCATTTACGTAGCAAAAAAAACTCATGATCCTAGTAGCGCTCATTGAAACCAAAATGTAAATCAACTAGGTTGGTGTCATTTTCAACAACCTTCATAGTAGGTTGTGGGACTTGGGTGGCCCCCACAAAACCAATCCCACCAAATATGCAAAGTTTGAAAGAACACAAATCCTAGACATAATGTTCTAAAAATGGTTTTTAGTGGACCTAAGTTTTTTACTACTAGATTCAGAAGAGGAGGATGAATAATAAGAAAACTCGTTAGGTGAGGCAAGGAAAATTTGCTACCAAGCCTAGGTGTGTAATCACAAGGCACATTTTTGGATATGGAAGAAAGTCCGAGTCCGGAGCATCTAGTGGGTGCAACAAGTCACCACAAGAGGACAAACTAAAAGCAGAAACCATCCAATTGGCATTAAGGAGTTAGACCTTGGGCCAATTGTGGCCACACCCTCCATCTTCCACACTGAACAAACACACGTTGACGGATCAAATACCAAAACCAACATCAAGTCCCCAAAAAAAGACCCAAACTAGAAGTCCTTATGGAGACAAAGATTCAAAACCTACATTGAATACCTTATTTTTGAAGGAAACGCCTTCAACATAGTAAAAGGTAGGAGCTTCACTTTTGCGGCATTTGCATGACATGCTTTCTTTCGAAATTATTCTAGTAAATACTTTGCTAGATGTCAAAACTCCACCAGAGTTTAATTTTGGTGCCGATACAACAATTGGAAGTCTGTCACATCAACCATGGGTGGACTTTTCCAATTTTGATTGATGTTTTTTGAAACACCACATGCAATTGGACCCCAAAATTTGGTAGCTCTGACAATCCATGCCTCTTTTAGCAACTTGGAATTTTACCTCCTCATGTCCAATTCGTACATCTTGATGATGACCAACATTGACACAAAGTTTTAGAGTCGGGCAATAGAACATGATGCCCTATAGGAAAGCAATTAGAATATTTATGGCAAGAAGCAAAATATGGAGTCCTTTGTCAACCAACTTAGGGTAGCCAATGGAAAGGATTCCATAACCATACAGGATTTGGAACAATGATTTTGTGAAGCTGATGTGATGCGTTTGTAGTTCAACAAACTAGAGGCTGAAAACAAGGACTACTGAAAGGTTATTCCAGGGCTAGAGGAATGCCTACCGGTAGCTAACATTGCTCTTGATGCATTGTAAAAGGACCAGAACCGACTAAAGGTTCAATATTGGAATGAACCATAAGAGTGGAAGAGGTTGAAAGAAGAGTTGAACAAGGCAAATAGAAACTTGGAATCCACTAAGGCCCAACTCTCTCATAATAAAAATGCCAACCTTGGGCTATATAAACAAATTTAGGGGTTGGAACAAAAACTTAAGGAAGTAATTGGAAAAAAAGGAAAAGTTACAAATCAAAATGGAGGAATTGCGAGTTGACCCTCTTTTGAACAGTGCCGACCTTGAAGCCTTGCGGAGGAAATGCAAGTGTTTACCCAAAAGGTCGAAAGGCCGAACTTTAATTACCACTGAATAACAGAGTTTGAAATGTTGCAAATGGAACATGTTTTTGCAAAACCAGAGTTGCTAATGCATCAAAATCGAATTATGGGAATTTCAAAGGCTAGGTGGCTGAAATGTTGGATGAAATTTTTGCAAGCTTCCAAAAAGATGTAGACTCTATATCCTCTAGATATAACACTACCAAAAATTGATGCCACATTTGGTAATGCTAGACTTTCAAATAACAACCGGGCCATTACCAACCAGATCCACCTTTACCGCACTAGTAAATGAAACCTGAAAACTAGAAGAAGAAATGGAAATTGATTTGTGAGTGAAGTTGGGACAAAAGTTGAAAAAATAACAAATAATCGACCTCTACTAGAAAGATAAACAAATTTTGATGTAAAAGAAAAAGTTGTAAAAGTCCAAGAGGTTTCGGTGGAGAAGGTCAAGGACTCACCCCCAAGGTCACAACTAAAAGGTGCACCTAGCACAACAATCGAACCGATTATTGAACTTCCCTATGACCTAATAGAATAGGTAATCGAATTTAAAATTAGTTTCAGTAGATTGTTGTAAATGATAGTTTTAGGAAGTTAAAACATTTTGTTACTTTGTGATTTTGAGGATGTAATCCCACTTTGAAGGGAAGATAATGTTGAAGTGAAAAAGATTTTTGTAGCTGAAACTGGTTTTTACATAACTAAAACTAAATTGTTGTAATCGAAACCATAATTATCTCAAGGTAACTGAAACCATATTTAAAAGTGGTTATTTTTAGCAACAAAAATCTAGAAATGATTGGTTGAACTAATAAGGTTTGGAAGGTATATATATCTAGGGGGATTTTTAATTTTTTCCTCTCTCAAAAAACAATAGACTACACATAGTTGTTTCAAACAAATTATGGATAAAGTTCAAACCTTTTGAAATTTTTGCCTTCTTAATTAAGTTTTTTTCTTTTTTGCCAAATTGGTATTTCTCCTCCCAAGTTTTATGTTTTCAAGTATGTCCTTACAATTGTGTGTGTTATTCCATGGTTATCTTAATGTTATCACATGAGTTTGAGGTTTTATTTTTTATATCTAAGGTGGCTGAAGGTGTTTGCCCCCACTTCAAATCTGGTAGTGTATTTCCCCTACCAAAAAACAAAATACTCCAATAATCTATTTGTCCTACCAGTAGTTAAGTTTTGGTGGTTTTAAATATCACCCCCCTTGGACAAGAATTTTTAAAATTTTTGTTTCATCTACAAACCTGGTTATTTACCAAGTGGCTTTAACAAAAAAAAGATGCCAATTTTTTTTTCAAGGCATGGAGTGCAAGTGAGGGGCCATCCCATTCAAACTCCTTGTTTAATTCCTTTCATATCCTTTCAACATCTACATGTTATTATGCTTTTATGTCTATTGAATAATCTAAGTACCTATTGTTTAGTGTGTGGATCATGTCATCCCATGCATTTTTACCTTCATATGCACCTATTACAACATCACATCGGTGTATTGTAGCAATAGAAGGTTTTTAACCCATTTTTTTTCTTAATTTTTCTCTTTCTTCTTAAGCTTTTTGGGCCTTTCTTCATGCCCTTTAGACTTCACTACTCTCCCTGTGTTTCTGCCCCTTTCTTTACTACTTGGGGATTGTGTAAAATGATTTTGTGGGACAATCAGGAACCCGAGTGGTACTTGAAAACCACCCTTGTCACAATGGTTGTTACCCTTTCCTTTTGAAGATTCATGTTTTTTCCTCTTCTCGTGCTATAAAGGCCAAACAACACAATATATTTCTTGAAAGGATGGAAACAACCAAAAATAAAATAAAATGCCATGCAAACATCAAAGAAAAAAAATCAAGTATCAACAACACCAAGAAAAAAAATACCTCAATGGAAACAACACAACAAAAAAATCCTAGCAAACTCATGTATATATTTATTGGTTCTGCATTCTTGCCCCATGGATTTCAAACAAATTATTTCTTAAGCATTGATAATTAACCACAATATTTTCAAGCTTACGTGTTTACCTTACAAAGGTTAAACAACATTTATAAAAAATATGAAAACCCTATACATAATACTAAATATTGCCTTTGCATTTCAAAGAACACATAGTTGGACACAAATTTAAAATGAAAATAAGATGAGTGATCTGTTTACACAAGTAACAATGCAAAAGAAAACTTAAAAAAAAAAACCTTGGTGATCTTGATACACAATTAATAATGTAGAAAAGGGAGCAACTCATTTGCACAAGTTGTGATATATGAAGAGGCGAACACTTCACACGAGGAATCGAACTCACGAAATGTTCTTCATGCATCATAGGTGAATTTTGGCATTCAAAATATGCACGTTTATGGGGTGTTCAATGATAAGATTTCAATTATAAATGTTTTCATGAGTCGACACATGAACAAACATTTACTCACCCAAGTGTTATAGGCATCTCCCACCACCAAACTCAAATTAAATTGATGTAATGGGATGTGCTAGTCTTACTCAGTGGTAATTGTCTCCCATATACTTTGAATGCACGATTTGGTTCCAATTCATGCATCACATTCATTTGTCCCAACCCACATTGCCAAGCATTTTTTAAAAAAAATTCAAAAACATTCAACATTTGGTCCATTTACCATAACACTCACCATTCATCCAATTCCATTTTGCTTGTGGAGGACAAGAAAAGCTCAAAAGAGGGTCAATAGAGGGTTGCAACATTATTATTTATGTTAAACTAAGCTAGGCATTGAGAACTCCATTTTATTTTCAACAATATCCATACGCAACATTCAATTGAATTTGATTCACAACTTTGAGACTTGAACATTACCTCATAGACATAGGTACTAGACCCCTCAAGAAACCTCCAACCATGTTGCATTCTAAAAGATGATCAAGCAAGCTATAACAACTCTTAATTTGTCATCTCCAACAACCTTGGTTGAAGCCTTCAGAAAATTACTTTCTATAGCTTCCAAAATTAAAAACTTTTTTGTAAGCTTCTTTCATGGAACACTAATATGCATTGCAAATGTTGCCTAAAATGCTACGAGTCATATGTATATACATTGCATTCAATTCTTGAACATGATGTTGATGCATTATAAACATTAACCTTTGCCATTCATGAATAAAAAATGTTAAATGTTTTTTCCCTTGGTCTTAGGTATCAACCATGAGACCAAGTTATCAAAGGTTTCCTCATACTTGTAAACCCACCATTAGAATCACTTTGATTCCTTACTTCCTTAATTTGACTCATGACCCTTTCCATTTACACACTGACACAACAACCCACAGTTTATTATTATCCTACAATTGAGTGAAGAGGCTAAGTACTTGATAAAGTAATACATACCAATTGAACATCAAATGATGACATAGCTCCAAGCATTTACAACTATCAAACATGTGACATTGCAATACCCATTCATGATACCACAAGGAAATATAAATGCTTCAACACTAAGCTACACAACAAAGCTCATAGGATCCATTGGGGAGAGTTCACAAACCCACCTACTCCCATTTCCATTCCATTTCAAATATAGGAAAAAAAATGTTGGGCATGTAAACTTACCATCCTTTAGTTTATTGACTTTAACGTTCATTTTCTTGTTGTCAACAGAACCACCATCCATTCTCCATAAAATAAAACCTTTGGTTGCTTCAATAACAAGACCTTCCTCCAAGACCCTAGACCCACATAAAGCCCATTATTCCCATCCCAAATCATATGTATCCAAATAGGACTGGTGCACATTCATATTCCATAGCTTGGTCTTTGCATGTCTAATTTTTGCATCCAACTTAGTTAGTTCATCTTACAATTTGGGTATAAATTTGTAAATTGTTTCCCAACAACCTTGAAGGTTGCAATTTGCTCAAATTTGTAAGGTGTGGGGTTTGTTCCAATATGTTATAATCTCCACACTTTCATATCACCAAAATATGGTCCTACTTCATGGCAAAGATCTTCCATGACATCTAACTATCATGGCAACATTTCCATCCTAATTACATCAAATGAACCGTCAATAACCTCACCCAAGGTTGATGTGAGTTGAGAACTTGTGAGTTGCTTACCATCCATATCATCTTATAGTTTGTTGGGTCAAATACACTACTAGAAATTTTCGGTTTTGAAATTGTTGTTTGTAATTAAAATTCAATTGCATGCAACACATGCAATTGCAAATTTGTGTAGTTGCCTAAGACAAGTTGCATGTGACATTATGTATGCAACATGTATATATGGTGTTAATATACATGCTCATCCATACATACTAATTCAAATGTAGTTGCACCTTATGTGCAACTCTCCTTGCAACTATAATGTAAATAACAAAAATATGACATGTGTTTAAAAATTGGACAACTAGCTTATGGACACGTGTCACTATTTAATTATTTTTATGTTTTCAAAATTGAAAATTCATTAGATTAATCTCAATCATTAAAGTTTATGCCACTAAGATGATGACATGTGGCACACCATGGAACCTTCATTGACCATTTTGACATGTGTCCTTTTAAAACACCAAGTATATGATGAGATGTGGCAATTAAAGCCCACCTATTTTTTAATTTAAAAATATTAATTAACGGAATTTCAACTATCCAATTTATGGCCAATAAGATGTTGACATGTGTTACCTAGTTAGGTAGGTAATTATTAGAACCTATTAAGTAAGTAAGTTTATTTAGTTATGTAAATAAGTTGAACTTAGCTAGGTTTAAGCTATATACATAAAATTAGAATAATCCGATTTTAATTTTATGATTCACTATTTCATAAAGGTCAAGCTTTACTTATTTATTCATCCCCAATGGCATTTGATGTTTTGTTACAATAAAGTTATTGCTTCTAGTTATATACTGAACCAAATAGAATTGGAAGCCAAAGGATATGGGATAAAAAATTCCATTGCAAACTTCATGAACCAGCTTAATTGCACATCAGATGCAATTAATGTATTAGAGTAAAGAAGCCAGGGGAGTGCTTTGTTACTTATGGTGTCACGACAAAACTTGAAGCCCTCCTCTTGGTGCATGTAACAAACTAAGAATCGTCGAAAATAGATTAGAAATGAGAAAGTTATGGCCCCCCAAAGTAAAGGGGGTCAAAAACTCAGAAAAGAAACCATTGAACACTACAAAGGCTGACTCTTAAGCACCCAGAAAGTTCCTTTTCTGTTTTTTTTTTGCTATTAAAGTTCTAACATGATTTTTAAAACTTTAGATGGCGTTCATTAAGCATTTTAAATCGTTTAAAATGAATAAAAAATAAGAAAGTTATGAGGTTTGAAAGTAGGAGGGGTCCAAAGAAAAGGAAAAAAAAACGTTTTGTAATTTGGAAACTTATTTTTCTTCTTGTTAATTTTCATTACTCCTTTTCTTTTGCACTTCAAAGATGATTGTAGAATATTTTTAATAATTATGATTACTTAATGAAAATATGGTTTTTAACATTATTATATAGCTTAAAATGTTTGTGTACTTGTAGGTTAATTCGTGCAGCCTATTTACATTAATATTTTAACATAAATAATAAAATTTTAACATATTATACCCACTAATATTATATATATAATTGATTATCATTATAATTATAGTAAAAATTTAATTGATAATTATAAATTTTTATATTATCATATTAATTGATTTTAAATAATGTTTTTGTTTAATCAAGTTTACATTTTCTGAAAAATATTCCAAATAAAATAAAATAAAATAAATTTAATTTCCAAATAAAATATTTAAATATATTTGACAAATCAAATTTAAAAACTTGCAATATATATTTAAACCATGGTTTAATTTAACTTAATTTAACTCAATATAATTTACTTTAGCCATAATTAATTTAGCCATTGTTAGTTTTAGTTCAACCATAAATATTTTAGCCTAACTTAATTTAGCCATAATTGGTTTGGCCTAATTTAATTTACCCATATTTATTTCATATTAATTGAATTTAACTTAATTTTTTAAACCATAAATAATTTATTCATATTAAGTTTGGCCTAACTTAATTTAACCATATTTATTCTAGCCTAATTTATTTTAGCCATACTTAATATAGTTTAATTTATTTTAACCATAAATAATTTAGCATAATTTAATTTAACCTTAATTATTTTGATCTAACTTAATTTAGCATAATTTAATTTAGCCATAATTAATTTAGCCTAATCAATTGAGCCATGGTTAGTTTTAGCCTGATTTAATTTAGCCATCATTAGTTTAGCTTAATTTAAATTAGCCATGGTTATTTTAGTTTAGGTTAATTTAGGTTAGCCTAAGTTAATATGGGGTTAACCTTAATACTAGAGGCACATAATATTTATACATAACCTATGTACATATATTAAGTATAATAATTTAAGTATGTATAAGTTTGAGCCATCATTTTTATGACACATGTCCATGTTATACACATTTAGTTGCATGTTAGTTGCACACACAATTGTATGGCTGCAAAAATATACAATACCAAATTTATGGTTGCAAACATGATTGAGATAGTTGCAAACGACAACTAGTTGCATGCCAGTTGCATAATGATTGGTCGTAAACGACAAGATTTTTAGTAATGATACTCTTTAATGTCACATTGGCCCAATTTGTTTCAATAATAGTCTAGAGTTTTTGTTTTCAACAAAACCATTATAACTAGATATCCTTGTCCTTTGAGCCTCCTAAATAGCCCAATATGTCTAGTTATTTCCAGCCTTCAATTGCTACACCCATGCTTCATCAATATTGTTGAAGTCGTCAAATTGAAAACAAGACATTAAGATGTCAAGTTTAGGAAACAAATCAAAGATATGAAAACCCAAACTACATGGCATGCCCCCACTCTCCATATCTATAACAATCCTACCACTTTCACTGATATGACCTTTAGGTGGACCATTATTAATAAAATGATCAAAGCATAGTTTGTCTTGGTGGTGTACATGTTATTTGAAGACGTTATTTGTACATTATTCAACTTGCAATGCTTGATCGCACTGAACGTTTAACATTCAAAGCTCAAAAACTATGTCTAAACTTTTCTCCAAGTGTGCACAAACTTTGAATGACACAAAGTGCATTATCACAAAAGAAAACCAACTTAATCCTTTGATAGTTCAAACTAACCTAACAACCAAGGACAACTCAAGTTAGGAAACCTTGATTCCAAAGACATTGAAGCCTTCCCATTGTACTGAATCTCAGATAACCCATTTTTTATTGTATCTTAACAACAATATACCACATAATTATTAAGGTTTAGTCAAGTACTCCAATGCCATCACCAAACCCATGGGCATTCATAAGCACTCCAAGTTAAACACCTAGAGTTTAACATACTTTGGATCTCTATTCAATATAAATAGCAAATTTCACAACAACATATTCATGAATATAAGAACTGCATACAAGTTGTTTAACAATTCCATTCACCATCAAGCCTTTCAAGATCCACAGACGTTGTATTCAAATTTACATATGTTAGATTTTAATGGCATTAATCCATTGCACCAATCCTACTGGTGTCAAGGACAACTAAAGGATTTGAATGTAATTAGAGTGGATATTGAAAAAAAATCAACTGATGCAAAAAACATCCATGTGGCAATTGTAATGTTGTTGGTGTGTGTTGGTAGATGTTGGAATTATAGTAGGTGCTACAAATTTGGGTTTAAGATCATTCACTTCCCACGCACCAAGGATCCACATTTCACATGTGTTTATGAATTGCCACAACAACTCCAATTGCTTTTGTCATCTAAAATATTATGAAACAATGCACAAATGTATTAGCCCCTTGTTTGATATTCTACCCGTCCAACACTCAAAGTAATCAAAAACTTCCACAACAACCCAAGCCTAGGATAAAACACATTAACAAGATTATTCCCAGTCCCATAATTGTTTTTTTTTGACACATAGACAAAGAAACAAACATGTTGTTGCTCCTATTTGGGAATGTGATTACAAGCAACTAAATGTGGGTGGTTTCTTTTGGCTCAAGGGAACATATACAATAACACACATTTGTTGGATTTTGTGGGTGGTGAGGAGATCTCATCCACAATGATTTTACTTGTTGGATAACCACATGCTTAAAAAAAAGGCCACCAACTCTTGGGTCGTTATAAAAGGGGTGACAATGGATGTGAAAAAATTGCATTACTGTAAATCATGGTTTTTAAAAAGGTTCAAATTGACTAACTTGTCATTTTTTATGAATGGACATGTGCATTTGATTAAAGGCCAAGGGTTTGAATGACACATGTATTTATTGATTAATCAACTTGACTATAATGGTTTGTTTTATTAGATACACATAGTCAAAGTTGTACAACCTTAGTCAAAATGACTAATGGTTTTTAATCAAGTTGAACATTTAGTCAAGACAGTTAATGATCTTTAGTAAAATACGACATGATCTACTATTTTAAATATGTTTTTCCTACTTATTCATCCACTTATTTATTTAGTTACTTACCTACCTACCTACCTATTTATTTTATACTTTCTCACTTACTTACTTACTTACTTACATACCTACCTACCTACCTACCTAAACAACAATTTATTTATTTAATTTTAGCCATTATGTGTAACGATTAAGTTTAACCACTAGATTTAGCAATTATGTTTAGCCATTAGATTTAACCATTATTTTAAATCATTAAGTTTAGCCATTAGGTTTAACCATTATGTTTAGCAATTTTTTTAAATCATTAAATTTAGCCATTATATTAAGTCATTAAATGTAACCACTAAGGGTTTAGTCATTATTTTAAATCACTGTTTTAAGTCATTAGCCATTAAATTTTTCCATTATTTTAAATCACTAAGTTTAGCCATTATTTTAAATCATTAAGTTTAGCCATTAGGTTGAATCACTATTTTAAGTCATTAAATTTAGCCACTAATTTTTTCCATTATTTTAAGTCACTAAGTTTAGCCATCATTTTAAATCACTAAGTTTAGCCATTATTTTAAATCACTAAGTTTAACCATTATTTTAAGTCACTAAGTTTAACCATTATTTTAAGTCATTAAATTTAGCCATTAGGTTTAACCATTGTTTTAAGTCATTAAGTTTAACCATTACTTTAAATTACTATGTTTAACCATTATTTTAAATCATTAGGTTTAACCATTATGTTTATCAATTATTTTAAGTCATCAAATTTAACCATTATTTTTAATCATTAGGTTTAGCCATCATGTTTAGCTATTAACTTTAAGTCATTGGGTTTAGTCATTATGTTTAACCATTATTTTAAGTCATCAAATTTAGCCATTATTTTAAGTAATTAAGTTTAGACATTAGGTTTAGCCATTATGTTTGGCCATTACTTTAAGTCACTAGGTTTAGCCATTATGTTTAACCATTACTTTAAGCCATTAGGTTTAGCCATTGCTTAAATCATTATGTTTAGCCATTTAACTTTAAGTCACTAGGTTTAGCCATTAGGTTTAGCCATTATGTTTAACCATTAATTTGAAGTCACTAAATTTAGCCATTATGTTTAGCCATTACCTTAAATCATTAGGTTTAGCCATTTTTTTTAGCCATTATGTTTAGTCATTACCTTAAATCATTAGGTTTAGCCATTATGTTTAACCATTAACTTTAAGTCACTAGGTTTAGCCATTATGTTTGGCCATTATTTTAAGTCATTAAGTTTAGGCACTAAATTTAACCATTACATTAAGTCACTAGGTTTAGCTATTATGATTGGCCATTACATTAAATCATTAGTCACTAAATTTAACCATTATGTTTAGCTATTATTTTAAATCACTAACTTTAGCCATTAGGTTTAATCATTATTTTCAATCATTAAATTTAGCCATTAGGTTTAACCATTATTTTAAATCATTAAGTTTAGCCATTATTTTAAGTCATTAGGTTTAAATATTAGGTTTAGCCACTAATTATCAACTAGGTTTTTCCATTATGTTTAATGACGTGAAAATAAACATATCAAATAAAAAACTTTATAAAAGTTGGACACTTATGATGGTGTAGTCCATTGGTAAGGACTTAGTTTATCATTGTGAAGGTTTGAGGATCAATTCCTTATACTTACGACCTACGTGCATGTTTAAAGGGTTAAAGTAGGTAGGTTAGATTAAGGTAGCTTGAAGAAGTTAGGTTAGGTTAGGTTAAGTTGATTAGGTTAGGTTAGGCTAACACCTACACATCTAATTTTGTTTTGACCTACCTAGACCTATATACTACCTACCTACCTATTAATTTTGTAAATAATAAATTAAAAAATGATTTTAATTTAGATATAAAATTTACCCAATCAAATGGTCCACTATCTACCAGTCAAATAGTTAATCAATTTCAGTCACTTTGCTAGTCAAAATGACAAGGTATAGTTAGTAAAAAAGGCCATTCGTCAAAATAGACATTGTTGAAATCGACTTGTCCATAATGGCACCTTGGTCAAGTTGACTAGTGTCATTTTTGGGTCCTTTTTTACCAATTTCCCTAGTAAAAAAGACCATGATTTGTAGCAATGTTGTGAACTAGTAAAAAATAGCTAGCACCTTAGTATCCATTGTGTTGGAACTTGTGGCATGAATTGTTTTTGTTGATGTTGTTGCATTTGAGAAAGTTCACTGAAAATAGTCCACCTTGTAGGTGAAGGAGGTTGTAGATCAAGGTAATTATGAAGATCTTGGCATCTTGAATGCAAAAGTTGTTCAAGGTTTCAACCAACAAATGAAGTTCAACGTTGTTATTGTAATGGTGAAACAAATGGCAAATCTAGATATTTTGAAAGGCAATCTTAGCAAACTAGGATGTAGACACGTGAACTATAGAAGGCACTATAGCTCCAACAACCCAAACATAAGCCTAATCCAAGCATCTATGGGCCAAGCACCCAAGTTAAATGCATCAATATGTAGATGCAATATTCATTAACCTAAATCTTTTCTCTACTATTACAAGTTTTCAATGAAACCTATTATCATACCTACCCTAAGAGTAAACACCATTATCAAATCATGAAGTAATTGCAACAAGGGCTTGCAATTGTTCTCTTAGTTTGTTTATACTTATGAATAAATCCAAGAGTGTAACATCTCCCCACCCAAATCCAATACAAGGCATGGATCCTTGTCTTCTAGAGTTTGCACAAGCTCTCCAATTGTCCATCTAAAAGTTGTTGCCTATGATTTACAATTGATGTTCCCACCATCTTCAAGGATGTTAGCTCCTCAAAATTAGATTATGGAAAAAGTTCCAAGGTTATGAGAGGTTCAATATGCTAAAGATTCAGAAAACATAGAAGCTAGGTGAGTTATGGATAGGCAACAACTCCTTATTGTCTACTGCATCATTCAAAACTAGAGTCTCACTCAACAAAATACTACAAAACACATAAGTTAATGTTGGTACTGACTTCATATTAGGGATATATTCTTTTCAACTGGGAAGGTCTTGGTTGATGTGCATGCAGGAGGTGTTAAGAGGCATGATATTGCTCTGCAAGGCTGCTGTGGAGGTGAGATTGCTCTTTCTGGCATTTGATAGCTCGGGTGGGGTTGGTCTGAGTGTTGTGCCTGACTTGTATGAAAAACCTGGATGTTATTGATCCTCTCTGAACTACAGGTGCCTTGGCATATACCATGTGGGGGTGTCTGCTATGGAGATGGCAATTTGGTCTTCATTGCCAATGATTGGCACAGAGCTTTGCTGCCAGTATATTTGTAGGCATACTATAGAGACAAGGGCTTGATGGGATATACTCGTTCTGTCCTTGTCATCCATAACATGGCTCATCAGGTTTGTTCTTGAATCCCATGCCTATCAGGATTAACTAGTTACATATGTCAAACCTTTGTTGAGTACTTGATGTGTCATTCTGCATAACTTATGTAGCTTCCAAAACATCAAGTTAGTGAGTTTTACAGAGTACATTCAAAAAACAACAGGTTGGAGTTTGCTAAAGGAAGTGAAATGCATGTTGTACTTTACAGAAAGCACATAGGTGGTGTAGAAATCAACTTTCAAATGTGTTGGAGAGATGTGCTAGTACCTGAAACTGTTGCCAAGATACATAGATACATCATGAATTGTGACAAATTATACAACCTCATTTTGATCTAGGTGGCATTTGTAGGGTCGTGGACCAATGTCAGACTATGCAAAGCTTGGGTTACTAGAACATTACGTAGATAAATTCCATTTATTTGATCCCATTGGAGGAGAACACATGGATGTTTTCATGGCAGGTTTGATCACAGCTCATTGGATTGTGACTGTTAGCCATAGGTATGCACGAGAGTGTCAAATGCAAGGAGGGTGGGGATTCGATGTGTCATGCGGGATCATAACTGGAAGCTGAGGGGAGTTGTGAATGGAATTGATGACATTGAGTGGAATCCCAAGTTGGATCCTTGCCTTCAGAGTGATGGTTACAGCAACTACTCCCTTCAAACTTTAGCTACTGGCAAACCTGCATGCAAGGCTGCACTTCAGCAGGAACTAGGTTTGCCTGTGGGCAGTGAGGTACCATTGCGTGGATTCATTGGGCATCTTGATAATCAGAAGGGTGTAGATTGGATTGCAGGGGCAATGCCATGGATGATGAACCAAGATTTATAGCTGGTGATGTTAGGTACAAGCTGCAAAGACCTTGAAGAAACGTTGTGTCACTTTGAACACCACTATCATGAGAAAGTGCATGGATGGGTGCGATTTTCTATAAAGACAGCTCATTAGATTATTGCAGGTGTAGGTGTCCTAATGATGCCATCTCGTTTTGAGCCATGTGGTCTCAATCAGCTGTATGCGATGTGCTATGGGATTGTTCCAATAATACATTTAGTGGTGGCTGCAAGATACAGTGAAGCCTTTTGATCCATTTACAGATTCTGGAATAGGATGGACTTTTGGCAGGCCTGCAGTAAGTGATTTAACTATTGCTCTTGGAAATGAAATTTGGACATATCGAAACTTCAAGAAAAGTTGGACTGGCATAGAGCAGCATGGAATGTCGCAGGATCTGAGCTGGGATAATGCAACTCAGTAGTATGAAGAAGTGCTATTGGCTGCCAAGTACACATGGTAATAGATAAAACTCATGTTTGCTTAGGCCTACTGGAAGGATAATGTGATACAAACTATCAGGAGCTTGACAAAGGTGTGAGAAAACTTGAAGTACATGAATAGGACTTGCACTTGCCAACAGCGAGACAGTGGAATATCAGGATTAAGTTGGAGGATCAATCATTGGGTTCTCACCCTGAGCAATTGGTCACTGAACCTCTTTTTGCCTTGCATGCAACTGTGGAGAGGGCAGGACCTAGATGTGAATGAAGAGAAACTGCTTTGGTCTACAATGTTTTCATGCTATTTCTGCCCACTTTAAAGCATGTCAGGGGTATATAAGTTAGAAGCAGATTTGTACCCTTTCCAGTCTTTCATCTTGCTATCATTTGGTGTGAAGAACCACCTGACACAAGTAACAAGTATTTTTGTCCTCTCTAGACAGGTCAGATTTTGATATGCTTGGATAACAGCACACTACTTGAGCAACACCAGACTTTCGGCATTTAGTGATGGAGGAGATAGTTTACTGGTAGGTTCAGTGTGTGAAGGAAACCACCATAATGTTTTCTGTGAGAATCCATTCAAATATATATAGAATAACTTGCCAGCCCCTGTGACCACAGTTCACAATATTTCAGGAAGCCTTTGGATGGGTTGAAATCCTTTCACAAGCTCAAACCATACCAATAGTTTTGCAAATCCTAGAATAGAAGGGTACATAATAGTTCCATTGCTTGAGCACATATAAACTGACTCTCATAAACAGTTAGCTTTATCCACAATTAGTCACTTGGCTTCCTTGATGGCTAAAGTGGATATAGGGATTGAACAATCAGAGGGTTTGCAATTGTAGTATAGGTTTTCACGGGTGCTTGCACATGTGACTCTATAGGTGTAAGCAGTTTTACCAATGGTTATCGGGTGTTGCAAATGAAGGAATGCTCACTGGAGTTGTGAGCTGTTGACTGATTTTGGGGTTGGAATTCGGTTGCCTTAGGCATTGCAACCAACTGGGTGGCAACATGGCTTGTGAGTGTGAGAAATTTTTACCACATTGTGCCAATTAAATTGTTTATGTGTCATTTCAATTGCATGCTGCTTCCATGTCTTTGATAGTTTTTTCCAATTTGGCTTTGCAAATATTCCACATCGTTGGTCCCATAAGGTTTACAAAGTTGTTAAATTGTTAATAATGTTTTCAACGCTGCCCGATGGTCATCAATTTGACTTCCCAATTCAATTGATTGGAATATTGAGTTGAGCCAAATTGGCCCACTTGAGGTGAGATTTGACAACAATTGCACTATTTGACAAATATGTATGTAATCAGTCACTCAGAAAGACTATGGCCTTCACCTTGAACTGCTTAGGGTCAACTGCTCTTTCCAATGCATGATGCAAGGCTCACACAATTAACCTCAGTGGTTACTTACCTACCTACCACTTACATTCCCTACTCTTTAACTATGATACTTACCAATATACATAAGTAGGGGAAGGCGGAAGCAGGAGGGTTTTATAGGTTTTGTATTCTCTTCCTATAATGAACAATAGTGATTAGCTATGTACTAATGTACCAACCATCCACATCCATCTAGCTTCCTATTAGCTAGCCATCAAGTGCCTTATCTACTTACCTAGGATAGTTACCCTCTTACATAGGTAGTAACCTAGGTAAGTGAAGGGGGAAGTAGGAGGGTTTGTAGCATTGTGGTGAACAAATGATGTGGCCAATAAGCACCAGGGCAACATCCATTGCAAACCATTATGATTTTGTTGTGAATGAACCAAAACATAGTTACCAAATTTCTCCCTTGGCAACTTATTGTGTGGACCATCCTCCCTCCACCTCACACTACCTAACTACCAACCTACCTTCTTGTCAAATTTAGTGAAAATTAATTTTTAAAACCAAAATGAAAATGATTCTCAAAGATTTCATGAGAATTTTGATGAATTGTATAAAAATATGTAATCCATGTAGACGAATATTTTAAAAGTTTCAAATTGAAGTAATGAAAATGTGAAATTTGATCCATGTTGCCTAATTGCATTTTATAAAAAAGAATTTCAATCATCTAGCAAGTTCACAATACAACAATACAAGTTGTTTCACCTCATGCCTTGCACATGCATAGAGCATCACTATTCTACTTTCTCACATTTCATAGGAGGAAAAAGAAATATCTATAACTAAAAACAATGGAGACAAAATTAAATCTAGTTCAAATATAGGTTATAACTCCACTTTTGAATAATCTCAAGATATGTTGTGGAATAACTATAATGATTATATAGATATGGAGAACAAACCTAAATTAAAAAAATAAAAGTTGAAATATTTGAGAACATTTTGTGCAACGCTCTAAGTTCAAGTGCTAAAATGATTTCATAAGCTAAAGTTAATTTGTGCATCAAAACTTACCGTCTCAAATAGTATGTAAATGGGTAAGGATCATAGGTAAGTAAGTAAAAAATGTAAGTGATTAAAGATCATAAGCAAGGAGGTAAATAATGTAAATGGTTACTAGGTAAGTAAGGCACTTGGTGGTTACTAAGTAGGTACTAGATATACATGTGGGTGTTTTGTACAAAGCTAACCAATCACTATGGTTAGCTATGAAACATGAATAAACAAAAAAATGTTTCCTGAAAATATGTGTCAATGTTACCACTCAAAATAAAACAAGTGAAAAAATGTGTTCAATGACCAAAAGCCAAGGAAGAATAAATCTATAGTTAATTGGGAAGTTGAAGAAAAGTTGAAAAGGTCTATGGTGGAAATCACACAACAAATGTAAGTAGTTGGTCTACCACTAGATTTACCTACTCTTTCAATAGGAAAATGGACCACCAATTGGGCAAGGATGCCAAACTTAGCAAAACCAACAAAACTTCAGTAAGTACCTTCTATCTCTCCAAGTAAAATCATTTATGTGGAGGAGATTTTTCAAGATATAAATAAGCAAATGCTAGAAATTAGTTATACCTTGAATACTGGACAATTTCTGAAAGTAAAGGTTAATAAACTACATATTAATACCAAGCCAATGAATGAGAAAACAATCGCACTTGTAGTACTTGACATTAGCACAACAATAGTTGTTATAGATAATCACATAATTGTGATCCATGTATAAATAGGCAAAAGAACAATTGATGATGTACTCTTAGATGGGGGATATGGATAAATACTATCACAAAACAATTGAAAGTCGGATTAAGGTTACTTAAACCAACACTAAAATTTGAAGTGAATTTTAGAATGTTGTTTGTGTCTTGTTGCTAAATTTTTTGTTTCTATAGATAGATAGTGAACTTCAATTTCATTTTTTTCATTTTTTTCCAAATCTTGATCATAACTTTTTTGTTCAAGAAGTAGATTTAAATAGAGTAGTTAATTCTGAGGATTTTATTCTAATGTTAAAGTTTGTTCAAATTAGAATTAGGATGTGGAGACATGGAAAATATAATTAAAATTAGAAATTTGAAGAGATAATTAGATTAGGTTGTATTACATGAACAAGTGGAAAATGGCACTGCCATTAATAATTATTGAGTGTGAATAAGGTAGACTAAAGATTTTAACACCTAGAAGAGTTTCTTAGATAGAACAAAGACATTTGTGGATAGAAGAGAAACATGCAAGCCAAAAAACACCTTAGGCAACACCGATTATGTTGCAACCTTAACATTGGGTTTTTGACTAAGTGTGAAGTGCAAGGGCCCATGAGGCCAATAGTGTGTTTAGGTGCGAAACACACTCTCACAAATGGGGGAGAGTACAAGGGATGAAGCCCAATGACTCCCAAGTGCATTCCCACTTCAGGAATTACACATGTGTGGGAATTGCAAATGTTCAAAGCCTTGGTTGGAAAGGCGAAACAACACCAAATTAGTCCCCCACAACACCATTAGAAAGGTCTTGAAACGTAGATGCATAAAATGATCTTGTATTGTTCATTTAAACTTGATTTGCATGACTTATGATCAAAAGAAGGGGCAGGAATCAAATTTGGAAATTGACTCCTGACCACAAATCCCTTGAAAGAAAGGGTCAAATGAAGTCCAATTGAGGCGTGCTATACACGATTGGAAAGATATTTCTGAAAATTATAAAATATTGCAGTTACATTCTCAATATAAACTTGATTTGAAAAATATATAAGCGTCCAAAGTTTTGGGATAGGAAGAATCCCAATTTTGGGATTCCCAAGTGGGAGTCTTGGGGAAAAGTGACATTTCGATGTAATCCCTATGGAGAAGCACAAAATATACTTTAGGGAGGGGAGTGGTGCCTCCTCCTAAAGGTTACGGGCCATATAAGGCTTGTGGCTGAGGTTGTCTTTACTAAGTCCATCGAACCACTTTCATTCAAGTTGCATTAACGAACCTATTTTTTTAATTATGCATGTTGACCTCATCTTAAACTCTCACTTGTGAGTTCATCCTAATTTCAACTTGAAGTTCAAACATGTTTTCCTACCCTCAAAGTGTTGCAAGTTAAAGAGCATGCCTCAACTCTTTTCTACTTTTGTTGTTTTGCTTTTAGACCCACCTTTGGGCCTCTTAAGGAGTTTAGGGGCATGCCAAATTATTTTTCATGAAGTGCAAATTAGTGAAACACAAAGGCGCACCAACAATTTGCAACAAGACTTTAAGATAATATAACATAAGATTGAAAATGTAGATTCACAGGTTGACTTTACATGAAAGAGTTGGGAATCTGAACCTTGATAGAGAGTTATGCTATAATCAATAGACTCTGATGCTATGATTCAATAAAAACAACAAAAATTCAACAAGTCAAAAAGGGAGGAAGTGATATTAAGGTACATATATGTTTTGCCTCCTTATTATTGAGAAGGTTAGGAGAATGATGAGTTTGAACAAAGAGCTCAAATTTTTGAACCCCCAATTCATTAGGTTGTTGAACAATAAGTTGTAACTCAGGGTATCAGAATATCTAGAGGAGTTGAATCGGTACTTATAAGTAGACAAGAAATTGTAATGTTACCAAAAGTAGAACCAATAATAGCAAAAGGTGTTCATGTGGTTGTAAAAGTCAGGTACAATGAACTCATTGTTAATGAGAAAAATGGAAGCATTATTAGTGGAGTTCCAAGGGATTAAAATAAAGGAATTCATAATGTAAACAAAATTCCAAGACTAATTTCTCCACATTGCACATACTGCCATCAAATTGGACATCAGATTAATGAATGTCCATTTTTTTTTTTAAATGTGAGGCAAGGATTTGTTGAAAATTTCCAAAATCTAAATCTGAAACTTGCAAGAGTAAGAAATCATGGACATATTGAGCCAGAGGATCTGAACCATGAGAGGCCAAGAATTCCAAATAAACTCAAAGAACATATCTAGAAAAATAACAAAGTAAAAATGAAAGTTCAAGTTGTGGCAGATGTAGTACCTATTTTTATAACTTTTGTGCAAAGTCTATTACATCAAGACAATATTGGAATTACCTATGCAAGAACTTCAAATTTCAAAATGGAATTAATAACATCTATGCCATTATATTTTGAAGTAATGCCCCAATATATAATTATAGTTAATGAAGCTTCATTTGTATCAACACCAGTTAATATTGTTGTTGGTATCATATCCAAACCACAAACTCCAAGGGGAGCAAAAATATGTGAGTTTGCATGAAAATATGCATCGAGAAGTGAACAATTTTTTTGCTAATTAACCATCAGATCAAGGAGGAGGTGACTTAGATCCACCAAAACCTCTAGGACCTCCAAGATATTTTGGATTGCCAATGGTGCATCTAGGTAGGCCACCATTACCACCAAATAAACCTTATTGTCAACCATTTAACTATCTTGAGTATGTTAAGGATTATGGCCTAGATGTTCATGTTAAAGTATTTAAAGTTGCCATTAGAGCAAATAGTGAAACAAATGATGTTAAAATTGTTAATCTTTTCAATCTTACCTCATAGATATTGTGTCTAATTAGTGTAACAATTATCTTGGAGATTACCCAAATTGTATTTTTCCAAAATTACAACTAATTTTCTATAAAAATATATAGAAAAGTTTAGAATGATGAACAAGTTTAACTATAGTTAAAAACCATGAAGCATGAAAAGAATGAAAGAGTGGAAGTCTATTATGAGATATTATTGAAGTTGGCCAATAGTCTTTAACATAAAACAACATATAGTTTCTTAACTATTATTTTTAAGACTGGATTACAACCATATTTGCGTGTAGCAACAACAATTATGAAGAGAAAAACTTTGTAGCAACATAAAAAAACAACTTTGGTTTGTGAAAAAGGAATTTCTAAAGTAAAAGCCATAAACAATCTATCAATACCATAAAGTAGTAAGACATTATTAGCTCAAAAACCTCAAATAGTTCAAGAGAAAATATGAATCTATTGTATTAATTGTCATAAGACAAATCATAATGTTGAAACCTGTAGAGTTAAAAGGAAGGAAGACCTTGTTCTTACAATTTATAAGGTTACTATTCGATAGATTAAAGTATAGAGGCCTATGAGGTATTCATATCATATTTTTGGTAAACATAAGATCAAAGATTATCCTAAGTATAATGATATGCAGAACATGTTCAAGAACAAAAGAATGAAGCCAACAAAAAAAACAAGCTATGGTAGAACCCAAGGTTTCAAATCCTTTAATCCATATGGTGGATGTGAATATGGCCATCACTAGGAGCAAGGTTACTAAAAAACATGTGTTTAAGGACAAAAAGCCAATCAAGATGAAATTTGTTGCTAACTAGGAAGAAGAATAAAGACTATAACAATCTTTTATCAAGACTATTTAGGAGATGCAAGCAAAAGACCCACCACAAAATTTGATTCCAAAAAAAAAAACATAGTGGAATACAAGTTGGGCAAGATTGCCAAAATTAGAGGTGTCCACAAAACTCATTGTGTCACAAAGTTTATCTGTTAATCCTATCAAAAAAAAAAAGTTTGTGGAACAAATATTCCAAGATAGTAGTAAATAGATGTTGGAGACTACCTATACTTCAAGGTTAGGTCAATTGATGAAAGTAACATTAGATCTTTAAAAGTATATGTGGTAGATTTTGAAGCCAGAAATCCAAATATAGATATTAAGCAAAGATTAGAACCTAATGTAGCCGCATTGGTTGAGACACATTCTAAATTAGACACAACATCTATAGAGGTAGATAACCAAATGACAATTATCGAAGTATAAGTTGGGAAGAACATTGTTGAGGATGTTTTGATAGATGGAGGAAAAAGTGTGAACATTATAATAAAAAACTTCAGAACAAAGTTAGGTTTACCCAAACCAATACCAACTCCATACCACCTTATAATGGTAGATCAGAGTATGACCAGACTGTTAGGAATCATAAAAGATTTGAAGATTCACATACATGGTATCCCATATATAGCCACATTTACTAATTTGAAAAATAGTGTGGTAGATTTTAATTATTCAATGTTGTTAGGAAGACCTTGGCTCAGAGATGCCAAGGTCACACATGACTGGGGTAATAATGTCATTATTGTTCAAGGTAATGGAACTATTAGAACAATATTAATCAACATGAAATTGGGAGCAAAAACTAGAAGGCCCCAAATACTTGTTTATTATGAATTGATGGAAAGGTTAACAAATGAAGAGGAGGATCTGATCTTTGATATTGAACCATAACTATTATTAATTGGCACAATTACACTTTCAGAAGAAAACAATTTCATTGTTGAATGTTGGAATGTCAAAAACCAAAATCACTGAGGAGTTTGATCCAGAGCAAGGGACATTAGATCAAACAATTACAGAAGTGGTGCCTTCAATAGTAAAATTAAAAGACTTTTGTGTCAGATCGGAGGTTTCATTGGAAGACAAGATTTATCCATAAACCTATTACCATCATAGCAAAGATGATATTCAAGTGGATGAAACACTTGCAAAAATATAGGTACAAAATCTTCAGATAACAAGTTGGACTTTGACTGAAAAACAACAATTTGTTAAGCTAAATCTTGGTATAAAAACAAATCCACAATACATCAAGGTTAATTCATAATTGACGAAGGAGAAGACTAAAGAGTTTCATATGTTAGTTAAGGAGTTCAAGGATGTGTTTGCTTGGACTTACATAGATCTAAAATGCATACCTCCAGAATTAACTCAAGACATAATTGAGTTGGATACCTCAATACGACCAACACATTAAACAAGGTACAAATTGAACCTTAATAATGTTGCAACTATCAAACAAGACATTGACAAGTTATGAGTAGCTAGATTCATTCAACTAGTAGAAGAGGCTACATGGTTATCAACCATAGTGGTAGTGCTTAAGAAGAATGGAAAATTGAAAATTTGTGTGGATTTTAGAAAGTTGAATAAGGTAACCAAAAAAGATCCTTATCCTTTGCCATTTTGTGATAAAGTACTGAACATTATAGCAAGATATGAAGCCTATTCATTAATAAATGGATATTTAGGATACCATTAGACTTTTATAGCCCCTGAGGATAGACACAAACAATTTTTGTAACAAATTGGCGAGCTTTATTTGGATGGTGATGCCATTTGGTGTAAAAAAATGGGCCACCAACTTTCTAGAGAATAGTTACAGAGCATTCAGAAAGTATTATGACCAATTCATGAAGATATTTTTGGATAATTTTGCAATTTATAGTGATATGGAAAGTTATTTAATGAAGTTCAAACTTTGCTTTAAAAATGCAAAGAATATAGAATTAGTCTCAATCTAAAGAAATGTGCCTTTATGGTATTTTCAAGACTAATTTGAGGGTTCATAGTTTCCAAGGATGGAAAAATACCAGACCCTAAGAAGGTTCAAGCAATAATGATACCTACAAACCCACATCATATTTAAGTCTTTAATGGTATGGCTTAATTTTATAGATGTTTCATAAAAAACTTTGCTTTTATTATGGCATTGATCACCAAGTTGATGAGGAAAACGAAATCCTTTATTTGGACCACAAAGTGTTAAGAATCTTAAGATCAGATCAAGCAAAAGTACATGGAAACACCAATTCTAATACCTCCAAATTGGCCATTGGAATTTCAAGTGCACACAAATGCATCATTGTTGGTAGTAGGTGTAATGTTGGCACAAAACCCAACCAGTAAGTATGATCAACCTATAGCATATGCCTTCAAATAGCTCAATAAATCATCATAGAATTATATTACTACCAAAAAAAAAAAAAACCTTAGCAATGGTTTATGTTTTGCAAAAGTTCAAACATTTTTTGTTGGGAAACAAATTTGTGTTTTATGTAGACCATATGGCTTTGGTGTACTTGGTCAATAAACCACAGGTCTCGAAAAGGATAGCAAGATGGTTATTGTTATTCTTGGAGTATGGGTTCATAGTAGTCTACAAATTTGGTAAAACACATGTAGTTGCCGATGTTTTATCTAGATTCCTAGACAATTCAGAACCATTAGGTGTCCTAAATTAGACTATGGACGTGTCATTACTTTTTGTAGAACCTACATGGATGCAAGAAATGAAAACCTATTTAAAAACAAGTCAGATGCTAAAAACTTTGAACCTGGTTCAGAAACAGAAGTTGGCTATAAAGGTAAAACCTTTTATTTTGAAAGAGGGAATTATGTACAAAGTGGGACAAGACAACATAATGCGTAGATGTTTGACCACCTCAAAAGCACAAATTGTTTTAAAGGAACTACATGAAGGAGTGGCTAGAGGACATTTTGTTGTAGACAATAATGTAAAGAAAATTTTGGATGTAGGATATTAGTGGCCAACTTTAATTCAAGGATACTTATGATTTTTGTAGAAGCTATGACAACTATCAGTAAGTTGGAGGACTAAAAACAAAAATTCTAGCCAAGTTGGTAACAACACTTCCAAAAAAACCTTTTATGAAGTGGGGTCTAAATTTTATAGGTCCAATAAAACTAGCAAAAATACTAACAAGAAACAAATATATTTTGGTAGCTACAAATTATGCGACCAAGTGGGTAGAAGCAAAGGCACTCATAACCAATACTACAATAGTTATAGCCATATTCATGTATGAGTATATTTTGACTAGATTTGGATGTCTATTGACCATGGTTACAGATCAGGAAGTACATTTCATTAATGACACAATAAAACATTTGACAAAATAATTTATGTTGAAGCATGTTTATTTTACTACATATTATCTGCAAGGAAATGGACAAGCAAAGTCTACTAAAAAAGTCATTGGTAGATTATTGACCAAGTTGGTTCATGAAAAAAGAATAGATTGGGATGAACATATGTTTACAGTTTTTTTTCATAAAAGGACTACTTACAAGGTGGGAGTAGGTTATCAACTAGTCCATGGTTTGCATCCTCTAATGCCAATAGAAACAAAAATTCGACTTTTAATGGGGACCACAATAGATGCAAAACTCACTAGGGTGTTAACAACTAGAATTAGAAAATTGGAAAACTTATAGGAAAATAGATTGGAAGCTCATAACAATGTGGGAACCAACCAATGGAGCAAATTTCTACAAAGTTAACAAAAAAAATATTGAGAAGAAGTTCCAATTTGGTGATTGTGTTTTATGGTTTCCCAAAGGAGAAAAAACATATTTGGGCAAATTCAAAAAAGGATGGTTTGGTCCATTCAAGGTGTAATAATGCTTATCTATTAAAAAAAAAATCTTGTTTTTGTTAATAATTTTGAACCAAACCCAATATTGGTAAATGTTAATAAGTTGAACCATATACATATGTGGATCAAACATTGAAGGGGATTTAGAGTTCAAAGGATCAAAAGTCTTTAAAGTCCATAAAGGAAGACCACATGGAAGAAAAATTTCATGAAGATTCAGAAGATTAGAAAGAAACAAAGACTATTGGGATTTCAGTTAGTAGTTTTAGGATAAACCTTAATAAGTTTGATTAACCAACAAGTTATGAACAAATACCCATACCATGATTATGCAGATTTATAGTTACTAGATTATGGGGTAGATAACACTACTAGAAATCCTATCGTTTGCAACCAATCACTATGCAACTGGCATGCAATTGGTTGTCATTTGCAACTATTTCGATCATGTTTGCAACTATAAAATTGGTATTGTATAATTTTTTAGCCATATGGTTGTGTGTGCAACTAACGTGCAATTAAATGTGTACAACACGGACACATGTCATAAAAATGATGGCCTAAACTTATACATACTTAAATTACTATATTTAATATATCTACATAGGCTACGTATAATAAATTATGTGCCTCTAGCACTAGGGTTAACCCCATGCTAACTTAGGTTAACTTAAACTAACCAAAGCTAAAATAACGATTGCTAAACTAACCTAGGCTAAATAAACTAAAAAGTTAAGCTAACCATGGCTAAATTAAATTAGGTGAAACTAACCATAGTTAAACTAAGTTAGGCTAAAATAATTATGGCTAAAGTTAACCATGGTTAAATTCATTAGGCTAAAATATTTATGACTAAATTAAATTAGGCTAAACTAACCATGGTTAATTTTAGCCTAACTTAATTTAACCATGGTTAGTTTAGCCTAATTTAATTTAGTCATAAATATTTTAGCCTAATGAATTTAACCATGGTTAATTTTAGCCATAATTATTTTAGCCTAACTTAGTTTAACTATGGTTAGTTTCGCCTAATGTAATTTAAGTTAGGCTAAAATTAACCATGGTTAAATTTATTAGGCTAAAATATTTATGGCTAAATTATATTAAATTAAAATTAACTATGTCTAAATTTATTAGGAAAAAATAAATATGGCTAAATTAAATTAGGTTAAAATAAGAATATATTATTTATGGCTAAATTATTTATGGCTA